>ERZ869909.374-NODE-374-length-57377-cov-84.357696_pt1 | contig 57377 bp, 74 predicted proteins | sample MGYA00520892_ERZ869909 | MGnify/ENA primary metagenome ERZ869909 (study PRJEB32215, sample SAMEA104723947) | bioreactor metagenome | biome: bioreactor; feature: anaerobic bioreactor; material: water | place: China | collected 2015-03-12 ... | reverse complement strand
CCCAGCTAACCCATTGAAATATCGAAGGCCGATATACGAAATCCGCTCAAATCACGCTCCGATGTGTCGAACTTCGGCTGAATGGACAAGAACGCTCTCCTGCTAAGGCGCAGAAGATCGACCGGCCCCCGACCGGGAACACATCTTTCCAACCGCGCCGTGTGACGTGCGGCGAGGTTGGTTCAGGAAAGGTTAAGAAATGGTTAGCAATCACAAATTCTTAACGAGGCGTGAATCTGGGTTACTCTCAAATGCAGAAAAGAAGATCCGCTTTACTATTGCTTTTGCGATTCCGTCGAAAGGACGAAATTCCTCAACGTGCCATGAGAAACGTAAGAAGTTTCCCAGTTGCCATGCTCGCACGACTTGGCGCGACAACTGGATCTTTCAATTCGTTTTTCGACAAGACGTAAAGTGGTTCGTAACAGGCGCGAAGTTCTCTGGGCACTACGTCGATAGCTTGATCGACCAACGGAGGGATAGTAGATAGATTTATATTGCCTGTCAGGCCGACTTTTCCGACCAAATATTGAAATACCTTCGGGCATCCAAATTTGACATTATCTGGTGACCCAAAGATCTTATAAACATCAGCGCCATCAACATGGCCGAGATACAACGATCTTTCGTCAACGTAGGAACCTGAAAGGTTTTTCTTATCGTCATCGAAAGCATGCTTGGCCAAATTAGGGTTCATCGCGATCAGTAAATCTGTAACAATAGATGGATCCCCTTTTCTGGGCGCGGGATACTCATTTATAGAAGCGCGACTCAACCCTACAAGTTTTCGCTGTAACAATGGTCGAACCCCAAGGAGAGAAGACATCGTTGAACGACCGGAATGGATGGCGTTTCTGAAGGCCAAATAATGCCATTCCGAACCCCACTTATCCTTTGGATCCACTCCAATCTGAGATAACCCCTCCTCGCACTGGTCACGATAAACTTGGCCGACGTCCGGAACATATCTACTAATAGTGGAGATAGCTCTCCACCCATAATTGCCTTTATACAGTTCAGCCCCGTGTCCACCAATTGCGAACGAAGTCGATCCGGCACTTTTACTCCTTGGGGAATGTAATGGATCATAAATGCCGGCACACGTTAGAAACCATAGACTGAGTCTGTCGAGCGGCGCCCTCTCTTTGCCAACAGTCGGCGACGAAAAACTATAGCCAAATTCAGTCGCAAGTCTTGATGCTATTTGGTACTCTTCTTGCCTTTTTTTGTTGCTATTCAAAAAAAGATTCTTGTCGGTGTCGGCAATAAGCCCCGCAGCAAAACATACTCTTGAATCGAGTCCAGCGGACAACGCCAAACTTACGTCTGATTCAGCGATTGACAGCAGGCTTCGAATAACAGAACTAGTCCTATAGGCTCCCTCCCGTATAGTTTCGCGATATCCTTCTATACCCGCCTGAAACACTTCTTGTATGGGTTCGCGCTCGCAAGAAAGATGAACGAAACGATCGGAGCTGAATGCAACCCTTAGACGTGTTCCTGGCGTTGCAAAATATACGTCCCGAATAGGGGTCCGCTCATTCAATAGTTGTGCTGCTGCTCCATTCAACCATGATCTGCCGACCATTACTTCACTATCTATCTTTACCGGCAGGTCCAACGTCCGTCGCAGTTCGGTTAGCACGAAGAGTGAATCAGAAATTGCAGCGACACCGCAATCGCCAAAGTAAAGCATAGACAACTGAGCGAAAATATCGTTGGAAATTCGAACCTCATCTCCTGAATAATTGACTTTAATGAAGCAACCTTCAACCTGTTGATCATCGCTAGGCGCAACGCCAGAACCGCTGAAGACTATTTCTTTGTTATCGTGATCAATGGCGTAGCCTTTAAAAAAACCAACATCATCCAATCTATCTTTACCGGATGAGGCAGCCAGATAGAAAAGATTCGTACTCGTTGAAAGTGAAACTTCAATAAGATCAGTACTGGCCAAGAAGTCACGTATCAATCGTGCCTTTCTTTTATTTGCGATAACTATTGTATAGTTCATTGCATTTGCGTCTATGCGCCCTCCACGACACCCCTAGCTGACTGTCGTTGCTCACTTTCGTGGTTTTCTAATTTTTCTAGTAATGAGCAGACGAGGTCTGGAATAAATAACTTGCAGAACCCAGAAAGTCTTCTAGACTTTTCTCTCCAGGATGCTCGATATTGTCCGCTGAAAAAATCAGATACCATCGATTCCTGAAGTTTGTCCAAATCGTTTTGGGGCCAAAATTCTCAACCAGAACGGTTTCGTCGAAAGACTGTTTGTGGCCGTAAGGTTTATTGTGATGATATAGTGGATGCTTTTCTTTGAAAGGGACGCTGGCGAAAAGCATTCTTCGCTTACTGCTATTTTTTGCGCTCTCTACCACCTTTTTTAATTTATTGACATCAATGTGCTCGAAAACTTCCATCGCAATTGTAATATCTGACTTTGGGAGATCATTCGGGAAAGGTTCCGTAATATCAAACTCATAATACTTATATTTTTTCGACCTTGGTTCTATCAGTTTGCTGTGTTTTTTTCTATCAATAGCTATCACATCTATAACGTGAGGGGCTTCACAAAATAGACTGACTAGCTGCCCTTGTCCAATGCCAATATCGATTATAGTTCTTGCAGTAAAAAATAGCTCGAATGCAATCTTCGTTCGATCCCAGTCATTGACCGAGAATGATTGCATGCCGTCCATTGCATCGCGTTCAAGATAAATCTCTTGAACTTTGGCGAAGGTTCCGTCGGCGGTCATTTTGTCAATCATCAGATTCACCCTATTAGATACTAACCAGTCCGACTGACTAAGTATTTCGCCGCAATTTCCGCCGTCCTCTCCCACGTCCGCTCCCTCTCCACCCACTTCCGCCCCGCCTTCCCCAGCCGCTCGCGCAGTTCCGGGTCGGCGATCAGGCGGGCGAGGGTGTCGGCCAGTGCCTGCACATTGCCCTTCTCGAAAATCAACCCCGTCTCCTCGTGCACAACGCTTTTAGCGTCCATGCGTGTCATAGGGAGTTATTTTGGCGTTGAGGTTCCAATAAAATATGGCCACCATCGTCCGTAATGGTCTATCGCTGACCATGTGCAGCGAGAGGAACTTGGGGGACTAATTGGGGGGCTTTAATGGCGCGCGCAATCAACAAGCTTACGGCGATTGCAATTAAATCGTCTCCTGGCGGTAAACTCCAGGACGGAGGCGGATTAATTCTGCACAAGAAGGATACCAGCGGCAAGTGGATCCTTCGATACTCGATCGCCGGACAGCGTAGAGAGATGGGGCTCGGTGCCTGGCCTGAGGTCTCGCTGGCAGACGCGCGAAGGGCGCGTTCGAAATGGATCGCGACCCTCAGAGCTGGGTTAGATCCAATCTCGGAGCGCACACGCCTTCTTGAGGCTGAGAAGGCCGCTCTAAAACGTGAAGACCCGACCCTGACTGAAGCCGTCCTGCAGTTGTTTGAAGTTAAGAAATCAAGCCTGCGGAACGATGGCGTGGGCAGTCGATGGCTTTCGCCAATCAAAATGCACATCCTGCCGAAGCTGGGCAGTCGACGCGTAAGCAGTATCAACCAGGTCGACATCCGGGACGCGGTCGCCCCTATCTGGCGTACCAACCAACCCACCGCGCGGGCAGCTCTGTTCAGGCTCGGCATGGTTTTCGAGCATGCCCGGTTGAGTGGATTGGGGGTCGACCGGCTCGCAGTAGATGCAGCGCGCCAGATGTTGGGTGAGTTCGAACATACGCCGACGCCGATCGCAGCGACACGGTGGGAAGAAATACCAGCGCTTTTCAAGAAGCTTGGACACCGCCCTTTGGATTCCCACCTATGCCTTCAGTGGATGATCCTGACGGCCGTAAGAAGTAACGCGGCCCGCGGCGCACGGTTCGAGGAAATCAAGGACGGGGTTTGGACCGTCCCAGCTGCGAGGGTCAAGGGAAGGCGTGGCAAGGTTAGTGAGTTCCGCGTTCCGCTTTCGGATGGGGCATTGACGATCTTAGAAGCATGCCGCTCAGCGCAACGGAACGGCTTTCTGTTTCCAGGTCCTAAGGGCGGCGGAATCTCTGCCTGTGCATTGCAACCTCCGATGAACAAGCTCGGCGAAACTGGGCGCCCGCATGGTTTCAGGACATCCTTCAGGACTTGGGTGCAGGACACGCAGGCCGCGAGCTATGAGGTCGCGGAGACGGCGCTGGGGCACGCCATCGGCGGACGCGTGGAGCGGTCGTATGCTCGGTCAGATTTGCTCGATCAGCGGCGGATACTGATGCAGAAGTGGAGCGGTTATGTGGTCAGTCAAAGCTAAATGTGCCATATTAGACGATGGGCAGAATGGTTGTGCTGAGAGTTGTCGTCGCGCATTTTAGGGCCGATCTGGGTTAAAGAAAGCGCCGCGCTTCTCTACTCAAGCTGTCACGGAACAGATGTATCGACCACACAGACTGCCCGATTGATGTTCCTGTATGGCCATCTCAGAATTTAAACCAGCGCGACAGGCGCTACTCTTTCGAGGGCAGTTTCAACTTTCCTGACTTGAGCAGAGCCATGTCGCTGTACGCGACAAACCTATCATGCCATGCCAAAAGGCGCTCATCGCCGGTTTCTCGCGCTAACAGAGCCAATTGGCGAATGTGGATATCATGGTAATGCGGCGTCGCCCGCTTTCCTTCAATGTCGTAGGCCGACCAATCTTCCAGATCGAAACGTGGCATCAAGGCCAGCGCACTCTCCAGCCCTGTATTTGCCAATTTAAGAGCATGGGAGTTGCCCGTGTAATTATGGACATCCCGCAAGCCGATAATTGCAAACAACAAACCGTTCAGGACCTTTGGCTTTCGGTTGCCCGGATCGGCGAACTTCTCGAACCACGGTATACTCGCTTCCGAGATGTCGAGTAGTCCTCCATCCTCAACAGGCACATCAAAGGCACTGAGTAAACGGTCGACTGGTTTTAGGAACTCCGGTTCTCTAAGATATAGTGCCGCTCTGACCAATAGTTGAAGTCCAGTTGCCTGCGCATGCGCTGAACGCCAGCCGGACGCTGTGCCGTAGGCCATTGGATACGGATAGATCCAGACAGCGAAATCTTCATTGTCGTGGATCTCCCTCAGCATCCAGATAACGCAGGATCTGAAAACACGAAGTGCTTCAGATAAATCGGTCGGATTCTTCTCGCGATTGACGGGCCATTTGTTCCAATCGTAGCTCAGAAGTACCTTATCGTCTCCAAGATCAAATTGATTCCAACACCACAAGCCGCGCTCGGCAACAGATAGGATACTGCGTTGTCGGCCAATATCGATCCCTAAGTAAACTCCATAGTCGCTGTAAGGTAAGCCAGCTTCGTCAACATACATACGAAATGCCAATGGATCCGCCCTTCAGAATGTAGCAAGCTCTTTTGCTCCGAGTAATTTCAACTTCTACTTTCCAAAAACTTCGATCCACTAAATATAGGAATCTGCAGCACTTCTGGCCACAGCTGTTCCATCAAACAAAACAAAACTGCCGCATCTCTGCGGTTCTCCAAGCTGGTCGACAGCAAGAGTTCCAAGATCAGTCGACAATTGTAGATCATGTAGGTTTCGAAATAGGCCCGACCGTCCCTATAGATTGGCCCATAATTCGCCGCGAGCCGATGTTCCCAATAAAAAAGATCAGAAAAATGTAAGTTATAAAAATTCTGAATATCAAATGAAGTCTTCTCGGCAAACGCTTGGAAGTAAGGTTGGAAGTCTTCTTTGGTATCCTTACGGAATAACCGGGACAGCTTCTCGCTGTTGAAACGGTTAGGATGGTTTGCAGAATTTTTAAGGTAGAAACCTCTTCCAACTTCAAGCGTGTTGGATCGAATGTGTAGCCTAGAATCTATGTGGCGAGCGATCTGCAAATTTGTGCTAAGACACCGCAGCGACCCTTCGTGCAGTCGCTTCATAGATTTTGTATCCTCAGACATTGGCCCATTTGCAGGAAATGCGATATGATCAAGTCGAAACTGGTCTCTTAGGCGCTCTGCAATCTCACGATCAGTTGCAAGGATTAATCCGTGATTGAAGTACGTGAAATAAATGGCTTTGTCAGACGCGAGACGCGATGCGGCCAAGGAAACCCGTGTATCAATCCCCCCGCTCAGAGAAATCGCCAAGTTATACTCACGGGAGAGCTTCTGAATTTGGCCAGTCAACATAGGAGCGACTTCGGTAGCTATCTCTGAAGGTTCCAGGCTGGGCAAGTTGGCAACGGGGTAAAATCGGATCATCAGCCGAGATTCAACATCAAAGCGTTGATTTGGCGTGATTATCTCAACTCCGTCAAACTCAGTCAGTAATCCCGGCATGTATGCGCCACCACGATTGACTGCGGGGTGTTCGCGCCACATTCTCGCGACGTCGCTTTCGCAACTACCTATAGACATTGCGACCAATTGCGGATGCGACGAGACAAATGTTTCTGCGCCGAATACATTGTAGCAAGCTGGCACAGTTCCGGTCGCGTCGAGGATGACGCTGAAACCCCCCTGATGATGGATGAACAGAACGAAGGTACCAGCCAGAGGCTTTAATTTTTCATAGAACGATTCCCATCCCGATTGTTTCAAGGCCGTAGCCAAATTGGCACAGATCGCGACATCATCGAGTTCAAAATCCAGTACGTCCATGATTATGCCAAGGGCGTGAACTGACACATTCCTGCACTGGCCGACAGTGTATTTTGCGTGGGTCTCGAAAAGAAGGCTGTGCGTCCCTAGATCGGCTTCTCCCCAGCCCAAGGTGGCCAGCCGAGTTTGACCACAGATGCTTCGCTTGGGCGCTAACAGCCAGCCCTGACCAAATCGTCGATATGTTGGATCTTCTACCATTCGGCAACGCCTTTCTTACTGCGCTCACACAGATATACCAATGTGTCCCGCCTCGATTCTGTTGCGGCGCCTCTGGCACGCCACCTAATCACTAGGAACTTGTGAACTCTTTCAATGAATCTCTTCTATCATCAGCCAAGGAACACGCATTATAGGGGACTTCAGCAGAAGTGAATATTTCCCGTCTGGGTACTCGTCCATAATTCGTTGAGAAGAAAAACTTTGGAGATGATACTTCGATGGCATTGGCTCATTGAAGGGAACAGTTACTATCAGCTTCCCTCCGCAGACTCTACGAATCTCCGAAAGTGCGGAATAGTATGAGTCAGTATCAAGGTGCTCCAAAACCTCCATGCAAATGACAGTGTCAAACTCCCCATCAGTAAACGATAAATTCGATACATCTTCTATTTTAAAATTCACATCTTTCGGCAACCTTTTAGTTCGGTCAACGATGTCTATCGCATGAATTTCTTCGAATACTTTGGATCTGTGCAAGATCGTCGTTAAATAGCCACGACCTGGGCCTATCTCTAGGCACTTCTTTCCTGGTTTTATGCGCGAAAACCCGAATTGTAACCTTTGCCAGTCATACTTAGGATGCCTTCTGAAGTACTCTTCTTCGGATTCGGATTTTCGAAGCGCATTCTCGAGAAGTGACTCCGCAAACTCATTTAATTGAATTTCCTTCAACTCGATTAGGTCGACATTAAGCACGACATACCCCCCTGATAATATTTTCCGCCATTCCTGAAGTGTGACTCCACGATCTCTGCTGAATAACCCACTGTCGCCCAGCCTTGCCGAGCTTGGTGCCCAAGGATCGAAATTGAATGAGCCGATAGAGCGATTCCGCTAAAGCTTCGACATTGCCTTTCTCGAAGACAAGGCCTGTTTGTTCATGGTGCACCATTTCCTGAAGCGCTTGAACAGAAGAAACCACCACCGCCTTCTCCATCGCCAATGCCTCCAAGGGTTTCATAGGGGAAACCATTTCTGTCACAGGCTGAGGCTTGCGTGGGAAGGGAGCAATGTCGACGATTGAATACAGCGATCGGATTTCATCATGTGGGACGCGACCGGGCATTATCAGCTTATCCGAGATACCCTCTTCTGCTGCGATATTGGCAACCAGTGAGGCGATTGGACCACGTTCGTTTAGCGTCGGGTTCTCGCTTCCGACCAGAAGCAGTCTGAAGTCAACGCCACGACGATGCAGTAAACCACAAGCACGGGCCAAGTCGTCAAGGCCTTCATACTGTACAAACGTCCCGAGATAGCCAATAACCGGAACGTCTTCTGGTATGCTGAGGCTGGCCTTTCGCGACAAATCAGGATCCAATGGCTGGAATTGATCGGGGTCGCAAGAGTTTGGAATGATCGTGATCTTCTCAGGTGACACCATCCTGCGGATTAGCTCGTCGCGCATTCCACCAGTCAGTGTCAGAACCGCGTCAGCGTTTCTTGCGACGCATGTTTCTAGGAACCTCTCGGTTTTTACAATGGCAGACTGCTCTAGTGCGGGATTGCCTGAATAGCGTGTGACCTCCCACAAGCCGCGAACCTCGTAAATGAAGGGTATTCCCACACGTCGCGCGGCAGCAAGCGCAGGCAAAGATGAAACATATGCAGAAGCGGCCAGCACACAATCTATGCCAAGCTGGCGAATACGGCGCTCGATTACATTCGCTGCTTCCGCAGCATATGTTTTGGTATTGTGGCCCTTCTCTCGGAGCGGAAGAAGATCACGAAAGTAGGGCACACCGTCAATTGCCTCACTCTCCGGAACTTGATCACCGTTCAATTTCGCATCCATGTCGATCGGAAAGCCAGGCCGGGTCAGGCAGACTACATCCATCCCAAGCCCGCGCAATCCGTGTGCGAGTCCGTGGCCACGTGTAGCGTAACCACCATTGGAAAAGGGCCTGCTGTTGTGCAGAACGTAGAGCACCCTGTTTCCAGCTGACTTTTTTCTTTCAGATGTAGAATTTTTTGAAATCTCGTCGATGATCTCAAGGTTGATCTGCGGAGACGCTATTTTTAAAGCCTTGATTTTTTCTGGTTCGTGGTGCGTGGTAAGATTATTGCGCGCCACCTGAGCAATCCGGACCTCATCCATCTTGAATGCTAGGTCGAACAATGACTTGTTAACCATTAAGTCGGCAGGAGCGATGCCTGCTGCATGCTGAAGTATACTGAGAGAAGACGTTTCTCGGCCAAGCTGTTCCAGCCTTTCTGCAGCGATGCGAAGATGAACGGAATCTTCAACTAACAGTTTTCTTCCTTTGTCAGTTATCTGGTTCATCGAGTCAGATGTCTTTCGTTCGTCTTCGGGTTCTGAATGGGGGCTGGCGGGTGCTTCCAGCAAGTTCTGCCTCGCTGTCCTAGAGGGAGTTGAACCGGATTCCCGCTTTAGCCTGCACTGTTTCGCTCGCTTCAACACGGGCACTTGCCACCTTATCAATTATCCAGCAGGCGCGTTCCCTTCATGCCGCCAGAAACTTCGAGGGTCTAGCCAAAAAAGCGTTTCGTTTCGTCTACTCTTTCTGGTGGATCACCCATTGATTGTCCATACCTTCCATCAAACATCCAACTTCGACCTCCAACAAGAGCGAGGGTCGTCTGCGAGCATGTTGTGAAAAAGGTGACGCAGAGTTGGTTAGGAGGCTATCGATGTTGCTCATCAAACTGCTCGACTTGACGCGACATGGCAGAGTTGCTTGGTATGCTCGTAACGTTCAAGGCAGACGCAAGGTCACTCCACTTAGCGGATAGCCACCACGTCCCTCATCCCCTCATACGCCCCCACAACCAAGGCCCGCCGTCCTTCACACGCGATCAGCGCGTCCCCCAGCCGCCCCGCCATGATCTCCCAGTCACCCGCGCCCAGAAATGCCGACGGCGGCGGGCAGGCCTGCCGTGCGGCCGGGGGCAGCGGGTCAAGGCGCAGACCAGCGCCGCTGGAGCCGATGCAGGCTGTCAGCGGCAGGCAAGCGGCAAGGATCAGGATTGGCGCGCGCTTCATCTTCGGCCTCCATGGCTCGGGTGCGTTGGGCGTCCAGCGCGCGGTCCAGTTCCAGTGCGCGCTGGGATACTTCCTCGGCCGCGCGGAACAGGGCCCGCTGGGTGCGGGCTTGGGCAGCGATGTGGCGGGCCTCGACGATCCGGCCGCCATCGAGGCGACCGAAGCCATAAGACGCGCCATGGCTGAGCAGCAGGACCAGCGCCAGAACGGCGTAGTTCTGCCACCGCACCACGCCAAACATCAGCCCTCGCCCCGGTTGCGGCGGTGGGTCAGGCGCCAGATGGCCAGCGCAAGGCCGATGGCGATGGCCACCAGGATCACCGTGCCGCGCAGGTTTTCCGGCATCCAGGGCGCGGCCTCGCGCAGGGCGGGCTCGGTGGCGATCAGTGCGCCCTCGATCACGCCGCCGATGCCTGCCGCCGGTGCCGCATCACGCAAAGCCTCCCGCACCGGCTGATGCTGGGGCTCAGGCTGGAACCGGGCATCGCGTTCGGGGAACTCGCCCCATTGCGCCCCGCGCCAGGGCGTCTGCCGGGTATCGATATGGATGAAGTTGCGCCCGCCCGAGGGTTTTTGCGGCGGGTAAAGCCCGATGCCGTGGAACCCCAGCGCCTTCGCCTCACGCTCAAAGCGGTGCGGATCGACATTGGCCATCGAGATATCAAAGGCGATGCCCTCCATATGCTTGGACGCCGGCGCGCCGCCCACACGCCGGTTATGCTCCGGCGAGCGATAGCCACTGTTGACGATCAGCGGATGCCCCATCCGATCGCGCAGCGCATCGAGCTTGTCGAGCGCCTGCATGGCAGCGGGCGTCAGCAACACCATGCCGGTGCCCCGGCAGGCGATTTCGGCGGGCGAGAACCAGCGCCAGCGCCAGAGGCCCGGGGGAATGCGGGTGTGGTGGTATGTGGTCATCATGACCTCCTGTCAGACATGAAAAAGCCCAGCCTGAGGCCGGGCGGTTAGGGTTCGGTTGGGGCAACGTGCTGTGGTCAGGTCACCCGGTGATCACCCAGAGCACTGCAACGGGCACCGCGCCTGCCACCGTCCAGAATACGTCGCTGGCTTCGACCTTGCCGTTACCGAGGGAATCCCAGGCTTCTTTCGCCAGCCCGGACAGGGCGGCTGCCAAGGCGCCCCAAAGCCCCCAGGCGGGCCAGTTCAGCACCAGCACAACCAACGCGGCAAAATTGGCGATTGCCGAACCGGCGAACAGATGCAGAAGGTGATCGGGCCTCACTTGTCGGCCTTCCCGTCCAGTTTTCCCTCAAGCCGTGTCAGCGTGCGGCTGATGCCCTCAAGCTGCGCCGCCACGCTCGCCAGCGCCGCTGTGGTCGTGACTGATCCGTTTTCGAGCGACTTCACGCGCTCGGCTATGCGGTCCAGATCGCGGGCGACCGTTTCCAGCCGTGCCGCGTTTTGCGCCCCTCGCCACCACCAGCCCAGAATGCCCCCGGCCATTGTGAGAATTATCGCCCACCATCCGGGGTCCATTCTGTTCGGCATTATCTGCTCCATCGTCTTCGCCTTCGGTTGCACATCAAAAAACCCGCGCTCAGGCGGGGTGGTGTCGTCTTGCCTTGTCGATCAGCGCTGCCAGGTCGCGCAGCGCCTGTAGCTGGGCGGGGGTCAGACCTGAATATTGATCAGGCACCGTGCCACCGCGTATCCCTTGGCTGCGTCATAGGGCTGCGTGATGGTCATGCAGCGCAGGCCGGTGCGGGTGGTGGATTTGACGCCGATCCCATCGACCGCTGACAGCTTGTCGCCGGGCACCACGTCCTCGGCCACGCGGGTGAACACCTGACCGAGCAGGCCAACGCGGGTCCATTGATCGGGCCGCTTGGAGCGGGGCACCTGTGGCGCGCCCGGGTTCCATGCCGGGTTTTCCTTCTGAACGCTGATCGTACCCTGCGGCTGAGGGTTGGCTATCAGAGGGGGCTGCTGATCTTCCGGCCCGTCCGGGTTGGGTTGCCAGCTTGGGTCAGGAATTTGTGCATCCCAATCGGGATCAAGGATCTCTTCCATGATCGGCTGGCCCCATTCATCAGACAGATAGCGCCCCTGCCATGCGAACGGCGTATCGCCTGCTGTGACAACCGCCGTTGCCGTCACCACGCCTGCGATTTCGTCGCCCTCTCCAGCCGGGCGCACTTCGCCGCCTTCCTCGGTGACGATGGTCCCAAGCGGGATTTCCACGCCGGTGGCGTTGGGGAACATCTCGGCAAAGTCGCTGAAGGTGTGGCTGCTGGTCAGGCTGCCCGCGATCTGGATGTTTCCATCAAGCCCTTGAAGATGAATTTTACGATTGGCAGCAAGTGGTTCACCCGTGGAACCAAAACCTAATGACAGACTGTAAATCGTGTTGTTCACGACTCTGCTGGAGGCCATGACCGCAGAAGCTGAAGCCGCTGCATCGCATACGTCCCAGCAAGCAATTACGGCAGAAGACGCGCCAGCCGCCAATGCACCGCGCGCCGCTATAGCCGCCGAGCGAACACCGCTCGCCACTGACCCTCGTTCGCTGGTAGCTGAATATGAACAGGCCGCTACAAATGAACGGTCGCCCTGCGCCCTGCTACCCTCGCTCGCAAGGACCGCCCGCAGATGCCCCGTTGTCACCACGCCCGTATCGCTGGCATCGCTGATCAGGGCGGGATAAACCCGGTGCCCGGTTGTCAGGAGGCGCCCTGCCGTGGTGTCATCAACCGCCGCAATCGCTCCACCCGTAAACCGCGCCGCCGACGCGGTCACGATATTGTTGCCCGACCGGCTGAGAATGGTCTGGTCAAGAAGCGTGCGCCCTTGACTGGTCAGCCCCGTCAGCGCCATCACCCCGGCCCCGGTGAAATAGGGCAGCGTGTTTTCCGTTCCCGTCAAGCCAGCCAGCGCGTTGATGTTGCCAGACCCCAGCGCGACCAGCAGCTCGTGGAGTGAGACGGTATCGCGGTTGCCCGCGTCCACCAGGATCAGATCATAGGCCGCGCCCGATACGTTCGGCCCGGCCCAAGGGCGCGACAGGGTGATGCTGGTGTTACTGTTGACTGCAGCGATCACGCCGATTGCGGCGTCGATTGCGACCAGGTCACCGGCGCGCGCGATCGACAGCCATTGCATGCCGCCCGTGCCGCTCAGCGCGGTGCTTCCGTTGTTGATCGAGACGGTGCCGGTTGTGTATGTGGTCATTGCTCTGCCTCATCGGGATAGGGGAACTCGGCGCGGATCTGCGCGGCGACAGCCTTGAATGCCTCTTGCGTGATCTCGCCGCGCTGGAGCTTGCCAAGCAACGGGTCTGACCGCTGTCGGAAGGCCTGCGCACGCAGCGCCCGGGCGCCCTCGCGTGTGGTCGCATCGGGGCGCGACAGGGGCATCCTGGGCCTGCCCTCATCCGGCAACACCTCGATCGATTGCCCGTCTCCGGACAGCCGCAATCTGCGCAGCGCCACGCCAGCGGGCAGATCAGCCTCGATGAAAGGACCGCTGCCGAACGCTTCGGCGGGCTGACGGTGGGAATAGGCGACGCGCTCCGGCTGGCCGGAAGCACTCAGAAACACGAATGCACGCATGATGGTATCTCCTACCTGTAAGAATACTCGACCTGGAGTTCGAGGGTTTCGCTGTCGACATAGAAGCCCGGAATGGCTCCGTCATTGGTGCTGCGCTCCCGGATATATTGCGCCTGCACGCGCAACGAATCGCCCGGCTGGACACCCAGCGCATCGGTATCGATGTAGAAAACGATCGCTTCCGGCACGCAGCCATAGGTCACCCCATAGGGGAACCCGTTTTCGTAGACTGCCTGCCAGTAGGGGTGCAGTGCCCAATCGCTGTTGTAGACAAACGTGCCTCCGCGATTGACGCGCAGGCGGTAGCGGTAAGCGACGGACTTGACGCCATTGGTGCCCGAGTTGTTCGGGATCACAGGCAGCCGGCCACCGACAAAGGGCCGGATAACAATCTGGTCGGGCACATTGTCTGCTGGTCCGGCCACGCTGAAAGCGGCGGTGGCAACGGTGGTCCAGCTACCCCATCCTATATTCCCGTCGAATACCGCGGCCTCACTGACGAAGAAGGCATCCGTCAGCGACCCTCTCAGGACCGACAGCCGGTCCACAACCGCCTCACTGATCCGCACCACGCCGTCGCGGATCGAAAAAGGCACTCTGACATTGCTGCCATGGGTGAGCGCGAATTCCTCAGCGCTCGCCACAATCCGCGTCGGCAGCGCCGCATTGTTCGGCGTGTCCAGAAACAGCGATGCCCCGCGCCAGCTGCCCGCGCCGCCCTGCCGGGTCTGAAACCCGATGCGGGAATAGCCGCTGGGGCCGGACAGCACCTGCATCCGGAAATTCGCCTCATTGGTATTGCCCGGCGTGGAGCTGGCCGAGATTGAGGTGATGGCCTCGGCCATCGCCGTGATCTGGCCATTGAGGCTGGTGACTTGCGTCTGCAGCGAGCTTGTGGCCGAGGCGTTGGCCGAGACCCCGGCTTCCAGATCATCGAGGATCGATTCGACACTCGTTACCCAGGTGGCGATGGTGCTGAGTTCATTCTCATTGGACGTAACGCGCACCTCCAGCCCCTGGAATGCAGTCGCCTGCGCAGCCAGGTCGTTTTCCAGATCCTCCAGATCCGCCGCCAGTTCTGAATACTGGCTGGCGATGATGTCGAGCCCGTCTTCGGTGGCCGTCACCCGCGCCTCGATGGCCGTGATGGCCGAAGCCGCCCCGGCCAGATCACCCTGCACGCTGGTGAGAGAGGCCTCCAGCGTATCGATCTGCAGCGCGAGCGCCTCCAGCTCCGACGCGGTGACCTGCTGGATCTGCGTGATCAACGCCTGCGCAGCATTGACCCGCGCCTCCAGCTCCAGCACCAGCTGAGCCGTGGCCTCTGTCGCGCTGACGGCCACGGTCAGCGTCTCATCGATGCGCGCCGTGCGGTTGTTCAGCTCAACCGAAATGCTGCGCCGGATCTGCTCGGACGCCAGCCACTGGCGGGCGCCGATGTCCAACACATCGCTTTGCAGGCGGCGCAGGCGGTCCCGCATATCCCGGACCCGGCCTCGCAGATCAGGCAGGTTTACGCCGGGGACGCCGTTTTCAATCCAGTCTTCCAGCTCGATCAGGTTCTGACGAATGTCATCGTCCAGATCCGCTTCACCGATGCGCACATCGGGCGTCGTCGCCCCTTTCCAGTCGGTCCAATCGCTGGGCCGGTCCAGCACAGGGCGCAGGCGGACGATGTAGTCAGCCGACAGACGGTCCAGCCCCTCCGATACAATGACCTCTCCATCGGCAGGCGTGGCGCGGCCCTGCGCGACCAGTGCGTTGGTATCGACCCGCCTGACCTGGTAGCGCATTGCCCGCGCATCCCGGACCGCAGCGGGGGCCCAGGTGGCGTGCAGCGCCGGCAACCGCGCCTCACTCGCTGCATTGGCGATCGCGACGCCCTGGACACCCCAGTCGGCAGTGTCGATGATCCGCTCACCAACCGGCGTCGGATCCAGCTCAGGCGGGGGAGGCAGATCATCGGCGGGCGACGGATCGTAATCATCCGGGTCGCGCTCACGCGCCGTCACCCCGACGATCCCGGTGGCGGGATGATACTCGACCTCGCCCAGCTCGAAGAGCTTGTCCAGATAGCCGTTCTTCGCGCTGGAGAACTCTACCGTGTCGAGCGGCTCGAGCTGCTGCGCGTCGGGTGGCAGGACCAGCGTATGCGTCCGGAAGCGCCGCGCATCCTCGATATAGGCCCGCGCGATCTGCTGCGCCTGCCCGTGATTGAAGCACGCCGCCGCGCTCAAAAGCGTGGTCAGGCGACGGCCCCCGTCCGATTCTTCCCAATCCGCATTGGTGATGAGCGGGGTCTGCACCGGCTCCCACAGATTTGACGCGCTGGGATGGGTGACGCGGATCGCGTTATGGGTGTTCTGCAGCCCCGGGAACGGATCGAACTGCTGCGGCGCGCTGATGACAATGTCATCGTCGCTGAAGGCGTAGACCGGCAGATCAGGCGCGCCCCAGCGGGTGCGGAACACGCCGCCCACCTCGGAGATCTGGCCAAGCCCCGCCTTCAGGTATTCCTCGCCGATCTCGGCGGGTTCATTATTGACGTAGACCTCATAGCCGCCGGTGAACTGCTTGCGCCCGCCCAGGTCCACATCGCAGACATTCATGCCCGCAATCCAGTTGGACAGCGGCAGATCCTCTGCGGGCACCTTACCGCCATAGATATAGCCACCGGGTATCGGGATGCCGCGCATGAGGTTGTAGGTCATCACGCAGAGGTTTTCCGAGAACTCCCAGGTGGTGGGGTCATCCCAGCGATGCGGGCCGGTGCCGCCGACCGTGCTGTCTTTGCGCGGATCATAGAGCGGGATACCGTTCAGAACAAAACGGAAGGCGGGCAGCCCCTGCCAGACCTCGCGGTTGAGGCGCAAGGTGATGATCGCATAAGCGATCCCGTAGCCGATATGGTTCTCCGTCCAGGGCTGGTCAGGATCATTGCCATAGGCCGCGACCAGATCGGGATCCGCCGTGGTCTGGGTGCCGTCATAAAACCGGATCCAGCCATTGTCCTGCCCGCCGCGCCGGAACCGCAGCATCGGCGCACCATATTGCGGGTGCAGATCCTCACCCAGGGCGGTGTATTTGTCGTTCACTCGCAACCGGCGCAGCGACACGCCCGGCACGTCCGAGACACTGATCACCATCTGGAAGAATTCGTTCGGCGTGCCGCCGGTACCGTGGCTGTTGCGATAGCGCTCGTGCCCGCCGACCGCGCGCCTGCCCATGGGGAAACTTTGCGGAATTTCCTCGCCGCCCGTGGTGCCCTCGATCCGCACGCCGGGTTGCTTCGGTTTGCCCGCCAATGCGCGCGCGATCAGCGACGGAAGCACCCCCGCCGCCACGCGCAGCACCAACCCGCCAACCGCAGTGCCTGCAAAAGCTTTCAGACCAATCAGGAGACCCGAAAGGGGATCGGCATGGGCGGGTGTAGCAAGAAAGGCCGCCAGGGCGGCGAATGCGATGACCGACAAGAAACGCATCAATGTGCCCTCACCATGAACGCGCGATCAGCAGACAGGAGCGGCGCGTATTCCAGCCCATGGCGGCCGAGAAACGCGATGCGCTCGCCCACCACGATGCCAAGGGACGGACCCAGCGCCGCGAGATCACCGGCCTGCGCCATTGCAACCCCACCCTCTACCGCTGGCAGCGCGGCCGCTACGGCCTCGACGTGATCGCCATAGCCCGCCGCCGCCAGCAAGGCGCGTCCTTCGCGCAGGCTGGCATACCGACCCGGCAGCAGATCGCGGCCCGTCACCCGCTGCACCCAGCCCGCCGCGAACAGCGCGCAATCCCAGTGGCCATAGCGGAACGGACGCGAACGCGCGCCGCGCAGGTATTCCCTCAGCCCCATGTGCCACCCCCGGTTTCCTCGTTGTCCCAGTTGCCACCGCCCCGCCGCGCCGAGCCAGCGCCGCGCCGCACTTCCTCCTCGCCCCACCAGACCGTCTTGAGCCCGGTGCTGGGCCCGTATTCGGCGAAGCGGTCATCGGGATTGCGCGCACGCTGGTCGGCGTCGGACTTGAACAGGGCCAGCGTTCGCGTCAGTGCACGCGCGGCGCTGGCCAGCACGATGCTGGCCCTGCCGGTGCCACCCACCTCGGCGGTGAAGACCGGCGCGGTGTCGATCCAGCCCTTGAACCGGCGGCGCGGGGGCGCCAGCAGCGTGTTGGTTTCCGTCGAGAACGACGCCTGGTGGATCTCCACATAGGCCAGCCGCGCCTCATAGTTGCGGATCATCTGCTGCACTTCCGGCGTCAGATGGGCCGCATCGACGCGCAGCTGACGCACCTGAAGCCCCACACCGCCCTTGATCGGTGCAATATCCGGCAGCGCCGGGCCGTGATAGGTGCGCGCCTCGCCATCGATCTCAAAGACCTGCGCGTCCTCGCCATTCCACAGGCCCATCGTCTCGGGCGCCCCCGTGGCGCGGTTCTTCGCCACCACCCACATCAGCGTGCGCGAAACCACCCCGGCGCGCGCCTGCAGCGCGGCCAGCTCGGCCGGTTCAATCGTGATCATGTTACCTCAGGGTCTGAATGAAGCGCAGGCGCGCGCCTTGTGTGAACAGCGCCGTACCGCTGCCATAATCTGCCGATTCCAGCACCGCGCGGATCGGCGGGCGGATCAGCTGCACGGCCGTGGTGCCGGGTATGACGCCGGGGCGCACAAAGGGTGCAACCTCGATCAGGGGTGTCAGCCCGGCCCCGGAAGCGGTGGCGCCGGCCACCACCCGGTGAAGGGCGTGGCGCACCGGCGCGCTGCCGTATTGCCAGCCGATCAGATCGCCGTCGCTGATCACATAGCCCTCAGGCAGGCCGGAGAGCCGGATTTCGCGGTTATTCTCGGCCAGGGTGTGGATCACCGGCGTGGCGGCACCGAGGATCACCCCGCCCGGATCGGCGCGCGGATATTCGTGGCGCGGATCATGAGCCAGAAACGTTTGCCCGGGGCGCTGGAGCTTTGCGACCCGCGCCTCCACGTCCGCCAGATCGCGGTGATGGGCGCGCGCGATTGTTGCCTCGACTTGCCAGAGGGCCGCGCCAAGACTACTCTTGAGGATCGAACCATCGCCCAGCCGGTTGATCTCGAACGGCTCATTCAGCCACCAGCGCACTGCAGAGATTTTCAGAGTGTCGAAGAAGGTGGTGTCGGTCATGTTTCACCCGCCAGTTCTACCCTTCGGGATCTGGACACTACCGATGAGTGTAGCCACATCTGAACTCTCGACAAGAATTTGCGAAGGATTCCAGCATGTACCCAGATGGCGAGCGCCCGCTGCGTGTGACCGAACGCCCCGAGAAAATTGCCGTCCATTTTCCCGGTGATGCCGCGCCCCTTGCGGCTGCTTTCCTGCGCAGCACCCAAGCGGTCATCGACCTTTGCGAAGAGAGCATTGACGGCGATGAATGGCGTTTCGAAGCTTATCGCAAGATCTATTCGACGCTTTGCAACACCAACCATGCCGGAACGGGCAGTGAGCAGGAACTGCAACTGCATCAGGCGCTCGATGTTGTCTCGCAGCTCTTGCGCGTGACCAACGAATGAGCTGACGCCAACTGACAGAATCTTCATCCGCTTTCCCTCGGATTCTGGATGATATGCTTCACCTTGCCCGGCAGCACATACCGGTCGTGCTGTTCCAGACCGGCCGCAACCCCCTGACGCACCAGCGCGATGACATGCTGATCGCCATTCGCGCCCTCGACATTGACGTTGATATTCGTGGTGCCATCGCCACCCCGGCTGTGATCGCTCACCGTCTCGTTGGGATGCATCAGGGCCAGAAACCCGCCCATGCCGTCCAGCCCGCCGGTGCGTTCACCCGTGCCGGTATAACCACCGCCCGCAAAGGACGGGATATTGCCCCCGGTGAGCACACCGCTTAAGAGCCCGCCCTTGCCGCCACCAAGCCCGCCCAGAAGCCCCGAGAAGGCGCGCATCAAGGGTCCGAAGATGAACTGCCGCGCGGCAATCTGCGCCATATCGGCCAGAATTGACCGCACCAGGCTGCGGAAATCCACCTTGCCGGTGCGCACGAAATCCCCCAGCGCGTTCTCGGCCGAGCGGAAGGCGTTGACGATGCCGTTGCCGAGATTGGTGGCCCAGTCCATCGATTCCGTAGCATATTTGCCCATGATCTCGGTGACGCGCGCCCAGCCCTGCGCGGCTTCCTCGGCCGCCCGACGGCTGGCAGCGCCCGCGCCACGCGCCGCGCCGCCCGCGTTGTTGAGCGCATTCATCATCCGCGCGAGCGCCGCGTTGGTGTCCTCAATGGCATCGGTGCCATCTTCGCCCGCGCCGGTCACCATTTCGCGCAGCCGCGCCACCGCCGCGGTAACGCCGTCCCAGGCCCCCGACAAACGGGTCCGCGCGCTTTCGGCAAGCCGGTTTGCCTGGCGCTCGGCCTCATCCATGGCCCGGCTCATCGAATCCGCCGAACGCATCGTATTGAGGAAGGCATTGCCGAACGCATTCGACACCGCCGACATGCCCCTCACGCCCTCGAGGCTCTCAGAGATGGACGCCAGGAAATCCGCCCAGCGAAGCTGCAGGTCGCGCACCATGCGCAAGAACCCGGCCCGCACGTTCTGCCAGATGGCGCCCAGCCCGTCCGGAATGGCCTTGGCGCTCTCAACGATCCCGGACCAGACAGCGCGCACCAGAGTACCAAGCGCCGACATGGCCTCACCGAACCCGCCCGCCGAATCCACCAGGCGCGAGAACCAGTAGATCAGCTCGCCCACTCCGACGATCAGCGCCCCGATGCCGGTACGGATCAGTGCCGTGCGCAACAGCCGCAGCGCCCCGACCAGCCCCATCGTGCCCGCGCGCGCCGCTACAAAACTGGCCACCCAGCGCCCCGCCATGAAACCGGCCAAGGCAATGGCGATCGAGGCCACGCGCTCGAGGTTGTCAGCCAGCGCGATCAACGCATCGGCCACCATGCTCGATGCCCCGGAAAGCTGGTCCCATTTCCCGACCAGTTGCAGCGCGGCGTTGCCCATCAGCGTGAAGGCATCGCCGATGGTCGCGGGCATCGAATCCGCCTCCTCGCGCAACAACTCCAGATTGCCGACCAGCGCCCGGCGGATGACATCACCGGTGATCCGGCCTTGCGCGCCCAGCTGGCGCAGCTGGTTGACGTTGACGCCCAGCTCTTCGGCCAGAAGCTCGGCCACCCGACCGCCGTTCATGATCACCGTGTTCAGCTGCTGGCCGCGCAACTGGCCCAAGGCCATGGCCTGCGCCAATGCATTGTTGATCTGCGCCGCGCGCTCGGCCCGCGCGCCCGATACCACCAGCGCGTTGTTGAGTGCCTCGGTAAAATCGAGGCTCTCGCTGGTGCTCATGCCCAGTTCGCGCAGGGCGGTGGAATTCGACAGCCAGGATTCCACCGTCTGGTTGAGATCGGAATAGGTGCGCCGGGCCATGTCGCCCAGACGCCCCATCACCGCGATCCCCGCCTCATGCGAGCCGACCGCCAGCTGCACGCGCGACTGCAGGTCGGTCCAGGTATCGGCATATTGCACGATCTGGCGCGCGCTGAAGAACGCCGTTGCAATGCCCATCAGGCGGCGGATCATCGCGCCCGTGGCATCGGCCTCGCGCCCGATGCGCTGAAACGCGCGCTCACCGGTATCGCCCACGCCCTGGAATTCGGCGCGCACCTGTCCCCCGCCTTCGGCGCGCAGGCGGACGGAGACACGTTTCTCGCTCATTGGGGTTCCCGGTTCTCGTTGATCTTGCGGGTCATCACGGCCTCGATTTCAGGCAGAAGCTCGGCGGCCGCGCGCAGGTTGATGCCCTGCGCCCGCGCGAGCGCGAGCGCGGCCGTCATGTCCCAGCCGATGACCGCGGCATTGACGATGCGAAGCTGACCGCCGAGGCGCAGGACCAGATCCCAGACCTGCGCGCCCTCGACTGTCAGCGGCGCGTTCTGGTTTTGCGGGCAGGTTTCGCAGGGCTGCGGGCAGGCCTGGCAGTAGTCCGCGCCGCCGCCGAAGTGCCAGTCGGCGAGGGCGCAGAGCCGTTTTTTTCCACAACCAGCAGCATGGCTGGCGCCAGGAACTTGCTCTGGAACACCTCGAAGATGCCCGGCACCTCGATCAGCGCATCCACACCCTCGGGCGTCGGCACCTTGATCGCCACCCCGTCCTCGTCGCCAACCCCGTCCCAGCCGATCACGCAACGCCGCGCCACGGCCTTGGCCAGCGCAACCCCCAGCGCGTCATTGGTGCCCGGATCCAGCTCCGGCAGTTCTTCCGTGCCCTCCGCCATCTCGGGCAGAAGCCCGCGCAGCTGCGGGTCGCGCCGGGCCTCGGCCATCAGGCTTGAGGTGGCGGGCTTGAGATGCAGCCGCACCCCGTAGCCACAATCGAGCCAGCGCGGCTCATTGCTGATGTTCAGCTTCAGCATGGTCAGTATTCCTCCACATCATTGACAAGGGTAAGAGTGCACATCCGCTGACCTTCGCGCTGCGCGGCCTGCCACTGGAAACTGGCCTGCACGCCCTGGGGGCCGGAGATTTCACGCCGGGGGCGCGGCAGATAGACGTTATGGGCAACCAGCGTGAGGCTTTGGCCGCCGGGCAGTTCCCAGCCAAGCGTGATCTCGCAGGGATCGCCGGCCAGCGCCTGATCGAGCAGCACCATGTCGGCAAAGCGCACATCCACACGCCCGGTCAGCGCCGCCATACCGGCATCGGCGCCCTCGATCTTGCCATCGGCACGGATCGTCTCGACGCGGTCGAGATTGTTGGCATAGGTGATCTCGCTCATCACCACATTGCCAAGCGCCACGCCGTTGCGCCGGATCGCCCCGTTGAAATGCCCGAAGCGCCTCAGGGTGAGATCGGCAAGCGTGCCGGTCTGGGCGCTCGAGGCGATGTCCTCGCCCTGCGCCACCAGCCGGGCGGTGGCCGTCAGCAGGCCCGAGCGCTGCATCGACCAGCTCAGCTGATCGAGCTTGCAGCCCGCGTACATCGCATAGCTTGGCACTTCCGGCATGCCGATCTCGATCGCCAATGACGGCAGATCCCAGCTGCCCGAGCGGAACTCGTGGGTATAGGGGTCCGTGCCGCTGGTCACCGGCGCGCCAAACGCCGCCTTCAGCCAGAAGCCGATGGCACGCACATCAATGGGAATGACGACATCGCCATCCACCGTCAGCGCATCCTTGATCGGCTCCAGCGGGTCGCGCCCGTAACCCAGAAGCTCGGAGTTCTGCAACGGCTGATCGCCGCCGAGCGTCGAGGTGGCAAACGGCATGCGGGTATAGCCCGAGGCGGGCGGCGTGCCATAGGTGGTCTCGAACGCGAGCGCCATCTGCGCCCGCGCCCCTTGTGCGCGTGCCATGGGGAAGTTTCCTTTCTGTTAGACCAGCGGGTCCGATGTTGAGTAGTGAAGCACCAGCGTGAGGGTCGCGGCCTTGAGGCCCTCGGCCCCCTCGATGGCCAGCGCGAGCGGTGCCGGGGCCTCGCCCTCGACCCAGTCGCACAGACCGCCCAGCGTGCGATCCGCCGCAATCGCCGCGCCGACGGCGCGCACGATCGTGTCGAATGCCGCATCGCGCGCCGAAGCCGGGCGGTCGATCAGCACATCGACCTCGGCGCGATGCTCGTAGTGATAGTCCAGCGGCGACAGCGTCACCTCGGGCTGGCCCGGATCACCATCGCGCAGGATCATCGCCCCCGCGCCGGGGATCGATTGCGGCAGCACCGCGTTGCGCTCAAGGCTGGCGCCCATGGGCTTTGTCGCCTCCAGCGCCGCCATCAGCGCCTTCAGGACGGTTTCGCTCTTGCGCTCGGGCATCGGTTCAGGTCCTCGGCCAGTTGTCGGTGATCAGCCGCGGCAGGCGCGCGGCCCAGGCCTCGGCATCGCGCGCCAGATCGAGGCGCTTTCTCAGCTGCACCTGTGGCACCAGGATGAAGATCGGAATGGTCATCGAGCCGGTGCGCGTGCCATCGCGCCGCGCGCGCCGGCGGTTCATGGCCGCCAGCCCGCGCGTGGTTAGCCGTGCATCATCGGCCACCAGCAGGCTGGGCTGCGGCGATCGATAGACGAAGCGTAGCCTGATGCCGGTGCGCTGCTCCCAGCCCCCCGGCGTGATCCGCGCCCGGCCCAGCCCGCGCTGCCCGGCAGCCTCGGTCGGGATGGCCAGAAAGAACCCGTCCGTCGACTTGATCAGCGATCCCCGATCGAAGGCGTCGATCAGCACCGGCGCACGGGTCCAGACCAGCGCCGCCGCGTAGCTGGAGGGGTGGCGTGGAAACACCTCCTTGCGGATCGTCCGTGCCAGCCGCGTGCCAAGACCGCCACTTTCCACCTGACGCCGCCAGGACGCCTGCAGGCCGGTGGCTGCGGCATTCATGCCGCGTGACACCGCCACCCGGCCGGCGCGCTCCTCGGCCTCCATGATCCTGCGCAGATCATCGAGAACCTCGAGGCCCAGCCTCACAGCGCCAACCTCACAATGACCGTGCCTCCGCCGCCCAGATCAGCCGCTCGCTGTCGCGCAGGGGCTTGCTGCGGATCTCGTAAAGCACAGCATCGATCTCGAGCGTATCACCCTCGGCCAGATCGGGCACTTCCGAAACCCGCAGATCGATCAGCACCGATTCCGTGACAAACCGGCCCTCGCCGAAATTCGCCATGCGATCCGGCGCGCGACGGATCACCCGCACCAGCATCCCCGCCCCCGCGCCGCCCGCACGATAAAGCGCCTCCAGCGAGAGGTTGGGATCCGTGAACAGGATGTCGGTGGCGATGGCAAAGGCGTTCATGAGGGGCTCCGAGGGCGGGAAGAAGAAGCGCCGCGCAGTCCCCTGCGCGGCGCGGTGTCAATGTCGTTCGTGCAGGCAATGCCGGAGCAATCCAGGGATATGGTCACGAGTGCCGACGCTGTGTCGGGAACAGAGCCCATCAGCGACATTCCGGCAGGCCGCAGCATGGCAGGCCACTGCGCAGACGCAGCATCGTGCTGCGGCTAAAACCAGCCGCTCAGCCCATAGAGCACAATTCCCCGAAGCAGGCTGCGCGACACCTTGTGTCATTTGTGAAAAACTATACTTATCGTGCAACGACGATAAACGAAGTGGCATCCATGCTCTCGGAACAGACCCTTACGAAAAATGCCGATGACGAACGGCTTGCTACGCTCGCCAAGGCGCTGGCGCACCCTGCGCGGCTGAAAATCCTTGCGCTGCTCGGACGCACGCCGGGATGCATCGGCGGTGATATCGTGCAGGCAGTGGGGTTGGCGCAGTCTACTGTGTCCGAACATTTACGCATTCTGAAGGCGGCGGGCGTGATCAAGGGGCAGATCGACCCGCCTCGTGTTTGCTATGCGCTTGCGCCCGGCGCGCTGACCCCGCTGGCGGGCTGGATCGGCTCGCTCGAGTCTGAATTCAGCGATCCTGCCTGCTGCGTTACCCCTGACAAGACCTGAAAGGCCGCGCATGTCCACATTCGAACGGTATCTCTCGGTCTGGGTGGGGCTGAGCATTCTCACCGGGCTGGCGCTCGGCGCGCTTTTTCCTGACCTTTTCGCAACTCTTGCCGGTTGGGAGATCGGACAGATCAACCTGGTGATCGCAGTGCTGATCTGGGTGATGATCTATCCGATGATGGTGGCGGTGAACTTCGCTGCCCTGGCGCGGGCGCATGAACGCCCCAAGGGGCTGATCATCACGCTCGCGGTGAACTGGGCGATCAAGCCCTTCACCATGGCGGTGCTGGGGATCATCTTTTTCGAGTTCGTCTTTGCCCCCTTCATCGAGCCGGAAACTGCGGGCGAATACATCGCCGGGCTGATCCTGCTGGGGGCCGCGCCCTGCACGGCGATGGTGTTCGTCTGGTCGCAGTTGACCAAGGGCGATCCAAACTACACGCTGGCGCAGGTTTCGGTGAACAATGTGGTGATGGTGGTGCTCTATGCGCCGCTGGTGGCGTTGCTCTTGGGCCTGACCGAAGTGACCGTGCCCTGGGACACGCTGCTGCTGTCGGTGGTTCTGTTCGTGGTGGTGCCGCTGGTGGCGGGGGTGCTGACACGGCTGTTCCTCACCCGCCGCGCGCGCGATGCGGCGCAGGCCGAGGGCGCGGTCACGGGTTTCACGGCGCGGCTCAAACCCTTCTCGGTGCTGGGGCTGCTGGGCACAGTGGTGCTGCTGTTCGGGTTTCAGGGCGATGTCATCATCGAGCGCCCGGCTCTGATCGCCATGATCGCGGTGCCAATCCTCATCCAGTCCTACGGCATCTTCGCGCTGGCTTATGTGGCGGCGTGGCGCTGGGGCGTGCCGCACAACGTGGCGGCCCCCTGCGCGCTGATCGGGACATCGAACCATTTCGAGCTTGCGGTCGCCGTGGCCATCGGGCTTTTCGGCCTGAACTCGGTTGCGGCGCTGGTCACGGTGGTCGGCGTGCTGGTCGAAGTGCCGGTAATGCTGTCGCTGGTGTGGTTCGCCAATCGCACAAGGCAAAGGTTCCCGGCATGAACACTGTTGCCTACCAAAATCCAGACTGCGGAAGCCCACCTGATTGACGCGGTGATGGGCGAGTATGGGAAAGCAAAAACGTTCGCTAGCCGTGATCAGAGCCGAAATGCTACGAATGCAGCGAAAGGTTTTGTGTGGATAGTCCGAACGTCCGCAACATCCCGCATAGCTTTCATACCGACGGATCCTGCCCCTTTTTCTCCACCGATTGAAGCGCCGCGCAGACATGCCGCGCGGCGAAGTGATCAACCCGATCAGTTCGAGCTGTGCAGGCGGATGGCCAGGCGCGGGCGTTTGTTGACCGGCAGGATGTTGGATTCGGTCATCAGATCGATCCAGCGGCCCTTGGGTTCGATGAGCTGGCGCGCGTACATCTCCTGGCCGATGGTATTCGCGGCTTCCAGAAGATCGGCCGGGGCACCATAGGAGGTGAAGGTGTCCATCGTGCCCAGGGGGAAGGCCACGCCCTCGCCTGCCGGGATCAAGCGCTCGGAGTTGCCGGTGGCCAGGGTGACGCTGGCGTTGTATTCCTCAAAGAGGATCCCCGCGAAGGGGAAGTTGCGCCGCACATCCTGGCGCAGGGGCTGCGCGCCGGTGGCTGCATAGAACTTGTAGGCCTCTTCGGTCTTGGCGTGGCCGATCAGCTTGTCGAAGAATTCGGGGCTGACCAGCGCATGCACCGACGTCATGGTTTCGCCCTTGAGATTGTCCTCGACGGCGCGCAGCACCTCGCGGCATTTGGCCTGCACATTGGTGCCCGCCGTGCCCAGAACGAAATCCACGTCGATCTGCTGCAGGCCGAACTCGGTGAAATAATTGTAGAGCGTGGTGCCGCGCCCGTCCTTCACGATCCCGCGCAGGGCGTTGATTTCCATGTATTCGCGGGTCTGGGCATGCTTGCGCCGCATCAGCATGAGCTTGCGGTTCATCACATCGGCCAGCGGGTCGGCCTCGGTCGAAGATCCCAGCGCCGCCTGACCCTGAATGTCCATCACGGTGATGACATCGTCATGCGGGATATGCGGCACGGCGAAGGAACGCATCGAGCGGCCTTCGCGCGAACCCACGGTCGCAGGCGCGCCCCAGGGCACCGAGGGCAAGAGGTTCAGCTGGCCCTCGTATTGCTCGATGATCACGCTGCGCTGCGTGACGCCTTCAAAGCGAAAGAGGCCCATCTGGCCGAGGCGCGTGTAGAGATTGGGCAGGATGTTGATCGCCTGCGTCATCTCGGCAAGCGAATAGCCCCCCGCGTCGAACGGGTTACGGGTGATGGTCATGGTCTGTCTCCTGAACAGGTTTTGGGTCTGTGAGCGCGCGGGCCGCAGCCCGGTCTGCTCAGACGTTCTCGCGGGCGACGATGCCCAGCGTGGTCAGCTGCGCGATCTTGGCGGCAACCTTGTCGGTGTCATCGACAGAGGCATCGAACACCAGCATGCCGCGCGCGACGATCGCCGGGCCGCGCTTGATCACCACGCCGGTGGCATCGCCCTCGGTGGCATCGACCGCCTGGATCAGCACGGCCGCCGCCACCTGGTTGCCCACATCGGGATCGGCAGCGGCATCGGGCGAGAGCGCGTATTTGCCCGCGTTCGCCCCGTCCGTGAACTGGCCGAGTACCGCGCCCAGGGCATAGGCGGTGCCCGAAAGCAGCGTGACCACCTCGCGGGTGTAGTTCTTGTCGAGATCGAGCTTCAGCAGATCGCCCTCACTGGGCGGCTTCACAAGCGGTGCCATGGGACTTTCCTTTCAATGGCAGGGAGAATGCGGCGGCGCGGATGCCGCCGCGAATGGTTCAGTGGGCAGGCCGGTTGGCCGCCTGCGCTGCCGCGCGCTTTGCCGCCGCCACCACCGGGCTTTCCTTCGGCCGCGCGCCGGCAGCAGGGGTGGCAGGCACAATGCCCGCCCCATCGCCGCGCGCGCTGGCCTGTTCGAGCACCCGCGCGCGCAACGCGTCGGCACTCACCCCCTCGCGGATCGCCTCAGCGACATTGACCTTCACGCCCAGACGTTCGGCTTGCAGGCCAACCTCGGCAATCGCGGCAGCCTCGATGCGCGAGAGCGTGCCAGACGCCTGCCGTGCAGCAGGCGCCGTGCCCTGCGCGGGTGCAGCACCCGAGGCCGCCGGGGCCGCCTCGATCTGCGCAGGCTCTTCCGCCGTGCCGGTATCGGTGGTGGTTTCCACAGCCTCGGCCCCTTCCTCGGTGATCGGCGGCGTGGGCTGGGCATCCGCAGCGGGGGCGGTGGTGTTCGTGCCAGTCATGGCAGGCTCCTTCTGGTTTGCATGAGCGGTGGTGGAAAGCGCCGCCGGTTGGCGGCGATGAACGTGATCGGCAAAGGCATTGAAGGCCGCGCGCAGGTCCGAGACTTCATCGGCCAGCCCGGCTTCCACGGCGCGCACGCCGCGCAAGACCCGCGCCTCGGTGGCCAGCGCGGCCGCGGCATCGAGCCGCCCGCGCCGACCGGCGGCGACGGTCTCGGCAAACAGCCTGCGCAGGGCCTCGGTCTCGGCCTGCCAGGCATCGCGCACGGTCTCGGGCAGCGCCTCGTAGGGATTGCCGTCGACCTTGTTGGCACCGGCGTGGATCATGGTGACCGTCACGCCCTCATCCGTGAGCCGCTGGCTGTAATCGGCATGCACGATCAGAATGCCGATGCTGCCCACCTCGCCGGTGCGCGGCAGGATGATCCGGTCGGCCTGGCTGGCCAGCGCATAGCCCGCCGAAAGCGCCGACTCTGCCACGAAGGCCCAGACCGGCTTTTGCGCCCGCGCCTCGCGGATCGCATCGGCCAGATCGAACACCCCGGCCACCTCGCCGCCAAAGCTGTCCAATTCCAGCGCGATGCCGCGCACCGCCGGATCCGCAGTCGCCGCCTCGATCTGCTGCGCCAGCCCCTCGTAAGACGTGACGCCCGAGGACTCGCCGACCCAGTCGCCGCGATGGACCAGCGTGCCGGTCATCTCGACAATGGCGATCCCGTCGCGCATCGAGAACATCCGCCGCCCGCGCGCGCGATAGCCCTCGATCAGCTCTCCGCCGAGTATCGACAGGCGCGGCTGCACCCGGCTGGCACGCTCAAGCCGCGCGCTGTCGCCCTCTGCCGTGGGCAGGCTGATCGTGCCATCGACCAGCCGCGCGCCAAGGCCCGACAGAAACGCATGGCCCTTGGCCGGGTCCACCAGAAGCGGCGTGTTGAACACACGCTGCGCAATCATCGGATAGTGCATGGGAATTACTCTCTGTCCTCGGGCGATTGCCGGGTGTCGTCATCGTCGTCGTCATCCTCCGCATCGCGGCGGGTAGCCGAACCGGAGCCGTCCGACGCCCCGCGCGCGGGCGAGCCGGGCTGGCGGAAGTCCAGATTCAGCCTGCGCTCGCGCTCGCGTTCCGCCGCGATCTCCTGATCGAGCGTTTCGGCGTCATAGCCGCGCTCGGACACCGCCTGCGTGCGCGATTTCAGCCCGGCCGCGATCTGCGCCAGTTCGGCATTGGTGTCCTTCAAGGGATCGACCCAGTCCCAGCGCGTGGGCAGCCAGGCGCAGGCCTGGTATTCCGCGCGGCGGCGCTCGTATCCGGGCAGCTTCAGCGCACCGGCAAACACCGCCATGTCCATCCAGCGCTCCCAGATCGGCAGGCACATCTGATAGACCATCACGCTGTGCTGCCAGGACGAGACCCGCCGGCGAAACTCCATCAGCGAAAGCCGCGAGTTGGAGAAGTTCCCGCGCGCGACATCGCCGGTCAGGTAGCTGTAGGGAATGCCCAATGCCGCCGCGACCTGCAAAAGCGTGCGGAACTGGAAGGGCTCATAGGTCGCCCCCGAATCCGCCGGATCGGCAATCGTGACATCCTGCCCGGGCAGGAGATTGACGATCGAGCCCGGCGAGACTTCCAGCTCATCCCCCTCGTCCGGCATCAGGGGCTCTTCATCGGGGCCCAGCGGGTTGGTGACGAACATCGCATAGAGCGCTGCGATCTTCTTGCGGTCGAGTTCGGCATCATCATACTGATCGAGCAGCAGAAGCTTCACCATCGCCGGCGCAAAGCGCGACACGCCGCGCAGCTGCCCGGCCTCGACCGGATCCATCACATGCACCACCTCGGTGGCGGGCACCCGCACCGTCTCGCCTTTCAGGCCCGGTTCGGTCGCATCCGAGGGGTGACGGCGGTGGAAATGATAGGCCACCCGCCGCCCGATCCGGTCAAACTCGATCCCCTGGCGGATCCAGTGCCCCTCGATGGCCGCCGGGCGGTTCATCTCGCCGGGCAGCATCTCTGACGGCAGCATCTGCAGCTGCAAGGGCACGCGCAGCCCGTCATCGGGCCTGCGCGGGCGAAACCGCAAAAACACCTCGCCGGTGATGAACACCTCGCGCGCGGCACGCCGTTGCAGGCCATAGAAATCCGTCAGCCCCTCGGCATCGGCCTCGTCGGTCCATGCCAGCCAAAGATCCTGCAGCGCCAGTTTGTGCCGCGCCGTGGTCACCCGCGCCGAGGGCTTGATCCCGTCGCCCACGGCATTTGCCGCCCAGCTTTCCACGGCATTGGACGCATAGCCATTGTTGCGCACCAGCCAGCGGGCGCGGGCATTCATTTCCGGCCCGGCAGCCGCCAGAAGCGCATTCACATGCGCGCGCGCCGGGCGAAAGCCTTTCAGGCGCCGGTTGCCGAGCGCGGCATCGAACCCACCGACCCAGGCACCCACCCGGCGGCGCAGATTGCGCATCATCGCCATGTCAGAGATCCTTCACGGCATAGGGCCGCAGCACGCGCCGCCGCTTGCGGCCCTCGGTCATGGCGATCCGGTTCTCCAGATCGGCAATCGCCGCCGCCATTTCCGCATCCGTCGCATAGCTCACGCGCCGCCCTTCGATCGTGGTCTCGCGCACACCACGCCAGCGCGCCTCCTGCAGGGCCGCGAGGCGCTGCCTGAGCTGTTCTTCCGAGAAAGCCATGATCACTCCATATACCGCGAACGGTAACTGCGCCGCGCCGCAACGCGTCGTTTCAAAAGCCGCCCGGCGGGCGGTGGTTCATCCTCGGGCGGCAGATCCTCGGGCGGCGGGGTCAGCTGCGCCTCGAACTTCTGCCATTGCCGGTCATCCCAACGGTCGATCCCCATCAGCCAGACGGCCGCGCGGGCATAGACCCGGCAATCGAGCGCCTCGTTGCGCTCGCGCAGCTGCTGCCATTCCAGCTTGGTGTAGCCCCGTCGCTTGTCGCGCCTTGTGACCAGCTGCTCCGACGTCAGCTGCTTGACCCATTCCGAGGTCACGCCACCCTTGGGGATATGCACAAACCCCGCGGGCCAGTCCGATCCGGCCTCGACATCCTCTTCTGTGGGCGGGCTCTGGCGCAAAAACCGGTAGGTCTCCGATTTGAAATACCCCGACTTCACCGTCCAGAGCGACAGACCGCGCCGGATTTTTCTGCCATGCTCGGTCACATCCACCTTGCTCGGCCCGTCGACCGGCGCCTTGACGATCCCGTCGCGCTGGCCCTTCACCGCCAGCACCTGTTCGCCCCGGTTGAGCCGCGCCCAGGCATAGACCGCATCCGTGGTCGCGCCGTCGCCGGTATCAATCGCCAGCCGCGCCAGCGCCATCTGCGTGCCGCTGGCATGCGTCCAGGTGCGCGACAGGATCTCTGTCAGCCGCGTCCAGATCTCGGGGCGCGAGGTGTCGCCCTCAAGCACGATATGATCCACAAGCCAGGATTGCAGGTTGCGCCCCCAGCCCCAGACATCGACCTCGATCCGGTCGCGCTGCACATCCGCACCCGCCGTCAGCAGCAAAACCCCCGCGGGCACCAATCCCAGCGCCCCGGCCTCGCGGCGGTCATAAAGCCGCTGCCAGTCCGGCGCCTCGCCCTTCTCCTGCCAGGTCTCGCCCAGGATGGTGTTCTTGAAGGTCTTCAGCGCCGCGTCATTGCCCTGCGCGTCCTCCCATTGCGCCGCGATATCTTCCCAGGACAGCCACCCCAGCGGCGAGTACAGCCCCGAGATATGGAACCCCACCACGCCCATGCGCTGCGCCCGCGTAACCGTCTCCGCATCCGCCGTGGCGATCCAGCAGGCCCCGTTCTCCGGGTCCATCATCGCCGTCTTGTGGCGCTCCTCGATCGGCTCCTCGCAATGCTCGCAGACATAGGCCACATCCTCGGGCCTGCCCTTGGGCCAGCGCAGGCGTTCGAATTTCAGCCATTGCAGCCCGCCGCAATGCGGACAGGGCACGTGATAGCGCCGCTGATCGCTCAATTCCCACTCCCGCTCGATGCGCGACAGCCCGGCAATCGTCGGGGTCGAGGCCAGAAACATCTTGGCCCGGTGGCCAAAGCTGATGGTGCGCGCCTCGGCCAGCGCGACCGGATCGCCCTCGCCATCGAGATCGCCCGGATAGGCATCCACCTCATCCAGAAACACATTGCGCGCGGGCATCGAGCGCAGACCCACCGCGCTGTTGGCGCCGGTGATCAGCAGAACCCCGCCCGGAAACCGCTTGGACAACACCGTGTTACCCGAGTCCCGCGAGCGCGAGGGCAGCACCCGCGTGCGCAGCTCGGGGCTTTCGTCAATCAAGGGCTCCAGGCGCTGCTGCGACAGGCGCTTGGCCATATCCACTGTGGGCTGCACCAGCAGAAACGGGCCCGGCGCGATATGCACGCAATGCCCGACCCAGTTGTTGCCCGCCTCGGTTGCCCCCACCTGCGCGGCCTTCGGAAACACCACGCGGCGCGCCGGATGCGCGGGGCTGAGCGCATCCATCACAGCCTGCATGTAGGGCGTGCGCGAGGTGCGATACGGCCCGGCCTCTGCCGCCCCGCGCGAGGACAGCATGCGGTGGCGGTCGGCCCATTGCGACACGGTCAGCGCGGGATCCGGCGCCAGCCCGCCAAGCCAGGCGCGGCGCAGGGCGTCAGCGCCCTCGAAGGGCTCCGCCGCTTCAGCGAAGCTCAACCTTCACCTCCGACATGATCGCCAGATGATCGCGCAGATAGCGATCCAGCACCTGTTCCAACGCGTGTGCATCCACCCCCAGCTCAGCCGCCATATTCGCCGCCACCCGCGCGGGCCAGCCGATCCAGGCATCGCGCTCCTTGCGCGCCAGATCAAACACCAGCGCCGTAGCCTTGGCCCGGTCCACCACCTCACCGCGCTCGCGTTTCAGCCGCTCCTTTTGCAGCTGCGCTTTCAGCACCTCGTTGGCCATGCGCGCGCGCATGATCGACACCTGACCGCCCGCCTCGGGCTCGGGATCCGTCCCGCTCTCACGCAGCGTGTCCTGCACCGCATCGATCGCCGATTGCGGTACCGGCTTCGAGGCCGGCACCCGTGCGGTGGCGCGCGCGCTCGCAGCCGCCTGCGCCTGCGCCGCCGCCCCGCGCTGCATTGCCGGGTCGGTCTGCCCGGCCCATTGCGCATCCGCGCGCGCAGGCTCGATCGTGCCGTCAGCCTCGGGCGTGATCCGCCCGGCCGCAATCGCCTTGCGCACCGCCGTGTGTGACGTGCCCGGCAGGCCAAGCGCTGCGCGGTGCTGCGCATATGCCCTGATCGAAAGCCCCATCCTGCGGCGCATCCCTCCGTCGCAATGGCCTGTTAAGCCATTGTTTATATTCAACTAAATTGCTGATTTCGCTAGGCAAATCAGTGGTTTCCCGCGATAGTCAGATCAACCCGAAAGGAGATCAGACCATGACCTGCAGCACTCTCGACACTACCACCATCCGCCTCAGCTGGCGCGAGCTCGGCACCGGCTGGAGCGACAACGGCCCCCTCTGGATCAGCGACACCATTGAGGCCGGTCTCGACCGCGATGCCGGCATCATGGCCCGCGTCAACGCCGACAGCTTCACCATCACCATCGAGATCCGCACCACCGACATCACCGACGCCGCCAGATGGCTGAAAGAAACCGGGCTCGTCTGAGCCCGGCACCACCCCCCGAAAGGAGACCGCGATGACCACCGTCCACACCGTAAACGACCTGCTGAACACCGCCGCCCTCGCCCTGCAGGAGCGCGACACCGAAACCCTCGAGCGCCTGGTCCAGACTGTCGAGGGCTGGATGCAGGGCACCCAGGAACGCCTCGCCCAGATGACGCTGCTCAACGCCATGCTCGAGGCCGTCGAGGAACTCGAGAACGTGTGAGACGAAAACGGCCCCGGAGAAACCGGGGCCGATCAGCCAAAGGAGGCCGAACAATGCACTACATCCTGATCACCGATCCCGAAGAAGAGATCGTGCGCCAACTCTATGATTCCGAGCTGGCCGAGTTCTACACCCGGTCAGAGTTCACCGCCCTCAAGGAAGGCCGCGTGATATTCAAGAACGGTGCCCTGCATGCTGATATGGTGATCGCCGCGAGGGCCGTGACGCATGAGGAATTGGTCAATGGATGAGCGAGTCGCTACTGTAAAGCAATGTCGCAAGCCTGGGCAGCATCAGAAACGTACTGTGCTGCATCCTCCAGAGTAACTGAACTCGTCAAACCGTGAACGCGAACGGTCAGCCTTTGCCCCCCGCTTACAACTGCTGAAGCGAACGCTTCTGCGTTGAGAGAAACGACTGAGTAGGACGAACCGGCGCGACCTGGCAAGACGTGCCAAGTCTCATTCACCGCAGGCGTAGAATCAATACGCCATGCCACCGGCGACAATTCATCCATGGTGATGAACTCCATTGCAACCAACGGCTGGAATGGAACAATTACAGCGCCAAAGCGATCACCTGAGCACTGAAACTGAATTATCAGGCCGTCAGATGTGCCAACACCCGCCGTCACAATGCGTTTATCAGTCATCGCATCGCTGGTTTCATTAACGCCCCACCTGTCGACACCGGGTTCTCCCGCCAAGGAAGCTGATACGCTGGAAAAGACGCCAATGATTGCTAATGCCATACGAAATTTCGGGATCAACTCTTTAACTCCTCAATAGTTTATTCTCTGTGATGAGAATAAAGATGGCCAAAAGAATGGCAAAACCAGTTCGATATTCGGATTTCAAACAGGGCGAAGTGCAAAACTGACGCCAGAATCAGAGGAACCCCTTTAGATCCTCCGCATTGAACGTGACGTCCTTCAACTTCATCCGTCCGGCAGCGCGCCGAGCGGGTTTGCTTTCTTTTCCGCCGCCTCCGCCCGGCCGTTCCCAACGATCATACACCGCCTGTATAATCGCCCGGTTGTCGCAGCTGCGCCCGCTTTCTTCCCACAGCGCATCGAACCAGCCGGTATAGAAGCACGCGACATCGTCGCAGACGTCGATATCAAACTGCTCGGTGCGCAGGTTCTTGTTCAGGTTCATGCTGGAGCGCATGACCGCAGCACCGCGCGCGCCGCAGACGATGATCACCTTGGCATGCACCGAGAGGCAGCGGAATGCCTCCACCCCCAGCGCATCGATCAGCGGCCCCGCGTATTTGGGCGACTTCTCGAAGGTGCCGCGATCGAGCAGCACGCGCATGCCGGTGATCCGGCCCTCAAGCCGGATCTGCGCCGCGCGTTCCACATCATAGAGACCGGTGGTCCAGGTCGAGATCCGAACCATCGCTGGCCCCAGCGCATCCACCATATGCTCCATGGCATCGATCGCCGAGAACTGCCCGGCGGTCAGACCGGTCACCCGGACACCGGGTTGCAACGGCCCGATCACCTCGGCCGCCGTGGCGGTGCGATGCACCACCCGGCGCACTTCGCCGGTGCGATAGCGCAGGGCGCGCGGGCGTTTCACCTCTGCCCCACGCATCGCGCCACCCGCACTTCCTCAAACGTCCGCCCACAGGCCTCATTGCGTGCCGCCTCGCCTGTGAAGGTCTGCCAGCGCTCGACGATCACATCGCAGTAGCGCTCGTCCAGCTCCATCAGCCGCGCCACGCGTCCAGCCTTTTGGCAGGCGATCAGCGTCGAGCCCGAACCGCCGAACAGATCCAGCACCGTGTCGCGGCGCCGGGTGCTGTTCTCCAGCATCTCCTGGATCAGCGCCACCGGCTTCATCGTCGGATGCTCGGCATTGCGCGCCGGGCGTTCGGCCCGGATGATACTGCCGTCGAACGCCTCGATCGACAGGTTCTGCCCCGAGACCACGAAGGTCTTGTTCGCAACATCGACCTGCAGCGTGCCATCGGGCATCACGCGCAGCGGCATCACAGTCCCTTCCCGCACCGTGGTCTGCTTGCGACCGCCATACCAGGCATGCGCCGCGCCCGGCTTCCAGCCATAGAGGATCGCCTCATGCCGCCACTGGTAATCGGAGCGCCCCAGCACCAGTGAGGGTTTCACCCAGATCAGGCAGCCCGACAGCTTGAACCCCGCCGAGGCAAAGGCCTGCCGGAATGCGATGCCCTCGGTCTCGGCATGCGCGACATAGATCGGCGCGCCGGGTTTCATCACGCTGGCCCCGGCCTTCAGGGCCCGGGTCAGGAACTGGCGGAAATCGTTTTCTGCCAGGTTGTCATTGGCGATCTTCCCCGCCGCGCCCTCGTAATTCACATTATAGGGCGGATCGGTCCAGCAAGCATCGACCAGCCCGGCACACATCGCCGCCACTTCCCGACCCGCGGTGCTGTCACCGCACATCACCCGATGTGGCCCCATCAACCAGACATCGCCACGCTCCGAGACCGGGCGCGGCGGTGCCTCCGGCACGAAATCCGGATCACCCAGTTCAGCCGGCGGGGCCTCGGCCCCGTCGATCCCGCCCAGCAGGTCATCCAGTTCTGCCTCCGAGAACCCGATCACCTCCAGCTCGAAGCCCTCGCCCTGCAGCGCGGCCAGTTCCGCGCGCAGCATCTCCTCGTCCCAGCCGGCGTTCTCGGCTATCTTGTTGTCGGCGATCACCAGCGCCCGACGCTGCGCCGGGCTGAGATGCGCCAGCACGATCACCGGCACCTGCGCCAGCCCCAGCTTCTGCGCCGCCAGCAAACGGCCATGCCCGGCGACGATCACCGAATCATCGCCCACCAGGACCGGGTTGCAGAAGCCAAACTCGGCGATTGAGGCCGCAATCTGGTCAATCTGCCAGTCCGGATGAGTCCGTGCGTTGCCCGCATAGGGTAGAATCTGCTCGACAGGCATCATCCGCACCTGCGGCGCGGCATTTTGTTCTCGTTTCATTCTCATTGAGACCTTAGGATGCCGCTACCCACCGGTGGGCAGGGAGCGACCATAAGGCATGAGCTGGTCGGCGGGGTGTGCGTCAGAAACATTCCCCGTGTCGCAGGGCGTTGGCGCGCCCTGTGGCCTCCCGAAAAAACGCCCGCACAGGAGCAGGAGCGTGAATTGCCCGCCCCATGGCAGCCGTTCTATCGAAAGTCTCAATCGCGTTCAGACCACGGTGTTCCCGACGCCGGGCCTCAAACGCTGGCCTTCTGCCACCGCACCGCATGGTTGTCGCCGCCTGCACGCTCGCGTATGTCGGGACGCATTGGCGTGAAAGGATAACGGCATGCGCAACGCGGCTTTGATGTTAGGCGTTATCGGTGGTCTGATCGCGATGCTGGTTGGCTTTTTCGGTTACGGCTACACTGAACTGGTCAATCGTCACGCCGAGGTCGGCGAGATCTTCGGGCAGGTCGACAATCCGCAGCTTATCCGGCTCGCAAGCTTCCTTGCCCCGCTCCTGGCGATTGCAGGCGGGGCCATGGCGAAAATTCGTGCGCTCGTTGGCGGTGTCTTGCTGCTGGTTGCCGGAGCGCTGATGTACGTTGCCTTCGGCTTCGGTGTCTTCACGATGTTCCCCATCGGCTTTTGCATTGTCGGCGGCCTGCTGGCCCTCGCGGCAGGCAAGCCTGACGAACCGAAATCACACTTCTGACAGACGACCGGCGAGCCGGCCCTCGTCACGCAAGTGTTTCCGCTCGCTTGGGTTTCCACTGTCGCAACCGGGTGGAAACCCGGAAACCCAAGGTGGAAACCCCGATTTTTCGTTTAACACTAGCGGCTTAACGCGCCTACGCCCCCCGCATACGCCCAGCCCCGGGAAGGACCCGAGGGAGGGGCAGGGGGGTCGGAGGGGCGCTGATCTCTGGACGCGACCCCTCTCAGGATACACAGAAACTGCCACAGAAACGGTGTTTTTGTCTCGATAAAAGTTCGACATGTTCAGTGCTGTTTCTGATCGTTTCAGTGCATGTTTTGATAGTTTCAGTGCATGTTCAATCGCGGCCATTTTCGCGATCCGCCACAGAAACTTACTTATTGCCGTTTTCTTTCAATGCCTTGGATATCGTCAGCAGCGCCGCAGACCATCTGCGGTGTGCCGTGGGCCTTGCGCAACCGGCATGTACACAAACTTCGCGCCAGCGCACGCCCTCGGCCCGCATCCAGACGATCCGCCGGTCATCGGGATCCTTGATGAACAGAAGCCAGGCAATCGCTTCCTCCATCCGCGCGATATCGCGCGCCGAGGGCACCACCCGCAACCGCGTGGTGTGATAGCCATAGGCGTGCTTCGCCTCATGCACATAGTCGGGCCAGCTCGATCCATGCCCCTTCGGGCCAGACCCCGCCGGGTTGGGCAAGCGCCGCAGCGTGGCCGCCGCTTCCTCCAGCCGGTCCTCCACCTCGCGCCAGCCGATGCCAACACCCCTTCGCTCTCTTCTCAGCAATCCGGAGTTATCCACAGGCCTGCGGCGTGTATTGGTGCGCATCGTCTCTGTCCTTTTCTCTTTCATTGTCTTTGTCTCTGTCTCTTTCGTGGAGGACAGTTCGAGACAGTCTTGAACTGTCCGTCAGGACATTCTGCGGACACTTCCCCTTCCCGGCCCCGCGCGGGCGCCGTCGAGATCCAGCATGTGATTGGTCCATGCCTGAATTCCCTTCTCGATCCAGGACGCGGCGCGATAGCCGCAGCCCTGATCGATCAGCCACTGATCCACCCAGAGAACCGCCGCATCGTTCTTCGCCAGATCCGAGTGATAGCCGGCCAGCGCCTGGCGCAACCGCAGCTGCCGCTTGGCCACCACCGCCGATTCCGAGCGCGCGCGATGGTCCTCGCGCCGGGCCATGGCCTCTGTCAGCACGCGCAGCACGGTCGGATGGTAGAGCCGCACCTTGTCGCCGCAGCGACAGGGCCGCCAGTTGTGCAATGGCCCGAAGTCCAGCCGGCAAAGCTGCGCGAAATGCTTGCCATCCACCCGCAGGAGGCGGGCCAGAATATCCGGATCCGAGGGCAAGGTTCCGGGCGGGGTGTGGTTGAGCGAATGGCAGATCAGGTCGAAATAGTAGGCCCGGCATTCGGGCGTGCCATTGAGCGCCATGTCGGAGGTGAGCCAGCGCCGGTGTTCCCACGGAATAAACCGGTGACTGTCGACCCGTTCCTCCTCGGACAGCGGATAGACGTCCAGATCCTCGACATCCACGGCAGCAAGGTGCCTCATGAGTTCAGCCCTCCGTTGGTAATAAAATTCGAACGCGCTGCGCGCGCTTCATCCAGTCCCGTTTTGGGTGCGCGCGGCCCGGTCATGCGCTGCGCCTCCGCAGTTCCGCATCCATGATCGCTGCGAGGCACTGGTCGGCGTATTCCTCGATCGAGATCGTGCCGATCCAGCCATTCCGGGTCTGGCCTCCCTTGCCCCGCTTGCGGCGCGGCAGACCGGCCATCTTCACAGCCCGGGAGACGCAAGAATGGCTCGCCAGCCCGAAATGCCGGGCAATGTCTTTCGAGGCCACGCCCGCGAGCCAGAGGTCGCGCAGCGTGTCGCGCCGCACCAGCGTCTTGCGCAGCTTTGCCCGGCTGGGCAGCCCCATGCGCCGGGCGCGATCGCTGACCGCCTGTCGCGTCACACCGAGCGCCCGGGCGATATCCTCAGTGGCGATCGCATGACAGTTCCACAGCCGCGCGAAGTCCGCCGCATCCAGCCTGCGCCGGTTCTCGGGCCATTGCAGCCCCTCGGCCTTCAGGCGATGGGCAAGTGCGGGCTGCGAGACACCCAGGCGCCGGGCGGCCTCGCTCTGCGAGATGCCCAGCGGCATCAGGGCGCGCAGATCCTCGGTGCTGAACTTGCGCCGCGCATAATGGGCGCGCTGGAATGCGTTCATGAGCGCCTCGCTTTCGCGGGAATGCCCAGCCGGTGCCAGCGCTGCAGCGCCTGCGTATGGGTCAGCCCACGCTGCCGCGCCCAGTCGCTGAGTTCGACATAGCGGCCTCCGGTCGCTGCCAGCGCGATCTGGTCTTCCTCAGGCGTCAGCGCCGCCGGGCGGGCGGGCTGGCTGTGCCGGCTGGGCCAGGTCAGCCCCTCGCGTTTCATCCGCGCGACAATGGCACCGCGCGTCACGCCCAGCCGTTGCGCCACTTCGGCCTGGCTGAGGCCCAGCGCGATCAGATGCTGCATCGTCTCGGTCGCGAAGCTTTGCCGCCTCATCGCACGCCCCCCGATCCCAGCCCCGGAAACAGACGCACCACATTGCGCGCGATGGCCCGGAACCCGATGGCAGTCACCTCCGGGTTGACGGTCCAGGAATGCGGCCCGATCGCCTCGGGGCCGAGCGCGCAATCCCACATTCGCCCGAAGGCCTCGGGTGCCTGTGCGAACACCTGCCCGTGATGGCTGTGGACCAGCGGATTGCCGAAGCCTCCGGCATCCAGCTCAATACCGGCGGCAATCGCCTCATCCTCGGTGATCTGCTGCAGCCGCATTTCCGTGACCGATGTCACCACCAGCGTCAGGCGCGAGGCATGCACCGGCATGGCCTGAGCGGGCAGCCATCCGGTTGACGGCCGCGCGATGGCGCGTGGCCAGTGGATTTCCTTATGCGTGCCATCACCGCCATAGACCACGGCCAGTGCATCGCCGCGCGGCTGGCGCGCCGGAATGGTCAGCCCCTCACGCACCCAGAGCATGTCACCGGGCTGCAGGCGAGCATAGCGCCGGTCAGGCCGATGGATCAGCCGCACCCGCCCGGTGATGGTGCGGCGCAGGATCTCGGGGTGCAGCGACACCGGCATAACGCGCTGGGGCTCAGGGATAAGCAGGCGGCGATCCGCCATGGCGGGTCTCGCAGCGAATGGTTGGTGTTTCGTCATCCCTTGCTCCGTTCGGGAACCGACAGCTGGAGCGCCCGTGCGCCCGGCATGACGGTGGCCATGTCCCCGTGACCCAGCCGAACCGCGTGGTCCGGGGCCAGCACCGTGATTGCACTGCGCCGCTCCATGTCGAGCAGCGCCACGAAATACCGCCCGTCCGGTATGCGGAACCGGAAGGCGCGCACCCCGTCGCGGCGAACGCGGCCGAGGTAGGCCACAAGATCGTGGCGATGGGCGTCGATCGCCCAGAACAGACCCAGCGCCAGCAGGTCAGGGCAGACCGCCTTGCCGATCCGTTGTCGAACCCGCAGCCGCCAATGCGCCGTGACCTTGCCAGCGCGCTTCATCCCCCGGCACTCCACCGGTCAGCCTCGGCCACCCTTGCTGCGATGGTGCCGAGCGCGCTGGCCGGGCGGCAGTGGCCCGGCCCGGCGACAAGGTCAGGCACCCGCCCCATGCTCTTGGGCAATAGTGACGGTGGGCAGCCATGCTGCAGCGCGAGGCTGATCACCACGCAGGCGTCCGAGATCACATGGCCCAGGTCGGTGCCGATCCGGGCCCCGTCGGCAAACACCTCGCGCGGGCGCGCCTGCAGATCAAAGCCCACCGTCACCGTGAAACGATGCCCGGCATGCTCGATCTCGCTTGTCTCGTTTGGGCGGCGGGCGGGAAGGCGTTCGCGGGTCATGGGCATAACCTCACAGATGCGCGGTGCGGGTCAGGCGGCGCACGATGGCTTCCATCAGGTCGATCTTGTGATCGGCGTCCTTCTGGTCCATTCGCCCGGCGCGCACCTGCTTGCCAAAGACATGGCGACGAATAGCCGCCTCGCGCGTGGCCTCCTGGATCAGCTCACGCGTGGTGAACCGATCCGCCGTGGTGATTTGTGGCGCGCCCGACATCAGCCCAACCGTCCCTGCACCACCGGCAGCCCGGTCGCCTCGGCCATGCGGAAGGCGATCTCGCGGAACTTGGCCTGCCGCACATACTCGACGCGCCGCCAGACAAAGCCGAGTTTCAGACCATCCGGATTGGGCCGGAACCGGAACGAAGCCTCGATCTCGGTGGGCTCCTCGCCGAAGAACAGCGGGATTGCCAGTCGGAACCGCTGCGGCACCACCAGATCCCCTTTGACATGCGTCTCGGTCTCGTAGCGGAACGAACGCTCGCCGGTCTGCAGCCGGGTGCCCGCCTTGAACGCCACGCCTTGCGTGGCTTCCAGATCCCGCGCGATCTCGATCATGACCGCTGGATCAGGATCAACGATGTCGGCCGAGTTCTCATCAAGAAACTCGGCAAACTCCATCTGGCTGTGCAGCTTGTTCTCCATCGCCGCCCAGCGCGCGTATTCCTCGCTGTTGCGCAGCTTCAGGGCGGCCCGATGCTGGCAGGGCATCGCCTGAAGCGGCTCATAGACGGAATCCTGATTGTGGGTATGCCAGTCCAGCACCGCGCTGATGCTCAGCGCGTCCAGATCCGCAATGATAACCGAGCGCGCGTCCGAGAAGCGATTCACATAGGCGATCAGCGAATCCGCATCATCGACCACCACGCCCTGCTTGATATAGGGCGGCAAAGCATGCGGGTCGCTGATGTCCTTCAGCGTGAAGCCCTCGGGCAAGAAGGCATGCCTGCGCCCATCACCCAGATCCAGCACCGGATCGGCAATGCGCGCGCCCTTCAGGACGGCTTCGAGGGTTTCGAGAGGGACCGGATTTGTCGACTGCGGCGCGGCCTGCGCGCTCTGGGTGTCAGCCTTCGACATGGAGATGCTCCTTTGCGGGTGGGATCAATAGGTGTCGTGACGGTTGCGGCGATCCGCCAGCTCGTCCTCGAACATGTCGCCCTGGTTGGGGTCGCGGCGCGTCAGCCGACCCTCATCGGTGGCGAAATAGATGCCGGTGCCCAGCGCGCGGCGTGGCTTCTTGCTGGTGACGTTGGGCAGGCACTCGATCTGGCCGGCATCATTGACCTTGAAGGGCAGCTTGATCGTCAGATCGCCCTTGCCGCCGGTGTTCTGCACAGCCTGGATCAGCTCCTCCAGCTGCGCATTGGCCTCGGCCAGCAACTCGCCGCGGCGGAAGGTCTGCATGAATTCGAGGAAATTCAGATCATCGTTCTTGGGCATGAGGGGCCTCACAGGGTCAGGATGAAGGAAAGCAGGGCCAGCACCGCCAAAAGGCAGAGCGCGACAACCAGCAGTTCGGAAAGACGACGCGCCCAGCGCACCGGGTGTTTGGGGATGGGTGCATTCATGAGGCGTCCCCCTGTCCCATCTCGCGTTTCACCATCCACGCGCGCACGGCTTCACGGCGGTAGAGAACACGGCGACCCAGCTTGGCGAGCGGTGGCCCGATGCCCTGCGCCTGCCAGCGGCTGAGAGTGATCTCAGACACGTCGAGGTGTGCTGCGAGTTCGGCCCGTGTCATCCAATCAGACAACAGCGCCTCTGACTGCTGCCCCCTCTCGGCTGCGCGGGCGGTGTTCTCGGTCATCTGTGCCCCCCCGGCGTATCTGCGCGATCTGCCGACGTTCTGGAGAACTGTCTCAGCAACGTTTCACCAGCGAGCTGCGCAACGGGTGAGCGGCGCGCGGATTTGGTGGAAAACTGGACAGGATTCCCAACATGCTGCATTTTGATTGGTGGCAGACGGCTGCTCCCAACAGCCGTCTGCCGTTCCACCCGGTCCCGCATGAAAGGAACAACCGAATGGAAACCGTGATCGGCAAGGTGCTCAATGACGTCGCAGGCCTTGCTCAGCAAAAGTGGTACATGCTGATGGGACTGTTCGGACTGATCGTTTTTTTCTGGGTGCTCGTCATGGGAACGCCCCATGACGATGTACTGGTGGGCGCAATCGCCATAGCCATGATGGGCTTCGGCTTCGGCGAGGCTGAAAGCAGGACGTTTCGAAAAAGCATTGCGCCGGATGTCGTTCTTACCACCCCGGTGCGGCAATTCACCTGGCCAGGCCTGTTTCTCTATCTGATGGGCGCAGCCGGGTTTGGCTTCGCCATATGGCGCGCCTTCTTCGTCTGACCGGCAACCTGTATCTGACAGAGGTCCCTCAATGGATGAAAATCCGCAGTACGCGCAACAGAGAGAGATCGACGAGTTGGGATGGCGCGTTATGGTGCTGGAACTTGCCCTCAAGGAGGTGTTGACGGTCCTTTGCGCCCAGGACGACCTGCTGGCAAAACGCTTCAAACGAAGCATCGAAGACACGCTGAGCTTCTCCGACCGCATGGCGGCTATGGAGGGTGATCCCATCAGGGAGGAAGTTTGGGCGGAGCAAAGAGGCTTCATTGACCACCTCGCCCGGCTTGTTCTTCCGGCAAGACATCGCGGCTCTCCTCCCGATCCAGCCAATGGCGCCTGATCGCTGCACGCAATTTGATGCTTTCCTGAAACCGCGCCTGATCTGCCCGGCGCGGGCGGTGTTTCCGCCGAGCGATCAGCCAAGCAACCAGTCGTTCGCCGACAAGCCCGAGCACCAAAGCCTGAAACAGGATTTCCGACATCATCCCAGCCCCCTAGCGTTGGCACGATCAGAAACGCCGACCACGCGAGGCCCGCTGGCCGAGGTGTCACCCGCAACCTCCGTCGCCGCGATCACGGCAAGGCAATCGTCACGCAATGCCCGGGCGCGGGCGTTCACATCGGCGCGCTCGCTTTCCGTCAGGCGATTGGGATCGACCGAGGCGCCGGAAAACGCCATCACCAGAGACGACACAGCACAGCCCGAATCCTGCGCCAGTCGTGCTGTCATCGCCCGCAGATCCGCCACCGAGCCGGGCCGCGCCGAAATCCGCTCGAACAGGCGCACCGTGATCGGGTAGACGCCCAGCGCATCTTCCAGCGCCTGCGCGGCTGCCAGCGTCACCTGCGCCTGGCCACTGGTCATCTTGCTCACCGTGCCCTTGGACGCCGCGCCATACGCTTCTTCCAGAATTGCAGTGGCCGCCTCCACACCACCGAGGCGCGCCACCAGGCCGCGGAACAGATGCGCCAGAATGGGATCAGCGCTCATAGGTGAAACCTCGTTTTCTTGGTGAGCGGGGAAAACTGGCGCAAAGTGCGCGCATGCTTGGCAGGAGGGTGCCCGGAAGAGTTGGATGGAGTTTGCACGGTGGCATCAGGCGGCATCCTCGGAAGAGGCAGAGGCGCGCATACCGAAAAGTTCTGGAGGACAATCAACTCCAGCCTCATCTGCAAGCCTCTGGCAGACATAGAACCATGACGAGGGAAACTTGCATCGAACCACGCCATTGCTGACGGCAGTAGGCCCAACGCCAATGGCCTCTGCCATCTTCTTGCGCCCCACCGCATCTGCGAAAGAAAGTGCATCCATCATGGTCGCAGTATTTCCACATTTTGTGGACAATAGCAAGACCACAATTCGTGGTTTGCACGGGGGGCCACAATTTGTGAATTATCCGCGCATGTCAGACGATGAGCACCCCCAGTTTACAGACATTGGCAATCGCCTAGTTGCGATCCGGCAGGCATTCTCTGATCTTGGCCAAAAGGCATGGGCGGAAAAGCACGGCTTTACTCCGACTCAATACAACAACTGGGAAAAGGGCGTGCGCCGAATCAAGGTGGACGAAGCGGAACGCCTGTGTGATATCTATGGATTAACCTTAGACTTCATATATCGCGGCAGGCGAGACGGCCTTTCAGACACTGCGTCAAAGATCCTTTGATCGGCGCGGCCGATAGCCCTGACCACTTCGTCTAGCGTTACGTCCTGATCTTGGGCGATCTCCATCATTCTATCCAAACGCACGTCTACAGGCTTCATACCCAACACCCCTCCAGAGCAAGAACATTCTAGCAACATCAAAAACGAGCTGTCTAGGCCAACCAAATAAAAATTCACATAATGTGAAATCTTTCTTGCCTACTCCACTTTTGGTGGATAATCTTCTCCCATCGCCCGCCGAAGACGCTCCAAGCAGATCGCGGACCACCCGATGGGAGAAACGAGATGAACTTCAACCACGATGACATGAAACGCGAGATCCGCAGCACGCGGCGGCTTTCGCTTGGCTTCATGGCGATCGCGCTGCTGCTGAAGGCCGCCCTCGTCGGCACGCTGATATGGGCAGCGGTGGTGCTGATCATGCACTTTGTCGGCTGAGGGCACAGCTATGATTGTACGCCTCACCAACCCGCCCGCCGCGATCGCCAATGCGCGGCGCATCGTCAGCGATCCTGCCGCCTGCGCCGCCAGCCCAACGCTTGCGCGCCTCGCCTGGCTGATCCTGCATTCCGCCAAAGGTCGCCCGGCGATCCAGTCACATCTGGCCTGGCCAGGGAGGGCACAATGAAAATCGCCGCGCCCCGCTCCACTGAAGAGCCGAAGAAAACACCCCTCTTCCACTCGCGCCGTGACCGCCCGGCTGGCCACATCATGATCGGGCTGACCCTGCATGCAGCTGATCAGCCCGGCGCCACCCCCGAAACCCGCGCACTCGCCCAGCGCCTGAGAGCGCGCCACCCGGCGACAAATATCGGAGAGTGATCATGATCCTCACCTGCCTCAAAACCGGTCGCTGGTGGCGTTGCCGTGACTATGCGCATGGCGACCGCCTCGCACGACTCAACGGAGTGGTGGATTACGAGGTGTGCCGTGGCTGACACATCCACCATCGAATGGACCGATTCCACCTGGAACCCAATCACCGGCTGCACGCTGGTGTCCGAGGGTTGCCGCCACTGCTACGCCGCCACGCTCGCCGCGACCCGGCTCAAGAACCATCCCAGCCGCAAGGGGCTGGCGCGCATCAACGCAGCGGGCGAGGCCAAGTTCACCGGCGAGGTGCGGTTCAACGAGCAATGGATCGACCAGCCCCTGCGCTGGAAGCGCCCGCGCATGATCTTCGTCTGCGCGCACGGCGACCTGTTTCACGAGGCCGTGCCTGATGAATGGATCGACCGGGTGTTCGCCGTCATGGCACTGGCCCAGCAGCACACTTTCCAGGTGCTGACGAAGCGGCCCGAACGGGCACGGGCATATCTCGTGTCGCGCAACACCTCGGTGCCGGGTGACATGATCACCAATACGGCTTTCGGAATGAACTGCCGAGTTCGCGGCTATCGCGGCATTGGTGGCAGCGCGACATGGCCCCTGCCCAACGTCTGGCTCGGCACCTCGATCGAAGATCAGGCCACCGCAGACGCGCGCATCCCGCACCTGCTCGCCACCCCGGCAGCGGTGCGCTTCGTCTCGGCCGAGCCGCTGCTGGGGCCGGTATATCTGACACGGGTTGGCAATTTTCAGAGTGTGACGTCAGCCTTTCCGGAGTTGGTTGAGAGGCTTCGCAGGCATATGCGCCCTCATACGATTAGCGGTGTCCAGATCGAAGCGGTTGGAAGCCGATACCAGGCAACCACCTTTTACCAAACGCCGGACCATATGGGTGGCTTTGAGGTTGGATCCCGCGAATATCCCCGCCTCAATTGGGTCATCGTCGGCGGCGAGAGCGGCCGGAACGCCCGGCCCATGCACCCTGACTGGGCCCGGTCCCTGCGCGATCAGTGTGTCGCAGCGGGCGTGGCGTTCTTCTTCAAGCAGTGGGGGGCGTGGGTGCCCTGGGAAATGGGCTCTGCGCCGATGTGGAACGCGCAGAATGGTGCTTCGGAAGACGGCAACTGGCTTTTCCCGAGCGATATGGACGCGGACGCGACTTGGGATGATGGGCTTGCCCACTATGAGCCCGGCAGAACCGAGCATTGCGCATTTCAGAGCGTAGGCAAGAAGGCCGCCGGGCGCCTGCTGGACGGGCGCGTGTGGAACCAGATGCCGGGGGTGGTGGCATGATGTCCCTTCCCATGATCATCGACAGCTTCGCAGGCGGTGGCGGTGCATCGACCGGCATCGAACTGGCGCTTGGCCGCTCGCCTGATGTGGCAATCAACCACAATGCCGCGGCGCTGGCCCTGCACGCCGCCAACCATCCCGAAACCCTGCATATCGACAGCAACATCTGGGATGTGGATCCGGGCTGGGTGACGAAGGGGCGTCCTGTCGGGCTGCTCTGGGCCTCGCCGGACTGCAAGCATTTCTCGAAGGCCAAGGGTGGCGCGCCGCGCGACCGCAACATCCGCGATCTCGCCTGGGTGGTTGTGAAATGGGCCGAGGAAGCCCGGCCCGATGTGATCTGCATGGAGAATGTCGAAGAGTTCGTGACATGGGGCCCGGTGGGTGAAGATGGCATGCCGATCAAGGAACTGGCCGGCATCACTTTTGATCTGTGGATCAAGCGCCTGAAGAAGGCGGGCTACCGCGTCCAGTGGCGCGAGCTGCGCGCCTGCGACTATGGCGCCCCGACGATCCGCAAGCGCTGGTTTCTGGTCGCGCGCCGTGACGGCCGTCCAATCCGCTGGCCGAAGCCCACGCATGGCGATCCGAAATCGCCCGAGGTGCGCAAGGGCAAGCTGCTGCCATGGCGCACGGCAGCGGAATGCATCGACTGGTCGCTCCCCTGCCCCTCGATCTTCGACAGCGCAGATCAGATCAAGGCCAGATATGGGCTGCGCGCCGTGCGCCCTCTGGCAGTGAACACGCTGGCCCGGGTGGCACGGGGTATGAAGCGCTATGTGCTGGACGCCCAGCGCCCATTCATCGTCAACCTGACCCACGGCGCACGGCTGGAGGATGCCGCTGATCCGTTCCGCACGATCACCGGCGCGCACCGCGGCGAAAAGGCCGTGGTGGTGCCCAGTATCGTCGGCTGCGGCGGCCGGGCAGCACAGAGCCGTGCAAGGGGTGGTGACGAACCGTTCGCCACTGTCACCGCCAAGGCGGATGCCTGCGTCGCCACCGCGTTCCTCGCGACTATGCGCAACAGCCAAAAGCCATGGCAGGGCGCAGACGAGCCGACCCACACGATCACGGCGGGTGGTGCTGGCCTGACACTGATCGCCCCCAGCCTGACCCGCTTCAATTCTGGCGCTACTGGGTCGGATCTGCGCAGCCCGACACCGACGGTCACCGCGAACAGCTGGATCAAGAAGCCCGGCGGTGCCGCGCCGCTGGGTGTGCTGGCCCCCTATCTCGCCAGCATCGCTCATGGCGACAGCGGCGGGCGGCGCGAATATCCGATGGGTGAGCCTCTGGGCACGGTCACACGCGGTGGCATCCAGCATGCGGTGCTCCAGCCGCACCTGCTGGCCATGAAGGGCACCGCGCGGCGCAGCTGCGATGTTCTTGCACCGCATCCGACCGTGCTGGCCGGTAGCGGGCACAGTGCGCTGATCGCGCCTAGTCTGGTGCAGACCGGCTATGGCGAGCGTGACGGCCAGGCACCCCGCGCACTGGACATCCGGGCACCGCTTGGCACCGTGGTGGCCGGTGGCGCGAAGCACGCGCCCGTTGCTGCCTTCCTCGCCCAGCAGAACGGCGGGCCCCGTATGGATGGCCACAGCGGGCGCGATCCGCGTGACCCGCTATCCACCGTCACTGCCGCTGGCAGCCAGCAAACCCCGATTGCAGCGTTCTTCGCCAAATACTACGGCACCGGCGATGGTGCGCGGCATGACGAACCCTCGCACACCATCACAGTGCGCGACCGTTTCGCCCATACCGAGGCCCAGCTGGCCGCACCACCCTTCGCGCCGGAGCATCACGCCCGGGCGCGCGAGGTGGCCGCTTTCCTGCGCTCACAGGATGCCTGGCACGGCGGCGAGTTCGTCACCTTGACCATCGACGGGGCCGAGTTCGTGGTGGTCGATATCGGCCTGCGTATGCTTACGCCCCGCGAACTGTTCAACGCACAGGGCTTCCCTGCCGATTACGTCATCGAGGGTATCTGGATGCAGGCCCCCGGAAACACCCTGAAATGGCATCCCTTCACCAAAGACGTGCAGGTCAGCTGCTGCGGCAACAGTGTCTGCCCACCGCTGGCTGAGGCGCTTGTGGCGGCGAATTGCGGGCACCTAGTGGTCGAAAGGCAGGAGGCCACTGCATGACTGAAAGCACCTGCACCGCATGCGGCAAGCCCAAGCCAGGCGACCGCTTCCGCGCCTGCCCGGATTGCCGCGCAGAATGGCGTCGCTACAGCCGAAAGCCCGACGGACCGTCCGAGACGATTGAGAAGCTGCGCGCTGAGAATGCGCGCCTCAAAGCGAGGATCGCCAGACTGGAGGCCACCGCATGACCGCCCTCCGCTTCGTAGCCCCTGTCTATCCTGGCGGGCGTCACTGCCTGCTCTGTGGCTCCGTCACGGTTGGCGCGGTTTTCCCGCCAGTTGGCGCAGAGACGAAATGGCGCTGGCGGCTGTTCCCATTCGGCGCGAACCCGTCCCGAGAGGGCAACGCGAAAGACGAGCAGACCGCTAAAGGCCATCTAACAGCCGCCTTTGCGCTGACGCTGGCTGAAGCGGGGCTGGTGCCTATCGAAGAGGCCACCGCATGATTACTGATGAACCGAATGACGCAAATTGCTCTAGCGACATGAACCGAGGGGCAGACTCATCTGTCCAACCAAGAGTTCCGGCTCGACACAGCCCGCGGCGGAGGTGCCGGAAGATTTGCGTACCTTGCCTTGCAATGCGGGCATTCAAGACGCCTGCCGCTTGGTTGGAGGATCGATTTCTTGCGATCGGCGTAGCAATTGGGACAAAGGCAATGATGGGGTTCGCCCCGGTCATCCTCGGCCTTGAGCGCGTACACCGCCGCACGCGCCTTGGTCGCCGCAAGCTCGTAACGCGCCGCCTCCTTCTCAAAGCGATCCATCTTCATCACTTCCTGTTCGAGTTCATCCAAGCGAGCCAATATCGCAGAGTGCGTCGATTGTGCGCTGATCACCTTGTCCTGGAGCTGGATGATACCTGCGCGCATGCCCTCCGGCAGCTCAGTAAGATCGGCCTTCCGTTTGAGCAATTCATCGAGGGTGCGCACGGCAGTGATCATTTCGCCGAAGGTGGCGACGCCGGCACGTGCGCCTTGCAGTATCGCGGCGATGTCGTCCCAAGCCATCGGGCCCCTCCGTCTGTATCCGATCGAAGGATACCGCAGGGTGGCGACCGATCAATAGGGATTGACAGCCCGGCACCTCGTTCTGGGCGCCGGGATGGCGAACATGAGGTTTGAATGAAACGGATTTCCCAGATCATCGAAATGGCGCGCCAGCGCGCCTGCCCGCCGCTCGTCACGGCACTCCCCGGCGGCGAATTGTGGGCATCTGGCGACTTTGGCGAATGAGGCCCCGCATGAAAAACGCAAAGGAGATAGCAGACCGTTTCATCAGCCGCGGTGGACGGACATTAAATTACGACAGGGACGCCTATGTTTCAGATCTTATAGACCTTTCGTCGTTCCTGGCATGGGCAGAAGATGGCGGAGAGATGTTCGGTGGCGTTGAGGCAAGAGACGCATTCAGGGCAATGTGTCGATTGCTGGATGTGGACGTGATTGCGCTCCGGAGAGCTGCGCTGGGGTCATCGTTATGACCACGCCCATCTTGCAACAGTTCATAGCCCTTCGCCCGGCAGGCGGGTTTGATCTGATCATGGCAGATGCGGCTTGGAGCTTCGATAACTGGTCAAAGGCCGGTGAACGGAAAAATGCCAAGGCGCACTACGACTGCACGCCGATCGACTGGATCAAGAGCCTGCCGGTCGCGGCCCTCGCCGCCGGAAACGCCGTCCTGTGGCTTTGGGCCACCAACCCGATGCTGCCTCAGGCATTCGAGGTGATGGAGGCGTGGGGTTTCACCTTCAAGACCGCAGGCCATTGGGTCAAGCGCACCCGCCACGGTAAGCTCGCTTTCGGCACTGGCTACATCCTGCGCTGCGCTGGTGAGCCCTTCCTGATCGGCACCCGAGGCGCGCCGAAATGCGCGCGAAACGTGCGCAGCGTCATCGAGGGGCCGATCCGCGAACACTCGCGAAAGCCTGATGAGGCATTCACAGCCGCCGAAGCCCTGATCCCAACCGCCCGCCGCATCGAGCTGTTCAGCCGACAGTCCCGCCCGGGCTGGGCCAGCTGGGGCAATGAAACCACGAAGTTCAATGAGGAGGCCAAATGAAACACCCAGACAACACCTGTGGCGCGCCCGAGATACCCAGCGATGTTGCAAGAACTATTCGAACCTCAATCAACAGAAGCAGATCCGAAGGAGCATCAACCATGGAACATCGTCAGACAGAGAAAGCAAACGAGATAAAACCGATCTATGTGCGGGTGTCCGAGTGCAAGAAGGTCTTCGGCCTCTCACGCTCCACGATCTACGTGATGGTCAGCCGGGGAATCATCCGGATCCACAAGTACGGCTCGGCATCGCTCCTGAAGGTGTCAGAGATCGAAGCTGCGATTGAGGGAGCGAATAATTCTGCAAATGATGTTGGGGGGCTGGCTGGGGGGCTGCGGAAGACGAGCTAGAGAAGAAGCGCGCGTTTTCAGAAGCTTAAGCAGCCAAAAGGGTGTTCTCGTGCTGCACCATCTCCGTCAGCGCACGGACTGAGGAGGCGACGACGGCTTTTTCCATCGCGAAAGCCTCCAGCGGCTTCATGGGCGACACCATCTCGGTCACCGGCTGAGGTTTGCGCGGGAAGGGGGCGATGTCAATGAGCGAGTACCAGGCCTCGACCTCCTCATGGGGGACGCGGCCCGGCATGATCAGCTTATCCGCCAATCCCTCCTCGTCAGCGACGCGCAGGATCTCTGCCGTGATCGGCCCGCGGTCGTTGCCCGAGACATTCTCGTTGCCGACCAGCAGAAGCCTGAAATCCTGTCCCCGCCGGGACAGGATGGCGCAGGCCTGCGCAAGGTGTTCCAGCCCTTCGTACTGCACGAACGAGCCGATATAGCCGATGACCGGAACGGTATCGGGAATGTCGAGGCGGGCGGCGAGCGCACTGTCTCGCGGGCGCGGGGTGAACTGAGAAGTATCGGCGGAGTTGGGCAGGAGTGTGATCTTGTCGCCCGGCACGCCCCGGCGGATCAGTTCTTCGCGCATGGGCTCGGTAAGGGTAAAAGTATGGTCAGCATACTGCGCCGTGATCGTCTCAAGCGTGACGAGTTCACGATAAGCTCCGGTACGTGCGAATGCAGGCTCGCGCGAAATCCTTGTGACTTCCCATAGGCCTCTGACTTCATAGAAAAACTTTATGCCCAGACGTCGCGCGGCAATTGCAGCAGGCAAGCCAGTTAAATAGTTTGATGCCGCCATTACGTACTCCGGTTTGAGTTCAGCAAACTTCTTCTCTAACTCATCCGCCGCAGCCAGCATATAATATTGCCCAAACAAATCCCTTCGATTTGTTTCCGTCAAGTGGAAGTATGTTATCCCTTCAACAATACTTTTCTCAGGTACGTCTGTTTGGTTAAAACTGGAAAGATCGATAGGAAAGCCCGGCCTGCTAATGCAAACGGGATCAAGCCCATTGGCTTTCATACCGTGGGCAAGGCCTTGTGCACGCGTTGCATACCCACCTGATGAATACGGCAAACAGTTATGCAGTATATAGCATATCCGCCCGAGCACTGGGCTATACCTTGCTTCAGGCTTTGATTTTAATAAACTGGTAATTGCTTCATAGTCTATCTTCCTTTGTATAACTTGCCTTTTAGCCTTCTCTATCCACTCCCTACTTTTCTCCTCAGATCCGTACTTCTTTGTGAGCAAGACAAGAGTTTTCTCCGCAAATTCAATAGAGCCATCTCGCATTGCCGCAAAAAAACAGGCGCGCAGCACATTGCTTGAGTCACTTATTTCTGCTGCCTTTTGCAGGATTGGAAATTCTGAAGTAGCCCTGCCGAGATCTCGGAGCCGTCGAGCAGCCATCACAAGATGAACGGCATCTTTCTGCGTTAGCTTTAATTTCGGCGAAGGTGTTTGAAGCATTGCCCATGCCTCCTCAAGCCAAGGGGCGCGGGGTATGGCCGGTCCAGACGCCGCGTGTGTCGATCAGGTGCAGGCCCGGGCGGACCGGCACGGGCGTGGCGCGGAATTCGTCATGATCGACCAGCATGAGGGCGATGTCGGCCTCCTTCAATCCTTCCTGAACGCCCACCAGCGCGGCCTTGCCTTCCATTGCAGGGGGGAGGGACCGGATGAAAGGTTCGACGATCTTCAGTTGGCCCGGATAGATTTCCGCCAGACGGGCGGCGATGGCGAGCGCCGGACTTTCGCGCAGATCGTCGATATTGGGCTTGAAGGCCAGCCCGAAGCAGGAAATCTGCGCGGGCCGGTCATGGCGCGCGGCGTGTTCGGCCACCGCCTGATGTACCTTGGCCAGCACCCATTCAGGTTTGTGGTCATTGATCTCGCGGGCGGTGCGGATGATGCGCGCCTCGTCGGGGGCTTCGCTGACGATGAACCAGGGATCGACTGCAATGCAATGCCCGCCCACGCCCGGGCCGGGTTGCAGGATATTGACGCGCGGATGACGGTTGGCCAGCCGGATCAGTTCCCAGACATTGATGCCGAGCCGGTCGCAGATCAGCGAAAGCTCATTCGCAAAGGCGATGTTCACATCACGAAAGCTGTTCTCGGTCAGCTTGGCCAGTTCTGCGGTGCGGCAGTCGGTTTCGATGCAATCGCCTTCGACCACCATCTTGTAAAGTTTGCGCGCCCGCGTGGCACAGGCATCTGTCATACCGCCGATCACCCGGTCATTGGAGACCAGTTCTTCCAGTGCCTTGCCCGGCAGAATACGCTCGGGGCAATGGGCGATGCGGATGTCCGAGTTTTCGCCATGGGTCTGCGGAAAGCTGAGGTCAGGGCGCTCTTTGGCCAGCCAGCCTGCCATCCGCTCGGTTGCACCGACCGGGCTGGTCGATTCCAGCACCACCAGATCGCCGGGCTTGAGCACCGGCGCGATGGAGCGGGCTGCGGATTCGACATAGGTCAGATCCGGCACAAACCCTTGCTGGTCGGTCTGAAACGGTGTCGGCACTGCGATCAGAAAGGCATCTGCGGGTTCAGGCGTCAGGGTCGCGCGAAGATAGCCTGCCTGAACGGACCGGCGCACAGCATCATCAAGGCCCGGCTCTACGATATGGGTTTCGCCACGATTGACCGCTTCGACGGCCATGGGGTTCACGTCCAGACCGATAACCCTGATCGAGCGCAATGCAAAAACTGTTGCCGTGGGCAGGCCGATATACCCCATGCCGACCATGCACACTGTTTCAAATGGTTTGGTCATTTCAATGCTCCGAATGTCGCCAGCGCATCAAGGATGCGCCCGATTGCCTTGCCGTCGCCGTAAGGGTTGTGTGCAAAGCTCATTTCCTCATAGGCCGCGCGGTCCGTCAGAAGGCGGGTTGCCCAATCCACGATCAGGTCGGTATCGGTTCCGACCAGCCGCACGGTTCCCGCTTCCAGCGCTTCGGGCCGCTCGGTCGTGTCGCGCATCACCAATACGGGCTTGCCCAGCGAGGGTGCCTCTTCCTGCACGCCGCCGGAATCGGTGATGATGATCTCGGCGCGGTTCATCAGATAGACAAAGGGCAGGTAATCGAGCGGCTCGATCAGATGGATATTGGGCCTTGCGCCCAGAAGCCGTGAAACCGGCTCGCGCACATTGGGGTTCAGGTGCATCGGATAGACGATATCGACATCCGGAAAGTGTTCGGCGATCCGGGCCAGTGCCGTGCAGATCCGCTCGAACCCGCCACCAAAGCTTTCGCGCCGGTGTCCGGTTACCAGAACCATGCGACGCTCAGGATTGAGGAAGCCGAAACGGGCATCGAAACCCATCGTCAGTTCCGGTTCGGTTTCGATCCGCCGTGTAACTTCGAAAAGGGCGTCGATGACCGTGTTTCCGGTTACGGTAATTGCGCTCTCTACCACGCCTTCGCGCAGCAAGGCGTTGCGTGCGGTTTCGGTCGGGGCGAAATGGATTGCCGCCAACGCACCCGTGATCTTGCGGTTCCCTTCCTCAGGCCAGGGGGAATAGAGGTTGCCCGTGCGCAACCCGGCCTCGACATGGCCGACCGGCACCTTGGCGTAAAAGGCTGCAAGCGTGGTGGCCATGGTGGTTGCCGTATCGCCATGCACCAGCACGACATCCGGCTGTGCCGATTCCAGAACCGGCTTCAGCCCCTGGAGAATGGCGGCCGTGACACCGTTCAGGTCTTGCCCCGCCCGCATGACATCAAGGTCATAATCCGGGCGGATGCCGAAAAGCGACGTCACCTGATCAAGCATCTCGCGGTGCTGAGCGGTCACGCAAAGCTGGCTTTCAAAGCGGGGGTCGGCGTTCAATCCCAGGACAAGCGGGGCCATCTTGATAGCCTCCGGGCGGGTGCCAAATACTGTAAGAACCTTCAAAGGAAATTGCCTTCTTTACTGAAACCTGCCGATGCGCTTCGGCGACTTTTCAGGGGCAGTGCAACAGAAGTATGCCCCGATATGCGGCAAGTTTTGTCGATTTTAATTTCGATTGTCCAGACCGATCCCCCTGTTTCGCATGGATTTCGCCACGCAGCCTCACACCGTTGCGCGCGGCGGAGCAAGCCACTAGCGTGGCGTTTCATGCAAACCGGCTCTACGCACTTTCGCGATGAGCCATTCCAACCAGGGCCCTGACGATGGCGCGCACTGAAATTGTCAGTCTGATACGCCGGTCCGGCCACTTTGACAGCCCCTGGTATCTTTCGCGCCACCCTGAGGTTGGTCATCTGGGGATGAGCCCTGCGGAACATTATCTGAAATATGGTGCCCTGATGGGGCGTGATCCGGGGCGCCGGTTCAACACGCGGTTCTATCTTGAGACCTATCCCGAGGTTGCCGAAAGCGGGATGAACCCGCTGGTGCATTATGTGCTGCACGGTCAGGCGAAGGGCTATCTGACGCAGCCCGCGCAGGAGGACAGCCGCAAGCGGATCGACGGGCTTCGCGACAAGCTTCTGTCGCTGGGTTTCACCGAGGCGCCGCTCGCCGAGCTTGAGGAAATCGCGCGGGATACTGCGCTTGAGGGTCAGGCGCGCGCGCTTGCGGCGCGGGAACTGGCGCTCTGGTACCTGCGCCAGAAAACCGCGAAGGGCTGGCGCGCGGCGCTGGACTGGGTTTCGCGCGCGCGCGCCGAGGCGCCGGGGCTGCGTTTCGGCTCGGAGCTGTCGGTGGTGGAGCTGTTGTGCCATTTCCATCTGGGCCAAGCGGCTGAAGGCGCGCAGACCTACGCGCGCGCCGCGCTGGCCGGCGAAATGACGCCGGATCTGATGCTGGCCTGGGTCAATTTTCAGCCCACGCCCGAAATCCGGCTGGCCTGGATCAACCAGGTTCTCGCGCAATATGCCATTGCGCCCTTGACGCTGTCGGATGATACGTCGCTGCCTGCCTACGACCGATTGCGCGGCCCGTCCGACCTGCCCGCGGTGGCCGACGGGCCGAAGGTCACGGTGCTGATGGCCGCCTATGAGGCCGGTCCGATGCTGGCCACGGCGCTTGC
>ERZ869909.373-NODE-373-length-57427-cov-4.992781_pt1 | contig 57427 bp, 46 predicted proteins | sample MGYA00520892_ERZ869909 | MGnify/ENA primary metagenome ERZ869909 (study PRJEB32215, sample SAMEA104723947) | bioreactor metagenome | biome: bioreactor; feature: anaerobic bioreactor; material: water | place: China | collected 2015-03-12 ... | reverse complement strand
CGGGGGGTGTGGGGGGCGAGCGTCGCCCCCCACTCCTTCGCTCACTTTACCACTTTACGACGAAATTGTCCTGAAGATCCGATACCGTCTATGCAGCTACCAGTCAGCTTGTGGATCGGCCTGCGCTACAGCCAGAGCCGCAAAGGAAATGCGATTATATCGTTCATGACGTTGTTTTCCATCGCCGGAATTTTTCTGGGGGTGATGGCGTTGACGCTGGTTAGCTCCGTGATGAATGGTTTTGAAGCCGAATTAAAAAAGCGTATCTTAGGTGTCTTGCCGCACTTGATTGTGCAGCCGGTGGCGCAAACCCCGGTGAACTGGCAAAGCGAGCTGCCGGGGCGTTACCCCGGTATGGTTCAGATCAGCCCTTTTATTCAGGCCGAAGCCCTGGTGCAATCGCCAAGGCAGCTGATGCCGGTGCAACTGCAGGGCGTGGATGTAGAGCAACTGCCTGATTTTATGGCGCAAAGTCTGGTACGGGGCCAGTGGCAGCAATTGGCACAGCAACGTTTTCCGATTGTGCTGGGCCGTGAGCTGGCCGAAGAATTGGACGTAGGGCTGGGGGATTCGCTGCGCTTGTCACTGGCGCAAGGCGGCAGCTACACGCCGCTCGGCTGGATGCCGCGGCAACGTCTGTTCCAGGTAGTGGGGTTGCTGGAAACCGGCTCCGAGCTGGATAAGGTGCTGGCGGTGGTGAAACTTGATGAATTGCAACGCCTGGTGCAACAGCCGGGCAGTGGCAGTGCAGAGACGGTGCAATGGCGTATTCAGTTGCAAGATCCTTTTGTCGCACCAGCGATGGGAAGCCGCCTGGTTCGCGATGGCTATTTCCCCGAGGTGCAGGATTGGCGGCAAAGTCATGGCAAGCTGTTTGCGGCAGTGGCGATGGAAAAAGCCATGATGTGGCTGATGCTGCTGCTGATTGTTGCCGTGGCGGCCTTTAACATTGTCTCGGCTTTGGTGATGATGGTGACGGAAAAACAAGCCGAAGTGGCCATTTTAAAAACCCAGGGCATGCAGAATCATCAGCTTTTTACCATCTTTGCGGTGCAAGGCATGAGCAATGGCATGATTGGTGCTGTGCTGGGTGCCATTGCCGGTGTGTTGCTGAGTGGCTCGGTCAATACCTTGCTGGCAATTTTCGGTTTGCAAATTGCCGGTGGCATCGAGCTGCCGGTGCTGCTAAAAGGCTCACAAATTCTTATCATTGTCTGCAGTGCCTTGCTGCTGACCTTTCTGGCCGTGTTGTATCCGGCCTGGCGGGCAGTGCAGATCCAACCCGCGGAAGTATTGCGTGATGAATAAGCTGTTACAAGGCCAGCAACTGGTCAAAGCATTTCGGGATGGTGCCTATCAAACGCCAGTGCTCAATGGGGTGGATATTGAGCTCGAAGCTGGCGCTATGGTGGCCATTGTCGGTAGTTCCGGCTCGGGTAAGAGCACCTTGTTGCACTTGTTGGGGACTTTGGAGCAGCCGGACAGTGGCCGTTTGCTGCTGCTGGGCCAGGATGTGGCCACAGCCTCCGAGCGCGACAAAGCAAAATTGCGCAATCAACATCTGGGCTTTATTTATCAGTTCCACCATTTGCTGATGGATTTCACCGCGCTGGAAAATGTTGCCATGCCGCTGCGTATTCGCGGCGAGTCGGAAGCGGTGGCCGAGCAGGCTGCGCAAGCCATGCTGGAGCGGGTTGGCTTATCGCATCGGGTAACTCACCGCCCTTCCGAGCTCAGTGGTGGCGAGCGGCAGCGGGTTGCCATTGCCCGGGCGTTGGTTGCCAGGCCTGCGCTGGTGCTGGCCGATGAACCGACCGGCAATCTGGACCATCATACCGCCGAAGCGATTTATGCGCTGCTCAGGGAGCTGAATCAGCAACTGGGCACCAGTTTTGTCATTGTGACGCACGATCAGCAATTGGCTGCCAAGTGCGATCGTTTTTACCGGATGCAGGATGGTTTGCTGGAGCAGCCCGATGCCTAGCAAGCTGTTGTCATCCCTATCCTGGCAACTGGCCCGTCGCTACCGGCGTACCCGTCACAGCAATGCCTTTATCCGCTTTATCTCGGCCTCTTCCACGTTGGGGATTGGTCTTGGTGTGGCGGTGCTGATTTTGGCCTTGTCGGTGATGAATGGCTTTGAGCAGGCACTGAAAGACCGTCTGTTGGCGGTGATTCCACACATTGAATTGCACGCTATGGAGGGGCAGCTGAGGGACTGGCCCGAAACCCTTTCAACCTTATCCAGACACCCGGAGGTTCGTGCAGCAGCGCCCTACATCAAAAGCAACGGCATTCTCCGGCAAGGCCAGCAGGTAAAAGGCGCTGCGGTGCGTGGCATTTTGCTGCCGGATGAGCTCGGTATTACCAATTTTAATCGTTATGTGCTGGCTGGTGATCTGACGAGCCTGGCCGATGATCAGATTGTATTGGGGCTTGGCCTGGCAAATGCCATTGGCGTAGAGGTTGGCGATCAGCTGCAGCTGATGTTGCCGCAGTTTCATCCCGATGGCCGGCTGGCCCGCAGCCAGACGGTGGTGTTGACAGTCTCGGCCATTATTCAGGTTGGTGGTCAGCTGGATTACCAGCAGGCCTGGGTCGCTATGCCGGCGCTGGCCAGTTGGCTGGCGATGCCTGAAGGCACGGTGCATGGTTTTGCTTTTCAGCTCAATGACGTGTTTGCTGCATTTCATGTAGGTCGTCAGCTTGGCATGCTATCCATGGAGAATGTCTACCTGCAGGACTGGATGCGCACCCAGGGCCATTTGTATCAGGACATTCAGATGGTACGCAGCATTATTTATCTGGTGCTGGCGCTGGTGATCGCGGTGGCTTGCTTTAATATCGTCGCCACCCTGGTGATGGCGGTGCGGGAAAAAGAGTCGGATATCGCGATTTTACTGACCATGGGGCTGGCACCAGGCGCGGTGATCCGCACCTTTATGTGGCTGGGTTGGCTCAATGGCGTGGTGGGGACCAGTATCGGCGCCCTGATTGGCTGGTTGCTCAGTCGCTACATTGAGCCGCTGTTTTACTTGCTGTCCAAAATCAGTGGCAAAAGCTTCCTCGATCCCAGCATTTACTTTATCGACTTCGTGCCGTCGCTGTTTTTGTGGCGTGATCTATTCTGGACCGTATTGATAGCATTGAGTTTAAGCCTGCTGGCTACCTTGTATCCCGCCTGGCGTGCCAGCCGGGTGCAACCGGCCCGGGTGTTGGGACAAAAATAAGCTTTGGTCAGCCGAAATTACTTAACGCCATTGCGACGGTCACGCTGTGCCCGCCGGATTGACAGCACCCAAAGCCAATCAATCAAGAAGTAACCAACAATACTGGCGGTAGTGCCCATCAGCAGGCAGCCCAGTAAGAAGGGCTTGCCGATGGTCGCCATGCTGCTGACCAACCATTCAATACTGGCTTCAAACACAAAAGGCTCCAGCGGTGCCGCCAGCACGGCGCTGCCCACCAGGTAGCAAAGATAAAACATCACCGGCATGGTCAAGGGATTGGATAACCAGACACAGCCCACCGCCAGCGGTAAATTCACCCGCAGTGGAATGGCAACGGCTGCTGAGGCCACCATTTGAAACGGCATCGGCATCCAGGCCCAGAATAAGCCAATAGCAATAGCTCCGCGCGCCGAGCGACGGTTTAAATGCCACAGATTGGCATCGTGCAGCAGGGTGCCGAAAATTTGCAGCGCCTTACTTTGACGAATTACCTCTGGATTTGGCAGGTATTTTCGAATAGTCTTCTTTGGCATTACAACTCATTTACTCAAAGTAAACATGATAGCACTTGGATTGGGAGTACTGCTTGGTTGCCTATTGTCGCTATTTTTACCGGCAGTGCCACCTTTTTTTGTGCTTTGGTTGTTGCTGGTCAGTGTAGCATTTTTCAGCTGGCGTCGCTGCTGGTTTTGTGTCGGCCTGGCGTTGTATTTTGTAAGCTGGCACTTGGCATTGCTTAACCATCAGCAGGCCATGACGGCTTTACTGCAGACGCCAGTGAGCACGCTGGAAGGCCGGATCACCTCGATCCCAAAACATTACGAACGCTCCAGTCAGTTTGAATTCATGGTGTTGCAAGGCCCTGCTGCTGGCTACAAAGTGCAGGTGCATTGGTTTCAACCCAAAGAGACGCTGCAGGCCGGCCAGGTTTGGCAGTTGCCCGTGCAGTTAAGTGCAATACGAGACCAGGCCAGTCGTGACGGCTTCTCGGCTGAGCGCCAGGCGCTGGTGCAACAACGGCTAGCCAGGGCCAGTGTCCGCAGCGACCAGCCGCCGGTATTGCTTGGCAATCAGCCTCAGCTTCGCCAGCGTGCTTTTACGGTTATACAACAGGCAACCGAGAGCTTGCCCAGTCAATCCCTGGTCGTGGCCCTGACGTTGGGGGAGCGGCAGTTTTCGGCCAGTGAATGGCAGGGGCTGCGCCATGCTTCGCTGGGCCATTTGCTGGCCATTTCCGGTTTGCATATTGGCCTGGTGTTTGGTTGGTGCTGTTACTTGCTGCTGCCTTTGCGCCTGCTGGCGTTGCCCCCTCACTGGCAGCTACGGCTTACATGGCTACTGGCGTTTGCTGCGGCAGCTTTGTATGCCTGGCTGGCGGGCTTTGCCATACCAACGGTGCGGGCATTGCTCGGCCTGAGCCTGTTGCTGGTGTTCAGCTGGCACTGGCAGCGTTTAAGTTACCATCGATTCTGGTTGCTGTTGGTTACTCTGTTATTGCTGATCCAACCGCTGTGGAGTTTAACGGCCGGATTTTGGTTGTCGGTTGGCGCTGTCGGGCTGATCTTTATTTTCTTATGGCGTTTTCCGGCCCGGGATATAGGATGGTGGAGCAAGCTGCGACGCCTGTTTGGCTTTCATCTGTTTGTTACCCTGTGCATGATGCCATTTACGCTACTATTTTTTGGCGGTATCTCCTGGTTAGCACTGTTGTCGAATCTGCTGTTTGTGCCCTGGTGTTCCCTGGTTGCTATTCCTGCCTTACTGGTAACGGCCTGTTTGCAGGCACTGCAGCCGGCATGGGCAGCAGTGCTTTGGCCCTGGGTGGACTGGCTGTTTGCGCCACTGCGCTGGTGGCTGGATTTGGCTGCCAGCCAGCAAGGGGTTTGGTGGCGTTTGCCTGAGTTGCCCTGGGCATTGGTGGCCATGATGGCTGTAAGCTTGCTGTTGCTGCTGGTGGTTCGTAAGCCGTTGATGCTGTTGTTTGCGGCTTTAAGTTGTTTACCCTTAGGGGTTTTGCTGCTGCAGCAACCCGAGTGGCGTTTGCATCTGTTGGATGTTGGCCAAGGTCAGGCCGTATTGCTGCAGTATCGTCAGCATGGCCTGTTGTACAATGCTGGCCCTGCCTGGGCACATGGCAGTGCCACCGAACAGCTGGTAGTGCCCTATTTGCAGCACGCCGGAGTGAAAGAACTGCATTATCTGGTGTTAAGCCATGAACAGGCCGAAGTGCTTGGGAACTGGCCTGTACTGCGGCAGCAATACCCGGCTGTGCAGCTGGTGACTGATGTAGCCACCGCCCATGTATCCCTGCCATGCGCACAAATGCCCCAGCAGTTTTTTCAGGCTGAGCTGGTGGTGTTGCAAGACAGCAGTCAGGTCGGTAACGAGCTATACCCGTCGTGCGTTCTGTGGTTAGATGTTGCCGGCTGGCGCATTTTATTACCGGGAGCGATGCAGCCGGAGGATGAAGCGCGATTGCTGCAACAATACCCGGCTTTGCGGGCTGATGTGTTGCTGCTAGCGCGTTATGGCCGCAACCAGACGGCAAGTCTGGATTACCTGCAGCAGCTGCAACCAAAGCTGGCGCTCAGCAGTCATGCGCACTCAAGCAGGGTGCAGCGGCCTGCCGCTTTGGTGCGGGCGCGATTGGAGGCGTTGCAAATCCCGCTGCTGAGTACCGCCGAGCAGGGCACGATTCAGATAGCCATTGGCCCTGATTCTGTGCAAATATATAGCAAACGCGCCCGTCGGCTGCCGTTTTGGCTGGATTCTATGCAGTCAGAGGCTGTGCCGGCGCCGGTTAGGCGCTAGAATAAGCAGAACAATAAGACAGGAACACAAATTTGCATATCAGTGATGTTTCAAACAAAACGTCCAGGCGTTTGCTTGGCTATTTAAAGCCCTATCGTCCGGGTTTTATCGTGGCTCTGCTGGGAATGGTTGGGTATGCCCTGGTGGATGTTGGTTTTATTTCCATGCTGCAACCCTTTATTGATGATGGTATCGAAGGCAAAGATGCCGATTTTCTGAAATATGCACCGCTGTTTATCATTGTGATGTTTGTCTTTCGCGGGGCTTCGCATTTTATTGCCACTTATTGTTTAAGTTGGGTTGGCGCCAATATTGTCAAGGATTTGCGCCAGCAACTGTTTGAACACCTGATGCGCTTGCCGGTGTCCTTTCATGATAAACACTCCACCGGTGATTTGATTTCCAAGATTACCTACGATACCGAACAGCTGAAGCAAGCGACCTCGAAAGCCCTGATTGTATTAATCCGCGAAGGCGCTTTTGTGCTGGGTTTGATTGCCCTGATGTTCTGGCACAGCTGGCAGTTATCATTGATTTTCCTGCTGATAGCTCCAATCATTGCGGTGATTGTAGGCTTTGTATCGAAGCGTTTTCGTAAAATCAGCAACCACATTCAAACTGCCATGGGGCAGGTCACCACCTGTTCGGAGCAAATGCTGAACGGCCATAAAGTTATTTTGTCTTTTGGTGGCCAAACCATTGAAAAAGAACGTTTTGCTTCGGTGAACAATACCACCCGGCAGCAAGATGTGAAGCTGGAGTCTGCCAAAGCCATGAGTACCGGCGTGGTGCAATTAATTGCGTCATTTGCGCTGGCTTTTGTGATTTTTTTAGCCAGCCAGCCAGCGATGTTGGACAGTCTGACGGCAGGTAAATTTACTTTAATCGTGTCGTCAATGGTGATGTTGTTGCGGCCACTGAAGCAGCTTACTACGGTCAATGGTGACTTTCAGCGCGGTCTGGCTGCCGCCAAAAGTATCTTCAGGATCCTGGACCAGGTGCCAGAGCAAGATACCGGCAACAAGGAGCTTGGGCGGATTTCTGGCCATATTCGGTTTGATCATGTCGATTTCAGTTACCCGGGGCATGAAGAAAAGCAGGTACTAAAAGACATCAGCTTTGAGGTAAAACCCGGTGAAACTCTGGCCCTGGTGGGGCGCTCTGGCAGTGGTAAAACCACCATTTCCAGTTTGCTGCCGCGCTTTTATGAAATTGAAAAGGGCCGCATTTTACTGGACGACATCTCCATCAAAAGCTGTACTTTAAGCTCCTTACGTGCGCAGATGGCCATCGTATCGCAACACGTCACCCTGTTTAATGACAGCATTGCCAACAATATTATGTATGGCCTGGCTGAGCCTGTCAGTGAAGCACGGTTGTTGGATGTGGCAGAAAAAGCTCACGTACTGGAGTTCTCCAATCAGATGAAAGACGGCCTCAATACCCTGATTGGGGAGAATGGGGTGTCGTTAAGTGGCGGTCAGCGCCAGCGTATTGCCATTGCCCGCGCTTTGCTGCGCCAGGCACCGATTTTAATTCTGGATGAGGCGACCTCGGCGCTGGATACGGAGTCGGAGCGTAAAATTCAGGCGGCGCTGGATGAACTGCTCAAAGGCCGTACCAATATCGTCATAGCGCACCGGCTATCCACCATCGAAAACGCTGATCAGATCCTGGTGATGGAGCAAGGTCAAATCATCGAGCGCGGCAACCATCAAAGCCTGCTGGCTAAAGACGGAGCCTATGCGCAGCTGTACAAGATGCAGTTTGGTTCCAAACCGGCATGAATGCACTGGAGCGTGGCTGGTACCAAAAAGCCTGGTGGTGCTGGCTGCTCTGGCCACTTAGCGGGTTATTTGCCGTTGTAGCTGCGTGCCGTCGGTTGGCTTTTCGGCGCGGCTGGCTTACCAGTGAGGCTTTGCCAGTGCCCGTGATTGTGGTGGGGAACATCAGTGTTGGAGGGACCGGCAAAACCCCGTTCACGTTATGGCTTTGTCGCTGGCTGCAGCAGCAAGGGTATAAGCCCGGCATTATCAGCCGTGGCTATGGCGCCAGCATCCGTCAGCCAGTGCTGGTTTCCCGCGATGCTGATGCCAAAGACGTGGGCGATGAGCCTTTGTTGCTGGCGCGGCGCTCAGGTTGCCCGGTGGTGGTGTGCCCGGATCGGCTGGCGGCTGGCCGTACTTTATTAGCAAATCACGACTGCGATTTGATTATCAGCGATGATGGGTTGCAGCATTACAAGCTGCAACGCAGCCTGGAAATCGTGTTGATTGATGGCCAGCGTGGCCTGGGCAATGGTTTGCTGCTTCCTGCCGGGCCCTTGCGCGAACCGGTCAGCCGCTTGCAGCAGGTTGATCTGGTGATCGCCAACAGTGGTCCTCATCCACTGGCGCATGGCCAGATGCAACTGCAGGTCACGGCAGCAACGGCTTTGCTGGATCAGCAGCCACTTACCGAAAGTGCAGTGCACTTATTGGCCGCCATTGGCAATCCGCTGCGCTTTGAATTGACGGCTAAAGCCGCCGGTTACCAGATCCTGGACCGTTTTTATTTCCCCGACCACCATGCTTTTACCAGCGAGGAGCTGGCCGATTTACCAATACCGCTTCTCATGACGGAAAAGGATGCGGTAAAATGCCGATCTTTTGCCAAAGCCGGTTGGTATCAGATGCTGGTAGAAGCCGTTCCTGAGCCAGGAATTGAACAAAAACTATCCGCCTTGCTGGCGGTCATTCGGAGCTGATATGAGCTTACCCGTTGCATTAACCGAAATTCTGGCTTGCCCCTTGTGTAAGGGCAAACTGAAGTATGCTGCCAAGCAGCATGAGTTGATTTGCACCTTCGATAAGCTGGCATTCAGAGTACACGACGGCGTACCTGTGATGCTGGAAGCCGAAGCCCGTGCTTTAACTGCCGAGGAAACCCAGTCATGGACTTCATCGTAGTTATTCCTGCCCGCTATGCCAGCAGTCGTTTGCCGGGCAAACCTTTGGCGGACATTGGTGGCATGCCGATGGTTGAGCGGGTGTATCGCCAGGCACTGGCCAGTGGTGCCAGCAGGGTGATCGTGGCAACTGATGATCAGCGTGTGGCCGATGTGGTGCAGGGGTTCGCCGGAGAAGTCTGTTTAACCCGGCCCGATCACAATTCAGGCACTGAGCGTCTGGCTGAGGTGGTGGAACAACTGGGCCTCCCGGATGATGCTGTGGTGGTCAATGTGCAGGGTGATGAGCCTTTTATTCCGCCGGCCATTATCAATCAGGTTGCAACCAACCTGGCCAATCAGCAATTGGCAGAGATGGCAACGCTGGCAGTAGCCATGGATGATGCAGCGGACATCGGCAATCCAAATACGGTGAAAGTGGTGTGCGATCAGCAGGGCTATGCGTTGTATTTTAGCCGCTCCGCTATCCCTTTCGATCGGGATGGTCAGTTCAGTAGCCAGTTAGCACTGCATTATCGCCGTCATATCGGCATTTATGCCTATCGGGCTGGTTTTATCCGGCGCTATGTCTGTTGGCCGATGTCGGTGTTGGAGCAAATTGAATCGCTGGAGCAACTGCGGGTGCTGTGGCAGGGCGAAAAAATTCATGTGGCTACGGCATTGCAACAACCACCACACGGGGTGGACACCGAGGCCGATCTGGCGGCTGCCCGGGCGTATTGCCAGCAACTGAATGACTGACCGTTTTGCGCTGATTGCCGAGCATGCCGATTGGCTGGCATTGCATAAACCTGCCGGTGTGAGCTTCCACTCGGAGGCAGAGGCAGGTTTTGTGGTTCAGGCCGAACAGCAGTATGGCCTGAAACTCTACCCGGTGCACCGGTTGGATAAAATGACCTCGGGTGTCCTGTTGCTGGCGAAATCATCCGCTGCAGCTGCCGTGCTGGCAGAGAAGTTTCGCCGCCAGCAGATGGAGAAATATTACCTGGCGCTTAGTGATTGCAAGCCAAAACGTAAGCAGGGTTGGGTCAAAGGCGATATGAGCAAAGCCCGGCGTGGTGCCTGGAAACTCCTGAGCAGTCAGCAGCAGCCAGCCGTGACTTATTTCATCAGTCAGAGCATGGCTGGCAGGCAAGCGGATCCCCCGGCTTTGCGAGCTTTTTTAGTAAAACCCTGGACCGGGAAAACCCATCAGATCCGGGTGGCGATGAAAAGCCTCGGCAGTCCTATCCTTGGGGATAGCCTTTATGGTGGCCGCCCGGCTGAACGTGGTTATTTGCATGCCTATGCGCTCTGTTTTGACTGGCAGGGTGAGCCGGTAGCGCTCTGCTGTGCTCCTTGTGACGGCGGGTATTTTTTGTCTTTGCAGGATGAATTGGCGGCCCTTTGGCCAAGGCCCTGGCAATTGAACTGGCCATCCTGGCAACAACCGAATGAAAATAGTGGTGGTGGTGCATGAAAGAGCAGGCTGATACTGCGATCCCTGAGATCAGGGATGAACAACGCTTTGCCGGTATTGCGCGTTTGTATGGCAGAAAAGCACTGGCACACTTTCAGCAAGCCCATGTGGCAGTGGTTGGCATTGGCGGAGTGGGGAGCTGGGCGGCAGAAGCGCTGGTTCGCTCCGGTATTGGCCGTATTACATTGATTGATTTGGACGATATCTGTGTCAGTAACACCAACCGTCAGCTGCATACCAGCAGCGAGACCATAGGCCGTGATAAAGTGGAAGTCATGGCACAGCGTCTGCGGGCTATCTGGCCGGATTGTCAGGTGCATGAAGTCTCGGATTTTGTCAGTAAAGACAATCTGGCCGGGTTGATCACCACCGAGTTGGACTATGTGGTCGATGCCATCGACTCGGTCGCGGCGAAAGTCGCTTTAGTGGCGCATTGCAAGCGGCAGAAAATTCCACTGATTTGTACTGGCGGTGCTGGCGGTCAGATCGATCCAACCCAGATCGCCATTGCCGATTTAACCCAGACGACCAACGATCCGCTCCTGGCCAAGGTGCGCAATACGCTGCGGCGGGATTACAACTACAGCCGTAACCCGAAACGGCGTTTTGGCATTGATTGTGTGTATTCGACCGAGCAACTCAAATATCCCCAGCCGGATGGTACTGTCTGTCAGCAAAAACAAACGTCGGACGGCCCGATGCGGCTGGATTGCAGTGGTGGCTTTGGCGCGGTCACTGTGGTGACGGCCAGTTTTGGCATGGCTGCTGTGGCGCGGTTATTGCAAAAAATGGCCAAAAGAGCTGACTAAATCAGCGTTGAAGTACCAATCATAGCGCCACACCTCATAGCGCTAGTCGATATGATTGGCCAGGGTAAAGCAAAGGCCTAAGGCCGTGAGCAACAACCAACGCATGCGGCTGCGCCGACGCGCCTCCGGGCTGCGTAAGAAGCGCAGCGCATAATAGGCCTGGCGCACATCCTTGCCGGCAAAAGGCGCAAGCAGTTGGCTAAGGCGATACACAGCCCACATGCTGTCGACCAGCTGCACACTGCGCTGCCAGATGGGCTCTGGTGCTTGAGCTTTGTAGTTGCAGATGGCCTGAGCAATCAAGGGGCTCTGTGCGGGCAGATAGCGATACAAACCGTGCACAAACACCAGCAGATCACGGATTTGGCATTGCTCCTGCGACAGCACCCGGGCCGGATCTTCTTCAAAGTCTAAAAAACAGATCGCCTCACCATCCCAGGCCATGTCCCGAAGGGCTGGGCGGCCATGCCAACGGCCGGCCTGGTGTAGTTTGGCCAGGGCAATTGCTGCTTCATTCAGCACCAGTGATTTCTCTCGTTCACTGCGCCTTGGATCCAGTAACCAATCTTTCAGTGAAGGACCTGCATCGGCCAAAGCGATCCAGTCATCTTCGGCTGCAATCACTTCCGGCACCGGTACCCCAAGCGCCGCCAGATGACGCAAGCGCCTGGCTTCATCAGCAATGGCTGCTGCACCGGCGGGGGCATGGGTCGGCATATAAAGCGGATTACGGTTGACTCTGCTAAGCAAAGCGCTTAACCAGCGCCAACGAGTGGGGGCATTGGTTTCGGCACGTTTCACCCATACGACTTTGCCATCCAGCTCGCAGCTAAAGGTACGGTGCTGTTGGTTGGCAATAAGTTGTTTGAGTTGGTGCAGATGATCCATGCTGGTGCTCCGGGCAAAACGAACGGCACAGAGCTTATCGTTACCATGCTGAACGCCAGCTGAAGCTATTAACTTGTTTGTATCTTTTTTAACCTTTGAATGACGGCTGTCATGCCCCGGGCGCGGGATTGGCTGAGGTGCTGGGTCAGGTGCAGGCGCTGCAGGCATTGCTCCAGTTTGGTGTGCTTGAGCTCCTCTGTGCTTATGCCATTGATCTGGCATAGTAAAACTGCCAGCAAGGCCTTCACAATGCGAGCATCGGACTCAAACAAAAAGTAATGCTGATCGCTGGCACCATCATGGTAGTGCATCAACCAGGCCCGGCTTTCACAGCCTTCAATCAAAGCACTGTTCGGTCGGTGTTCTTCCGGAATAACCGGCAGTTGTTTTGCTAACTGCATCAGGCGGCGGTAACGCTCCTGCCAATGACCCTGTTGTGCCAGTACTGGCAATTCCTGCTGCACCTGCTGCAGTGCTTCTGCGGTGGTGCTAATGGTGTTGGTCAGGGTAAAGGGCATAGTAACTCCAGAGCATTTGTCAGAGCTTTTATAGCGATATCCAGCTCTTGTTGGGTGGTATAGGCCGCCAGCGACCAGCGCAGAGCACCTTGTAGCGCCATGCTTTCAAACAGCGGCATGGCGCAGTGCTGGCCAGAGCGTAACGCGATGCATTGCTCATTCAATAAGGTAGCGACATCGGATGGGTGCTCTCCGTGCACACCAAAGGTAATAATGCCGGCATTGTGGCTGGCTGTAGTGAAGAGTTCAATCTGAGGGATCGCAGCCAGTTGCTGGTGTGCATACTGGGTTAACTCTGCTTTGTGCTGTTGCATACCGGCTCTGTCTTGCTGCGATAACCAAAGCAGCACTTCACCAAGGGCAATGGCTTCGGCAATTGCTGCCGTGCCGGCTTCCAGCCGCTGCGGCAGGTTGGCAAAGGTACTGCCGCTAAACGCGACCTTCTGGATCATTTCGCCGCCACCCAGTAATGGCCGCAACAGCTCCAGCGCTGTGGTTTTGCCATAAAGTACGCCAATACCGGTAGGACCATAGACTTTATGACCGGAAAAGACATAAAAATCACAGTCCATTTGCTGTACATCAACCGGCTGATAGCTGATGCCCTGAGCACCATCTATCACCGTCAAGGCTCCGGCTTGCTGCGCCAGGGTTACCATTTGCTGCACTGGCAGCACTTGCCCCAGCACATTGGACACATGGCAAAAACTAACTACTTTCGGGCTGCGTTTGAGCAATTGCTGGTAAGCAGCAAGATCCAGTTGCCGTTCTGCAGTCAGGGGTACTACATCGATGGCAACGCCATGCGCCTGGCAGTGTAGTTGCCAGGAGACAATATTGGCGTGGTGCTCCAGTGCAGTGAGTAAAATATGGTCACCAGGCTGAAGCACCGTGCCCATCAGCCCGAAGGCCAGCTGATTTAACGCCGCTGTGGTGCCGCTGGTGAAGACAATATTGGCTGCCGTTGCTGCCTGAATAAAGGCTGCCACTTGCTGCCTGGCTTGCTCGAAACGTGAAGTAGCGCGATCGGCCAGCAGATGCGCCCCCCGGTGAATATTGCTGTTTTGCTCAAGGTAAAACTGTTGCAGAACATCCAGCATCAGCTGTGGCTTTTGGCTGGTCGCCGCGTTGTCCAGATAGACCCAATCCGGGTTATGGGCAAAAAATGGGAACTGGCGGCGAAACTGCTCGACATTAAAGATCACTGGCATCGTATCGTGGTGGTAAGATTTAACAATTGTGCCTTGTTTTATGGCTGGGTGCAATTGGCATTAAAAAAGCGACCCTAAGGCCGCTTTAATAAAGTTACCAACAGCTTAGCGCTGGTTGATGGTCTTTAAGTCACGGCTGGTATAACCGGTATACAACTGGCGTGGACGACCAATTTTGTGGCCTTTCTCGCTCAGCATTTCATCCCAGTGTGAAATCCAGCCAACTGTGCGCGACATAGCGAAGATCACCGTGAACATGCTGGTTGGAATGCCAATGGCTTTTAAGATAATGCCGCTGTAGAAATCCACGTTCGGGTACAGCTTTTTCTCGATGAAATACGGATCTTCCAGCGCGATGCGCTCCAGCTCCATCGCCACATCCAGCAGCGGATCCTTGATGTTCAGTTCCTTCAGCACTTCGTGGCAGGTTTCCCGCATCACTTTGGCGCGTGGGTCGAAGTTTTTGTAGACGCGGTGACCAAAGCCCATCAGGCGGAAGGAGTCGTTTTTGTCTTTGGCGCGGGCGACGAACTCAGGGATACGCTCAACTGAACCGATTTCCTGCAGCATCTTCAGGCAGGCTTCGTTGGCACCGCCATGCGCCGGGCCCCACAAGGATGCCACACCGGCAGCGATACAGGCGTATGGGTTGGCGCCAGAAGATCCAGCCAGGCGAACGGTGGAAGTCGAGGCATTTTGCTCATGGTCGGCGTGCAGCATAAAGATGCGGTCCATGGCTTTGGCCAGTACCGGGCTGACTTTGTAGTCTTCGGCGGGTACTGAGAACATCATGTGCAGGAAGTTTTCTGCATAGCTTAAGTCGTTGCGTGGATACACAAATGGCTGGCCGACGGTGTATTTGTAGGCCATCGCCGAAATGGTTGGCAATTTGGCAATCAGGCGGTGAGCACTGCGTTTGCGCTGCTCCGGATCATTGATGTCCAGATCGGAGTGATAAAAAGACGACAAAGCGCCGACGACACCACAGAGCATGGCCATCGGGTGGGCATCTACCCGGAATCCCTGAAAGAAAGAGGCTATTTTTTCGTGCACCATGGTATGGCGGGTGATGGTGTTTTCGAACTGATCAAACTGCTGTTGATTCGGGAGTTCACCTTCTAACAGCAAGTAACACAGTTCCAGATAGTTGGATTTTTCCGCCAGTTGTTCAATAGGGTAACCCCGATGCAGCAGTACGCCTTTATCACCGTCAATATAGGTAATTTTTGACTCACAGGATCCGGTCGACATAAAACCGGGATCAAAGGTGAAATACCCATGCTGACCCAAGGCGCGAACGTCAATTACGTCGGTGCCGGCCGTACCTGAATAGATAGGCAACTCGAACGATTTCTCATCGATCTGCACGACGGCTTTTTTATCTGCCATTGGATTTCTCCTATTAATTGATTAAGTATCAGAAGAGGGATGCTGCGGCTATTCTAACTGCAAATCCACCCCAAAAGTCAATTTTAATGCGATTTTGCGCAATAAGTATACGACTCTGGTCGTATTGCAGCAGGTGCCTGTTTATGGCAACGTGCCGGCACAGGATTTTTTCCTGTAAAACCAAACAAAAATTGTAATAACAAGGCATGAAATATATACTATTGCCGGTGCTGAAACAGTTCACCTTCCTCAGTAATTTCAGCTGAACCAGCCTGGGTTTCCTGCAGTATATGCTGAGGGTGATGACTGATTATTCAGTTCTTCAATAATCACAACTAAAGCTCGTGTACGGGCGTCGATGGACAAGAAACTGTGAAAAAGCAAAGACCTGTAAATCTCGACCTGACCACAATTTCACTTCCGGCATCTGCGAAAGCCTCTATCCTGCACCGTGTCACCGGCGTGGCAATGTTTATTGCCCTGATTCTGGTTGTATGGGCCTGGGCCGTCTCGCTGTCTTCTGCTGAAGGCTTTGAGCTGGTGAAATCTGTGTTGACCTCTCACTTCGCTAAATTCCTGGCGTGGGGCACCATCACGGTGCTGCTGTATCACGTGATTGGTGGTATCCGCCATATGTTGATGGACTTAGGCTACTGGGAAGAGTTGTCTTCTGGCAACACCAGTGCGCGTGTGGCCATTGGCTTGTGGATTGTATTAGCTGTTCTGGCCGGAGGTTGGTTATGGTTCTGAATCAAGCATCCCTGAAACGCGATGGCGTGCAGGATTATGTGTCTATTCGTGCGACCGCGACTGTGCTCGGTTTGTACGTCCTCTTTATTCTGGGTTTCTTTTTGGTGACGCCGGAAGTGACCTATGAAATCTGGCAAGGTCTGTTTGCTCAATTGTGGATGAAAATCTTTACCTTACTTGCGCTTATCTCTGTTGCTATTCACGCCCGTATCGGCTTATGGCAGGTAGTCACTGATTACATCAAGAGCTCGCGCATTCGCGCTGTAGTGCAGTTTCTGGTCAGTGTAGTGGCTTTCGGTTATGTGGCTGCTGGCCTCTTTGTGTTGTGGGGTGTGTAAATGAGTATTCCAGTTCGTGAGTTTGATGCCATTGTGATTGGCGCTGGTGGTGCCGGTATGCGTGCCGCCTTACAGATTACCCAGTCCGGTTTAACCTGTGCTTTGTTATCGAAAGTTTTTCCTACCCGTTCGCACACGGTATCTGCCCAGGGCGGTATTACGGTTGCGCTTGGCAACTCCCACCCGGACAACTGGGAATGGCACATGTTCGATACCGTCAAAGGCTCCGATTACATCGGTGACCAGGACGCCATTGAATACATGTGTAAAACTGGCCCTGAAGCCATTACCGAATTAGAGAACATGGGCCTGCCATTCTCCCGTTTTGAAAACGGCCGGGTCTATCAGCGTCCGTTCGGTGGTCAGTCGAAAAATTTTGGTGGTGAGCAAGCTGCCCGTACTGCAGCTGCCGCCGACCGTACCGGCCATGCCTTATTGCACCTGCTGTACCAGCAAAACGTGAAAAACCGTACTCAGGTGTTCAGTGAATGGTATGCACTGGACCTGGTGAAAAACCAGGATGGTGCTGTGGTCGGTTGTACCGCCATTGATATCGAAACCGGTGAAATCGTCTATTTCAAAGCCCGTGCCACTGTGCTGGCGACCGGCGGTGCCGGCCGTATTTATGCATCGACCACCAATGCCCACATCAATACCGGTGATGGGGTTGGTATGGCGCTGCGCGCTGGTGTGCCGCTGCAGGATATGGAAATGTGGCAGTTCCACCCAACCGGTATTGCCGGTGCCGGTACGCTCGTTACCGAAGGGTGTCGTGGTGAAGGTGGTTACCTGCTGAATAAAGATGGCGAGCGCTTTATGGAGCGTTATGCGCCAAACGCCAAAGACCTGGCCGGCCGTGACGTGGTTGCCCGTTCCATGATGACCGAAATTCGTGAAGGCCGTGGTTGCGATGGCCCATGGGGCGTACACATTAAACTGAAACTGGATCACCTGGGTGAAGACGTGCTGGAAAGCCGCTTGCCTGGTATCTGTGAACTGTCGCGTACTTTTGCCCACGTTGATCCGGTGAAAGAGCCGATTCCGGTGATCCCAACCTGCCACTACATGATGGGTGGTATTCCAACCAACGTAAATGGTCAGGTCATTAAGCCAACCGCCGATGGCAATGACGCCATTGTGCCGGGCTTGTTTGCCTGTGGTGAAATTGCCTGTGTCTCGGTGCATGGTGCCAACCGTCTGGGTGGTAACTCGCTGCTGGATCTGGTGGTGTTTGGTCGTGCAACCGGCCTGCATTTGGGTGAAGCACTGGCTGCGACCTCTGAAGGCCGCGCGGCTTCAGAGTCGGATCTGGATGCTGCTTTGGCACGGACCCGTCGCTGGGAAGACAGCAAACCAGGTCAGGGTGAAGACCCGGTGCAGATTAAGAAAGACCTGCAGAACTGCATGCAGCTGAACTTCTCGGTATTCCGTGAAGGCGAAGCCATGGCAGAAGGTTTGCAAGAATTGAAAACCATCCGTGAGCGGCTGAAGTTTGCCCGTTTGGATGACAAGAGCTCGGATTTCAATACCCAGCGTATTGAGTGCCTTGAACTGGATAACCTGATGGAAACGGCGTACTCCACTGCGGTGGCTGCGAACTATCGCACCGAGAGCCGTGGTGCGCATGCGCGCTTTGACTTCCCGGACCGTGACGATGAGAACTGGTTGTGTCACAGTGTCTACAGCCCGGAAACCGAGTCGATGTTTAAGCGGAAAGTCAATCTGGAGCCGAAGTTCCGTGAAGCTTTCCCACCCAAAGCGCGTACTTACTAAGAGGGCAATGCGATGAAGAAGTTAGTATTCTCCGTCTATCGTTACAACCCTGATGTCGACAATGCGCCGCGCATGCAGGATTACACGCTGGACAACCCGGAAGGCCGGGACATGATGGTGCTGGATGCGCTGTTAAAGCTAAAAGAGCAGGACCCGACTTTGTCGTTTCGTCGCTCGTGCCGTGAAGGGGTTTGTGGCTCCGACGGTTTGAACATGAATGGTAAAAATGGTCTGGCCTGTATCACCCCTTTATCTGCCGTTGGTTTAAAAGGCGGCAAGATTGTGATCCGACCTTTACCAGGCTTGCCGGTAGTGCGCGATCTGGTGGTCGATATGAGCCAGTTCTACACCCAGTACGAAAAAGTGAAGCCTTATCTGATTAACGACAGCAAACTGCCACCGGCCGGTGAGTTTTTGCAGTCACCGGAAGAGCGGGCCAAGCTGGATGGTTTGTACGAGTGTATCTTGTGTGCTTGCTGCTCGACCTCGTGCCCATCGTTCTGGTGGAACCCGGATAAGTTTATTGGCCCGGCAGGTTTGCTGCACGCATACCGTTTCCTGGCCGACAGCCGTGATACCGCAACTGAGGAGCGTCTGAACGATCTGGACGACGCTTTCAGCGTGTTCCGCTGTCATGGCATTATGAATTGTGTCAATGTTTGTCCGAAAGGACTGAATCCGACCAAGGCCATTGGTCAGATTAAATCCATGTTATTGAGCCGGGCGCTGTAAAGCGCCCCTTTTGAGCAAGTAACTGATGCAAGCACGAAAATAACAGTAATTCAGACTATACTGTTATTTTTTTGCGGTTTTTCCAGGTGCGCAGAAATAAGGGAAACTAAATGCACGAAGGTGTGATGAAGGCGTGGTTAGAGTCGTCTCATCTGGGCGGTGGCAACATGGCCTATGTCGATGAGCTCTATGAATCCTACTTGGCGGAACCTACCAGTGTAGGGGACGAGTGGCGTGAGTTTTTCGCTCAGTTGCCAAAGCTTGATGGTGTTGATCTGGAAGTGCCACATTCGGACATCCGGCAGCAATTTGCTGAGCTGGCGCGCAATAAACATCGTGAAGTTGTCACGGTGCAGGGCAGTCAGTCGGCCGATTTGCGTCAGGTAAAAGTGTTGCAATTGATCAACTCCTATCGTTTCCGTGGGCACCAACATGCCCGGTTGGATCCTTTAGATTTGTGGAAGCAGCCGCGGGTTCGTGATCTCGAGTTGTCGCATCACGAGCTGTCTGAAGCTGATTACGATACCGAGTTCCATGTTGGATCATTCGCCGGTGGCCCGGAAACGATGAAATTGGGCGATTTACACAAAGCCCTGGAAAAAACCTACTGCGGCTCCATCGGTGCCGAGTACATGCACATCGTATCTACCGATGAAAAGCGTTGGATCCAACAGCGCCTGGAAAGCATTCACTCCACCCCTGATTTTGATAAAGCCACCAAAAGCCGGATTTTGAAAGATCTAATCGCTGCCGATGGCCTGGAAAAGTATCTGGGCTCTAAGTTCCCCGGAGCCAAGCGTTTTGGTCTGGAAGGTGGCGATGCCATGATCCCGATGCTGAAAACCATGATTCACCGGGCTGGTGAGCAGGGCGCAAAGGACTGTGTCGTAGGCATGGCGCACCGCGGGCGTTTAAATACCCTGATCAACGTGCTGGGCAAAAACCCATCGGACTTGTTCGATGAGTTTGCCGGTAAGTACACCGTAGTGGGTGCCGGTGATGTGAAGTACCACATGGGTTTCTCATCAGACTTTGCTACCAAAGGCGGCAATGTGCATTTGGCGCTGGCCTTTAACCCATCGCATCTGGAGATTGTGAACCCGGTGGTGATGGGCTCTGTCCGCGCCCGGTTGGATCGTCGTGGCTGTACCGATGGCTCTTTGGCCTTGCCAATCACCATTCACGGTGACTCTGCTTTTGCCGGTCAGGGCGTGGTGGCTGAAACCTTCAATATTTCGCAAACCCGCGCCTTTAAAGTGGGTGGCACCGTCCGTATTGTCATCAACAATCAGGTGGGCTTTACTACCTCGAACCGCGAAGATACCCGTTCCACCGAATACTGTACCGATATTGCCAAGATGGTGCAGGCACCGATTTTCCATGTGAATGGGGATGATCCGGAAGCTGTGGTATTGGTGGCGCAACTGGCGGTGGATTACCGCAATACCTTCAAGCGTGATGTGGTGATTGATCTGGTCTGTTACCGCCGTAATGGTCACAACGAAGCGGATGAGCCTAATGCAACACAGCCGCTGATGTACCAAAAAATCAAGAAACATCCTACGCCACGTGAGCTGTATGCCGAGACGTTAATCAAGCAGGGCTTGCTGAGTGACGATGATGTCAAAACCATGATGGCCAACTATCGCGACGCGCTGGATAAAGGTGACTGCGTGGTGGATGAATGGCGACAGATGGATCACACCAGCTCAGTCGATTGGACCCCTTTCCTGAATCACGACTGGGACAGCAGTTACGATGCCAGCATGAGTGTTGATGCTTTGGTTGCGCTGGGTGAGAAAGCCATCAGTGTACCTGCCAGCCATGCGCTGCAACGTCAGGTCGGCCGGGTCTATGAAGACCGTGCCAAGATGCTGCAAGGTGAAAAGAAAATCGACTGGGGCTTTGCTGAAATTCTGGCGTATGCCTCTGTGGTGAATGAAGGCAGCCGCATTCGCATTGTTGGTCAGGACTCCGGTCGCGGCACCTTCTTCCATCGCCATGCGGTATTGCACAATCAGACCGACGGCAGCACCTATGTGCCGCTTGAACATATTTCGGACGAGCAAGGCCCATTCCAGGTCTACGACTCTGCCTTGTCGGAAGAAGCTGTATTGGCGTTTGAGTATGGCTATGCTACGGCTGAACCACGTGCTTTGGTGATTTGGGAAGGTCAGTTTGGCGATTTTGCCAACGGTGCTCAGGTGGTGATTGACCAATTCCTGAGCTCTGGTGAGCAAAAATGGGGCCGGCTCTGCGGCTTGACCCTGTTGTTGCCACATGGCTACGAAGGGCAGGGCCCGGAACACTCCTCAGCGCGTTTGGAGCGTTTCCTGCAGCTGTGCGCCGATCACAACATGCAGATTTGTGTGCCGACTACGCCGGCTCAGGTGTTTAACATGCTACGTCGTCAGCAGGTACGCCCAATGCGTCGCCCGCTGATCGTGATGTCACCAAAATCCTTGCTACGTCACCCACAAGCCACTTCGACGCTGGAAGAGCTGGCATCTGGCCGTTATCTGAATGTGATTGGTGAAATCGACGATATCAAACCAGCCGATGTCAAGCGGGTGGTGTTCTGCAGCGGCAAGGTCTATTACGAACTGCTGGAAGAGCGTCGTAAACGTGAAATCACCGATATTGCCATCATTCGGGTGGAGCAGTTGTATCCATTCCCGCACGAAGAGATGGATCAGATTCTGTCGCAGTACAGCCATGTCACCGATTATGTCTGGTGTCAGGAAGAGCCGCAAAACCAGGGGGCCTGGTATTGCAGTCAACACCATTTCCGTGCCGCTATTGGTAAAGCTGGTTATCTGACTTACGCCGGCCGGGAAGCTTCTTCATCGCCAGCCGTGGGGTATTTGTCGGTGCATAATAAGCAGCAGCAGGCGCTGATCAATGATGCGCTGACACTGAATCACGAGGAAAAACAATGACAGATATTAAAGTACCTGTATTGCCGGAGTCCGTCGCTGATGCCACTGTTGCCAAGTGGCATGTCGCCGAAGGCGACTCAGTGAGTCGTGATCAAATCGTGGTAGACATTGAAACCGATAAAGTTGTGTTGGAAGTGGCGGCGCCGGATGACGGCGTGATCGACTCCATCAAACATCAGGAAGGCGACACTGTAACGGCAGAGCAAGTGTTGGCCACCCTGAGCGCTGGTGGGAAAGCCACCGGTGATAATAAATCCTCTGCTGCTGCGTCCAAGCAAGATGCCGATGCAGCAGAACCCTCTCAATCTGAACAATCCGCAAAAGGTGAACAAGTGGACATTCAAGTACCTGTACTTCCTGAATCCGTTGCTGATGCAACCATTGCAACCTGGCATGTTAAGCCGGGTGAAGCTGTGACCCGCGACCAGGTGTTGGTCGATATTGAAACCGATAAAGTGGTACTGGAAGTGGTCGCTCAGGCCGATGGCGTGATGGGCGAAATTCTGGAAGATACCGGTGCGACCGTACAGGCCGAACAAGTGATTGGTAAGCTGGAAGCCGGTGCAGCGCCAGCCAAGAGCGACAGCAAAGCTGAAGCAAAAGCGGACGACAAAGCAGACAGCAAAGCAGACAGCAAAGCAGAAGCTGATGACAGCAGCGATGATGCACTGAGCCCGTCTGTGCGCCGTCTGATCGCGGAAAAAGGTCTGGATGCCAGCAAAATCAAAGGCAGTGGCAAAAATGGCCGTATCAGCAAAGAAGACGTAGAAAAACACCTTGCCTCTGCCGGCAGCAAAGAAGCAGCCAAGCCTGCTGCAGCAGCGCCTGCTGCGGTCAGCGGTGATCGCACGCAAAAACGGGTGCCAATGACGCGCTTGCGTAAAACCATTGCCAACCGTCTGCTGGAAGCGAAGAACTCGACTGCCATGTTGACTACCTTCAACGAAGTCAATATGAAGCCGATTATGGACCTGCGTAAGCAGTACCAGGACGTATTTGAGAAGCGTCACGGCATTCGTTTGGGCTTTATGTCTTTCTATGTGAAAGCGGTGACTGAAGCACTGAAGCGTTTCCCTGAAGTCAATGCCTGCATTGATGGCGACGACATCGTTTACCACAACTACTTTGATATCAGCATTGCAGTGTCTACCCCGCGTGGTTTGGTGACGCCGGTGCTGCGCGATTGCGACAAGATGAACCTGGCGGAAATTGAAAAAGCCATTAAAGATCTGGCCATTAAGGGGCGCGATGGCAAGCTGTCGATGGACGATTTGCAAGGCGGCAATTTCACCATCACCAATGGTGGTGTTTTTGGCTCACTGATGTCTACGCCGATCATCAACCCGCCACAATCTGCTATCCTTGGTATGCACAAAATTCAGGATCGCGCCATGGTGGTGGATGGTAAGATCGAGATCCTGCCAATGATGTATCTGGCGCTGTCGTACGATCACCGTATTATCGATGGCAAAGAGTCGGTCGGTTTCCTGGTCACCATCAAAGAGTTGCTGGAAGATCCAACCCGTATTCTGCTGGATATCTAATCGCAGAGCGGTTGACCCCGGCAAGGCTGCTGTCCTTGTCGTGTTGCGAGCAGTCCATGGTGACTGCTCGTTTTGTCTTGCTGAAAGCCATTTCTGTTGGGCAGCTGCTGTTTCAGATCTGGCTGATTATGCCAAAAAGTTGCGAAATAATGCTGCAGTTAGACGTCTGTAGCATTCCGAATCAGGCGGTGAAGCGCTATACTATGCGCCGATCTGTAGGTCAGGCTGCGCCAGTAGGCCAGCTTTCATTTTTAAATAACGGAAAATAGCCATGAATTTGCACGAGTATCAGGCAAAACAGCTGTTCCGCGAGTACGGATTACCAGTCTCTGAAGGCTTTGCGGAGGAAACTCCTCAAGCCGCTGCTGAAGCTGCAGACCGTATTGGTGGCAATCGCTGGGTCGTTAAAGCACAGGTTCACGCTGGTGGCCGCGGAAAAGCGGGTGGTGTGAAACTGGTTTCTTCCAAAGAAGAAATTCGTAATTTTGCGCAGCATTGGCTGGGCAAAAACCTGGTGACCTACCAAACTGATGAAAAAGGCCAGCCGGTCAGCAAAATCCTGGTTGAGTCCTGCACAGATATCGAAAAAGAGCTGTATCTGGGTGCTGTGGTAGACCGTGCCAGTCGTCGTATTGTCTTTATGGCATCGACTGAAGGTGGCGTGGACATCGAGAAAGTGGCTGAAGAAACGCCAGAAAAAATCATCAAAGTGGCGGTTGATCCTTTGGTGGGTGCGCAGCCGTTCCAGGCGCGTGAAATTGGCTTTAAACTGGGCCTGACGCCAGAGCAAATCAAGCAGTTCACCAAAATCTATCTGGGCCTGGCGCAGATGTTTGTTGATCTGGACATCGCACTGATTGAAGTCAACCCATTGGTGATTACTTCTCACGGCAACCTGCACTGTCTGGATGCCAAGCTGGTGGTGGATAGCAATGCGCTGTACCGTCAGCCAAAACTGCGTGCTTTCCACGACCCATCGCAAGAAGATGAGCGTGAAGCCCGCGCAGCCCAGTGGGAACTGAACTACGTCGCATTGGAAGGCAACATCGGCTGTATGGTCAATGGTGCGGGCCTGGCGATGGGTACCATGGACATCGTCAAGCTGAGCGGCGGCAAGCCAGCCAACTTCCTGGATGTTGGTGGTGGTGCGACCAAAGAGCGCGTGTCTGAAGCATTCAAAATCATTCTGTCTGACTCTGCCGTAAAAGCTGTGTTCGTCAACATCTTTGGCGGTATCGTGCGCTGCGATATGATTGCAGAAGGCATCATCGGTGCGGTGGAAGAAGTTGGTGTGAATGTCCCTGTAGTAGTTCGTCTGGAAGGCAACAATGCTGAGCTGGGCGCGAAAAAACTGCAAGACAGCGGCTTGAACATCATTGCAGCCAACTCGCTGAGCGCAGCTGCTCAGGCGGTCGTTAAAGCTGCAGGAGGCAACTAATGAGCATTCTGATTAACAAAGACACCAAGGTGATCTGTCAGGGTTTTACTGGCAGCCAGGGCACTTTCCACTCCACCCAGGCCATTGAATACGGTACGCAGATGGTAGGCGGTGTGAGCCCGGGCAAAGGCGGCTCTACCCATTTAGGTCTGCCGGTATTCAATACCGTGCGTGAAGCCGTAGAAGCTACCGGCGCTACTGCAACTGTGATCTACGTTCCGGCACCATTTTGTAAAGATGCCATCATTGAAGCGGCTGATGCCGGTATTCAGTTGATTGTCTGCATCACTGAAGGTATCCCGACCATCGATATGCTGTTTGCCAAAGAGTACATCGATCGCAAAGGTGTGCGGATGATTGGTCCAAACTGCCCGGGCGTGATCACGCCGGACGAGTGCAAAATCGGCATTATGCCTGGCCATATCCACAAAGCCGGTAAAGTCGGTATCGTCTCCCGCTCAGGTACTCTGACCTATGAAGCGGTTAAGCAAACCACCGACGAAGGCTTTGGTCAGTCGACCTGTGTCGGTATTGGTGGCGACCCAATCCCAGGTTCTAACTTCATTGATATTCTGAAGTTGTTCCAGGACGATCCGAAAACCGAAGCCATCGTGATGATCGGTGAAATCGGTGGCACCGCAGAAGAAGAAGCGGCTGCTTACATCAAAGACCACGTCACCAAGCCAGTGGTTTCCTACATTGCTGGTGTAACGGCACCTCCGGGCAAGCGGATGGGCCACGCTGGTGCCATCATCTCTGGTGGTAAAGGCACAGCCGATGATAAGTTCCGTGCTCTGGAAGACGCAGGCGTGAAAACCGTCCGCTCTTTAGCCGATATTGGTAAAGCATTGCGTGAGCTGACCGGTTGGTAAGCTGATTTCTGCTTCGCATCAAAACCCGCTGCTCGCAGCGGGTTTCCTCCATCTAAGCACTTCAAATCACCATGTCACACTTTTATACAGGCGATAGCTTGAACTTTTTTCAAAAGTCAGACTATTATAAAATTTATTGCTAAAATGCAATGAATAAAAAACATAATACTTATAACAAACACCAGGAACTTGAGTATGCATACTTTTAATCAGTCATTGCTTTACACTGCACTCGCAAGCGCTCTTTCTATGACGATTTCAACAGGATTGATCGCAGAAGAAATCAGTGCTGCCGATGATAATGTTGAGGTGATTACTGTTACTTCACGTAAGCGCGTTGAAACCATTATCGAAGTCCCTATGAATGTATCTTCAGTATCCGCCTTGGAAATTGCTGATCGAAACCTAATTACCAAAGAAGATTTACAGCGTACCCTGGCTGGAGCCGCCTCGCCAACAGGGGTATTGATATTACGTGGTTTATCTGGCGGCAACAGTGCGGCACCATCCACTACCTCGTCGTTTACAGACGATATTCCATTTAATTTTGTCGATTTGTACGACATTGAGGCGGTAGAAGTCCTCCGTGGTCCGCAAGGTACGTTATGGGGCTCGAACGCGATTGGTGGTACTATTCGGGTGATCACCAAAAAGCCAATGCTGGATACCTTCGAACTGAATACATCTGTTCAGGCAAAGTCGACTAAAAATGTTGATGGCACCAACTTGCAAGCCTGGGCAGCGATTAACTTGCCTTTGATTGAAGACACACTAGCAATGCGGGTGACTGCTCATAGCAGCCATAAGCCTGGTGCCATTGTCAATGCGGCAACTGGCACGCAACGCAAAGTGGAAGACCAGTACATTCGCTCACAGTTTTTATGGCAGCTAGATGATGACACCAGTTTTAATTTTAGCTACTACAATGTGCAAACCAGCACGGTAGGAACGCGCATTGCTGATCTGTCACGTCCGAGCGGCCGGTTTTTTGCTAATACCACCGAAAACCCTGACTCAATTTATGGCTACGATGTCGATTATGGTTTCTCGCCTTGTGCTGAAGGGCAGAGCCGAGCTGAGTGTTTTGGCAATGTATCGTCACAGCGTCCCAGCAAGTACATGATTTGGGAAAGTCTCGATGGTTGGTTAAAAAATGAAACCAACCTGTTCTCATTAAGTGCTAATTTTGACAATGTATTGAATTTTGCTGATGTGACCTATGCTGCTTCTTACCGCCAGAATCGGGAAGACTCGCTGGATAACTGGTCTCGCCTTGATATGGCCGATATGGTCAAAACCTGGATCATCAACTACGACAAAACTTCTCGTTTGACGCACGAGTTCCGTATTCAGGATATTGGCCAAACAGAAAATCTGAAGTGGACAGTCGGTGCTTTTTATGACAAAGGCTGGCGTGGAAATATTCCAAACTCTCAGTTCCAGTACCACGAGAGCGATCCCCGGAGTATTGCTATTTTCTCTGATTGGAACAATTATGAGTTGGCTGATGATTACTGGCTTTGGGAAGACTATTGGGGCGAGCTGGGTGTATTTAATGTGGGACAGCTAGGTGAGTACTGGTACGGTGATTCCAGCATTAACTACAACCTGTATTACAACGGCTCTTACTCCGTAGAAAAAGCCCTATTCGGTGAAGCCAGCTATACTATCCGTACCGATAATATCGGTAGTTTTGAAGTGACAGCCGGTATTCGTTACTTTGATTTGGAAGACTATGCATCTTTTGGTTATTCAGGTATTTGGGAAGAAAGAGAAGGCCGTACCGTTCTGAGCCAAGGCGAGGAGTCTGGCAATCGTAAAAAGTTGAGCGTTGCCTGGTTACCTGACTCTGGCCGAATGTCTGTGTATGCACTGTATTCAGAGGGCTACCGCCCTGGTGGTAACAATGCACCTTTAGCCAATGCTTGTCGGGATGATGAGTTCGCAAGTGGTTATCAGGAGCGCTATACCTCTGACTCCATTGATAACTATGAAATTGGCTATAAGATGAATACAGGCAACTTCCAGTTTTCATCCGCTATCTATCAGATCAATTGGACCGATGTATGGGCCAGTGTTTATATGCCGTCTTGTGGCTTTAGCTATACGGCCAACGCGGCAAAAGCACGCTCGCGTGGTTTTGAGTGGGAGAGTAAGTACAGTTTTGCCAACGATCTAGATTTGGTGTTCAATGCTTCATACACCGATGCTAAGTTGCTGGATGATGTCCCGTCACTGCAAGCTGAGGCTGGTCAAAATATGACGCAGGTACCTAAATACAATGCTTATATTGGTTTGGATAAAGGCTTGAGCTTATTTGGCAAGCAAACTTTCGTTCGCTTGGATCTGGAGGCCTATGGCAAATACAACTCGCACTTTAATGCCCGTGAAGACGGTGCAGATACATCGGATGCTTACCGCAGAGTGAATCTATCTGGCCGGATGGAGCTGAACGATAATTTGCGTCTAAGTGTCTATATTAACAATCTGTTCGACAGTGAAATTGAGTTGTTCCGTCAGGCACGAACTCGTGCGGGTAGCACGAATAATCTAAATGTATTGTATGCAGACGAGCGCTCTGTAACCATGCGCATTGATTACACGTTCTTCTAAGTGTCTTTAACTTCCATGAAAAGGGCCCTCTGGGCCCTTTTTTCATGGGACCGCCTCTGTTAAGTGTTGGTTTCGCTGTTATAATGAGCCAAATTTTCGTTTGTTCCAGAAAAGGAATTAATCAACTATGGCGGACGTAGAACATCGCCCCAGTAATTTTATTCGTCAAATCATCGATAAAGACTTAGCCAGCGGTAAACACAGCTCAGTGCATACCCGCTTTCCACCTGAGCCGAACGGCTTTTTACATATTGGCCATGCTAAGTCGATTTGTTTGAACTTTGGTATTGCCGAAGATTATCAGGGCAGCTGCAATTTGCGCTTTGATGACACCAACCCGGAAAAAGAAAATATCGATTTTGTGCACTCCATTCAGCAGGATGTGAAATGGCTGGGTTTTGACTGGCAGGAGCCAGTGCACTATTCATCGGATTACTTTGATAAGCTGTATGGCTTTGCGGTCGAGTTGATTCAAAAAGGCCTGGCTTATGTGTGTTTCTTAAATGCTGAAGAAATGCGGGAGTACCGGGGTAGTCTGACCAAGCCAGGTAAACACAGCCCAAGCCGCGATACCACGCCGGAAGAGAACCTGGCCTTGTTTGAAAAAATGCGCGCTGGTGGTTTTAAAGAAGGTGAGTGCTCGCTGCGGGCTAAGATTGATATGAGCTCGCCTTTTATCTGCATGCGCGATCCGGTGATTTATCGGGTGAAGTTTGCCCATCATCATCAGACGGGCGATACATGGTGCATCTACCCGATGTACGACTTTACCCACTGCATCTCGGACGCACTGGAAGGCATTACCCATTCACTCTGTACGCTGGAGTTTCAGGACAACCGCCGCCTGTACGATTGGATTTTGGATAACATCAGCATTGAGTGCCACCCGCAGCAGATTGAGTTTTCCCGCTTAAATCTGGAATACACCGTGATGAGTAAGCGCAAGCTGCAAACGCTGGTAGAAAAGCAGGTGGTGCAGGGCTGGGATGATCCGCGCATGCCGACCATTGCTGGTTTGCGCCGTCGCGGTTACACGCCGGAGTCGATTCGTGAATTTGCCAAACGCATTGGTGTGACCAAGCAGGACAATATTATCGAGCTAAGTGCTCTTGAGTCGTGCATCCGGGATGACTTGAATGTGCGGGCGCCACGCGCCATGGCAGTACTGGAACCGCTGAAAGTCACCATTACCAATTACCCGGATGGCGAGCTGCAGTGGCTCAATGTGCCGAATCACCCGAACGATGACAGCCTGGGGCAGCGCCAGTTACCCTTTGGTAAGGTAGTTTACATTGATCAGGCTGATTTTCGCGAAGAAGCCAACAAAAAGTACAAGCGTCTGGTGACCGGCGGCTGTGTGCGGCTGCGCAATGCTTATGTGATCCAGGCCGATGAAGTCGTCAAAGATGTTGATGGTAAAGTGATCGAGCTGCTGTGTAGTTATCTGCCGGAAACGCTTGGTGAAAACCCGGCCGATGGCCGCAAAGTACGTGGTGTGATCCATTGGGTGGAAGCCTCTCAGGCCAAGCCAGCTGAGTTTCGGGTGTACGATCGTCTGTTTAGTGTGCCCAATCCGGCAGCAGAGGAAGACTTCCTGCTGTGCGTCAATCCAGACTCGCTGCTAGTGAAGCATGGCTTGGTGGAGTCATCTTTACAGCAGGCAGTGGCCGGGCAGGCGTACCAATTTGAACGCGAAGGTTACTATTGTGCCGACAGCAAAGACTCGGGCCCAGATCAGCTGGTGTTTAACCGCACCGTTGGTTTGCGGGATAGCTGGAGTGAGGCGTTTTAAGCCTCGATAAGCCGTCCAGGTTGAAAGTAAGGGCCATCCACGCGATGGCCCTTACTTTTTAGAGCTTAAATTTTGTTGCTTAACGGCCTTTACGGAGTAGCAAGCCTAAACCAATCACAGCTGCTACCACGCCGGCCACCAAATACAACACGGTGTTGTCGGTTGGGTTGCCAGTTATTGCTTCGGTGATCTGTGACGCCGTCGAGTTGTATTCGGTGTAGGCAAAGTAGAGTAAAATAGCGCCTGCAATAAGGGCTGCAATGCCAATAATTCGTTGCATCTTTTTCTCCCTGAGTAACGTATGGATCAAATAACCAAGTCACCTCAAAGGTTTCAGTTGAAACTGGTTTCTGAGGTTACTTGGCTATAAGCCTAGTCGAGCGCTGGAAAATTGCGTACTATTTTGAAAAGCTTAGTGCAATACGAAGGTTGGGGAGGCATAGGCATGGTATCCGGTCGCGATGAAAAAATAGAGCTGGAGCATGAAGCTGCCCGGATTTTTATGCGCCTCTATGAACGACGTTTTGGTATCACCATGCGCCACATCTGGCACAACGAGCCACGTCGGCCTGATGTGTCCTGCTATTACGACGATCAGAAACTGGATTTGGAAATTGCGCATCTGTATGGCAGTGAAGCCGAAGCCATGCATATTCTTGGGCGGGAGTTGAGCGCTCATACCCACCGCGAGTTGCTGCAGTTGATGCGGATGCCGGCAGAAGCCAGACTGGTGGCTGCCCTCAATAGTTTACTGGCGAGTAAAGCCGAAAAAAGTTACGACAGTCAGCGGGTCTGGCTGGTGATCCGTAATGCCAACCCGTTGTGGACCAAAGAGGAGATGCTGGCGCATTTTCCGAAACTTCACTTACCGAAATCGCATCCTTTTGAACAAGTGTGGGTGATTGGTGATATGCAGGGTGACTCAGGCTTACTGGCTCTGTATCCTCCATTGCATCAGCCAACACAACGCGCTTAGCACCAGTGACAGGACCTAAGATATGCTGACCTTCTATCATCGCATTGCCACCCTGCTCAATCCTGCTTTCTGGCTGATTTTCTTGTTGGCCGTGGCTTCGGGCCTGCTGTTTTTCTGGCAGCTGGCAGGGGCAGATCAGCCGCATCAAACAACAGTGCTGTTCTGGTTATTGCTAATGCTAGCGCTGCTTGGCTGTTTATTGATCATCAAGTTATTCATCAGGCCGGTTCCTGAGCTGGATGGCCAGTCTGGCTTTTTTCGGCGACTTAAAATTCGAGTGTTCCGTTTTGGTTATTCATTGCTCGCCGTGCTGACCAGCTTGATCTGGCTGGCCATCATGGTGCTTGCCCTGCGGGTTGGTGGTGGCGCTTTGCTGCGTTTGGTAGTGGGGCCTTGAGGGTGCGCTGGGATATTTTTTGCCGGGTGATTGATAACTTTGGTGACATTGGTATTTGCTGGCGTTTAGCACAGCAGTTGCACACTGAGCATCATGGCCAGGTTCGGCTTTGGGTGGATGATTTGCACTGCTTTCAGCGTATTTGCGCTGACATTCAGCCCGAGCGCGCCAGGCAGCGGTTAAGTGTCGGTATTGAGGTAATGCGTTGGGGCTCTGATGAGGACCAGTGCTCTGAGCTGGCCGGTTGTGCTGAAGTCGTGATAGAGGCTTTTGCCTGCGATTTGCCAACATGGTATCTAGCGCAGATGGCCGCAGCCGAGCCGAAACCTGTCTGGTTAAATCTGGAGTATTTATCGGCTGAGAACTGGGTGCTGGACTGCCATGCGTTGCCATCCCCTCATCCGCAATTGCCGCTGCAGAAACACTTTTTCTTTCCTGGCTTTGTGCCGGGCACCGGTGGCTTATTGCGGGAGCGTCATTTACTGGAAAATAGAAGCAACTGGCTTGAGCTCGATGGCAAGAGTCAGCTGTTAGCGGAGCTGGGTATTCCGCACCCCGAGCGTTATCAGCAACTGATCTGCCTCTTTGCCTACAGTCATCACGAATTGCTGTCCTTGCTTACAGCCTGGGGCCAGCAGGAGCATGAACAACTTTGTCTGGTGCCGGAAGGGGCCTTAGCCAATGAGCTACGCACCTTGATACCACAGCTGGCAGCCGACCGCTCGTTCAGCATCGGCAACCTCAGGCTGCAGCTGCTTCCTTTTATTAGTCAGTTGCAGTTTGACCAGCTGCTCTGGTGCGCGGATATCAACTTTGTACGGGGGGAGGACTCACTGGTACGGGCTATGTGGGCGGGCAAACCCTTTGTGTGGCAGCTGTATCGCCAGGCCGAAGAAGCTCACCTGGATAAGTTAAGGGCATTTTGGCAACTCTTTTCAAAACAGATGCCGGCCTCTTTGCAACAGGCACTGTGGCAGTTCTGGTTGCACTGGAATCAGCAAAAAGAACTGGTTTCCCCCTGGCAGCAGCTGGTAGAGATAGTGCCACAGTGGCAGCAGCATTGCCTGGATTGGCGTACTGAGCAGTGCAAACAGGACGATCTGGCAAAGAATCTGGTGCGTTTTGTTGAAAATAAATTTATACTAACGCCAAATTTTTCCTAGTAAGAAGACACTACTATTATGATGAAAACTGCTCAAGAGCTGCGTGCTGGCCAGGTAATTATGGTTGGTAGCGAGCCAATGGTGATTTTAAAAGCGGAATACAACAAGTCGGGCCGCAACTCCGCTGTGGTTAAAATGAAGCTGAAAAACTTGCTGAACAGCCAGGGAACTGAAACCGTCTACCGGGCTGATGATAAGTTTGAGCAAGTGATCCTGGAAAACAAAGAAGTCACTTACTCTTACTATGCTGATCCTATGTATGTGTTTATGGACGAAGAGTACAACCAGTTCGAAGTGGAAGCCGAGAATATGGAAAGTGCACTGAAATACTTAGGCGATGGCATGCAGTGCACGCTGGTATTCTACGGCGAGCGTCCAATCTCTGTCGACTTGCCAACCATCGTGGTGCGTGAAGTGGTTTATACCGAGCCAGCAGCCAAAGGCGATACCACTGGTAAGGTGATGAAGCCAGCTAAGCTGGACACTGGTTTTGAGCTGATGGTACCAGCCTTTGTCGAAACCGGCGATCGTATTGAAATCGATACCCGTACTGATGAATACCGCAGCCGGGCAAAAAACTAATCACCGGTCAGGTCCAGTACAACAGGGAGCTTAGGCTCCCTGTTTGTTTTGTTGCTTAAGGTGCCCAACACAACCGGTTTTTACCCTGTTGTTTGGCCTGGTACAGCATCTCATCGGCTGGTTTGATGGCTGCTTCTTGCGGTTGGTCCTTAGCAGGCATGCAGCTAACACCGCCTGCACTCAGCGTGATGATGTCGCTGATCGGAGAGTAGTCATGGCGGATTTGCAAGTCAGTGACCTGTTGCAAGCTCTGCTCAATGAGCTGGCGACTGCCTTCTTCTGAACTTTCAGGCAACAGAATGACAAACTCCTCACCACCATAACGGGCGATAAAGTCATTTGGTCGCTTCAGGCTGTCCTTAAGCGTGTTGGCAACCTGATGCAGTATTTTGTCGCCTGCTGCGTGGCCGTAATGGTCGTTGTATTCTTTAAAATGATCAATATCCAGCATCACGATGCTGAGAGGGCTTTGCTGCCTTACTGCACTGCGCCAATAGAGATCCAGTACCTGGGCGTATTTACGGCGGTTAGCGATACCGGTCAAAGGATCGATGTGCGCCAACTGCTCCAACATCCGGCGTTGCCTGGCCAGTTGCAAATGCAAACGTACCCGCGCCTGCACAATGGCGGTATGAAACGGCTTGTAAATATAGTCGCAGGCGCCCAGGTGCAGGCCTTGTTCTTCGTGGCTGCTGTCATTTAAGGCGGTAATAAAGATCACAGGAATACTGCTGGTCTGACTTTGATGCTTCAGTGTTTTAATCAGCTCGAAACCACTGATATCCGGCATCAGTACATCGAGCAAAATCAAATCGGGGTGGTACTCAATGGCTTTACGCAAGCCTTGCTCAGCGGATTGTGCCAGTATGACATCGACATCCTGACGCAGGATATCTCCGAGGATTTTCAGGTTGGTTTTTTGATCGTCAATGATCAAGACGCGTTGTCTGCAAGTAGCTGCTTGACTCATCATTTCAATCACATCCTTGCTATTCGGCTTGCAGTTGCTGCAGCAAAGCCTCTAATTGCTTGCAGGCCTGTTCAAATTCAACATTGGCTACAGTATGGCTTAGTTCGGCTAGCTTTGCAGCAAAATCAGATGCCTTGCACAACGGCATCAGTCGTTCAAGCAACTGCTCTGCGGCAAAGTCAGATTGTTGCAACAGTGGTTGAAGTCGCTGAAGCTCAAGTTTCAGCTCTGCCTTGCTGATCTGTTGCTGTGGTGGCGGTTCAACCTGCTGTATTTTTGAGCGAAGCAGCGATAAGAGCTGCTCCAGTTGTAACACCAAGGCTGGCAGTGCAGCGTGTTCAGCAGGGGGCTGTCGTAGCTGATTTTCGAGCTCACTGCATTGCGTTGCAATACCAAAGGCACCGATGTAAGCAGCCGCTGCTTTTAAGGAGTGCATTTCCCGCAATAAGGCATCAGTGTCCTGCTGTTGCAGCAGGTGATGCAATTTATCTGGCAAGTCTTTATGCTCATTATAAAAAATATGCAGCAGACTAGGGTAGATGCTCGCTTGAGGTCCCAGATTCTGACGTGCTTTCTGCTCATCCAGCAACGGTTCCTGTGCGCTGGTCTCTGTGAGCACTGGTTCGATACTGCTGGAGTTGGGCCTGTCTTGTACAGGGGATTGAGGTGTGATCAGTCTGGCTCCCAGGTAGTTTTGCAACGTCTGGTACAGTTTTTCCAATTCAATGGGTTTGGTCAGGTGGTCATTCATCCCAGCCGCCAGGCTTTTTTCAATATCATCTGCTAAAGCATGAGCCGTCATGGCAATCACCGGCAAAGACGTTAGCTGCAACTCCTGGCGTATTTTACGGCAGGCTGTTAAGCCATCCATTCGGGGCATCTGAATGTCCATCAGAACCAGATCGTAACGATGCTGCTTCAGGAGATTGAGGGCGGCTAAACCATCTTCCGCGCAGTCGATTTGCGCTTGGGTATCTTGCAAAAAGCCAAGTGCTACCTGGCGGTTGATCAAGTGATCTTCCACCAGCAACAGACGCTTCTGGCTGAGATCCGGCACCAGATACGACTCGGATGCTTTGTGTTCGCTGCCCTCCGTTTGCTGCTGGTAAAGCAGTGGGCTGATGGCATCCAGCAACATGGAGTAATTGACCGGTTTTTCCAGGAACTGCTCAATCTGCACATCCGTCATACTGGCTTTCGCCTGTGCTTTGTCGTAAGCAGACACCATAAGAATATGCGGGCTACGCGAGCCAAGCCGCTTTTGAATGCTGCGCGCTGTTTCAATACCATCCATACCAGGCATGCGCCAGTCCATCAGGATAAAGTCATAGGCTGCATGATTGGCTTCGGCTTTTTCTATGCGCTCAATGGCATCCATGCCGTTGCTGCATTGCTCAGCTTGCACTCCCAGCTCATCCAATTGCTTCAGCAAGACCATCCGCGTAAGCGCCATATCGTCTACGACTAAGGCTTTCAGCTGACGTTTAGCCAGCGCTTTGTGTTTCTGGCTGGGTTGCATGGCAGCCGCCTGCAGCTCAATGGTGAAGTAAAACGTTGTACCGTAACCAGCCTCACTTTCGACCCAGATTTCGCCTTGCATCAGCTCGCACAATTGTTTGCAGATGGTTAAACCGAGGCCAGAGCCACCGTATTTGCGGGTCACGGACTCATCTGCCTGATGGAAGGATTGAAACAGTTTTTGTTGCTGTTGCATGGTCATACCAATACCGGTATCGGTGACTGAACCATGCAGCTTGTAACGTCCTTCCGGCTGACGGTTGCCGTGTAACATCAGGCAGACAGAGCCGGTATCGGTAAACTTGATGGCATTATTTAACAAATTCACCAGTAGCTGCTGGACCCGCAACGAGTCGCCAATCAGCTCCACCGGAATTTCGGCGGATAAATCCGATACCAGCTCCAGCCCTTTGCTATGGGCTTTGAGCGCGGTCATGTTAATGGCTTGCTGCACCACCTGACTCAGTGAGAAACGTGCTTTTTCCAGAGTGAGTTTACCGGCTTCTACTTTGGAAAAATCCAGAATGTCGTTGATAAGACTCAGCAACATTTCGCCAGAACCACGAATTTTTTTCAGGTAATCCTGTTGCTCTGGCTCCTGACAGCTTTTGCTGGCCAATCGGCTTAAACCAATCACCGCATTAATTGGCGTGCGTATTTCATGACTCATTCTGGCCAGAAAAGCGGACTTGGCTTCGGTAGCGGCTTCGGCCCGTATTTTTGCCTGAGCCAGCTCGCGGGTACGGCCGGCAATTTTCTGTTCCAGATTTTTATTGGCTTCGAGCAGTTGCTGCGATAGACGGGTATTCTCAAACAAAATGGCCGTCTGGTTGGCCAGCAGCTGCAGTACCTTGATGCGCTCTTGCTGAAAGGCACCGCTCAACTTTTGGTGTTGCAGGTAAAGCAGGCCCCGAAAACGATCATTGACTACGATTGGGATACAAAGCACCGAGCTTGGAGGGGCGGGCATGGCTGCAAAAAAATGACTCTGGCGGGTATCATTGATCAAACGGCTTTTTTTGCTGCGCTGCACCAAGCTCAACAGTTTCTCGGGCAACTGCGGCGGCGCTGCCAAGGTGCACGCTTGCAGCTGTAACTGTTCTTTGTCTGTGAGCATCAACAAACAGGCATCTTCGGCACCGGCATTTTCAGCCATTAACTGCAGCATCCGCAGTAAAAATGCATTGAGATCGACCCGGCCGGTCAGAGTTTCTGCCGCTTTCAGTACCGATGCCAAATCCAACTGCTGATTGACCTGACTTTCACGGTGAGACTGCAATAAAGGGTGTTGATTCAGCTCTGGGTATTTTTGTTGCAGTTGCTCGGCTTTGGCCGGGCACTGCCAGCTAAGGTAGCTGCGGGTAGCCGCTGCCCGGTGTGACAGGGCATAGGCAGCTTGTTGTTGCCCTTGCCAATATTCCGCAGCCCGTTCGTGAGCCAGCGCCAGGTGTTGGATAAAACCCTGTTGCTCAGCCGCCTCGATAGCTTGCTGATACAGCTGCCAGGCAGCTGGTTGATTCATCAGTGCGGCTTGCTCTGCTTGCAGTAACAACACCTTATGTTGAAAATTCTCCGGGCATTGCCTGGCCCAGTTCTGTAGTTTTTCCTGGCTGTCTTGCAGCCGTTGCTGCCAAAGCTGCGATTGATCATCAGGGGCGGCTTGCAGTTGCCTGGCGGCGGTCAATCCCCGGAAAAAATAGAACTCTGTTTGATGGTACAGCGCCAGTGCCACATCGACTAAAGGCTCTGCTTGCTGCAGGTGCTCAGCTTCCTGACCCGTTTCAAACCAGTAAGCATGCATCAGCTTCAGGTGGTGGTAACAAAACAGCAGGGTCACATTGTGCGGCTGTTGCAGCTCGGCTAACTGGGTAGACTCCTGAAAGGCCTCACCTTCCAGCAAATGACCGCTGTCTGCAGGCCCCTGCAGAGTCAGAATGGATTGATGCCACAACTGACAAAACAGCAAATTGTATGGAAACTGTTTTTCTGTCAAAAATTGGATACTTTGCTCGCCGAAGCGCTGAACATCGTGGAGTGGTTGGCCACTCAGAGCCCGGTAAAAGCTGGCAAAAAGCACCGAGTGGGCCGCGTACTCCAGTTGCCCGTCTATTAAACCAAGTTGCTGACTTTCATCCAAAGCAGCCAGCGAGCTGGCCAGCGAAGCATTCCAGGGTAAAACCGCTGCGGCACGTTGAAAATGCAGCTGAGCCCTGAATTTACCGCTAAAACCTGCATCGACTTGCAACGCCAGATCAGCAAACTCCAGGGCTTTGTCGTACTGACCAAACAGAGCAATCAAATGCATGGCATGACCGAGATAGCCAAGCGCTGATGCATTGCTATGGCCTTGCCGAAGGCTGATGGCCATCAGCTGGTAGCTCACGGTCATGTAATGGAGCGGACTGATTATGTACGCTACCGTGAACAACATGCCGAGAATTTCCATGATTTGAAGCTGCAGTGGCTCTGTGACTTCGGTTTGTTGCAGTAAGCCCTGGATATGGTCAGCATCGTATTCCTGCAGTAGCTGGGGATACTGTTGCACAACGCTTTCGTCAATACCAATATGCACACCAACGGTCTGCAATTGTTGGCTGGCCAGCTGATAGGCTTCGTGCAACTGGTTCTTCGCAAACAAAATCAGGATTTGTTGTTGGCAGTTTTCCAGACGCTGCACCGGATCCTGACTGATGGTGGCTAGTTGCTGGCAATTGTCCCAGGCCAGCTCATACTGCTGCGTCAGGTAGGCGCTGCGAGCCAGCGCAAGTAGTATCTTTGTTTGCAAAACCGGATTGGAGGTTTGCTCCAACAGGTCCTTGGCTTGTTGCAACAAACGCTGCGCACTGTGATACGCATTGCTGGCAAGCGCTTTTTGACCAGCCAGCAGATTGAGCTCAGCGAGACGAGCAGCAGTGCAATGCTCAAGGCTAAGCGGTAAAGCAGCATTCAAATGATGAATGTAACTCAGAACCTCGGCGTCTTGCTGTTCGGCGGATAATTTATCGTATTGATGCAGGGCAATCTGCAAGTTAAGTTGCTGCAAGGTGACTTGATCGCTGAGCTGAAATGCCGCTTGCTGCAGGCGGTCATGTGCAAAACGGATCGCATCCAATGTTTTGCCGTCTGCTGTGGTATACGCAATCAGTATGCCGCTGTTAATGGCCTCGGTCAGCTGCTGTTCCAGTTCCGATAGACTGAGCTCAGCCAGTTCTGCCAGTTGAGGCACACTGGCACTGTCACCCAAGAGTGCAATATTGAAATAAACGCTGGATTTTAGTGGAATAACGGGACAAACGCTCGGATGTAATGGCTGCATGGTTGTCGGTAATGTTTAACTGCGCAATAGCTCTGCTGTCCCAATGCCAGCCTACAGCATCGTTGTATTGCAGCAGTTGCGTTTCGTACAGCTTTTGCATCAGCTGTTTGAGATAGAAAGGGTTGCCGCTGGTTTTTTGCAACAACAACTCAGCCAAAGGCGAAACTTCTGCTGTACTGGTTTGGAGTGTATCAGCCAACAAGTGCAAAATAGCCTGAGCGGATAACGGGGTGAGCTCCAGTTGATGTTGAACCATCGGGCTACGGGCAAGAGCTTCCAGCGTGAAGCTTAAGGGATGCTGCTCCTGTACCTCATTATCACGATAACTGAGAAGCAATAACAGCCGCTGCTGGTCGTGCTCGCAGGCCAGTTGCTCCAGCCAGCGCAGCGTCGCTCGATCAGCCCACTGCAGATCATCCAGAAACAAGATCACAGTATAGCCTTGGTTGGCAACGACCTGCAGCAAGCGGTAGGTCAGTTGGTCAAACCGCCTTAGCTCGGTGTTGCCGCTAGTGTTGGTCGGGGCTTTAGGGCCGGCTTGCAGTATGGGTTGCCATTCAGGAGCCAGCTCGCACAGCAGGTAGGCATCCTCTCCGGCCGCTTGTTGCAGCTGGTGGCACCAACGTTGCAGAGCATCCGTGGGTTCTTGCAAAATAGCTTCGGCCAGTTGTGCCAGAGCAGCACTTAAAGCGGAGTAAAAACGACTTTGCAGGTATTGATCTTGCTTCCCTTGGATAAAAAAACTTTTACTGCCAAGGGTTTTGGGGGGCAACTGCTCAATCAGGCTGGTTTTACCAGAGCCCGAATAGCCGCGTACCACCACCAGTTGACTGCCTGCCCCGCTGCTGGCTTCATGAAACGCTTGCACCAGGGTTTCCAGATCTTGCTCGCGTTCATAGAGGTGTTCCGTAAAGAGCAAGCGTTGCATGCCCTGATAAAGCGCTGGCTCGAATGGGCTTTGCTCATTGTAGGGTTGCAGGCAGCGCTCAAAGTCAGCCAGGACGGCAGTGACTGATTGATAACGTTGGTTAGGATCCTTTTGCAGCAAGGCCTGTATAATCTGCTGCAAGCGTCCATCCTTGGCGGTGTGGTGTTCAGTGAGCGAGGGAGGGGCTTTGGCAATATGGGCATGAATTAAGGCAAGTGCATCTTGCTGGGTAAATGGAAAGTCACCAGCCAACAGGGCATACGCCAGCACTCCAAGGCTGTATAAATCAGCCCGCTGATCCAAAGGGCAGTTAATCCGGCCGCTGGCTTCAGGAGCCAGTGTCTGCAAACTTTGCAACGCAAGTGTTGTATTACTCAAGCCAGGACGGACGGTTTGGATTGTCGATGCCTGTGGGCAATGCAGCAGTAGCACCTGACTGGCATCTTCGGACCAATACAGCGCCTCAGCATTCAGTTCTCGCAGAATATAGCCGGCTTGATGGGCTTTAAGCAGTAGCTGGGTCAGGCTGATGATGGCATTCAACCCACTGAGCTGACCTTGCTGAATGCGTTGTTGCAACTGCCTAAAGCTCAGTGGGTATGGTGTGGCTGATAGCACCAGATAGCGCCAATGATCGTCGGTAAAGGCCGTGATAGCCGGAGCAACAAAGCCAGGTCGCTCTGCTTGCTGCTGGTTGACGAAGGCCTTGGGGTGTTGCAGCAAAAATACGTTGCCAAGTTTTGGGTGTTCGGCAACGAAAACCCGTTGTTCTGAACCTAGGGGTGCCAGCTCATTGATAGGACTGAATTCAGCAAGTTGGTGCATCGGTCTCTGCCTTTAACCTCATCAGCCTTAGCTTAATCCTATTCATGCAAACAATAAAGTGCAGCCGGAAGATTGCTTAGCTTGCTGGCATTATCGTTTGAGTTGTAAACAATACTCCGATACTATTTCAACTAGAACTTAAGTACCAGTTTGCCGAAGGGGTAGCGGCAGCGAACAGACTGTGCCGGGATGCATTGAAGTCAGGAAATTATTATGATAACGCGCCTTTCAGCAACTGCAGTTGCTGTTGCTTTGGTTTGTTTTGGTCCCGCCATTTTGGCTGAGCAAGCCGCTATTTCGACTACCGATAGTGCGACTACCGACAATGTGGAACGTATCGAGGTGTTCGCTCAGCGTCGCAGCCAGGATCTGCATGATGTCTCGGTGGCTGTCAGCCTGATTGATGGTGATTATCTGCAGCAACGCCAGATTAAAGATGCAGTCGAGCTGGCTGCTTTGGTGCCGAACTTTATCGCCAGCCAGGCCGCTGCTGAAGGCACTACACCAGTCTTTACCCTGCGCGGTGTTGGCATGTTCGATTACAACACCTCGACCATCTCGCCGATTGCCATTTACAGTGATGAGGTGGTCAGCGGTGGTGCAAATTTTCTGACCGGTCAGCTGTTTGATCTGGAGCGGGTAGAGGTTTTACGCGGCCCTCAGGGGACCTTGTTTGGTCGTAATACCACAGGTGGCGCTGTGCTGTTGCGATCACGCCTGCCAGAGCATGAGTTTTCCGGCTATCTGCGTGCCAGTGCGGCCGAGCAGCAGAGTTATCGTGTGCAAGGGGCGGTTAATGCTCCCCTGGGAGATGATACAGCGGCCCGCTTTGCTTTTAACTGGCAGGACTATCAATACAGCATGACCAATCTGTTTCCCGGCGCCGATGGCGGCGGGATGGAGCAGGCCAGCTTTCGCTTGCTGCTCAGCAGTGAGTGGCTGGGCTGGTCACTGCTGTGGCGTTTGCATTCCGAGCATTGGTCGGGTCAGCCCAAGCCGGTCTACAGTGCCGGCATTTTCCGCGATCTGGCAAGCGGGGAGCGCTGCAGTCCGGCGGAAGTAGGCAGTCGCGACTGTGTGGATAATTTTGGTTTTTCGGTACCGAGCGACGATTACTGGACTACCAGTGCTAATACTGAGCACAAACGCAACCGTACCGACAGCTGGGGCACCAGTGTGCAGCTGGAGCGTGCCTTGTCGGATAGTGTCCGTGTTAAGTCGATCAGTGCTTACAAAAGCTTTAACCGTTTTCACTCCTGGGATGCTGATGGACCAGGCCAGTTTATTGAAGGCATATTGGGTTCGGATAACGAGTTCTTCAGTCAGGAAGTCACCTGGTTCTGGCAGCAACCAGAGCGCTTTTGGACCGCCGGTTTGTTTTATCTGAATGAACGGCTGGTGCAAGGCAATGAACTGGATTTATTCCGTGATTTCAGGGTGGTGCCCGAGCTTGCCGCGGTGCCTGCCACTTTCATTTATCGTAACCGCTTGCGCAATGAAGCCATGGCGGCTTATGCCCAAGTAGAGCAACAACTCGCCAGCGACTGGCAGCTAACCGCCGGGGTTCGGCTTACCGATGAGCAAACGCGGTATCATGCCAATGCCGATTTGGACACAGTGGCGTTTTACCTGGATGATTTTTGGGATATCACCGGTAAAGTGTCGGATACCGAGTGGACCGGTAAGCTGGCGCTGATCCAGCGGTTACACCCGCGTCACAGCCTGTATTACAGTTACTCGCGCGGCTACAAAAGCGGTGGTTACAATGCTGGTTTTTCTTCCAGCCCGGAAGAAGCGGCCGACTCGGCCTACGATCCAGAGTACCTGCATGCCTGGGAGCTGGGTAGTCGCTGGCGCTCGGGCGATGCCAGCTTGTTCTGGGATTTGGCACTGTTCTACTACGATTACCGCGATCAACAAACCTTCGTGAATATCAGCAGTGGCACGGCGCCTTACCATGTATTGAAAAACGCCGGGGATGGGCGGATTGCCGGGCTTGAGTCCGACTGGCGTTACCGGCCAGCTGCCAGCACCGAGCTGCAGCTGAGCGTGGGCTATATTCCGCTGGCGAAACTGGGCGAATACCGCCAGGGCGATGTGTTTGTATCCGATACCCGCTTGCCTTTTACGCCCAAATGGACGCTAGGGGCCAGTATCGAGCAGCAACTGGTGTTGGCGGAGCAAACGCTTAACTGGCAGTTGGGGGTTCGTTACCAGTCGGCTATCTACTTTGATCAATACGAAGATCCTTATGCCCGTCAGGATGGTTATGCCCTTTGGCATGGCCGGTTAGGCTGGCAGCTTAGCCCGGATTTAGAGCTGGCTTTATGGGGGAAAAACCTGTTTAATCAAAAGTATGCAGAGCTGAAGTTTGACTCTGTGGCTGCGTTGGGAGCCTATACACAGCTGCGTGGTGAGGCAAGGCAGCTTGGCATTGAGCTAAGTTACCAGTTCTAAGCTGTGCGCCAAGCTCCCTAAATAATGATCATAAAGGGAGCTTCAATGCGTATTCAATTACTCTGGCCTATTCTGGCCACTTTGCTGGTACCGCTGGCCGTTGCCTGGTTTGTGTATCCGGAGCATCTGCCACCGGGTTTTGGCGTTTTTCCACCGCAATTTCAGGGCGAGGCACCTGGCTTTAATCTGTGGGTCTTTTTGCTGGTTGCTGCTGGCGCTGTCTTTATCAGTGCTTTGGTGCTATGGCCGAAGGCTTTTGGGTTTAAAGGCGCAACCCCAGGCCCGGCCGCAGCGAAAAAGCCGTTGCCCTGGTGGTTCTGGGCTGGTGCCGTGGTCACCCTGTTTTTTTGGTGGTTGATGTGGTCACACTCCACCTTATTCGGTGATTTGGTGTACTGGTCTTTTACGCCGCTGTGGTGGGGCTTTATTTTTGTGCTCGATGGTATGGTGTATCACCGCAACCATGGCCGTTCGCTGTTTTCCAGTAAGCCGACGTTGTTGGCCATCGCCGGTTTGGTGTCTATCGTCGGCTGGGTTTACTTTGAGTTTTTCGATTACTTTGTGCTGGAAAACTGGTATTACCCGCATACAGCTGCCGCGCCCTGGTCGCAGCAACTGCTCAGCTTCGAGTTTCTGCTAACCTACAGCACCGTCACGCCGGTGTTGTTTCAATGGTACTGCCTGCTCAATACCTTTCCAAAACTGGTGGCCCGTTACCAGAATGGACCTAAGATGCCACTGAATGCCAATCTGCTGATTGGTCTTGGCCTTGTGCTGCTGGCGGCCATGGTGATCTGGCCTTATCCGCTGTTTTGGGTGGTGTGGATCGGTCCCTTTCTGGTACTGATTGGTTGTTTGCAGCGGCTGAATATCTGGACGCCTTTTACCGATATCGCCAAGGGCAACTGGACTGCCGGGGTACTGATTGCGGTATCGTCGATGCTCAATGGCTTGTTTTGGGAGTTCTGGAATTTTGGCAGCAATTACTTTGTGACCGATAGCATAACCAACCCGAACTACTGGGTGTACAACATTCCCTATTTGAATGTGATCCACCTGTTCTCGGAGATGCCGTTGCTGGGCTATTTTGGCTATCTGCCTTTTGGCGTGATTGTCTTACTGTTCTTTATCTGGAGTGGCAAGCTGTTTGGTTTTGATAGCGAGATTCAGCTGAACAAGACCGATAGTTAGCGCGATAAATTTTGCAACTCGCCCAGCGTCATGCTGTTGCTATGCTGGCGAACCTGGCTTAGCAGCAGCTGGGCGCAGGCAAAGGCATCGGCCAGTGCATGGTGCTGGGGGGCCTTGGGCAGTTTGTGGCGCTCCAGGCAGCTGCTAAGGCGCAGCATATCGCGGGTTAATACCTTGCCTTTGTTGTGCAGCCGCTGCCACTCAATCTTCAGCGTATCAATGGCTTTAAATTTTGGGCTGCGGCCAAAGCAGCGCTCACAGGCCATGGTCAAAAACGCCAGGTCCATTTGGGCATGGTGCGCTACCAGCACATAGCCTGGGTAGTTTTGCAGCAATAAAGCCATCAGCTCACACAGCTCGATGCCGGTTGTTAACTGATGGTCGTGGACACCGTGGATCACGGCGCTCTGGCCAACCCCAACCGGTGACTTCACCAGGTAATGGGCACTGTCGCCCAGCATGATTTCCTGGCGGCGAATGGGCACCCAGCCGGCACTGATGATGTGATCTTTTTTCGCATCCAGCCCGGTTAGCTCCAGATCCAGCACCAGAAAATTGACCTCCGACAAGGACGTTTTCGGTGAGGGTAGTGGGCTATTCTCGTAGTTGCGGACGATTTCATTGATGGGGAGTGGAGGATTTTTAAACCAGCCAAACATAATCAGAGCTCCCTACAAAAGCGATATTTCATCTGGCTCTGCGCCTGATTGATCACTTCAAACACATCTTTCAGCTGATGCCGCTGCAAGCCGGATAGTACAGCTGGGTCCAGCAGGTTGGAGGCTTCGTGACCTTGGGATATATCGTGTTGGTGTTTGTCCCAGCGCAGCTGTGCCAGTACATCGAAAGCGTCCAGCAGGTTTTGACTGTCTTTGGCATCCATCACCTTTTGCTGAGCCAGTTGGATCAGACGCTGGCGGGTATTGATGGCGCTAATGCCCTTGCTTAAGCTGTAGATGCGGGCCATATCGGTGATCAGGATCAGGCCGCGTTTTTTTAAATCCAGACCTTTTTTCTGTTTGCCATCGCGCTCCAGCGTAAAGGTTTTAAAAAAGCCCAGCGGTGGTGTGCCTTTCAGTGCATTGTGGCTTAAATGATACAGGAACACGGCTTTGTCTTTGGTGCGGGCCAGAATATCCTGCTGCAGGGCATTAAACAGGCTTTTGCTGCCATAAATCGGCCGCAAATCGAAAAAGATGCTGGATTTGAGCAAGGCTTCCTGCGTTGGAGTTTGGATCCAACGGGCAAACTGTTTCGACCAGCCCTTTAAGCTAAGGCGTAGCTCCGGATTGCTGGCCATAATATTGCCAGGGCAGTAGACAATGCCGCATTCATTTAAGCCATCGCAAACGATGTTAGCCAGTTGCTCAAAGTAAGCTGCTACCTCGCCTTCCGGCTCTTTTTCCAGCAACAGGGCATTGTCCTGATCGGCGTTTAAGCCTTGCTCCATCCTGGCCTGAGAGCCAAAGCCAAGCCAGGTAAAAACGCAAGGGGCAGGGCCCAGCCGTTTTAAGGCCAGTTTTATCCAGCTTTGGGTCAGTGCATCGGTGACGGTGGTCAGCACATGGCTGGCTTCATGGGCCGGCACCTGCTGATTGCTCAGGCTTTGGCTTAAATGCAAAATCTGGCTGGCGCACTGCAAAATCCCTTCTTCTGTCTGTTGCCGGTGTATTTCACCAATCAGATACACCGGGTGATCCTGCTGCGCCCGGATCACATCGGTTGCGGTGATCATGCCAAAAAGATGCTCGTCCCTGAGCACGGGCAAATGGTGAATGTTGTGCTGGCTCATCAGCTGCACCGCTTCGAACAAATAGGCGTGTAAATCAATGGTGTGCGGCTTGCTGGTCATCACCTCGCTGACCGGGCTATCGGCAGCCAGTGCTTCTGCCACCACCCGGCTGCGGAGATCCCGGTCGGTGATAATGCCCACCAGTTTGTTGTTTTGCTCCACCAGCAAGGACGACACCCGTTGCTCGGTCATCTGCGCTGCGGCTTGTTGCACCGTGGCATCCGGGCTGATGCTGACTTTGCGGGCCTTGGCAACATCGCTGATTTTTAAAGTAAAACGATTGGTTGATTGTTCTTTGTACTGATGCAGCCGGCGACCAAACAGCCGCTGAAAGAACAGTTCAATGTTTTTAAACTGATAGCGGATTTGCTGAAAGCCTTCAGCCGTCAGCCAGTACACCAGGCCGTCTTCATCACAGAGCAGGGTGTCCTGATCGCTTAAATCGGTCAGTAATTGCTGATAGCCATAAAAATCGCCGCTTTGCAGTTTGGTCAGCAATTGCTGCTGATCGCTGTACAGTGAAAACACACCGGTACGGACGATCATCAGCCGGTTGCTGTCGGTATTGACCTCTTCACCGGCCCGGAAGTAGTACACCGACATCTGCCGCGCCAACGCCTGCAATTGATCAGCATCCAACTGATTAAAAGGGGTGGTTTCGGCCAGAAATTTGGTGACTTCAGTGACTTCCATCGTATGCCTGCAATGACTTCTATCCGTTTACTAATCTAGCAACGGACGAGCCAGGACACCAGACGACTTTAGTCGAACAGTTGCCATCCCAAACAAGCGTTCAGAATGGCTACATCTTAGCGACAGGCCCGAAGCAGTGGATCGTTCGGTTCCAGCCGGTACCAGTCATTAGCAACAGGCTCGCCAGGCGCTGGTAACTGCAACTTGCCATGTTCATCTGCCCGGGCCAGTTGACCGCAGTGAATGATGGTGGTGACGGCAATGGCCGACATGCGCCGCTCAAAAAAGTACAGCGGTAAGCGCACCAGCTCAGGATTAATCTGATTGACATCGGCCCGGCTAAAGTCGGCGGCGACAAAGCGCAGCGTTTGCGGAAACACATAACTCCAGGGGCGCCAGAAGGCGGTTTGCTCAGCGCTACGTACCACTTCAACGCCAGCGGGCAGTAAGCTTCGCTGATGATCAAACCAGGTGTATTCCGAGTAGATTTGAAAGGCTATCATACCAACACCGGCCGAGACCGGGATCCACCAGCGGGCTAATCTGCCCCGGCTGATCCAGCGGGCGGATAACGCCAGGCCGGCAGCGCCTAAACCGGCAAAGACCGTAGCAACCAATTCCCAAAACATGCACACCTCGTGGATAAAAAAGGGCTTTCCTGTCGGAAAGCCCGTTTGGTTTACAGGACTCTGTCTAGCATAACAGAGTTGTGGCGCTTAGTGACCAGTGGCTACACCTGCACCTCGTGGGAAGCGCACGCTTTCAACCAGATCCTGAATTTCCTGTGGTGGCTCTTCGGTCATCGCAGAGACTGCGAAGGCGACCGCGAAGTTGATCATGGCACCGACCGCACCGAACGACAGTGGCGAGATACCGAACAACCAGTTGGCTTCCACGTTGGCGAAGGTGGCCGTGCCAGGGATAAAGAACCAGCCCAGGTACAGGAAGATGTAGACCACAGTGCTGATTAAGCCTGCCAGCATACCGGCAATAGCCCCTTTGCTGTTAACCCGCTTGGAGAAGATCCCCATCATCAGTGCCGGGAAGATAGACGCCGCCGCGATACCAAAGGCCAGTGCCACCACCTGCGCCGCGAAGCCAGGCGGATTCATACCGAGCCAGGTAGCAACCACAATGGCGACCCCCATCGATATCCGTGCGGCCAAGAGCTCGCCTTTGTCACTGATGTTCGGGTTGATGGAGCCTTTGATCAAGTCGTGACTGACGGCAGAAGATATTGCCAGCAGTAAGCCTGCCGCTGTGGATAAGGCCGCTGCCAGACCACCCGCCGCAATCAGACCAATGACCCAGCCTGGCAGGTTAGCAATCTCAGGATTAGCCAGTACCAGGATGTCGTTGTTCACGGTCAGCTCATTGCCTGCCCAGCCACGTGCTTCAGCCGTTTCCTGGAATGCTGGTACATCGTTGTACATCTGGATGCGTCCATCACCGTTTTTGTCATTAAAGCGGATCAGGCCAGTGTTTTCCCAGGTGCGGATCCAGTCCGGACGCTCATCATAATGAATGGCTTCAGCCGTTGGACCAGCCGGGTAAATGGTGGTCAGCAAGTTCAGCCGAGCCATGGAGGCGACCGCTGGTGCAGTCAGATACAGCAGGGCAATAAATACCAGCGCCCAGCCAGCAGACCAGCGTGCATCCGCTACTTTGGGCACGGTAAAAAAGCGAATGATCACGTGCGGCAAGCCGGCAGTACCAATCATCAGCGACAGGGTGAACAACACCATGTTCAGTTTATTGCTGACATCGGCGGTGTAATCCTGGAAGCCAAGTTCACGCACCACTTCATCCAGCTTTTGCAGCAATGGCATGCCAGACTCAGTATGGGTGGAGAACAGGCCCAGCGGCGGGATCGGGTTACCAGTCAGTTGCAGCGAAATAAACACCGCAGGAATGGTGTAAGCAATGATCAGTACCACGTACTGTGCGACCTGGGTGTAGGTGATGCCTTTCATGCCGCCCATAACCGCGTACATAAAGACCACCACAGCGGCAATCAGCAGGCCGGTGTCATTTTCCACTTCCAGAAAGCGTGAAAACGCCACGCCGGCACCGGTCATCTGGCCGATCACGTAAGTGACTGAAGCGATGATCAAACAAGCCACGGCGACTAAACGGGCGCTGGTGCTGTAAAAGCGATCGCCGATAAAATCCGGCACAGTAAACTTACCGAATTTGCGTAAGTACGGAGCCAACAGCATCGCCAGCAGCACGTAGCCACCGGTCCAGCCCATTAAGAAGCTGGAATTGGCATACCCACCGGCAGCAATCAGGCCCGCCATGGAAATGAACGATGCCGCTGACATCCAGTCGGCGGCGGTTGCCATACCGTTGGTGATGGGGTTGACGCCACCACCGGCTACGTAGAACTCTTTGGTAGAGCCTGCCCGTGCCCAGATGGCGATACCGATATAAAGCGCAAAGGATGCGCCGACGAAAATTAAGTTAATGGCAAACTGGCTCATGACTTACTCCTCGTCCAGGCCGAATTCTTTATCCAGCTTGTTCATTCTCCAGGCGTAGAAGAAGATCAAACCGATAAAGGTAAGGATGGAACCTTGCTGGGCAAACCAGAAACCCAGATCCGTGCCACCGACTGCAATTCCGCTCAGAAACGGGCGGAGTAAGATACCGAAGCCGTAGGATACCAGCGCCCAAATCGCCAGGCTGATCCAAATCAGCTTGAGATTGGCCTTCCAGTACGCAGCGGCATTTTTTTTATGCTCTACCATGGTTGTGCTCCCATTGTTGTCTTTTTGTTCACTTCCGATCCGTTTTAATCTAGCAGCGGCCAGAAATAGCGAAAGCCCGACTTTAGTCGAAGCAGCACAGGCAAATGGTTGACTTTGGCCGGTGTTCGGCCAAAAGTAACAGCAGAAAAATAAACAGGAGAACGGCTAGTGGCAGCCTGGACCATAGCATTACTGGCGTTGTTGTATGTCGGCGGCTTGTTTTGGATCGCCAACTGGGGTGAGCGGCATGCCGACGATCGTCTGATACAAAAGTATGGGGGGCTTATTTATAGCCTGGCGTTGGCGGTGTACTGCACCTCATGGACCTATTATGGTGCTGTTGGCACCGCCGTCACCCAGGGCTGGGATTACATTCCGATTTATCTGGGGCCTATTTTGCTGTTTGTATTTGCCCAGCCTTTTCTTTTTAAACTGTTGTATGTGGCGAAAAAGCACAATGTCACGTCCATTGCCGATTTTATCTCCTCCCGCTATGGCAAGCGCCGCAATATCGCGCTGCTGGTTGCTTTGTTGTGCCTGGTGGTGGTGGTGCCTTATATTTCCTTGCAACTAAAAGCCGTTGCCAGTTCGTACCAGGTATTGCTGGGACAGGACTTTAGTGTCGGTAAGGTCGCCTGGTATCAGGACAGTGCCTTACTGAGTGCGGTGGCGATGGCTTTCTTTGCTATTTTATTTGGTACCCGCAAAGTACATCTGACGGAGCAAAATCGCGGTGTGATGGTGGCCATCGCCTTTGAGTCGGTGGTCAAGCTTTTTGCCTTACTGCTGCTGGCTGGGGTGGTCTATGTGTTTTTCCTGGATACCGATCGTTCAGCCTTGCAACACTTTGTCAGCCACGCCAATGCGCAGCAACAGCAAAGTGCAGCTACCGGCTGGGTTGGCTTTCTGACCAAAACCCTGCTGGCGACCGCAGCGGTGTTTTTGCTACCCCGCCAATTTCATGTGGCTTTTGTCGAAAATGTCTCCAACCAACACCTTCGCCATGCCAGACGCTGGTTCTCCGGTTATTTGCTGATGGTGACTTTGGTGGTGATCCCAATTGCCGTGGCCGGCATGCTGCTGTTTCCGGAGCGCTTGAGCGAAGCCGATAGCTTTGTACTGCTGATCCCGGCTTCTTCCGGCATGGATACTCTAAGTGCGCTGGTTTTCATTGGTGGTTTTTCTGCGGCAACGTCGATGATCATCATCGCAACCCTGGCGCTGAGTACCATGATCAGTAACGATGTGGTGCTGCCTGGTTTGTTGCGCCGAGCCAAACGCCAGGGCATGCAACATGATTACAGTTTGCTGTTGTTACTGGTAAGGCGCAGCATGATCGTTGTGGTCATGGCCTTGTCCTGGCTTTACTACGTCTTTTTTGCCCGTAATTACGATCTGGCTGAAACCGGTCTGCTGGCCTTTGCGCTGACCATTCAGCTGGCGCCAGCTGTGGTCGGGGGCTTGTACTGGCGTCATGGCAATGCCCGTGGTGTGTATGCCGGCCTGGCGGTGGGGTTTGGGCTCTGGTTCTATACGCTGATGTTGCCACAGCTGGTCGGCGCCGGCGTGATACGTACCGACATCATGGCGAATGGTCCCTTTAGCCTGAGCTGGCTGCACCCACAAGCGATGTTTGGCCTGCAAACGGATAGTCTGAGCCATGGCGTGTTCTGGTCACTGGGCCTGAATATTCTGGCTTTTGTACTGGTGTCCTTGCTGACACGGGTGCCACTGAAAGATCGCTTGCAGGCGGTGGCCTTTGTAAAGCCCAACTTGCCGATTGATCATCAGGATACGCCGGCGCGGCGCATTAAAATTCGTAACTCGGATTTACGTACCTTGCTGGAGCGCTTCGTTGGCCAGCAGCGGGCGCTGGAATGCTTGCAGGAGTTTGGCCGCCGGCAACAACAGGAGCTGGATCCAGACGATCAGCCCAGTGTGCGCCTGGTGGAGCATGTCGAGCGCGAGCTGGCCGGGGTCATCGGCGCCTCATCAGCCTCCACCATGGTGAATGCTGTGTTGGAAGGAAAGCAGCTGGGTTTTGAGGATGTGGTGACCTTGTTTGATGACACCACGCAAGCGATTCAGTTCTCACGTAAAATTCTGTTTTCTACCCTGGAGCATTTAAGCCAGGGGGTCAGTGTGGTCGACCGTGATCTGAATCTGGTGGCCTGGAATAAAGCTTATCTGGAGATGTTTGACTACCCGGACGGTATGGTGCGGGTAGGCCGGCCGGTGGCGGATATTGTGCGGTTGAATGCTGAGCGAGGCTTGTGTGGTAAAGGCGACATTGAAGATCATGTCAATAAACGCATTCAGCACATGCAAAATGGCACTCAGCATGTATTTCAGCGGGTACGGCCGGATGGCAAAGTGATTGAGATGCGGGGCAACCCAATCCCGGGCGGCGGTTTTGTTACCAGTTTTACCGATATCACCGATCATGTGCAGGCGGTACAGGCGCTGGCTGAAGCCAAGCAGCACCTGGAGCAGCGGGTGCAGGAACGTACCCAGACCATCAGCGAGATGAACCAGGAGCTGCTGGCCGAAGTGGAGCGCCGCAAACTGACCGAGCAGCAACTGCTGCAGGCCAAAGCGGAAGCTGAAGCCGCCAACGCTTCCAAAACCCGTTTTTTGGCACTGGCCAGCCATGACATTTTACAACCACTGAATGCAGCGCGGCTATTTACCGCTGCCTTATCCGGCCGGCATGACGACAAACAACACCAGCACATCGTACAGCAACTGGATAACTCGTTAAAAGCGACTGAGGAGCTGATTTCTACCTTGCTGGAAATCGCCAAGCTGGATGATGGCAAACTGCAACCCTCGGTGCAACCCGTTGCTCTGGGGGAGTTACTGTCCAATTTAGCCGATGAATACAGCTTGCTGGCCCGGCAGAAAGGCTTGCAACTCAAAGTTCGTAGTCAGGATGTACAGGTACTGAGTGATGCGACCTATTTGCGTCGTATTGTGCAAAATATGCTGTCCAATGCCATTAAATACACCCCTAAAGGCAAGGTGCTGCTGAGTTGCCGGTTGCGTGGTGAACAATTGTTGTTGCAGGTCTGGGATACCGGCCCTGGCATTGCCGAGCCGGATCTGGCACGGATCTTTGATGACTTTTACCGAATTGACGCCACGGCCAAAGGCCAGCAGGGGGTTGGCCTCGGCCTGGCAGTGGTCCACCGTATGGCACGGGTGTTGGGCCATAGGGTCACGGTGCACTCCCGGCCAGGTCATGGCACTGTCTTTAGCCTGACATTGCCATTGCTGCTGACTCAAATGACCAGACCGGTCGAAGAGCTCAGCCGACCGCGCAGTGCTTTAGCAGGGCTCAAGGTGATTTGTGTCGATGACGATGCCACCAATCTGGAAGCGCTCAAAGTGCTGTTGCAGCAATGGCAGATAGAGCAGGTGGAGGGGTTTTATGACGAACAAAGCCTGTTGGCGTTTGCGGCAGAGCATCCGGCGCCGGATGTCCTGTTGATTGATTATCAGTTGGGGCAAAACAGCAATGGTCTGGACTTGTATCAGCAGTTGCAGGTGTACTGGCAGCATGTACCCGGTATCCTGGTCTCCGCTTCGCCGCAGGCTGATCTGGCCAGTCAGGCGCAGCGGCTGGGTCTATTGTTTTTGGCCAAGCCGATAAAACCAGCGGCCTTGCGTGCCAGCCTGAATCAAATCAATTTGCTAAAAAGGCAGACTGCTGAATGATTCGACAGCTGGTTTCTGATGCGGCTGATCCGGTTGGTATTCAGTGCCAGGATCATGCATACTCTAGGTCAATAAACCTTGCTAGCAGTATGTTTTTTGACGGATTTCTCAGGTGCAACCAGCAATTACCACAGGCGATCGCAGCTTCCAGTTCGGTGACGGCATATTCACCACCATCCGGGTCCGGGCTGGGGTGGCTGAGTTTTGGCCTCAGCATCTGGCGCGGTTGCAGCAAGGCGTGCTGCGCCTTGGCATGACCGAACCCGACTGGCAGCAGCTCACAGAGCAGGTAAAGCAAGCTATTTCTGCACCGGAGCAGGTGCTAAAAGTGGTGCTATCGCGCGGCCATGCCGGCCGGGGCTATAGCCCGCTTGGTGTCACCGGCCCGGACATCTATATCAGTACGGCTGCTTTACCGGATTACAAGCAGCAACAGCAACAGGGAATTCGTCTTGGCTTGGCCAGATTGCAGCTTGGCTGTCAGCCATTGCTGGCGGGCCTTAAGCACAACAATCGGTTGGAGCAGGTATTGTTAAAGCAGGAACTGGCGACGACCGATTGGGATGATCTGCTGGTACTGGATCAACGTGGTTTTGTCACGGAAGCCATTGCTGCCAATGTGTTTTTTTACCGGGCCGGGCGCTGGCTGACCCCAGTGCTTGACCAGGCCGGCGTAGCCGGTGTGATGCGTCAGGTTTTGCTGGAGCAATTGCAGGCAGAGCAGGTGCAGTGGACACTGGACGAGTTGCAGTCGATTGAAGCGTTGTTTTGCTGCAATGCGCTCTGTGGTGTGCTGCCGGTGCATACGTTTTTAGATAAGCCACTGCCACTGGCTCCAGTGCAGCAGGTGCAACAGGAGCTCGCATGCTACGTCGCCTAGTGATACTGGCTTTATCCTTGCTGTTTCTTGGCTCTGTGCTCATCTACAATAAAATGCAGCAGCTGGCAGTGCAGCCATTGCAGCTAACGGATACTTTATTCACAGTGCCAGCTGGCGCTTCTGCGCTGGGTTTATGCTGGCAGTGGCAGCGGCAACAATTGCTGGATGAACAAGATTGTCATTTATTACGGCTCACCATCTGGCTGCAGCCAGAGCTCTCTGCGGTGCGGGCTGGTACCTACCGGGTTACGGCCGATTTATCGCTGGTGCAATTGCTTGAGCTTTTTGTCCGTGGCGAGGTAGCTCAGTTTGCTTTTACCTGGCGTGAAGGGGAAACCCTGCAGCAAACTCTGGAGCGGTTGCAGCAGGCCGACTACCTGCACTACGATCTCGATGAATCCGCGCTGCTGCAGCTGTTACGCTGGCCGGAAAACTGGGGCCAGCCACCGGAAGTGGCTGAAGGGCTATTCTTTCCGGAAACCTATCATTATACCGCCAACAGCCGGGCCAGTCAGTTGCTGAGCCGGGCACATCAGAGCTTGTTGCAACAGCTGGAAGCAAGCTGGCAGCTGCGCAGCTTGGATCACCCGCTGGCAACCCCCTACGAGCTGCTAATACTGGCTTCGATTATTGAAAAAGAAGCCGGTCATGAACCGGAGAAGCCGTTGGTGAGCTCGGTGTTTGTGAATCGCTTACGCAGCAATATGCGGCTGCAGACCGATCCGACGGTGATTTACGGGCTGGAAAACTTCAGTGGCCGTATTACCCGGGCAGACTTGAATAACCCGCACCCTTACAATACCTACCGCCATCATGGCTTACCGCCCGGGCCTATTGCCTCGGTCAGTCGCAGTTCTTTGCGCGCAGCAGCAGAGCCCGCTGAAACGACCTTGTACTATTTTGTCAGCCGGGGGGATGGGACTCATGTATTTTCCGAGACACTGCAAGAGCACAATGCTGCAGTGCGGCGCTACATTTTAGGACAAAATAATGACTGAGAGAGGCCGCTTTTTGGTGGTAGAAGGCCTGGAAGGGGCCGGCAAGAGTACGGCGGTTGCGACCGTCCGGCAATGGCTTGAAGCCAGACAACTGCAGGTGGTCTGTACCCGTGAGCCAGGGGGGACGCCGTTGGCAGAGCAAATCCGCACCCTGGTGAAACAAGTGCATGATGAGCAACTGACGGCCGAAGCCGAGTTGTTACTGATGTATGCAGCCCGGGTGCAGTTGCTGCGCAATGTGATAGAACCGGCTTTGGCTGCTGGTCACTGGGTACTGGCGGACCGGCATGATATGTCATCCCGCGCTTATCAGGGAGGGGGGCGGCAGTTGGATCACACGCTGATTGATGGCATCCGCCTGGCGGTGCTTGGTAATTGCAGGCCTGACTTTACCTTGTATCTGGATATTGATCCGGCCATTGGGTTGGCCAGGGCGCAGGCCCGTGGTGAACTGGATCGCATCGAGCAAGAGCAACTGGACTTTTTCCAGCGTACCCGCCAGGTCTACCTGCAGATTGCAGCCAGTGAACCGGGTGTCGTGGTGATTGATGCCTCCAAACCGTTAGCAGAGGTTCAGCAAAGTATTGTGGCGGCACTGGACGCTTACTGGGAGCAAGGCCATGCTGCCCTGGCTTGAAAGCCGCTATCAGCAATTGACTGCTTTGCACCAGCAGCAGAGTTTGCCACATGCGATTCTGCTCACGGGCAATCGTGGCCTTGGCAAGCAAACTCTGGCCAAAGCCGTAGCTGAGTGTTTACTGTGTCAGTCTGAGCAGCTTTCAAAGCCGTGTGGTCAGTGCAAAGCCTGTCACTTATACCAGGCAGGACATCACCCGGATTACTGGCAAGCCGCAGAAGCAGAAGGGCGTATTGGTGTCGACAGTATCCGTCAATTAAGTCGCTTTTTCCACGAGCATGCCCAACAAGGGGGAGCCCGGGTTGCGGTGTTGCCCCAGGCGGAGCGGATGACGGAAGCGGCTGCCAATGCCTTGCTAAAAACGCTGGAAGAGCCGCCGCGCGGTGGTTATTTGCTGCTTACCAGTGATCAACCTCAACTGCTGTTGCCAACCATTCTTAGCCGCTGCCAGCAATGGCCGCTTGCTGTCGCTGAGGTGAGGCAAGCCGAGCTTTGGTTGCAGGCGCAAACTGAACAGGTTTTACCTGACTTTTTGCAACCGCTTATCAGCTCCGCACCATTGGAAGCATTGCACTGGCTACAGCAGGGGGCTGTGGAGCAAGCGTCTGACATTCTGTTGCAGTTGGAGTATTATTTACTAGATAAAGCAAGCTTACCGCAGACTGTGCAACTGGCCATGAAATCAGCTCAGTTGCCGATGCTGCTTAGCTGGTTTGTGCGGGAACGTTTACCCAGCCTGGGAGGCTATCAACCACAGCGTTATTGGCAGTTGTTGCAAAGCTTTCAGCATTGGTGTCGTGACGAACAGCAGCTTTTAGGGCAAAATAAACAATTGGCACTGACGGCTTTGCTGATTGAGCTAAAGCGGATCATGGCTTAAATCGAGGTGGACAATGGAAGAAATCCCACTGGATTTTATGGATATTAAAGAGCTGTATCGTTGTTACATGCCGTTTCTAAAGCAAGGCGGACTGTTCGTTCGCACGGCAAAAACCTACAAAATGGGTCAGTCGCTGGCGCTGAGTGTAACACTGCCTGATGCACTGGAGGCCATTCTGGTGACTGGTAAAGTGGCCTGGATCACGCCTCATGGCGCTCAGAACTCGAGCCCGGCCGGTGTTGGAGTGGCTTTTATTGATGACAAGCATCATCTGAATGAGCAAATCACCAAATTGGTAGCTGGCTTACAGGCCAGTCAGGAAATTACTTATACCCTTTAATTGTGACAGGATCTGTTGTGTTTGTAGACTCGCATTGCCATCTGGACCGTTTGGAGTGGGATAAATTAAAGCTTGAGCTGCCGGATGTGATAGCCAAGGCCCAGCAAGCTGGGGTTGAGCATTTATTGTGTGTTTCCGTCAGCCTGGATGAGTTCGAAGCCATGGCAGAATTGGTCGCTCCTTATCCGATGGTCTCTATTTCTTGTGGTGAGCACCCGCTGCATCAAAGCCATGCACTGGACCCAGAGCTGTTGTTGACCATGTGTAAAAGGCAAGATGTTGTGGCCGTGGGGGAGACCGGGCTGGACTACTTCTATGCACCCGACAGTAAAAAATCACAGCAGGATGCTTTTGTACAGCATTT
>ERZ869909.372-NODE-372-length-57675-cov-6.488750_pt1 | contig 57675 bp, 37 predicted proteins | sample MGYA00520892_ERZ869909 | MGnify/ENA primary metagenome ERZ869909 (study PRJEB32215, sample SAMEA104723947) | bioreactor metagenome | biome: bioreactor; feature: anaerobic bioreactor; material: water | place: China | collected 2015-03-12 ... | reverse complement strand
TGCATGCACAGTGTTTGGGCGTTGATCTGGTTGCCGTGCATGTTCGCAGCCACGGGGATCCTGCTCGCGACGATCTGGCGTTGCGCTACCTGCAGGAGGCGCAGCGCCAGGGAGCCCGGGTGGTTGAGTTGTCGGCGACGGATGTGGTGAACGCGCTGGTCAACCTGGCGCGTGCGGAGGGCGCATCCCTCGTTGTCCTGGGGAAGCCACTGCGCAGCACATATCGCTGGCCCGATCGGAGCATCGCTGATCGCTTCATTGAGGGGAGCCAGACGACGCCGGTCCTGCTGGTCGGTGATCCCTACCCCCACGAGCAGCGGCATCACGTCGGCACGGCCACAGAGGTCAGGGAGATGGGGCTCTGGCACATCGCGGTCTTCGCGCTGTGTACAGTGCTCCTCATGGGGCTCTCGCGCTGGGTCCCCCCGTCTCTGTCCTTGCTAGGTGCAGCGCTGGCTGCGATCTACCTGGGACGCGCGTTGCGGCCAGGGACCGCGGCCCTCGTGGGGGTAGCACTCGGCTTTGTGCCTGCCCTGCACGTCGCCATGGGCGCTAGCCCCCAGACCGCACCCTTGGTTTATCTCCTGGTGACACCGGGACTCGTCGGGCTGATCGGCGGCCTCGTCTCACGACTACAGGCACGCATTCCCGAGCAGGAACAGGCGATCCTGGAACGTGAAGGGCAGGTGAGCCGCCTGCACGCGCTCGGAGGTGAGCTAGCAGCCACGCGGACCGCTCCGCAGGCATGGTCCGCGTGTTCAGCAGCGCTGCGGACAGGTGTGCGTCTGGAGGTTCAGTGGTGCATGGAGGATGCGCTGCCCGGCGACGCGCCTTGGTTGCACCTCATTCAGCATGAGGCATCTCGGGGCGACAGTGTCGGATGCGGAACCCAGGTGCATCCCGAGTGCCCATGGCTGGCCATCCCTGTCGGCGTTGCCACGGCGCATTTCGGTTGGTTGCTGCTGCACAGCGATGACCCAAGGCGCCTTCGTGATGTGCGGGCGTTGCTGTTCATCGGGTCAGCGGCTCGGCTCTTGGCGGTCACGCTTGAGCGTTTGCGCCTGTCGGAGGTGGCGGAAGAGCGCCGGATTGCGGCAGCATCGGAGCGCTTGCGCTCCGATCTCCTGAGCGCTGTGTCCCATGACCTACGGACCCCGCTCGGCACCATCATGGGGGCAGCCAGCTGGCTGCGGGATAGCTACGCTGGCCCCAAGACCGACACAACCGCCGAGCTGCTAGCGTCGATTGAGGTCGAATCTTCCAGGCTCGAGCGGACGCTCGACAACCTGTTGGCATTGACCCGGCTCTCAGGCCGTCCTGAGGCAGACCGCAGCGAGTGGGTCATGGAGGAAGAGATCATTTGCGCGGCACTGGAGCGCTTGGGTCGTGGTGTCGACCGCAGCCGAGTGTCCGTCACCTTGAGCGACAAGCGCCCCTTGCTGGCTGTGGATCCACTCCTGGTTGAGCTCGCTCTGTCGAACCTCATCGACAACGCCTTTCGACACGGCGGCCCCCATGTGACAGCCCGGATCTCCTCCCATGTCGTCCAGGAGCAGTGGGTCATCGTCGTGTCCGATGATGGCCGTGGGATTCCGCACGAAGAGCGAGAGGTCGTCTTTGATCCATTCATTCGTGGCCGCGATGGTAAGGCGCGTCGCGGTAGCGGTTTGGGGTTGGCGATCTGCCGCGCCGTGGCCGCTGCGCACGGTGGGACGATCGCCCTGCTCGACCCCCTTGAATCCGGTGAAGTCGACGCGCGAGGAACGCGGGTGGAACTTCGGCTGCCGACGGACATCCTTCCCGCGGAGAGCGTGGTGGCGTCGACGGCAACCGGGGACGGAGAGGTTACATGACAGCCAGCGAGGGCAGCGCCCCCGTCATCCTTGTGGTCGAAGACGAGGCGCCGATCCGGCGCCTGCTCACGGTATTGTTGGAGAGTCGAGGCTATCGTGTGGTTGGCGCCAGCACAGGCAGCGAAGCGCGGATTCGGGCCGCTGAAACGCCGCCTGCGTTGGTGGTGTTGGATCTGGGATTGCCAGATGACGATGGCATCACCGTGCTTCGGGAGCTGCGTACTTGGCTGAGCACTTACGTGCTGGTGCTATCGGCTCGTACCTTGGAGCAAGAAAAGGTACTGGCGCTCGACGAGGGGGCGAACGACTACCTGACGAAGCCCTTTGGGTCTGCAGAGCTGCTCGCCCGGGTGCGGGTAGGCCTGCGTTCGTCCCAGGAGGCCAGGGGACTACCATCGGTGGTTGAGTTTTCCGGCTTGCGACTCGATATCGCCGCACGCGAAGTCTCGGTCGACGGACGTCCGGTGCAGTTGACACCGCTGGAGTTTCGGCTCCTCGTGGAGCTGGCCACCCACGCAGGCAAGGCGCTGACTCATCGGCACCTCCTCGTGCACGTCTGGGGGGTGGGCTCTGTGGGTCGCAACCATTATGTACGTGTCTGCATGGCCAACTTGCGGGCCAAGTTGGGTGACACAGCTTCCCATCCCAGGTGGATCTACACCTTGCCCGGCGTTGGGTACCGCATGGTGGATCGTGACGATCGGTCGGCTGAACGTGACGAGCACAGGTAGCCATGGCGGGATCCGCGGGATCTTCCAGCTGCAGCTAGGCCCGGGCATGCCCCGGTCGGTCGAAGCCAGACGAGGGACGCGGCAGCGGCGCTGCCTGGAAGGGTGGGGCGGCCCGAGCGGGGTTCAGAACGAGGAGCCCGGCTCCTTGAGAAAGGCCACCTCTTCGTCGCTGCTCGCCCGGCCGAGGATGGCGTTGCGATGGGGGTAGCGCCCGAAACGGGCGATAATGTCGCGATGCGCGACGGCGTAGCGGTGGTTGTTGGCCAGCAGCGTTCGCAGCGCTGGTGGTGCGTCGTCGCTCAGCGCTGCGAAGAGCGCCACCGATTCGTCCTGGACGGCCAGGTCCTCTGCGTGCATCAGGGGCATCGCCAGGAACACGCGCTCGAGCGGTCGCAACGCCGCCGCTGACCCAGAGCTAAAGGCAGCCCGCGCGAGAGCCAGCGCCCGCGTGTCACCCGCGAACGCGCGCGGCGTGTCTCGGTAGATGTTGCGGGTGAACTGATCGAGCAAGAGCACCAAGGCCAAGGTGCCACGAGGATCCTCGCACCACGTCGCTAGGCCACCGGCGAGGGCTTCTTCGACCAGCGCGCCGAAGCGCACACGAATTTCCTCGTCCGTGGCTGGATCCTTGCGAAACCAGAGCTCCGCCTTCTCCTGATGGAAGACCTCGTCGCTCGGCAGCGCACCAAACCAGAAGTCCAGAATCTCCTCGACGCGTGTCATCACTAACGCTCCTTGCTCGGGATCCTTGGCTCCCCCTGGCCGGACAACAAGCTACGCGTACGCGCAGCGGGAGGCAAGGCAACCCGAGCGCGTCGTGGGGGCCAGGCCATCCCCTCGTGCCTGGAACAGCCCACCTTCGGATCGGCCCGAGCAGGTCCGTTAAAGCGCACGGCTCCCTTGTAGACGTCCGATGCGCTGCAGCGCGCCCCTAACTCCGCATCGACCGCCCTTGTTGGCGATGTCCGCACCTCGACGGGGCGGCCCGCGATTCGTGGAGGGTGCAACCCACAGAGGCCCGCAGCGATGGGGTGGCGTGTACTGCCCTAGCATAGGCAGGAAGGTCTGCAGACGATGTTGGTGCAACAAAGGAGTTACAGGTAATCATATTGACGTATGCGCGGAGGATGCTTGGGAAGGTGTGGGAGCTCACTGCGATGGACGCAGGGTGGCCCCCAGGACCAACAACCGACGAGAGTGTGCCATGCAAACCATTGAGCCGACGAGCAAGGTAGGGGGGATCACAGTCCGTGTGCCGGGTGCGTGGAAGGTCTTCATGCGCTACGGCATCGACTACTGCTGTCGCGGCGGCGAGCCCCTGCAAGCTGCCTGCGTTGAACGCGGACTCGACGTAGACGTCGTCCTGCGTGATCTCCATGCTTTGGCGGGCGAGGCGAGCCCAGATGACGAAGGTACGCGCTGGAACGCGCGTCCCCTGGAAGAGCTGGTTGAGCATATCGTCAGCCACTACCACGCCCGCCACAAGGAGGAGCTGCCCATGTTGGTAGCCATGGCCGACAAGGTAGCCTGGGTCCATGGGGCCAAGGACGAGCGACTCGCCGCGCTGCGCGACGAAGTGCATGGTCTCGCTGCAGAGCTGGACGCCCACATGATGAAGGAGGAGCACGTGCTCTTCCCTATGATTCTCGCTGGGCGCGGGGCCCAAGCCGGCGCACCCATCCGCGTCATGCTCATGGAGCACGACGACGCTGGGACGGGGCTCGAACGTATCGCTGAGCTCACGGATGGCTTCCTGTCACCTGTGGGCGCGTGCGGCACGTGGCGGGCGCTCTTCTCGGGCCTCCGAGACCTTGATGAGGCACTTCGTCTGCACATTCATTTGGAGAACAACGTCCTCTTCCCCTCAGCCCTTGGGTCCTCCGACTTGCGGTGACGGTTCAGAGCGGCTGCTGAGGGCCTGCAGCGCGTCGAGGCCAACCCGGCTCAGCACGAGCGCCGGTAGCAGCGCCGCGACCAACGCCATCACCGACACCCAGGGGCCACGAAGGGACGCAGGCCACAGCCCTGTCATGGGGACCAAGCTCAAGAGCAGGACGAACGCTGTGCCAACGGTAGCGCGTGCGGCGTGAGGCCACCGGGCCCACCCTTGCTCCTGCGCGATCCACAGCGTCGCTGGGGTCAGAACGCCTAGGAAGACCCAGTGGAGCCACAAGAGGCGCAGCTCCCACGCGTGCACGGTCTCCAGGACCCAGGGCAAGCCGGCCAGCCCCAGCCCTACGAACAACCCGCCCGCTAGGACGCGGATCGCCAGGGGCAGCGCTGAGAGTTGTCCGAGATGCCGTGTCAGCCCGAGGAGCGCGGCCGCGCTCGCCAGGCCGGCGAGCGCCCCAAGCACGCGCCCGGACCCAGGGAGCTGCTCCGGCCGCATGCCCAAGAGGAAGGTGAAGGGGACAGCGACGGCCACCATCGTCAGCGCGCCAGAGAAGGCCGCTTCGCCGGGGAGGCGGGGTGTCGGCCAACCACGGCCTCGACGCTGGCTCATCGCGATGACCGTCCCGATCGCCGCCAGCATGAAGAACCCAAGCGCGAGGATGTCGAGGAAGATGTGAATGGTCGCGCGGCTCCAGAAGGGGTGTTGGATGTTCCTGAGGTTCATGCCCATCTGGGCCCAACCGCCCGTGCTGGACAGCGCGAGCATCCAGAGCGATAGGTTCCAGAGCCGCAGCGCGTGCGTTCTCGCTGTGCCCTGCTGCGCGCGCCACCAGGCCCACGCGAAGCCATACCATGCAAACACACACAGCCCGCTCAGCATGGCGGCCATCGGGAGATGGCGTGCGCCGACCGACACCGGACCGTAGCCCCAGGCGAGGAAGGCCGGGAAGGTGAGGGCGCCTGTCAGGAGCGATGCCCAGGTCCAGCCCTCCAGCGCGCGTCGTAGCGCCGTGTCCAGGCCAGCCTGCGCTCGCTCCTCCTGGAGCCCGCGCGTCATGACCAAGAAGAGCGCTGGCACCAACCAGCCCAGGTACATGAGATGCGAGTGGGCGTGCCGCAGGTGGCTGAAGCTGAGGTTGCCTGGGAGCGAGCCTTGCACCAACCCCCATCGAAAGAGGACGCCTGCCCAAGCAGCGACCACGAGGCAAGCAACGATGCCGAACCACAACCAGCGGGTGGCTCTGTTCGGAGAAGCCTTCATCTCCACCTCCTCTAGAGCATGGGGCGCGTGCTCAGTTCGCTCTCGCGATCACGCGCCTGCAACGCCACTGGAGATAGTGGACGATGCTCCAGAAGTTCTTGAAGGCCGGATTCCGGGTTTGTCGATGGTGATAGCGGTAATAGATCTGCTGGGCGATGACCGAGAGCCGAAAGAGCCCATAGGCCTCGTAGAAGGCCCACGAGTGCACCGCGAGGCCCGTTTGTGCCGCGTAGTGCTCTACAACCTCTCGTCGTGTAAGCATGCCAGGCAGGTGCGTCGGCTGGCGGCGGATGGAGCGGGCGAAGAGGTCATCGTCCGCTTGGACCCAGTAGGCCAGCAGGTTGCCGACGTCCATCCGTGGATCGCCAAGGGTCGCCAGCTCCCAGTCGAGGACGCCTACGATCTGGGTGGGATCAGCGGGATCGAGGACCAGGTTGTCGAAGCGAAAGTCATTGTGCGTCAGACAGATCAGCTCATCTTTCGGCAGGTTCTCCAGCAGCCACTGCATGATGCCCTCGGCCCGCGGGACGTTCCACGTGCGCGCGTCTCGGTAGCGACGGCTCCACCCCTCGATCTGTCGCCGCACGTACCCGGCACCTGAACCCAAGTGCGTCAAGCCGGCAGCGTGCACGTCCACCTGGTGTAGCTCGACCAAGGTGTCCAGCGCTCGCGTGCAGAGCCTCCGCAGCTCGTCCTCGCTCAGGTCCACCCCTCGGGGAAAGTTCTGGCGTGGGATGATGCCCACCTTCCGCTCCATGACGTAGAAGGGCGCGCCGAGCACCGCCTCGTCTTCGCAGAGCGCGAGCATGCGAGGCACCCGGGGGAAGTGGGGGTAGAGCGCCTCCTGCAGGCGGTACTCTCGTCCCATGTCATGCGCCGAGCGCGCCTTCTTGCCAGCAGGCGGCCGACGGAGGATCAGCGACGCGTCGCCGTAGCGCAGGTGATACGTCCAGTTGGACGCGCCTCCTCCGTACTGGGTCACCTCGGGTCGGCCTTCGAGTTGGGGCATCTGGGCCTTGAGCCAGGGGTCGAGGCGGTCGATGTCCAGCGCCTCGCCCGGCCGGACCTCCCGGGCGTGGTCGATGTGTGCTGTGGCCATCAGCGCTCTCCCGTCTTGTACTTCCGGAGCTCTCGCCGAGCGACCATCGAACGGTGGACATCGTCGGGCCCATCAGCGAGGCGCAGCGCCCGCGCCATCGCGAGGCAGCCCGCGAGCGGTGTGTCCTGGCAGACCCCCGCGGCGCCATGGACCTGGATCGCGAAGTCGACCACCTGTTCCAGCACCCGCGGCGCGATGACCTTGATCGCCGAGATCTCGCTCATGGCTTCCCGCACTCCGACCTTGTCCATCTTCCAAGCGGCGTAGAGGGTCAGCAGCCGGGCTTGGTCGATCGCCATGCGCGCCTCCGCGACGCGCTCCAAGTTCCCGCCGAGCCGCAAGAGGGGCTTGCCGAAGGCCACACGGTGCAGGCCGCGCTCCATGGTCAGCTCAAGGACGCGCTCCGCGGCGCCGATGGCCCGCATGCAGTGATGGATGCGCCCAGGTCCCAGCCGCCCTTGGGCGATGAGGAAGCCTGCGCCGTGCCCGACGATCAGGTGGGATGCCGGGACGCGAACCGCGTCAAACACCACCTCGCCGTGTCCGTAGGGTGCGTCGTACTCCCCGAGCAGCGGGAGCATCCGCTCGATGCGCACCCCCGGCGCGTCCAGGGGAACCAGGACCATGCTGTGACGCTCGTGACGCTCAGCCTCGGGGTTGGACAAGCCCATGAAAATGGCGAAGCGAGCGTTGGGGTGGCCGAGGCCGGTGCTCCACCACTTGCGGCCCCGGAGGATCAAGTCGTCGCCTTCCACCTCGATGGTCGCCTGGAGGTTCGTCGCGTCGGAGGAGGCGACCTCCGGCTCCGTCATGCAGAACACCGACCGCGCCTGGCCTTCCAAGAGCGGCTGGAGGAAGGTCTCCTTCTGCCAGGCGCTCCCGAAGTGGTAGAGCACCTCCATGTTGCCTGTGTCCGGAGCGTTGCAGTTGAAGATCTCGGGTGCCAACTCGCTGCGCCCCATCAACTCGGCGAGGGGTGCATACTCCAGGGTGCTTAGGCCCGCGCCGAGACGTGCGTCCGGCAGGAAGAGATTCCAGAGGCCCTCGGCGCGGGCGCGGATCTTGAGGTCCTCCAGCTCGGGGAGGACGCGCCACTGGCGCCAGTCGTCGCCAGCGTTGAGGTGGCGGTTGCTCGCTCGCAGCGAAGCTTCGCGCGGGAAGAGCTCGTCGCTGAGAAAGCGATCGAGCCGGTTGAGGAGCGCCTGGCTCTGGGCGCTTGGTGTGAAGTCCATGGTCGCCTCTCCCGTGGGGCAGGGTGGTGCTGCGCGCTGTCTCCCGCTCTCCCTAGCGTCACGCTGGGTCTGCTTGGGTATCGGAGAGCCCACGATGGCGGTCAAGGGCGACGGGGATGGCGCTGAGATCGAGCCCGAAGGCGCACCCATAGCATGCGTTCACCTCCTCGACCGACCAGGTGGGCACCTGTGCCAGCTCGGCGGGCAGCAGGGAGGGCAGGTGGAATCCCGCGATGAACTTCTTCTGGTAGCACTGGTAGCCGCCCGCGATGCCGATAGAGGTTAGGCATAGATAGTATTGCAGGATCGGTGTGTTGAGCAGCACCTGCAGCGCCTCAAGGGTCCAACCGCGCTCGCGTGCCTCGGGCAGAAGCGTCAGGCTGTAGCCGTTCGCGAAGAGGCTGTCGCTGGGGTCCAGCCAGAAGGCAGGCGCCCGGCTGAAGGTCTTGGTCAGGAGCTTGGGGCCCGGTGCGCGGAGGCCCTGGGATCGCCCCCAGAGGTACCATCCATCCCGGGGTAGGTTGCCGCGGGAACGTCCTCGAAGCACCTCCTCCCATGCGCGGAGGTAGCGCGCGGCGAGGGGATGGTGCGCCTCCAGGTCCTCCCAAGGGAGCGGTGTCACCCCGTGCGAGGTGCTGCGGTAGGGGTAGAGCACCCGGAGTGAGGGCTTGCGCAGGGCCCCCTCCGAGGGGATCTCCGTGAGCCGCAGGAGAGGCCGCGTTAACGCGTTCTCCACGGGCGCTGGTTCCCCCAGCGGGAGCTTGCCCCAGCAGTGCGGGTCTCCTGAGCGCCGGGGTGGCCGCAGCAGGAAGGCGCGATCCAGGAGAGTTGCGATGCCGACCCTGATCTGCGCGATGGCGTCGAGGGGCACGCCTCCCCGCTCCAGCTTCGCCACGTTGTCGCGGTCCGACGCGTAGGCCAGCCGCCAGCGCTCAGCTCCGAGGGCTGCCGCGGGAAGTGCTTCCGTGGGAGCTTCGTTCGGACGGCTCGGATCGCTACAGTACGCGTAGTCGAAGCTGGCTGGAGCTGGCGCACTGCGGCGCAGGAAGAGCAGGCAGGTGTAGGCGCTGGCTCCCGGAAACACCGGTCGGTGGCCGAAGTCGACGACCCGACGTACGAGGCCCTCCCGATGGAGTCGCGCACGGAGCGGCGCGGCCGCCACGGAGCTGAAGAGGTTGTTCTGTGTGATGAGGCCGACCACATCCCCCGGGCGGAGCCGGTCGACCATTCTGTGCAGAAAGAGAAGCGCGGAGGAGTAGCTGCCGCGGAGGTGGGGGCCAAAGGTCGCCTGCAGCGCCTCACGCGTCGTGGGGGCGATGTCCTGGAGCTTGATGTAGGGTGGGTTGCCGACCACGATGTCAGCTGGAGCCTCTCGGGGGTCGTCGAGGAGGAAGTCTGCAACGTAGACCGCTTCCTGGGCCACTGTGACCGCGTCGGCGACCGGGACGCCTTCGCTCAGCAGGAGCGCTTCGAGCAGGGCACGGGCACGGGTTACGGCCGCCGGAGAGCTGTCTCCGCCCCGCAGAGCGGTGCCCACGATGGTGGCTAAGGGCAGCGCGTAGCGCTCCCGCAAGGCCAGGGCAGAGGCGATCAGGAACACCCCAGAGCCGCACGCAGGGTCCAGAACGCGCGGCAGCCGCGGCTCGAAGCGCCTGTCTTCCGGCTCCCACAGGTCGAGCGCTTCGGCCACGATGTGTTCTGCGATTGCGCGTGGGGTGTAGACGGCGCCGCTCCGCTGGGAACGACGCAGACCCGCGCTTGGTTGGCCCGCTGCCGCAAAGGCGAAGAGCGTATCCAAGGGGTTGGCCTGCGGGAGAGCGGTCAGGCCTCCCTGGAAGGTCCCCCCCGCACTCTCCAAACAGGACCTGCGCAGCGCCGAAGCCTCGGGGAGCTCTTCGTGCGCGATGCCCCATAAGCCGAGCAGGCCCTGGACCAGCGATGAGGGGTGAGGGGCGGCCACGACCAGGTCATCGGAGGGAGAGGCCTCCCTGGACGCCGTGCCTTCGGAGGTCGCTCGCCTTCTCGGCGAGGGCGCATCCATCTGTCAAGAGGCGCGCCGGGTCGTCACGGAGCCCACGCGCGAAGCACCCTTCTGCGCGCGCAAGCGAGAGGCACCCGGCGCCGGCTTGACAGCGCGCGTCGGGCGGTGGTCGGGTAGGGGGCCCACCTACGAGGTGTCCCGCCCCCCGCTCAGGTTCTCGTCATGGCCCGGCCGTCTCTCTCCGCCGCACTGCCCGCGCTCGTCATCCTCGGTCTCGCGCTCGCCGCTGCCCACGCCAACGACACCGCGATCGGCGGCAGCGGCGCTTCGCTGGGTCCCGTGGAGGAGACCCGCGCTGCGATGCGCAGTGAGCACATTCGAATTCGGCTGCTCGATAACGGGTTTCATGTGAGCGCTACCTATCGCCTGGCCAACCTGCTCGACGAGCCGCTGAACCTCCGAATCGGCTTCCCCGAATACGCGTGCAACCCGGAGTGGTCGGACTGCATGGAGGGAGTGCGGCAGGCCTTCGAAGAGATGCATACGACCGTCCGGGGCGTGACCGTGCCCCCGGTGATCGAAGAGACGGGCGCCGAGTCGCCATGGGCAGAGGACTACCCGCGCCTCTGGACCTTCGCGATCACCTTCGCGCCGCGTGAAGAGGTGGAGGTGGTTCACACCTACCGCGTGGTGCCCTCCATGGACTCGCTGGGGCATCTCCACATGGCCTACGTGGTCCGTACGGGGGCCAACTGGGGCGCTCCCATCGGCCGCGCCGAGTTTGAGCTCGATCTCCCCGCGGACACGTGTGGTGCGGGCGCCATGGGCGTGGACAGCGCTGCGGTAATCCCCTGGCAAGCGGCTCCCGACAGGGTGTCTGCGTCCGAGGATGACCCCAGACCGGTGGTGTCTGGGGGGCACCCTCTGCACCCCCGTCGTGACCCAGAGACAGGCCGTTGGCGGATGCGATGGGCCTATGAGGACTGGGTACCGACGGAAGACTTCGCGCTGCAGGTGGTGCCCTGGAGCGCCTGCGTACATCACCTCGGGTGCCCCTTGCCTTGGCTCCCCGATGCGCCCGACGAGCGTGCGGCGGAGATCCGAGGGGCGACCGAGTCGTGGTCCCCGGACCAGCTTCGCGTGTGTCGCAACCTGGCGTGGGCGGTGACCGGCTATGCCTTCACTTCGGCGGATCTGCGTGAGCAATTCTACGCGCGCGACGCGCGCGCCGTGCTTGGGGAGCTGAGCCTGCCGCATGCCGCGGACCCAGGGTGGCGCGACGCGCGCCTCACCCCGGCGATGCGTGCCTACGCCGCGCTCCTGCGCGAGATCGAGCGCGCCCAGCGGGGCGCTGCTCCGCTTCCCTGAGGAGCTGTGCAGCCTCATGCGGGCGAGCAAGCGTGGCCGGGGCCTAGGGCGTCGGGGCGCTCCGCCACACCCGAGCGCACGTCACGGGAAGCCGCGTCGTGTCAGGCTACGCCTCCTCCTCCGCCATCTCAAACGCCGGGAAAGGGTTGGGCAGCGTAGACCACCGGCCGCTGTCGCCTGCCGCCAACACGGGGTCTAGCAGGCAAGCGTCCAGCCGCGCGCGCAGCCCTTCGACGTCCATGTGCTGCCCGATGAACACGAGCTGTTGCGCGCGGTCGCCGTATCGTGGGTGCCAGGTCGGCGCTTCGTCCGGTCGGTGACCTTCAGGGTGCGTCCAATGCTCCTTGGGGACGGCTGCCCACCAAAGACCCATCGCATGCACGTTCGTGACGCCACCCGCCTGTCCCCACTCGTAGGCCACCTGATGGGCGGCCGCGACCCAGAAGAATCCCTTCGAACGGAGCACACCGCGCCACAGCGCACGATCGTGGAAGAGGTCCCAGAGCTTCTGCGCGTCGAAGGGCTCTGGACTCCGATACACAAAGCTGGTGATGCCAAACGCCTCCGTCTCGGGTGTGTGGTCACCCTGCAGTTCACGGATCCAACCTGCGGAGCTCGCTGCCCTGTCGTAGTCGAAGAGGCCTGTGTCGAGGACCTGGTCCAGCGGCACTTGTCCGCGAGAGGTGAGAAGGAGCTTGGCGCCTGGGTTGAGCGCACGAACGACAGCCTCCACGGCGTGTGCGTGATCGCTGCTCACCAGGTCCAGCTTGTTCAAGACGATGACATCGGCGAACTCGATCTGCTCGATCAAGAGGTCTGACACCGTCCTTGTGTCGTCCTCGCCGAGCGCCTCTCCGCGGTCAGCGAGGGCTTCCGCCGCATGGTAGCTGTCGAGAAAGTTGGCTGCATCAACGACCGTCACCATCGTGTCGAGGCGCGCGATGTCACCGAGGCTGACGCCCGCTTCGTCCTCGAAGGTGAAGGTCTGCGCGACGGGAATCGGCTCCGAGATGCCCGTGGACTCGATCAGAAGATAGTCAAAGCGACCCTCCTGCGCGAGGCGCGAGACCTCGGCGAGGAGGTCGTCTCGCAGCGTGCAGCAGATGCAACCGTTCGACATCTCCACAAGGCGCTCCTCTGTCCGCGAGAGCGCTGCACCGCCCCGCTCAATAAGGCCAGCGTCGATGTTGATCTCGCTCATGTCATTGACAATTACCGCGACGCGTCGCCCCTGACGGTTGTTCAGCACCTGGTTCAAGAGGGTCGTCTTGCCTGCTCCGAGGAAGCCAGAGATGACGGTTACGGGCAGACGCGCGTCAGACGAGGGGGTGGCTAGCTCCGGAGACATGACTCACTCCATGGAGAGGATGAGGGCGGGTCGGGTAGGCTGTTGACGTCACGCGCGAAGCGCCTCGGTGCGACGGTGCGCGGCTGCGTCCCAGCTCAGCAAGCGGCGCCTACCGGTCCGCGCGGAATTGGGCAACTAACTTGCATAAACGCTTCGCGCAAGAGGCGCGCGCAAGGAGCCGGCGCGACTCGCGCTCTGCGATCGAGGGCTCACCGAGGATGACCCTTGCGTATGCTCCCCCGCGGACCGTGGCCAGCGCGGACATCGCAGACGCGAGACGCGAGTGGTTGCTCCCCCACAGCGCGTCCTCAGCGCTCCAGCATGACCTCCGACGCGGCGCCGAGCCTGGTGAGGGCCTCCCCTGCGACCTCGGCGTGAACAAACACTTCGACGAAAAACGAAGTCACCAAGCCGGCCACCAGATCGCGGGCACGCTCGGGAGGGAGGTAGGTGAAGGTCTCACGTCGGTTCGTCATGCGGCGATCCTGTCCGCACCCAGGGGCAAACATGGGCAGCAAGCCAACCACGTCGCTCATCCCCCAGTGGCCCAGGTCGGCGATCTCGGCGAGGAGCCGGGGTCCCTCCGCATCCTCGAAATTCCTACGTAGTAGGGTGTTCCCGACGGGCGTGATGCTGTTGTCCTCCCTTGCAAGCAAGAACCCCAGCGGACGATCCCCAAGATCGGCGAGGCTCACACCCGGTACAAGCGGGTTCGCGAGGGGGGCTGCGATGGCGAAGACGCCAGCGATGGCAGGATCTTCCTGGGCGACGAGGCCGGCCGTGACGGCGCCAAAGGAGTGGCCCAGGACGGCGACCGGTGGTGCTTCCATGCGAAGGAATGGTGGCAGGAGGTCGGCGCCGGGGCCTCCGCGCAGAGCGGCGACGAGCGCGTGTATGTCGTCGGCGCGGACACGGAGAAAGGGAGCGCCGACGGGTGCAGCGCTGCCGTCAAGCTCGTCCCAGAGGGTGTTGCCCTCGTGATCGGGGGCCACCACGACGAAGCCGTGACTTGCGAGCCGCTCGGCGATCGCGCTCCCGCTCCACCGCGTGCACACGTGGCAGTGAGAGAAGATCAAGACGGGGGCCTGCGCTCCGATGGCGGGTGCGAGGCCGCGGGACGCCCCGATCGTTGGCCGCAGACAACCCTCGGGTGCCTCGTCGATGAGCTCGCTCAAGGAAGCCGATCGTGCCGGGTCGCGCTCGAGGGAAGCGAGAGCCGACGTTGCGGCACCACGCGTACGGGAGGGGTACCAGACCTCAACGGCGACGCTTCGGTCGCCTCCATCGGTTCCTCGCGAGAACGTAAAGGTCTGATGCCCCACAGGGTGAGGGCCGGGCATGTCTGCCTGCATGGCCGCATCGGGCGGCCACGTCGAATCGAGACGGTCACTGTCGTAAGAGGCGCAGCTGCCGAGCAGGCCGCACGACCCCCCCAGAAGCAGCGCCGTTAGACACGATAGCAGGCGCTGTCTACGCAGCGCGCCGACCCTGCGACGAGCCGAGGCGCTCGGGCTGGGGGCGACACTGGGCACAGCACATCGGAGCGCGGGGCAGCCCCGTGATTCCGGTGGTGCGTCGAGGCGCAGGGTCTTCGGCGAAGCGAACAAGGGGGAGTCCTGGGTGCGGCTTGGGGGGGACCGTACGTTCCCCCTGCGCGTTTGCGCAGGGCACGAGGATGCTCCGGTGGCGCCGTCGTGGCAAGGTCTGAGCGCACGCGGTCATCGGCTTCGGGGCGCTTGCTCTTCATGGATGGTGATGCGGTCTTGGTGCCTCAGGCAGCTAGCCGCCCGCCAAGCGCTGGAGCGCCTGAGCGAGGGCGTTGACCTCGTCCTCCCGGTGGCCCGCTGAGAGGCTCAAGCGCAGCCGTGATGTCCCTGGGGCCACGGTGGGAGGTCGGATCGCTACGACGTGAAAGCCCTCCTCGCGCAGCGCTGCGGCCAGGCGCAGCGCGGTGGCTTCGTCCCCCACGATCCATGGGAGGATGGGCGTGCTGTGGTCAGCGACCGCCGGACCAGGGACGAGCGCAACCAAGCGGCGCAGGTGTTCCCGTCGGTCATCGGCTGCCCGGCCCACCGCGAGCGCAGCTCGCGCGGCGGCAATGGTCGGGATGGGCAGCGCGGTCGAGTAGATGCCGGGTCTCCCGGCTTGCAGAATCGCGTCCACCACGTCTCGGTCGCCCACGACGAAGCCACCTTGGGAGGCGATCGCCTTGCTGAGCGTTCCCACGTGGACGTCGACGCGATCGTGGACCCCGCAGGCTGCCGCGCTCCCTCGCCCTTCATCGCCGAGCACCAGGCAGCCGTGGGCGTCATCGACCACCACGAGGGCGTCGTAGCGGTCCCGCAGCGCGCAGATGTTGGCGAGCGGGGCGATGTCTCCGTCCATGCTGAAGACACCGTCGGTGACGATGAGTCGCCTCCCCTTGGCTTGCTGGAGGCCTGCTTCCAGGGCGTCCATGTTCGCGTGGGGGTACACGTGCACCCTCGCCCCTTGGCGCCTTGCCAAACGGAGGCCGTCGATCAAGGAGGCGTGGTTGAGGCTGTCCGAGTAGACGTCGACCCCTTCGGTCGCCAGCGCCTGCATGGCAGCGATGTTCGCCGCATAGCCTGTGGGGAAGAGGAGCCCGCTCTGGGCGCGTTGCCACGTGCAGAGATCCGAGACGAGGGCCTCGTGGAACACCGTGTGGCCCGCCACGAGGGAGGAGGCTCGTGGCCCTGCCCCGGGGGTCGCGGCGCGCCACGCCGCGAGGACATCTGGATGATCGGCGAGCCCGAGGTAGTCGTTCGTCGAGAAGAGGGTGAGCGATCGACCGTGGGTGTCGAGGGCGTGGAGGTTGTCGACCGGGGTCAAGGGTTCGAGGCTTCGGAGCAGGTTCGCTGCTTGTCGCCGATCGCGGTCGCTGGAGAGCGCCGCAGCCCAGGAGGGGTCTCGCGCGGCGCCGCTCATGGCCAGAGTTCGTTGGCGAGGCGAGTCCAAGCGTCGCCGAGAGTCTCGAACTCCCCCTGTACCTCCTCGCGAGGAGTCTCCCACACCCTGACGTGTGGCTCCACAGCGCGCAGGAGAGTCGCGTTGGAGCGTGCCGCTAGGTCCTTGGGGTCTCCAGCGTTGAGGACGACAGCGACGCCTCGGTGGGGGAGTGAATCCAGCGCGGCCAGGCAAGCGCGGCACTGATGGACGGCCCCGAGCCGGTTGGCACAGACGACAAGCACCTTGCCGGGCCGCGCGGCGATGAGATCCCGGAGGTCCTCGGTCCACGTCAGCGGGGAGAGCAGCCCGCCCGCACCCTCGACCAACGTGATGCCGTCGGCCAAGCGGTGTGCATCGAGCGCGGCGATCCACCCCGGAAAGTCCAGCGCCACGGCGTCCTGGTCGGCGGCGAGCGGGGGGGCAAGCGGGGCACGCAGGCGTTGCAGGGCGGCCCGGGGCTCAGGCTGGCCGCTGGCCTGGGCCAGGCGTACGCCGTCCTCGCGTTCGCCCGGCTGAGCGCCCTCGGTGCCGGACTCGGCGGGCTTGATGGCGCGGAGGGTGCGCCCCTGGACGTGCCACCGCGTGAGCAGGGCGACGCTGACAAAGGTCTTGCCCACCTCGGTGTCCGTGCCGGTCACGTAGAGGATGTCGCCGGCTTCAAGTCGCATCGCGCAGCTCCTCTCTGAGGCTGGCGGCGAGCCCGTCCACCAGGTGGTCGATCTCGTCCAGCGTAATGGACAGGGGAGGCATGAGCACGATGACATCCCCCAGGGGGCGCAGGAAGATACCGTGTTCGCGGGCTCGGAGGCAGACCCGCATGCCGGCGCGTCGGTCCGCAGTGAAGGGGGTCTTGGTGGCTCGATCGTGGACGAGCTCGATGCCGGCGCAGAGTCCGTACGCCCGCACATCGCCAACGCCCGGGATGCCGTGGAGGCGGCTGAGCGCGTGCTGGAGGTGTGCGATCTTGGCGCCTAGGTCGCCAGCGCCGTCTTCGCGCTCGTGGAGGTCGAGCGCAGCGAGCGCCACGGCGGCACCGAGCGGGTTACCGGTGAAGGTGTGGCCATGGTAGAAGGTGCGGGCCTCGGAGGCCGCGCCGAGGAAGCCTCGAAACACCTGCTCGGTGGTGAGGGTAGCGGCGAGGGGCAGGTACCCGCCGGTGAGCATTTTCGCGACACAGAGGAAGTCCGGCGCTACGTCCTCCTGCGCGCAGGCGAAGAAGGTGCCGGAGCGACCACACCCCGTCGCCACCTCGTCGAGGATGAGGAGGACGTCGTGGCGACGCGTCACCTCGCGCACGCGACGCAAGAAGCCCTCGGGCAGGGGGAGGATACCCGCTGCGCCTTGCATCCCCGTCTCGAGGATGACCGCGGTCACCTCGCTCGCGTGGTCTTCGATGAGCTGCAGGGTTTGCTCCAGGCACGCCGTGCCACAGGTCCTACGCTCTTTGCCGAGCGGGCAGCGGTAGCAGTAGGGCGAGGGTCCGTGGAGGACGTCGAAGAGCAGCGCTTTGAACTTGCCATGGAAGAGGTCGATGCCGCCGACCGACACCGAGCCGATGGTGTCGCCGTTGTACGCGTTGCGCAGCGCGATGAATCGGGTCTTTCGCTGCTGGGCGGGGTCTGGGTGCTGCACGCGGAGCTGGTACGCCATCTTGAGCGCGATCTCGACGGCGGTCGATCCGTTGTCCGAGTAGAATACGCGGCGGAGCCCTTCCGGCGCGAGGTCAGCCAAGCGCTTGGCGAGGATGATCGCCGGCTCCGTGGCGTTGCCGAGCATCGTCGCGTGAGCGATGCGCTCCATCTGCGCACGGAGGGCAGCGTCGAGGTGGGGATGGCGGTGTCCGAACGCGTTGCACCAGAGGGAGGCGACGCCGTCGAGGTAGCGCCGACCTTCATGGTCGATCACGTAGTTGCCGTCTCCCGCGACGACCAGGAGGGGAGATTCATCGCGGTAGAGACTGTGCGGCGTAAAGGGGTGCCACACATGCTGGTCATCCCACGCTTCCAGGGTGGCCTTGGGGTAGCGGTCGTAGGTCATGGTCTCACGAGCTGAGGGAACAAGCCCACTGGAGGTGGCGTTCTACGCCCCCCGCAGTGGTGGCGAAGGAAGCGAGCAGGAGAATCCAGAGCCCGAGCACGGTGACGGCTCGAAGCGTCCCGTAGGCGGTGTCTGCGCGGGTCGCGCGGGGAAGGCAGCGGGTCATGGTGAGGGCCCAGAGCCCGCAGAGGAGGTAGGCGGTGGCGAGGAAGGGTAGGGCGCTGCCAGGGCGGACCCAGCCTAGGGTATGCAGCAGGTTGGGAGCGAGGCATCCCTGGGTCAGCATGGGCAGCGCCACCTCGCGGAGCGGCACCGCGACGTGTGGTGGGCTCTCCGGGAATGTCGCCACGAGCGCGAGGTTGGCGATCGAGCTCGCCCACCCGACGATCAGCAAGACCAGCGCCGGTTGGGCGTCTCCTCGCCGGTGCGCTTGTTCCAAGACCAGGGCCAGCGCTATGGCGAGCGCCGGCAGGGCCGGCAGGAGGATGCGCGGTCCCATGCCCCAGCCCGCGGTCCACAGCCCAAAAGAGGCTGCAACATAGAGGAAGCCAGCGAAGGTCAGCGCTGCGCTCAGAGCGAGCCAGCGGGGCAGGGTCGGTGCGGTCCGCAGGAGCAAGGGCGCCAGCAGGAGCGCGGGTGCGGCGAAGAGGAGCCCCCGGGCCGGGCCTACGAGGAGTCCGCTCAGCGAGCGCAGCGTGGGGTGGGACACGCCACCAAAGCCCACCTGGTGGATCGCGACGGAGGCTTCGTGGTGGAGGTTCTGGTAGCTCGTGGAGAGCGCGTTCCCGAAGGCTGCGTGGTTGTACGCCAAGGTCAGCGCGACCCACGGGAGCGCGCCCACGCCAATCGCCGCGAGCAGGGACCAGCGTCTGGCCTTGGGGTCGCTCAGCAGGCCGATGCCGAGCGCGACGAGGACGAGCGCCGCTTGGTATTCGATGGCGAAGGCGATCCCACCTGCGCACCCTGCACCAATCCCAGCGGTCAACGCGCGGCTGGGGTGCGCGAGGGCGACCTGGGTCAGGCGCCAGGTGGCGAGCAGGGCGGTCATCACCAGCGCGTGGCCGAAGTAGGCGTGGCCGTAGTGCAGCGCGTGGCTGGCGCCGTAGAGGCCGAGGACGGCGGCGTGGGGTCGCCATCCCTGGACGCCAAGGGCCCGCAGTAAGCCCAGCAGGAGCCACATCCCTGCGAGCGCTGCGGGCAGCATCACCCCGAAACGGGCGTAGAGGAGCAGGGTGCGGTCCTCGACGCGGTCCTCCACGAGGTAGGCGAGGCGCACGGCGGGCATAGCGAGCACGCTGCTACCCGGCGCCTTGTCTGCGTACATCCGTCCATCGCGCGCGGCGATGTCGAAGATCGCCCCCCAGCGCTCCCACTCGGCGGTGACGTCGATCTCACCCCGCGTCGCCAGCGCGTGGGCCAGGTAGAGGCGAGAGCGTTCGTTCGGGGCGCTGACCTGCGTAGGCAGCCAGAACATCGCCAAGCAGAGCAGCAGGACCAGGCAGAACGCCAGGGAGGCGGCCGGGTGGGGGTGGTCTGCGTGCGAGGTCTCCGAGCGGCGGTGCATGGCGACGGGAGGGGGGTGGGGCTCACGTGGGCGTGGGGCGGAGCCAGGAGGGGAAGTGAGCGCAGCGCGGAGGCGAGGCTGTCTCGGCCGCTGAGGCGCAGGCGCTGGCACCTCGTAGCCCATTTGCGTGCGTGTGGCTACGTGCCACGCGCCCTTGACCACGGGCACTCTCGACCCCACCCCTGGGTCACGCGGCGCGGGGGCTAGCGTGGCACGGACCGGGGGCGTCGGAGCGACACCGAGGCACCGCGGGGGGCGCGGCCGGCACACGCGACGCACTTTTCGAGCCTCGCCGACGTGTCACCGGCAGGTGGCGGCGGCGGGGCGCAACGCGACGCACAGGATGTGCAGGGGGTGGTGATGAGCCGATTTGAGAACAAGGTGGTGGTGGTCACAGGTGCGACGGGCGGGATTGGCGAGGCGACGGCGCGAGCGCTGGTTGCTGAGGGCGCATCCGTGGTGCTGGCTGACCTCGATGAGGGCCGGCTGGGGGCGCTGGCCGAAGAGCTTGGGCAGCGTGCCGCGTTTCGGGTGGTGGACGTCGCGAGCGAGGCGGACAACCGTGCGATGGTTCACCTGGCCGTCGAGCGCTTCGGCGCCCTGCACGGGCTCTTCCTGAACGCTGGAATTGAGGGCCAGGTAGGGCCTCTGGAGACGCGCACGGAGGAGGCGTGGAGGAGGGTGCTGGATGTGAACCTTCACGGCGTACGCTACGGCATCGTAGCTGCCCTGGACGCCATGCGGGCTGCTGGCGGGGGGAGCATCGTGATCACGTCCAGCGTGGCGGGGCTCATCGGGGCGCCAGGATTGGCGCCTTACGTGTCCAGCAAGCACGCGGTGATGGGCTTGATGAAGACCGCGGCGGCTGAGCTCGCGCCGCAGGGGATTCGGGTCAACAGCGTTAACCCTGGACCCGTGGACAACCGCATGATGCGCTCCATTGAGGAGCAGGCGAGCCCTGGCCACGGGGACGCGGTCAAAGCTGGCTTCGTCGCACGTGTTCCCTTGGGACGCTACGTGACCAACGAGGAGGTCGCGCGGGTCGCGTGTTTCCTGCTGAGTGACGAGTCGGCAGGGGTCGTCGGGGCTCACTACGTGGTCGACGGCGGCCTGAACGCCATCTGAGGGTGTTGCGCAGGCCTCGGCGTAGCCTCGTGGCAACGCCTAGGAAGTCGGTGACCCATCGAGCGTCGGGTTCACGACCGCAGTGCCGTTGAAGTGCTGCCTCGCCCGCGAGGCAAAGTCCGCGGGCGCTTCCGGGCGGTGAAACCACCAGCCTTGGAAGCCGGGACAGCGTGCGGAGGCGAGGCGCTGGAATTGCGCCTCCGTCTCTACCCCTTCGGCGACGACGCTGAGGCCCAAGGTCTCCGCCATCGCGAGGATTGTCAGGATGATCTGCTCGTCGTTCGGATCGTGGACGATGTCGCGGACAAAGGAGCGATCGATCTTGAGCTCGTGAAGCGGCAAGCGCTTGAGGTAGGCGAGCGACGAGTACCCGGTACCGAAGTCGTCCATCGAGAAACGTACGCCGAGCGTGCGGAGGTCATCCATGATCGCGACCACAGCTTCGACGTCATGGACGAAGGTCGATTCGGTGAGCTCGAGCATGACGCGCGACCCGTGGTCGTGGAGGCGCCGGCGCAGCTCCTCCGCGAAGCCCGGCTCGCGGAACTCACGCGCGCTGACGTTGAGGCTCACGGTCAGGCATCGCAGCGCGGGGTCGTCCTGCCACGAGCGCAGCACCTCGCAGGTGAGCTCTAAGGCGCGCCGTCCGAGGGGCAGGATGAGACCCGTCTCTTCGGCGATCGGGACAAACTCGCCAGGGTAGATGAGGCCACGCAGGGGGTGATGCCAACGCAGCAGCGCTTCTGCGCCCGTGAGGACCCCATCACGGGTGTACTTGCCCTGCAGATCGAGGACCAGCTCTCCCCTCTCGAGGGCGCGGCGGAGGTCATTGGCGAGGCTGACCTGGCGCTCCACGCTGCGCTGGAGGGAGGGGGCGAAGGTGCCCAGTCGGTTGCGGCCTTGGCGCTTGGCCTGGTAGAGGGCGAGGTCCGCCTGCTTCAGCGCCTCGTCAGCAGGAAGATCAGGCTTGACCAGGGTCAAGCCGACTGAGCCCGTGACATGGGCCTCCAGGGTGCACGCGTCCTCGCCCATGGATCGCTCGACGACGAAAGGGCGCTCGAGTGCAGCCAGCACGTCTCGGGCGACCGCAGTGCCTCGCTGAAGGGCCTGCTGAGCGTCGGTCGCCATGGCGTCGAGCAAGACAACGAATTCGTCTCCTCCGATGCGCGCCAGGTGGGCGGTGGTGGGCAGCACCGCCGCGAGGCGTTGGGCGCACTGGGCAAGCAGCACATCTCCCACATGGTGGCCGCTGGTGTCGTTGACCTTCTTGAACTCGTCGAGGTCGACCAGCAAGAGCACGGCGAGCGCACCGCTAGACTTGGTCCGTGCGGCCGTCGCCTCCAGCTCCTCCAGGAAGTGCTGCCGGTTTGAGAGGCCGGTGAGCGTGTCTCGGTACGCGAGCTCGTGGATTCGCTCTCGGTCCGTGCGCTGCTCGGTGACGTCCTGGAGGGAGCCGACCCAACCCTGCGCTTCGTCGGGCAGGGGGTCGCTCCCCGCGAGGCGATCCACGTCCATCTGCAGGTGCACCCAGCGCGTAGCGCCCAGAGCGGTGGTCACCCGGCACTCTCCGGTCAGGGGAGCGCCCTGCGCGCCTGCGCGCAGCGCCTCCACCGAGCTCAGCAGCCAAGGCTGCTCTTCCGGGTGAAAGGCGTCCAGCCAGCGTTGGCCGACGGTGCCGCTGACCGTGTAGCCGGTGAGGCGCTCCCAGGCCGGGTTGAGGAAGGACCAGCGACCCTTGCGGTCCACCCGGAAGACCACCTCGCGAAGCTGGCTGACCAAGCGCTGGTAGCGCGCTTCGTCGCTCTGCCGCTGCTCGGTGATGTCGGTGTGGGTGCCGAGAATCAGGGCCGGTCGCTGGCCCTCATCGCGCTCGACGACGCGGCCGCGGCTCAGCACATAGCGCCAGGTGCCATCGCGTGCCGTGAGGCGAAAGGAGAGCTCTAGGAGACCGCGTCCTTCGCTGGCGAAGGCCAGGAAGCGAGCCATCGTGCGCGCTCGATCCTCCGGGTGGATCAGCGGTCCCCACTGGAGGATGGTGTCGCTCACTTCGTGTGGCTCGTAGCCCAGCGCCCGCTTCCAGTGGGCCGACACGCTGCCCTCGTTGTTGCGGAGGTCCCACTCCCAGAGGCCTACACCTGTCTCCTCGAGCACGAACTCTCGCTTCGCCTCGCTCGCACGGAGGGCCAGCTCGGCGCGCTTTCTGTCGTCGATGTCTGCGAGGGTGCCGTAGAGCCGGCGGGGGTGTCCCTGCGCGTAGGCGACCCGCCCGAGCGTCCGGATCCAGCGCGGGCGACCGCTCTGCGTGATGATCGAGAGCTCGAGATCGTAGGGCTCCCCGCTCGACAGGGCTCGGTCCACAGCCTCGGTGATGCGCCGGCGGTTCTCGCCTTCAGGGTAGAAGCTGAGCGCGTTGGCCAAGGTGACGGGGTAGCTGGCGCTGACCTCGTGGATCTCTCGCGTCACAGGCGTCCAGTGGAGCGCTCCTGAAGCGAGGTCCAGCGACCAGCCGCCGACCCGCGAGACGGCGCAGGTGTCCTCCAACAGCCGCTGCGTCTCCTGGAGCTGGGCGAGCGCGTCAGCGAGCCTGGACTCGCTCTCGCGGATGTCGGTGACGTCCAACACGTAGCCACGAAAGCTCCCGTCCTCGTCCAGTTGGCAGTGTTCCCAGACGTAGAGCCAGCGGCCCCCGGCGTGGCGTACCCGGTACGCGGCGCGGAAGCTGTCGGTTGCACCAGCGCCTAGGAAGTCCTCGGCCGCTCGTTCCAAGTCCCCCAGATCCTCTGGGTGGACATAGCTCGCCCATGGCGCAGTGCCGCCACGGAGGGAGTCGGGGTCGTAGCCCAGCACCGCAGCGACGTTGTCCGACACCTCCATCACCGGCCAACCAGGCGCATTGGCCCACCGGAAGAAGACAAGCGGCCCCTTATCCAAGAACCCGGACGTCATGTCATGGCCTGCGCTTCTTGGTCTGAGAGCGCGTACGCCAGCGTTGACCGGCGTGCGACGGGTCTGTGACTTGGTGACTCTGCCGCCTTAGGTGGTGGGGCGTCAAGGCGTTGTCGTGTCGGGACCCTGGGCGAGGTCCAGCGCGAACACGACCGGGAGCCGGGCAGGCAGGGGTTGTCCTCGGGGGATGCCGAAGACCTGGCGGAGCAGCCCGACCACGCCGCTCTCGTCGATCCCGAAGTTGTCCAGGATGAGGTCGATCAGCAAGCGGCTAGGGAACTCCGCGTGCAAGGTGACGAGCGTCGGGAGCGCGGCCTCCCACGTCACGCTATAGCGGGGATCCAGCAGGATCAGCTCGCCCAAGAGGTTGCCGGCGTCGTCGCGGACGGAGATGCCAAAGTTGTCCGACGTGCCGGTGAACACCCCATCGCTGCGAGCACCGCGCAGAGCGACCTCCGTGCCCCGGTCGGGGAGGAAGTTCTCGTTGTAGTCCTGCGCGATGACCAGCCGCTCACCCTCGAGCACGGCGAGCAGGAGGCGCGGGACGAAGCCCGCGATCACGTCGCGTGCGAGGGGGTTCGTCGGCTCCAGCAATCGGATGGCGCTGTCCTCGGCGTAGAGGAGAGCGAGGGGCGTCTCGGTCCAGAGCTCAGGGACCGTCTCGAAGCGCTCCTCAATAAGGGTCGCGAGCTGGTCGTCTCGGCGCGTCCAGAAGTGACCGGTGCGGGTCTCCCACAGGTAGCCGAAGGGGTAGGAGGTGAGGGACTCGGGCTTGGGTTCCGCCAGGATGTCCAAAGGATAGCGGTAAACACCCTCGATGACAGCGACCGTCGCGATGGCGTCAGCGCTGATGGCGCGCGCACGCTCGAGCGCCCCCTCGGCTTCCGCCAGGAGCGTCGCCCGCAGAGCTGGGGTCGCCTCCTCGGCGCGGCGCGCGACCTCCCACTGACGGACGGCGATCGTGCCTGCGTAGACCGCGATGGCGTGCTCAATGCGCCGCACGGAGAGCCGGAGGGTCTCCCACGCCTCATGGTAGAGGCGCGACGCCTGCGAGGAGCCCAGCCCGGGTGAGGCGGGCAGTGACTCGAAGAGCGCGCTGTACTCCTCGAGCATCGCGTGGAGCATGTCGAAGTCTCGGGCACGCCAGGCTTCGAAGGCTGCGTCGTCCATCGCGACCACGCGGCGGAACGCGATCTTGGGGCGTCGCGCGATGATGCCGGCCTGCTCGCCGATCTCGTCTTGCTGCAGCTCGCCAGCGTAGTAGAAGTAAATCTCCGGGTTCTCCTCGTAGAAGTGCCTCACCTGGAGGTCCGCCCACGCAGAGAGGACGTCGGCGAGCTGTTGCCCGCGCTCTCCGTAGACCGGCGCGAGCCAGTCCAGGTAGCGCTCCCAGTCCACGTCGGCATCCCAGGTAACGCGGGTGAGGTGGTGGTCGTATTGCCAGTAGAGCCACTCGCGCCCCGTGGTGAAGGTCACGTGGCCGCGGACCTGGAAGGGGGCCAGCACGTTGCGGATGTCGTGGTGACGAGACCAGCCGGTGATGGGCAGCGTCACCGGGGTGTTGTTGTCAAAGCCCAGCCACCAGGCGGACTCAGGGAAGTAGATCTGCTCGCGTCGCTGGTGCTCGGTCTCTAGGAAGTCCAAGTGGTGGGAGAAGGACTCGCAGTCGTAGACGGGCGCAGGAGAGTCCAAGGTGTAGAACATGGTGGTGTGGACCCAGGCTCCCATCTCTGGGACGCTCCGATTCGGGAGGTGGAAGAAGTAGTCCCCGTTCTCGTCCTTCAACGAGCAGGTGGTGTGGATCCACGCGTAGGCCCGGACCGGCGGATCCATGGCCGCGAGATGGGTCGCGGCGAGATCCAAGAGCCCTACCATGCGCCCTTCGTCGGGCTTGGTGAACTCGCTGGAGCCGATCTGCAGGGCGAAGAAGCGGAATCCCGCGGCGGCGAGCCGATCCAGGGTTGTGCGCACCTGCAGGTCGTCCGCCATGATCTGGCCCGTCTGCGGGTCCAGCCGCTCGTCGTCGACCACCTTGAAGTTGTTCTGCTGCTCGTCCAGGAAGCTCAGGACCATCCCCACCTCGATCCCCAGCCCAGCGGCTTCGGCGATGATGTCCTCAATCCAGGGAAGCCAGCCGTCGAGGTCCACGGTCTTCAGCATGTGCCAGGAGAGGGTGTTCTGCCGGTTGCGAGCGTACCAGCGGAGGTAGCGCGTGACGTAGGGTCGGAAGCTCGGGTCTGGCCGCAGGAGGTAATCGCTCCACTCGGTGGGGTGCTGGGTGTGCTCATGGAAGCCGCGCCAGCGGTAGTGCGGGGTCTCCTCGACCTCGAGGTCCAGCGGCAAGGTAGCCTGAGGATCCACCGGCCAGAAGGTCTCCTCCGGGTGGAAGTAGCGGACGCCCAAACGGTCGATGAGGTCGTAGATGCCGTACATTACGCCGGTCTCGGTGGCGGCGTCTACGAAGACGCGCGCGTGGCCCCCTTCACGCCCACCTCGGATTCGATAGCCCTCCGGACCCAGCGCGTCGCTAAGGCTCACGTCGACACGCCCGACGAGCGCTGGCGCCCGTGGCACCGCCGAGACGACCCTGCCGGCGGGCGCGGCGTCTCCACCCAGGAGACGAGCACCTGCTTCGAGGAAGTCCTCTGCCGCCAGCGTGAGCCCCGGCATGGGATTCGGGGGAACCACGACGAAGAAGGCCAGCTCACCGTTGGCCCCAGCGAGCGGGGCCGCGTTCGCCGCGTCGCTGCCTCCGTCTTTGCTGCAACCCAGCGCGAAGGTCGCCCACCAGGCGAGAGAGAGTAGGCACAGCGCTGGGGCAGGGTGGCGGGAGGGAATCGCGTTGTTCATGAAGAGGTCGGGAGAGGGAAGGAAGAGGTGTACACCCGTCAGGGGCGCATGATCCCCGCGGGTGCGGGCAGGGAGGGGCTCAATTTCTCTACACTTGGGCGAGATGTCGCGCTAGACTCCCACGCTTGGGGCCGAACGAGACCTACCTCCAGTTGCCATGAAGCGATACAACCTCACCACAACCTCCCTTGACGCGCTGCGCCAGCGCGCGGTCTGGTGCTTGGCAGTCCTCCTCGTGGGGAGCGCGCTGCTGCACGGTTGCTCGGACGACGCCACCTCCTCGCGGCAGGAAGAGACGGACGGGCCCGTGCGGCGGCCCGTGAACCCGCCGCGGGATCGGGACGTCGTTGAGGACACCTCACGTCCCGATCCGCCGCCCGGTGACGTGGTGCAGGAGGTGGACGCTCCTCCGGGCGACACCCAGACCCCGAACGACGTCGTGGAACAGCCCGAAGTCATCCAGCCGGACGTGGTCTCCCCCGAGGACACCGACACGACCCCAGGGGATGTCGTCGTCTGTCCGCAGCCGCCCCTCTGCCCCCTGGGCGAGACGCGCTGCGCGGGGAACGTGATCGAGCGCTGCGAGCGCCTCGAGGACGGCTGCGCCGGTTATGCGCTCTTCAAGGACTGCGCGGAGGACGGCCCCGAAGCGCTCTGTCAGGATCCTTTCCAGCCGGCAGTGTGCGTGGAGCCACCTGATCCTTGCGAGGGGCTCGTGGGAGCTTGCGCCGAGGAGGGTGTGCGCTGTTCCGGCAACAGCCTCAAGACCTGCGCGCCCAACGCGGACGGATGTCTGGTCGAGAGCGCCGTCGACTGTCTGGCGCAGTCCCAGGTGTGTCGTGGGAGTGAGGCGCCCGCGTGTGTCGCGCCGGAGTGCGGAGATGGGCGCATTGACGCCCCCTTGGAGGCCTGCGACACGGGCGAGGGCGAGCCGAGCCCCGGTTGTGTCGACTGTCAGATCACCAGCGGATGGCGCTGCTCGGGCCAGCCGAGCGTCTGTATTGAAGAGCCCTGCGGGAATGGCGTCCTCGAGCCCGAGTTCGGGGAGGAGTGTGATGACGGGAATCGTACCAGCGGCGATGGCTGCTCCGCCGACTGCCTGATCGAGGGGACCCTCTCCTGTCCCTCCGTGCGTGCGCGCCTCAGTTGTCCGGGCGGGCGGGTGCGCGACAGCAACGCCCAGGGCCGTCGCGACTACGATCGTTACGTCTGCGCGCCGAACAACCGTTACGCCTCGCCCGAGCTCGTCTACGAGTTCCGCGGCGCGCCCGGTCAGCGCGTCCGGGCCGTATTGGCAGGCGCCAGTCGTGCGCGGGACATCGACTTCTTCGTGCTCCGCGCCGAGGGCGCCAACCCGAGCTGCGGGAACAACATGAGCTGCGTGACGGCGAGCACGGGTGAGGAGTCCATGGAGCGCGTGAGTTTCGTCACGGAAGCGGGGGCGACCTACGCGTGGGTCATTGATGGCGTCAGCAACGGCGGCTTCTTCGATCCCCCGCGCGACACCACCGACTTCGACCTCTTCTGGATCTGTGAAGAGGAGGCGTGCGGGGACGGCGTCACGACGGGCGAAGAGACCTGTGATCACGGCGGGGCGTTGCCGCACACGGGCTGCGGGCAAGACTGCCGCGCGCTGCCCGGCTACGTCTGTGGTCGCGAGCCCGGGACCTGCGTCGAGATTCCCTGCACCGATGGCGAGCGCCCTGGGTCGCGCTGCCCGGGTGTCATCCCGGTCAGAAGCGTCGGTCCCATCGAGATTCGGGGTAGCCTGAGTGCCAACGACCCCCGCTTCCGGCGACCGGACGAGTCTTGCCGCGCGGGGAGCACGGAGCGCCCCTACGACGCCTTCACCCTGCGCAACGTCGACACCCTGCCCGTGTTCTTGGACGTCGTCGCGACCTGGTCGGGCGACGGCTACCTCCACGCCTACAGCAGCTTTGACCCCGCCGCGCCTACAGCCAACTGCTTGGGCGGCAACGATGACCTCACCGGCACACGCAACAGCGGGATCAGCGTGTTCGTGCCGGCAAACGCAGAGATCACCATCGTCGCCAGCACCTTTGGCAGCAGCCCCATCGGGAACTACACGATCAGCGTGACCCCCGCCTGGCGTTGAGCGCATCACGCCGGCGTCACGACCTCTCCCTCGACCCGCAGGAGCCCAGCGTCGACCCCGGCGGCGAGCGCGGCGTCGAGCCGCTCGCGTGCCGGCGTGGTGAGGCTCGCGTACCCGAAGAGCCTCAAGGTCTCGCGTAGGAGAGCGTCCTGCTCGATCCGGCCCGCGTGGCGCGCCACCGCGACGAGGGCGGCGCGCAGCTCGGCCAGCGGGATCTCGTCGATGGCGCGGGGCCTCTCGTCCCCCTGCGCGGGGCGGAAGAGCGTGAAGGAGGCTGCCTGCTCGGCGCTGAGCCACACGACCTCGTCCCCATCCACATGGAGGCCCGCGCTGCGCGCAGCCACCAAGGTCTCGCCCAGGAGCTGGGCGCTCACGCGTGCAATGCCAAAAGTGTCGAGGACCCTGCGCGCCAACGCGCGCAGGGTCAGCGGCGCTTCGACCTCGGCCACCTCGCGCACCATCGCCTGCTGCTCGGCAGGTCGGAGCGCTCGCCAAGCCGCTGGCCCCTGATCCCCTCGCGGGGGGAGGGCCGCCGCCCGCCAGGGGTGCGCGCCGGGGAGGGCGAGCGCCGCGTCGGAGAGCTTGGGTGCATCGGCATAGCGCTCAACCACACGCCTCCGCCGCTCGTCGTCCTCCGCTCCCACCCGGGCATCGTCGCTCGAGTTCGAGGCTGGGGAGGCGCTCTGAGACCCGGCGGCGCCCGCGGCGCCCTCCCCAGGCGCCGCCTCCGGGTCGACCGTGCCGCGCGAGACCTGACCCAGACGCAGCGCGTCCTCAATGGCGGTGACCGCGCGCTCGGTCTCCCCCTCGCGGTCGACCCACCAGTCGGTGGACCAGATGCGGTGAATACGCCAGCCCATCTTCTCTTCCAGCACCTGCTGCCGAAGCCTGTCCCGCTCGCGCGCAGAGGTCGTCCGGTGGTAGGTGGCGCCGTCGCACTCGATGCCCAGCACGTAGCGCCCGCGGAAGTGGGGGTGCCGAACGGCGAGGTCGATCCGGTATCCCGAGCACCCGACCTGCGTGTCCACATCCCACCCCCGTCGACGCAGCGCTGTGAAGACCTCCTCCTCGAAGGGGGAATCGAAGGTGCCGCCGACGTGGTGCGCGAGCCCGAGCGCCCGAGCGCCATGGGCTGCATACTCCAGGAAGAGCTTCAGGTGGGCGACCCCGATCGCGTCCGTGCGGCGGAGGTCCATCTGGTCTGGATCGAGCGAGGAGAAGACGAGGAGCCGCGTCCGCGCCCGCGTGACGGCGACGTTGAGCCGTCGCTCACCGCCATCCCTGTTCAGGGGCCCGAAGTTCATCGCGACACGGCCGTGTTCGTCGGGCCCATAGCAGATGGAGAAGAGGATGGAGTCGCGTTCGTCACCTTGGACCGTCTCCAGGTTCTTCACGAAGACGGGCTCAATACGCTCGCTCGAGAAGTGGGGCTCGATCTCAGGGTGCTCTCGTCGGGCTCGATCCAGGAGGTCTTCGATCAAGGTCTGCTGCGGCAGGCTGAAGGTGATGACGCCGAGGCTCTCCTTGGACAAGATCGGGTCACGCAGCCGGCGCACCACTTCCGCCACCACAGCCTCTGCCTCCACGCGGTTCGTGCGTGCGCCACCGCGCGCGTAGGTCCCTTGGACCTGCATGAGGCGCACCCCCTGGTCGTCGGTGGTGCTCCCCGCGCTCGGGAAGGTGATGAGGCGGTGGTCGTAGTAGTTGGCGTTGGAGAACGCGATCAGCGACTCGTCGTTGCTCCGGTAGTGCCAGCGGAGGTACATCTCGGGCACGCCGGCTGCCAGGCACTCGTTGAGGATGGACTCGAGCTCCTCAATGTCCTCTTCGTCGCAGAAGTCCTCCTGATCCGCCCGCTGGAAGAAGGAGGTAGGGGGGAGCTGCTTGGTGTCTCCGACCACGATGACCTGCTTGCCCCGTCCGATGGCCCCGATGCCGTCTGCAGAGGGAATCTGGCTGGCTTCATCGAAGATGACGACATCAAAGGGTGGCAGTTTGGGGTCCAGGTACTGCGCGATGGACAGTGGGCTCATCAGGAAGCAGGGCTTGAGCAGGGGCACCAGGGTGGGGAGCTCCAGGAGGAGCCGCCGGATGGGGAGGTGGTTGCGCTGCTTCTGCAGCTGGTGCAGCAGCGTCGCCAGCTCGGAGCCGGTCGCCCGCGGCGCCTGCGGAGAGGGCAGCGCGCTGGCCAGCCTGGCGCGGACCTCCTGCGTCGCGAGCGCCATGGAGGCGCGGTCCATCGTCCGAAAGGTCACGATGTGGTGCTCATGCTCGAGCCGTCGGAATCCGGACAGCTCTGGCGTGCGATCCATCACCTGCTGGACCCACCACGCCGCGAAGCCGTGCTCGAAGCTCTGCACGGTGTGGCGAAGGTCCACGGCGCCCTCCGCGACGTGCTGGACGAGCGCGCTCAGTCCTAGCTGGGCCAGGCGTTGCCGGCCATCAAGGTGCTGGCTCCAGTCCCGCAGCGACGCGGGCGAGGCGGCGGCCACCCGCTCGAGGATGTCTGCCTGGGCGGCGCAGAAGTCGCCGCCCTCCTGCTTCGGCGTCTCCCAGCGGAGCACGCCCGCCACGCTCTCGACCGCATCACGCCAGCCACGCCAGGCGCGGGCGAACGCTTCCATCGCTTCACGCAGCACGTCCCTCTGGTCCGGGTCGACGGCGAGGCGCTCCAAGACGTCTACGGTGCCGCGGGCTGCTGCGGCAGGGAGAGCGTAGGCGCTGCGTCGCAACCCACGCGCGCTCTCGACGGCGTCCACGAAGGCGCGGAGCGCCTCGGGGGAGGTCTCCAGGCCCTGCCATGCATCGGGCAGCTGCGCGCTCAGAGCCGCAGCGCGCGCGTCGACGTCCGCGTCGAGCGCGCGCAGCCGAACCATCGCGTCGATGTCGCGCGCCAGGTCCGCCGCAGGGGCAGGGCTCTGGCCCGGTGCAAGCAGCGCTCGCGTCTGCGCGCGGGCGCGCCACCAGGCGAAGAGCGTGACGAGCAGCAGCAGCCACCACCACGGCTTCCGCAACACCGCGGCCCAGCCGGCGTCTACGCGCGCCGGCGCCTCCGGGCGCCACCGGGGTCGCAGCGTTGACCACGCGTTCTGCCGAGCCTCAACAGCATCGGCGAGAGCGCGCAGGCCCTCCGCTCGTGCTGGCCAGTCCCGGTCCTGCAGCGCGTCGGCCTTCAGCTGCGGTGCGTCCAGGAGCAGCGTCGCATCCGCCCACCACTGGCAGAGGTCTTCGCGCGGCGCTCCGTCCAGACCCGCTTGCGCTGCCAGGTGGCCCCACGCGCTGCGGACGCGGTCGAGCTGGTCCCGCAGCGCAGCGCAATGCCGGCTGAGGGTGGGGGCGAGGGTCGGCGTCCAGTGTACGTGGGTGACGGCCGCCAGGCTGTGAGCGCGGGGAGGGCCCACGACCCGGAGAATCGCCTCCCAGCGCTCGACCGCGTCCAAGAGTCCGGCGTAGCGTTCCTTGGAGAACTGCTCGGGGTGGTCGGCCCACGAGAGGGGTGCCGGCGGGACGTCGCGCAGGCGCATCAGCAGGCCGAGCGCTTGGTAGAAGGACCAGCCCGGGGGGCGCTCGCGCCCGACCTCGAGGGCGTAGGCGTCCAGCGCAGCGCGGCGCTTGCCCAGCGCAGCAGCGTGTTCCTCCCACCCGCTCTCGCTCGAGGTGCCCGCCATCTCCATGGCGAGGGCCAGTTGGTCGAGGACCTTGCGGCGGGTCGATTCTCGGCTGTGCAGCTCCAAGCAGAAGGGGCCGAGGCCGGCGGCGCTGAGGCGCCGGTAGACCACGTCCAGGGCCGCCATCTTCTCCGAGACGAAGAGGACCCGTTTGCCCTCGGCGAGGAGCTGCGCGATCATGTTGGTGATCGTCTGCGATTTTCCAGTGCCGGGAGGTCCTTGCAGGACAAAGCTCGCCCCCCTGGAGGCAGCGGCGACGGCTGCGAGCTGGGACGCATCCGCGTCGAGGGGGCAGAAGGCCTGTGCGGCTGGGAGCTCGGCTTTGGGGATGGACCCAGGCCCACGGTCGAGGTCGCTCGTGCGGGCACCATAGGGTTGGCCGTCGACGATGGCTCGTGCGACGTCGGACGTCAGGAGCTGCCCGGCGCTTGCGGCCAGGTCGTGGTACATGAGGAACTTGGCGAAGGAGAAGAGGCCCAGGCCGCAGGTCTCCCGGATGAGCCAGCGGCTCTGGCCAGCGACCACCTCCCGCGCGCGGTGGAGGATGAGGGGGAGGTCCACCTCCGCCTCGGGGTCGAGGTGACGCTCCAGCGGCGTGAGATCGATGCCTAAGTCGGCCTTCAGCTTCTCGACGAGGCTCGGGTTGAGGAAGGGCGGCGCGTCTCCTGCGCTCAGGCGGAGGGAGCGGCTCCCCGCTTCGCGCGTGAGGGTCATCGGCCACAGCACGACGGGCGCCAGCAGCTCGCGCTGGCTGCTCTCGGCCTCGAACCAGTGAAGAAAGCCCATCGTGAGGAAGAGCGATGTTGCGCCGCCCTCCTCTTCGGCGAGGCGGGCCGCCCGGGCGAGGGCGACGCCGCGCTTCTCAAGGTCTCCGGCGGGATGCCCTGTCAGCGCGCGCCCAGCCTCAAGCGCCTGCTCAGCGACGCGGGTCGCCTCGGTGGGCTCCGGCGCAGTGCCAGCTGCGGGAGGGGACTTCGGGGCTAAGGTGAGGGCGCCACGGGCGGTCAACGCCCCCTGCACGGCGGAGGCCTTGGCTTCGAGGGCTATCCAGCGTTGGCCATCGCGGTGGTTGAGCAGTCGGTTGTTCAGCGTGAGGTCGAGTAGCCCCTTACGCCAGCGAAGGAGCCTCGCGGCGGCCCCGTCGTAGCGTTGCGCCGCCTCGCCCGCGCCCGCGAGCGAGGCCCGCTCGCGGAGGGCGATCGCCTCCGCGCTTCCCGGCGCGTGGCTCGTGGTAGCCCGCTGCTCGGAGAGCGCGAGCTGCTGCAAGCGCGCGCTGTGTTCGTCGATGCTCGCCAGCGGGAGCACCTGGTGGGCGCGCGCGACGGCGATGTCTACCCCGGCTTCGAAGGTCGTGGTGTTCTCTAGGTGTTGACGCGCCAGCCGCTCCGCGTCTTCGAAGGAGAGGAGCGGCCTGGTCGTCGCGGCGGTCGCGTCAAAGGTTGCGATCTCGCCGAGATCGAGGAGCGAGAGAAAGCGGCGCGCCTCTTCGCTGTGGCTGCTGGGCAACGCGCCCTGCGGGGTGAGCCACACGCCGCAGAAGGCGTGCCCCTGAACGAGAAAGACGAGGGGATGGAGCCCCGCTTGTTCCAGAGCCGCCGCACACAAGAGGGCGGCGTCAATGCAGTTGCCCAGGCGCTCGGAGAGGACGCGCGAGGGAGACCGGAGCTTCTGACCGTCCTTCTCGAAGCTCGCAGGAGCCACGACGTAGGTGACATCCAGCCGCTGCACAGCGGCGTACACCGCGGCGGCCGCGAGGCGCACACGTTTGGCGTCGCCGCTCTGGTAGCCGTCGAGTGCCGGGTTGCCGGTCCACTCGCCAAGCAGGTCAGCGGCCTGGCGCAGCAGGTGAGCGACGCCCGGGTCGTTCGGGAGCACAAAGGCGGCGAGCAGGGACGGGGGGGTGGACGCTCCGGGCCACTCCTCCGGGCTGAGGAGCTCCAGCTCTCGCTCTGCACTCCGGGTGACGACCTCCGGGCTCGTGGAGGCTTCTCCTTGCAGCGGAGACTGGACGGCGATGCCGGTCGCGGTGACGCGGAGGGTCCCTCGCTTGCGTTCGCGTTGCGTCGCCAAAGGGCCGGGCCGAAGGGCGACAGCGGGCTCTCGGATGAGATGGCTCTCTCCGACCCCGAGGCTCTCCACCCGAACCTCCCATGGCTCCGCGAGGTCGGGTTCCATCTCGAGCAGGATGCGGAGGTCCCGCAAGGGGAGCGGGCTCGTGTTCTGCACGCGGACCTGCACGACGGGCCTGACGCCGCTCTGTTGCATGGCCAGGCAGAGGCGCGATCGCACGACGAGATCTATCGCCAAGGCGTGGGTCGACATCGCTCCCAGGGGGGTGGCAAGGTGAGATCGCTTGATCGCTTTGTGCCGCGCAAAGGCGCATGGCAGTGCGCAGGGCGCGGGCCGCCTATCGCCGCAGGGCAAGGCTAACCAAGGCTGTGGCCGCCGGGGTGTCAAGGCTCACAGGGTGCTGCGCGGGACTTCGCTGGGCTGGCTCGAAGTGACTTCCTGCTGCGAGGCGCGCGAGGGGCTGGTATGGGAGCTTGGAGCGACCACGCGCGGTGCTCGCCGCCCATGGGCGGGGGGTGTGCACATGCGGCGCGCGGCACGAGGAGGCCACGATGCAGGAGTTCGAGCGACGAGAGCTGGTGGAGATCGCGGTGGAGGCCGTCCAGGAGGGAGGCCGCCTCATTCGCGAGGCCTTCGCGCGACCTCGGGGCGGTGAGGTGCAGAAGGGAGCCATCGACCTGGTGACGGAGACCGATGGGGCGGTCGAGGCGTTGCTGCGTCAACGTCTGGTGGCGCGCACGGGGTTCGCCTTCTTGGGCGAGGAGGAGGGGGCCTCGGGAGCTGTCCAGGAGGGGGGGTACGTCTGGATCGTCGATCCGATCGACGGCACGACGAACTTCGCGCACCGTGTACCCTACTTGGCTACGAGTGTCGGGCTGTGGGGACCCGAAGGGGCCATCGTCGGGGTGATCTACAACCCCGTGTTCGATGAGCTCTTCGTCTCGGATGGACGGACAGCGCGCTTGGGGGACGCAGCGCTGCCACAGTTGGCGTACCAGCCGCTCGAGCGATCGCTGCTGGTGACCGGGTTTCCCTACGACCGGCAGACGAACCCCGACAACAACGTGATGGAGTGTCACGCCCTGCTCATGCGCACCCGGGGGGTGAGGCGCCTGGGCGCGGCCGCGCTGGACATGGCGTGGTTGGCGGCGGGTCGCTTTGACGGGTTCTGGGAGCCGACGCTCCAGCCTTGGGATGTTGTCGCGGGGCTCGCGCTCCTCAGCGCGGTGGGCGGTGTCGCGACCAACTACAGCGGCGACCCTTGGACACTGGAGCACAGGACCTTGATCGCCGGGCACCCGCAGCGGGTCGCGGAGCTGCGCAGCATCCTGGCGGAGCTGCGCCAGGGGAGCGGGCTGCCCTTGGACTTGCCCGATCGAGACAAGGTGCAGCGCTGAGCGCCGCGGACGCGGGACATCGCGTGACGGCGCTCTCTGCCTGGTCGCAGGGCGACGCGCGTGGCTGTGGCGCTGGGGGGCTACGCGCGCCGAGACACGCGCGCTGCGTTAGACGCTCCTAGCGCGGCAGCTCGAGGCCTGTGAGGCGCATGGAGGTGTGGTAGGCGCTGCGCTCGAAGTAGAGCACCAGCCTCTGGTCGCCGTTGTGAAGGTCCAGGCGGACGTCTGTGAAGCTGGTGGGGTAGAGGCGGTGTCGAAGGCTCTGCTCTCCCTCCCCGCGCTCCCATGCGCCCTCCGGGAGCAAGCGAGCGAGCGCTTCACCGCCCTCGAGAAGCGAGACGATCCCCTCGGGGGTGAGGAGCGCGTCGAGGAGCGCGGGCAGCGCGGCTTCGGCGAGCCTCGCGCCCACCCTGGCCATCCGAGAACCCTCCTCGTGCCGTGCCCGGAGGGAGGCTCGCAGCTCGTCTTCCAGGCTGGCCCGGAAGCGGGGAAAGTCGACATAGCGCTCAATGAGCGCGGCGTCCTTCGCCTGAAGCGCGCTCCCCATCCTGTAGAGCGCCATGTAGGGAATGCCCCAAGCCCAGACGAGCAGGAGCGCTAGGGCAAGCGCGATCAGAACCCAGCCTTTGGCCCCGTGGGCCGTGGGCGTCGACGTGTGTGGCGGGGAGCCTGAAGACATCGAGAGACTCGGGGTGGAGGCGTGTGCTCCTCGGGCCTGCGCGCAGAATCGAGGGGCGTGCGCGCGAGCAAGGCCTGCGGCCGCTCGCGAGGCATCAGGGAGCGCGGGATGGGGTCGCAGGGCGTATGTGAGCGGTCATCCCCAAGGTCATGGTCATCAGCTCCGTGGGACGACCGTCCGGCCCCTCGGTCTCCATGCGCATGGTCGTGCGGCTCTGCACGGTGCTGGTGGGTACCAGCGAGGCGAAGGGGACGGTGGCTTCGCCGCTCCCTTCACCGTTGAGGGCAGCCAGCATGACGACCGTCCCGGGCGGCAGAGAAGGGTCCTCGATGCGCTGGGGTGCCGCCCGCTGGGTGATGGAGACCTGCACGCGGAAGTGGGTCGGGGTCCGCTCCAGCAGGGTATACTCGCTCGTCTGCTGCATCCGAACGCCGTTGGCCTGGATGTCCTGCACGACCCTCCATCGGGCCCCGACGCCGACAGCCTCCTCTGGCAGCGGTGCCGCAAGCTGCTCGACCGCGTCTTGCCAGCCCTGCATCATCTGCTGCATGGCGGGGGACATCGTCCTGGTGTCCATGGTCTGCTCGATGGACCGTCCTCGGTTGTCGATGACCGACATACCCGTGGGGTTGCCCGCCTCTGCGAGCGCTCCCTGGAGAAGCGGCAGGAGCATCGGGTCCACACCCGGCCGCGCCAAGACCTCCGTGCTCTCCAGCAGGAAGCGCGATCGCAGCCGATCTTGAGGCAGCACCTCGAGGTCGCGGAAGGCCATGCGCATGCGCATCCGGGGCATCGCCTGGGACTGGGAACCGAACTCCGGCATGCGCATGTCCATGTCCATGTCCATGTCCATGACCATCGCCGCCTCGCGCATGGCCGCGAGATCGTAGCGGAGCGTCGAGCGCGGCGCCTCGCCGCGCTCGATCAGCGTCACGCTGGGTCCCGCGCTGGGCTCCTGTGCGGCGGCGAGGCCCGACCCGAGCAGGGCGGAGACGGCGCCGATGAGTGCCGCCACGACGAGGGGGCGGGGAGGGCGGGACATGGCGTACTCTGGGTTTCGGGGGATGGTGAGCGCTTCCGATGCCAGTCCAGCACAAGCGCTCGCGCTTGGCTAGGGGGCGCTTCGCTTCGCCGCGTGGATACCCGCACGCGTCGAGGTGCTCAGCGCGGGACTCCCTTAGCCCCTTCTCCTTCGGCGAGCCGGGCCATCACCTTGCGGAGGTCCTCCCATACGTCGCGTTTGGCGCTGGGGTTCCGCAGCAGGTACGCAGGGTGCAGCGTCGGCATGACGGCGATGCCGTGGTAGTGCTGCCAGGTCCCCCTCAGCCGGGTGATGCCGACGTCGCTCTCCAGGAGGCTCTGGGCTGCGAAGCGACCCAGCGTGACGATCACGTCAGGGGCCACTGCGGCGATCTGGCGCAGGAGGAAGGGTTCGCAGCGGGCCACCTCGTCGGGCAGTGGATCCCGGTTGTTGGGTGGGCGGCACTTGACGACGTTGGCGATGTACACGTCCGACCTGCGCAGCCCCATCGCGCCGATCATGCGGGTGAGCAGCTCGCCCGCGCGCCCGACGAAGGGCTCCCCACGCCGGTCTTCCTCAGCACCAGGTCCCTCACCCACAAACATGACCCGTGCGTCCGCTGCGCCGACACCGAAGACGATGTGGCTGCGCTGGGCACAGAGCCCGCATCTCTGGCAGTCACCCAGGTCGGCGCGGATGGCCTCCAAGGTGTCGCCGCTAGGCAAGGGAGGCGCGGGCGTGGATTGGCCGGAAGGTGCTAGCCGGGTCGGGGCGGCCGGGTCAGCCTCCTGTGCGTCGGCGCCCTGCGCCGGCGCCTCATGCCCAAGCAAGAGGTCGTCGAGGGAGAGCTGGTGAGGTAGCTTGGCTTCAGGCATCGCGCTGGGCTCTTGCGCGGAGGAAGGGCCGGCGTGTTCGGGACGCGGCGCTGGCAGCGCTTCGTGAGGCGTTGCGCGGGCCCTGTCACTCCCTACACCCTCATGGCTGGCTTGGCGAGCGTCCCCGGCGCCGCCCACACCCCGATTGATCCGCGATGAACGTCCTACCGCATCCCATCCCCTACCAGGGGAGCAAGCGGCGGCTGGTGCCGAAGATCCTGCCCTTCCTGCCGACGGAGATCGCGACGTATCGGGAGCCCTTCTGTGGTTCTGCTGCCCTCGCGCTCGCAGTCGCCTCAACCCATCGTGCTGAGCGCATCCTGCTCAACGACAGCCTCGTGCCGCTGGCGGCGCTGTGGACGCGCCTCCTTGAGGCGCCGGCAGCGCTCGCGGACCGCTACGAGGCGCTGTGGCACGCGCAAGGGGAGGACAGCCGTGCGCACTACGAACGCGTCCGCGCGGACTTCAACGCGACCGGGGAGCCGGACTTGCTCCTCTACCTCCTCGCGCGTTGCGTGAAGAGCGCGGTCCGCTTCAACCGCCAGGGGGCCTTCAACCAGTCTGCGGATCTGCGGCGCAAGGGCGCCCGCCCCGAGACGATGCGGCGCCACATCCTCGGCGCCTCCACCCTCCTCGCACCTCGGACCAGCGTCCGCGCAGGGGACTACGGGGGGGTGCTGCGCGAGGCCGGGCCGCATGATCTCGTGTACTTGGACCCACCCTACGTGGGCACCAGCCGTGGTCGGGACAAGCGCTACGTGGAGCAGCTCGACCTTGATCGCTTCGTGGACGAGGTCGCCGCGCTCCTCAGCCGCGGGGTTGCCCTGGTCATCAGTTTGGATGGGCAGGGCGCCGGGATGCGTTACGGCGAGCCCCTGCCCGCGTCGCTGGGGTTGGTTCGCCTGGATCTGCAGGCAGGGCCGTCCGCGCAGGCGACCCTCTTGGGGCGTCGGGAGACCACGGTCGAGAGCCTTTACCTGTCGCCCTCCTTGGCGCGTCGCGCGCAGGGTGGGCGCTAGGCTGCGCTTCGTCTCCATGCTCGCCCTGTCTCCGTGGCCGGCATGCCTTTGCAGCCGGGGCGACTCTCTGGTAGCCACCCTCGTGAGGGAGTTCATGGAGCCTGCCCCCAAGCGGGAGCTTTCGGCTCATCGACCGAGGTCTGCGCGTGTCCAAGCCGCTGGCTCAGCAAAGCGACATGTCGCGTGCCTCCGAGGTGGTGGCGCCGAGGTCCGCGTCGCTGGTTCTGGCCATGCGCGCGGCATCGTGGCTCGCCGGTCTGGTGGCTTTGTTGCCCTCGCTGCTCTTCGTTCCCGCTGCGAGCGCTCAGGAGCTGGTGCTGCGGCTTGGCGTGGAGGGCGACGAGCGTCCCTACAGGCTCGTCGAGAGCGCGGAAGGAGCGGATCTTGCGTTCCGCCTGCAAGCCCAGGGGGCCTATACACAGCGCCTTGGCAGCACGCGCCACGCCCTTGGCGGGCAGGCGGAGGCGAGCGCTCGTAAGTACCTGGCGCTGCAGGATGCAGATCAGCTCCTCGTTCGAGCGGGTCTGCGACACGTATGGGCCTTCGCACCAGGGTGGCGCTGGAGCGCTCAGACTCGCTGGAGCGAGCGCGCGGAACGCGGCGGGTGGCTTGACCACCGTATGGTGGGCGGCAGCGGCCGGCTCGCATGGCGCGCGCTGGATGCTGTCGTTGTCGCGGTCGGCGCCGGCTGGACGCGCTTCCTCTACTTCCCCGAGCGGCGCTTTGATGCCGCCGGGCCGGACGCCCAGCTTGAGGTGCAGCTCCTGGGGGAGCTGTGGACGATGACCCTTCAGGGGGATATGGCGTGGCGGCGCGTGGCGGAGCAGGCGCTGGCTCGTGAGGGTGATGTGGTCTCCTTGAGCGAGATGCCGCGGCACGACACCGTGCAGACGCTTCGGCTGATGGCCGCGTGGGAGCTTGGCAGCGCCTTGCTCGAGGGGGGAGGAGAGCTTGCGCTCCAGCGCTCCAACAGCCATGGTCGCGATCACAGCCGCGCTGGCGCCCATGTCGCGCTTACCGCGCTCTTGTGGGGTGATTGGCTCGGGCGAGCAGCGCTGCGCTGGTCCCAGGTTGACCTGCGTGATCCGGTCGCGTTGGACGAGGAGGCGCTGCTGGAGGGCGAGAGCAGGCTGCGCTTGCACGGCGCGCTGGAGCACCCCCTCTGGGGCGAGGGGCTCTGGGGTGAGCTGCGCTACACCTTCACCCACAACCGCGCGGCTGGCCAGGGGGTAGGTGCCCTGCGGCGGCAGTTTGTGGGGCTCTACGTCGTCTGGCGGCCGGGGGCATCGAGCGAGGACTGATGGCGGGAGGCTCGCTCATCCCCGCGCCCCGCGCAGGTGGCACGTGCTATCCGTTCGACTGGCGGGAACGCTACTTGCGCTTGCGCATGTGGTGGACGAGCTCGATCTTGCGGAGCCGGATGGCCTTCGGTGTGACCTCGACGAGCTCGTCCTCATCGATCCACTCCAGCGCGGCCTCCAGGGTCATGCGACGAGGGGGGGTCAGGGACAGCTTGTCGTCCGAACCCGACGCGCGCATGTTGGTGAGCTGCTTCTTCTTGTTCGGGTTGACGACGAGGTCGTTCTCGCGGCTATGCTCTCCGATGATCTGGCCGGCGTAGACCTCGTCGCTGGGATCGCAGAAGAGGGTGCCGCGCTCTTGGAGGCTGAAGAGCGCGTATCCCGTGGTCGTCCCGGGGTCTTGGACGATCAGCGCGCCATTGGCTCTCCCCGGCATGTCCCCCTTGTTGGGGCCGAAGTGAGAGAAGACCGCGTGGACGGTTCCCGTGCCCCGGGTGTCGGTCATCAGCTCGCCACGCAGCCCGATGAGGCCCCGTGATGGGATGGTGTACTCGACCCGCACCATGCCCTCGCCGCTTTGGTTGAGGGCAACCATGTCGCCGCGGCGCTGGTTCAGCTTCATGATCACCGTCCCCGAGTACTCCTCGGCGCACTCGATGACGACGGTCTCGTAGGGTTCGACCTTCTGGCCCGTCTCATCGATCTTCTGGATGACGCGGGGCTGTGACACGGCGAGCTCGAAGCCTTCGCGCCGCATCCGCTCGATGAGGATGCTCAGGTGAAGCTCGCCGCGCCCGCTGACCATGAACGCCTCTGGCGTCTCGGTGGGCTCGACGCGGAGGGACACGTCGGTCTCGAGCTCCCTGTCGAGCCGCTCGCGGAGGTGGCGGCTGGTGACATACTTCCCGTCCTTGCCGGCGAAGGGCGAGTTGTTGACCTGAAAGCGCATGCTGATGGTCGGCTCGTCCACCGCGATGGGGTCCAGGCGTCGCGGCTGTTGGGGGTCGCATACGGTGTCCCCAGGTAGGATGCCCTCCAGGCCGGCGAGCATGATGATCTCGCCCGCGTGAGCCACGGTGCGCTCGATGCGCTCTAGGCCTTTGAAGCCGAAGATCTTGGAGACGCGGAAGGCGTCCTCGCCCCCCGATTGGCGACAGACCAGCACCCGGTCCCCCGTGTGTACGGCGCCGTCGTAGATGCGCCCGATAGCCAGCCGTCCGACGAAGTTATCATAGCCGAGGGTCGCCACCTGCATACAGAAGGCGTTGCCGGAGTCGACCTTGGGAGGCGGCGCTTGGGCTACAATCTTCTCCATCAGAGGGGTCATGTCCTCTGGGGTGTCCAAGGGATCGAGCATGGCGTACCCGTTACGGGCCGAGGCGTAGACGACCGAGAAATCGAGCTGCTCCTCGTCGGCTTCGAGAGCCACGAAGAGGTCGAAGACCAGGTCGAGGACCGCAGAGGGGCGGGCGTCGGGGCGGTCGATCTTGTTGATGACCACGATCGGACGGAGGCCCAACGACAGGCTCTTGCGGAGCACGAATCGCGTCTGCGGCATGGGGCCTTCGAAGGCGTCGACCAGCAAGAGCACGCAGTCCACCATCTTGAGGACCCGCTCGACCTCGCCACCGAAGTCAGCGTGGCCTGGGGTGTCGACGATGTTGATCTGGTAGGGGTGCCCGTCCGCGGCGTCGTACTGGACGGAGGTGCACTTCGCGAGGATGGTGATGCCACGCTCCCGCTCCAGATCGTTGGAGTCCATGGCACGCTCTTGCATCTCGCGGTGCGAGGCGACCGTCCCCGTCTGGCGGAGGAGCTGGTCCACCAACGTGGTCTTGCCATGATCCACGTGGGCGATGATTGCGATGTTCCGAACTAGCGAGGCGTCCATTGGGCTCTACTCAGGAAAAGGAGGTCGCCCGAAGGCGCGCATCGTGTAGAGGGGCCGGCGGGGGGCGTCAAGGAGAAGCACGCCTCCAGCGCCGCTTTGCGTAAGCCTCTCAACGCTTAGGCGTGCGGGACGCTGCGCCAGCTCAACGCGTGGACGAGCTCCATGCGTCCGATGAGGCTGTGCGGAAGGAGCTCTGTGTGCGATGGTCCCTGGGTACCTGACTCACTGCACCTCAGGCACCTCCATGAGCTTCGTTGACTACTTCGGGGCGCAGGCCCCTGCCTATGCGGCTTTCCGTCCCACCTATCCCGAAGCCATGATCGCTTGGCTGGCGACCCGGGCCCCCGGCCGGCAGCTCGCTTGGGACTGTGGTACCGGCAGCGGTCAGGTGGCCCTGGCGTTGGCGCCGCACTTCGTTGAGGTCGTGGGCACGGACGCGAGCGTGGCGCAGCTCACGCAGGCGCGCGCGGCTCCCAACCTTCGCTATTGGGCCGCGGCGGCAGAGGCGTGTGGGCTCCCCGACGGGTGCGTGGACCTGATCACCGTGGCGCAGGCCTTGCACTGGTTTGATATCGCCGCTTTCCACCGCGAGGTCCGGCGCGTCGCGCGACCCGGGGCCCTCCTCGCCGAGTGGTGCTATGCCCTCCTGGAGGTGGATGATGTGGGCCTCTCGCGGACGCTGGCCCGCTTCCATGACGAGATCGTCGGCCCCTACTGGCCGGAAGAGCGGCGGGCGGTGATGGAGGGGTACGCCGGGCTGCCATTCCCCTTCCCGAGACTCCCGTCACCGCCCTTCGCCATGACTGCCCGCTGGACGCGCGGGCAGCTCGCGGGCTACCTCCGCACTTGGTCTGCCACCCAGCGCTACCGAGAAGCGCAGGGGGAGGACCCGGTGGCGCGTTGGGAAGAGGAAGCAGCACCCCACTGGGAGCAGGCCGATCAGAGGAGAGAGGTCCGCTGGCCCCTTGCCCTGCGCGTTGGTCGTGTCGAGTAATGGGTGTGGATGTCGTTTGGTCGTGCAGCGCGCTGCGCGTGGGGCGAGGGTGCGAGAGGGAGGCCGTCTCCCCTTGGGGAGGGGTGTGTGCGACCCAGACAAGGGGGACCGATGCTGGACGTCTTGGTGGTGGGCTCAGGGTACGCTGGTGCCTCGCTGGCGGCGGCCGTTGCTGGCGCCGGTAGGGTGTGTATCGTCGAGCGTGGCTCGCGGTGGTTGCCAGGCAGCTTCCCGGAGACGCTCTTCGGCTTGAGCCGCACCTATGCGAGCACCCGCAACCCGAAGGGGCTGTGGGCGATGCGGCTAGGGCGAGGCACCGGCTTGGCCTTCGCGAATGCGGTAGGGGGGTCGAGCGTAGTGAACTACGGCATCACGGTCCGGCCGGACGACCATGTGTTCGACGGCTGGCCGATCTCTCGCGTGGCGCTGGATGTGGCGTTCGAGCGCGCGCTCGCCGTGCTGCGGCCGTGCGCCAACCCGCGGGCAGAGGACCTAGGAGACAAGGCGTTCTTGGACAGGGTCGCGCCAGGAACGAGGGAAGACATCCTCAACACGATCGACTGGTCGACGTGCACGGACTGCGGGCGCTGTGTGCCCGGGTGCAACGTCGGGGCGAAGCGCAGCCTGGATCAGACCTATCTTCCGCTCGCGCTCGCGAGAGGCGCCGAGCTCCGCGTGGAGACCGAAGTGACGCACTTCGCGGCGCGTCCCGGAGGTGGCTACCGCGTGTTTCTGCGCCGCAGCGGGACCGAGGGGCCGGTGGAGGAGGTCGAGACGCGCCACCTCGTGTTGGCGGCGGGGACGCTCGGCACCTTGGACTTGCTGCATCGCGTACGCGCTGCGTTCCCCCTGGGGCCGCGCTTTGGCAGCCAGATGAGCCTCAATGGGGATGGTATGGCCTTCCTCTACGACGTCGCGGACCTGTCCAGCCACAGTGGCGCGCCGATCTCGACCGCAGCGAGGTTGCGCTTTGTCGACGAGGAGGGCAGGCCGCGCACGCTCTACGCAATGAGCGGGCGGGTGCCGAAGGCCATCATGCCCTTCGCGGCCCGCACGATGGCCTTGGGTGTCGAGGGGCTGGCCTGGCTGACGCGGGAGGGTGGGGTAGAGGAGCGCGCCAGGCAGCCGGGGTCGGCTGTAGAAGCGCTGGGGTCGCTTCGACGGCGGGTCCGCGACCTGCTGCGTGCCGACGCGTCGGGCGCCTTCTCCCGGACCTTCATGTACAAGCTCGACGGTGAGGACAGCGCGTCGGGCATGGCTCGCTTCGGTGAGGGAGGGGCTGTCGTGGATTGGCCCTGTGACTATCTCGACGAGCCGGTCAACCGTTTCGCCGACGCCACGCTCCAGCGATGGGCCGCGATGGCGGGGGGGCGTGTGGTGGGGAACGTCGCGCGGCTTCCTGGGATGCGCTCGTTCAGCGTGCATCCGCTGGGCGGCTGTGCGATGGGGCGCGACGTCTCGGAGGGCGTCGTGGACGAGGTCGGGCGCGTGTTGCGCCCGGAGGGTGGCCTCTATCCCGACCTGCGGGTAGCGGATGGGAGCATCATGCGCGGCGCTCTGGGTGTTCCGCCGAGCCTCACGATCGCTGCGCTCGCCGATCACATCGGGCGGGACCTGGCGCGCGCGCTGGAGGCTGGGTACGCCGCGCCCGTCAGGTAAACGCTGCTCCCGTGGCTCGCCGCAAATCATGCCAGCTGCGGCTGGCCGCCCACACGAGGAGGTGCTCGACCCGGCGTCCCAGGCTCGCCCTGCCTGCGCTAGGGGTGATGCGTTCCAACGCGCGCGCGGCGGCTGCCGGCTGGTCGGCGTAGTAGAGGGCCGTACGGTTGGCTTCGTCGGCGACGCGCACGGCCCACCCGTCGATTCGCGCGAAGAGATCACTGCCCTTGAGTGCGGGCGCGAGCGCGTCGAGGGCGGCGCGTTGCGAGGGGCTTAGCGCCTTCTGGATGTGGCGGGCGAGCTCCACGACCGAGGGCCTTGGTTCGATCGGCGCGCGCGGGTCTGCTGCCAAGCAGAGAGCGCCCAGGACCGCCCGGAGTTGGTCGGTGGAGAGCCGTCCGACCAGCGCGAAGCGCGGAGTGGCTAGGGTAAGGCCCCGCACGATCACGAAGCGCAGCTCGGGCTCGGACCAGCCCTGGACCAAGGACTGGTGGAGCAGGAAGGTGGGCACCTCGCAGAAGGCGTCGACGACGCCGCGCAGCTTGTCGAACAAGTAGGCTTCGGGTGCGCGCTTGTAGCCGTAGAGGGCAGCGCTGCGTTGCCAGAGCCGGGCGAGCATCGTGTCCTCGCTCGTGTTGAGGCGGTCGCGGCGCGACACGCCGTAGGTGTCGAGCTCCGTGAAGTAGCGGTCGGCCGCCCCGTGGTAGGCGAGGGTCATCGCCTGCTCCAGCGCTTCGTCCTCGGCCTCGACGCGGAGGAAGCGCTGGCGGAGCTGCTCGGTCAGCGGGTGATCCATGGGGTCTCGCCGCTGGCGTTCCAACACGTCGAGCGCCTGGCGGGTGCGTGCTGTTGTGGCGCCATGGGCGACCGCGACGCGCAAGAGCAGGGCGCCGCGGTCCTTGGCGCCGGCCTTGAGGAGCGCCAGGCCGAGCTCCTCGGCGAGGTCGGCGCGGCCAGGCTGTTGCGAGAAGGCGGCTTCGAGGTCGTCGAGCGCCTCCCGAGCGTCTGGGAGCTCGGTGGCGGTGCGCACGAGGAGCTGCTCGGTCGCTGCATCGGGGTGGAGTTGGTAGGACATGCGATAGGCGAACACGGCCTGGCGGACCTCGCCGAGCTGCGTGCGGCAGAGCTCGCCCAAGTTGCGCCAGAGCTGTGCGAGCGCGCGCGTCGAGCCGTCGGCGGGCTGCGCCTGCAGGCGCCGGATCATACGGCGGTAGGCCTCTTCCAGCGCGCGCCAGTCGCGGCTTGCGCCGAGGAGCACGGTGAGGCGCTCAAAGGCCTTGAGATCGAGTGGGTCATGGTCCAGCACGGCCTCGAAGATGCGGAGCGCTTGGGGTGCGAGCCCCGAATCTTGGCTGACGAGGTGTTCCAGGCGCTGGTAGTGCTCGGGTCGACGGCTTCGCTCGGTGCCGAGACATGTCGCCTCTACCATCGCGAGCTCCAGCGTGGGGCTGGTGGCGTAGGCCAACCACGTCCTCACCTGCTCCCATCGGAGGGCGTTCGGATCGGTGTGCCAGCACTCCAAGGCGAAACGCAAGGCCACCTCATAATCCTCACGATGGGCGGCCTCCTCCGCCTGGCTCCAGAGCAGCGACGCTTTCACGGAATTGTCCTTGGTGTGGCGCAAGAGGGTGGCTCGAAGCCGTCGTGACGCGAGCTGGTCACCCGCGCCCTCCTTCGCGCGTAGAAGGTCCATGCCGGCGCCGGTCCACGCTGGCGCCAACGAGAAGGCCAAGGCGAGGTGGACTCGCCGGGACGCAGGATCCGTCGCGGCCTCGGCGAGGCGGCGATGCAGGGAAGCCTGAACGCTCGCCGCGAGCTGAGGCGCGTGATGGACGTAGAGGCGCTGCGCAGCCTCCCGAGCCCTCGCGCCCTCCCCGTGGCGTTCGGCGAGCGAGAGCGCCATCATCCAGGCCTCGGGCCAGTAAGGTCGCCAGGTCAGCGCCTGCCGGAGCGCCCCTTGCGCCTCTTCGGAGCGCCCGAGGTGGTCGAACGCGAGCGCATGCGCCCAAGCGCTCGCCGCAAAGCCTTCCACGCTCCGGTCGTCCAACGGGGTCGCCACAATGGTGTCCCACGCGCGCTGGTCGATCCACTCTAGCCACTGCGCTTCCGTCATGGTCGCCACCTCAACACGTCCCGGGCCGCACTATGGAATGAATCGACTGGCCCGTCTAGGACATCGGCCAAGGGCCTGAGCCCGCCCGGCGTGGGCGGGTGCCCTCGCTCGCGCTAGCCCCCAAGGTAGGGCTCCCCACCCCCCGTCAGCCAGGTCGAACGCGGGGACCGGAGGTGCAGGCAGCCCCAAGCTGTCCCCGCTGAGGACAACCACCTGTCGGATGCGCAGATCCCTCGGGTCAGGTCCAGGGTGCCGGGAGCGATGCGCGTCTCACCATCGGTCTGCTCGCTCCGCGCTCGACCCCTGATAGAGGTGCTCCGCGATGCCCCGACCCGCGGCGGGGACGTCTACCCAGGATGCGCGGCTGCCCGCGGCAGAGGACGTGCGGACCAGGTAGCGACCTGCCCCGAGTGGGATCTCGAAGCCGGGGGCCCGACCTCGCCATCGCCCATCCACGAAGACCTCGGCGGGTACGTCGGTGTCCACCCGGAGCAGGCCGCGACGGTGAGGGAGCGGCGCCGCGGCTGACCCTGTCCCCGGCGCGCTGCGGTGCCACGCCGTCATGGCCCGTTCCGCTCTGGCCTGCTGCACGGGCTCGTCCGTCTCGGCGCTCCCATCGCCAACTCGGGGGCATGGAGGCGACGGCGCCTCCGATGGGTTGATGTCTCGTGAGGCCCCGCGGGACATAGGGTCGGCGTGCTCCGATGCGCCCTCCGCCTGTGCTGGCGTGGTCCGGCCTCCGAGCGCAGCGCCCGCGGTCTTGTGGGGGCTCGGAGCGTTGATCCATGCGGGGGTGGACGGCGCGGGCTGTGGGGCGTTGTCTGCCGGTAGCTCCACGTCCGGTGCATCCAGCGAGCCGGTCCGCGGGGTCGAGGGATCGGGCGGCGTCCAGGGTGTCCCGAGATCGGCGGCTCGCGGCTGGACCCGTGCCACGAGGGAGGTCGGGAGGGGAGGTAGGTGCTCCATCGCGATGGCGGCACCCACCCCAAGTCCGAGCAAGCCGGCCAACCCTCCGGCTGCGAGCCAGCCGGTACGCGCGCGAGCGGGGAGCGGGTTGGTGTCGTGCGGGCCACGGCTGCGGTGCGTGCGCTGTCCCACGGGAGACGACGCACGACGGCTTTGCGGCATGCGCCTGTGGGTAGGTCGATTCGTGGCCAGGGGGCGGCGCCTCCAACCCCGCTGGGCGGGGATCGGGGATGCCGCAGGCGGCGGTGCTGGCGGAGGCGGTGTCGGAAGTGGGGGCAAGGGCAGTGGAGGTAGGGGACCTGGCGCAGGCGCAGGCGTCGGTCCGTTGGGGGGTGTGCGTCGCGGTGTGCGCCGCGACTCGCCCGAGGGTTCCGGCGTCTCCAGAGCCAGGGGGGAAATCGGCGTGTGACCAGCGCTCTCGCCCTCGCGCCACCCCTTCAGCGCATCGAGGAGCGGGGCGAGCTGCGGAGCGCAGGCTTCTGCGGGTTGAAAGGCTGCCTCGAGCCACCGGGCCAACGCGTCGGCAAAGGCCGCCTCGGGCATGTGCCGGAACGCGAGGTTCGAGAGCTCGTCCGGGCTATGGTCCGCCGGTGGGGCCGCCCCGACGAGCAGTTCAAAGCACCAGGACGCGAGCGCGTACACGTCGCGCGCCCTCTCTGCCAGGTGGGAAGCTCCCGAAGGGCTCCTGCGCCAGGGGTTCGCCTCCGCGTCCGCTGGAGGCACCAAGGGGAGCCCGGGGTCCAGCAGCAGCACGGGGGAGGGCGCGCCGTGGTGGGTGAGCCAGAGGGTGTCCGGGCCGAGGTTGCCATGAGCAAGGCCCCGACGATGCAGCGCGTCTAGCGCGTTGGCCGCGGCCTCGATCAGGTGCAGGGTCTGGGAGGGGGGCAGCGGTCGCTGCCCGTTGCGGAGGGCTTGGTAGGGCAGTGAGCCTTCCCACAGGTAGATCATGTCATCGTGCGCGGGTCGCCTGCGCGCGTCGAGCAGCAGGGGAAGGCCGGGCACGCGGATCTCGCTGAGGGTCTGGAGGCGATCGTGCAGGAGTTGGCGATCGAGGGTGTCGGCTTCACGGACCCGCCTCAGCAGCACCAGCCTGTGCAGCCAGCGGTCTTCGGCGATCCAGCCGGACCCCTTGGCTTTGCCGTAGAGCGGCCGAAGCACGATGAAGCGGGGTCCCTCCCCGCTGGGGGACCTGGGTGCCTCAGAGGGGGCGAGGGACGGGGAGGGGTGCACGCGTGTTGTGGTCTCCATGGGAACTCCTGAAGGTGGGTTGTACAACGCCTGCCTTCTTCATCGTCCCAAGGGAGTGGATCCGACCCTCGCGCATGTTCTTTTTTGCCAGCGTGCTCACTTTTTTGTGTCCCCCGTGTCTAGCGCCGGCGCCACGGAGCTTTCGTCACCGGCAATCGCGGGGTTAGAGACTTCAGCGCGGCGCAGCAGCGGGCACCAAGCGGAGGTGCCACCGGCCTGGGGGGACGGCGGCCGGGAGGGTGGCTTCGCCGCGAAGGGTGCCATCGGGTCCAGCCGCCCATGTCCCCAGGAGAAGCTGGGTCGCCTCGCTCAGGAGGTCCACGCCAGGAATCAGCCATATCTGCACCCACGGCGTGGCGGGTGCCGTGGACAGGGCGACGTCGAAGGCCCAAGGGTGGCCGACCACCATGGGCTCAGGAGCATTGCGCCACGCGAAGTCCAACGCGCGTCCGCCGAGGGTGTCCGGGGCTGAGTGGGCCACATCGCTCCCTGGAGGGATGAGGGGGGCCCCCGAGCTCGTGGCGGTGGGGTCCGGGTTCGGCGCGCTCAGGGTCTGCGAGGTCACCTCCCGCGCGAGGTGGCTCAGGTCGGGCAGCTCAAGACCTGGCACCCTGTCGTGAGGAGCCTCGACGGTCAGGGACGCGGCATCGCCGCCGAGATCCATCCTCCGCCAGCCGATGTCATCGAGCCACACCTCAGCGAAGGCGTGGGCTTCGTTCATCACCATGCGCGCGGGCACCCCGTGCGCGTGGAGGACCGCCACGAAGGCTGCGGCGCGGTGACGGCACACGCCGCGGCGGGTGCGGAGGACGTCCTCAAGCAAGTGGCCCGTCCTCAGGTTGGCTGGCACCGGGCCCGCGACAAAGGCAAGGAACCACTCCTGCAACGCGACGACGCCGGCCTCGTCACCGCTGGGCAGCAGCGCCGGAGGCAGCCACCGGCGGACGCGTCGCCCGAGCGTGGGGGCGATCTGGGGCGCCTCTGGGCGTGGATGTCGCAGTCCACCGGGTGCGGGGCGCTCACCGAAGTAGGCTCCGGGCACCGCTACCTCCCAAGTCAGCGCGTAGCTCCCGCTGCGCGTAACCCGCACGGCGTAGCGATCTGCCGCATCACGCCCCACCACGAGGGGGACCTCGGGGTCGGTCTGGAAACGGACGAACACCATGTCCGGCGCGACGGAGGGCAGCGTGGTCCAGCGCTCAGCGAGCAGATCTGCCCGCATGGAGCCGCTGAAGCGCACCCAGCCGGCTGGGGGCATCGCGTCCACGGGCTGAGGGACGTAGGGCGTTGGAGGGGTGATGAGCCGGTAGGAGTTCCCTTCATCCATGAGCTGGGTCCACACGTGGACGCGCTTCATGGGGGCGATGGAGGGCGTGTACACGTGGAGGTAGCGGAGGTCCCCCTCGGATCGTGTGTCACCATCGAGCACGAAGCCCGCTTCGGGGTCTAGGGGCGGACGTGTGCCGGGTGTCTCCGCTCGGGTTGGGTCCTGGGGGGGGGAGCGGACATCGGCGTTCGTCCCCGACGCGGCCGGGAGCTGGAGTAGGACCTGCACATGCGGTGGTCGCAGGGTCTCGTCTGCGAGGACCTGGCCGCTCGTAGCTGTGGCTAGGGAGAGCGCGAGCAGGGTGGCGAGCCTCGTAGCAGCGCTGGGCAGCGGGCTGCGTCCTCTGCAGCACCTGCGCCTAGGTAGGCTTCTGCACGTCAGGCAGTTTTTCCGTGTTTCCCCAAAAATCGACATGCGTCTTGGGCGGTTCGGATGGGCTGGTCCGATCAATTGTGTGGAGGCGATGTTGCCTCGGCTTGGCCCGTGCGGGGAGGAGGTTGCGATGGAACAGGAGTCCATGAAGGTGATTCGGATCGTGTTCGATGCGGTGATGGTGTCGGGAGACGACATTGAGGACTGGGAGGTTGACATGATCGTGCTGGCCTTGGATCCGTGGGATCGGTGCGCGATGCTGCAACAGCTCTTGGCAGGGGTGAGCAGTCTGAGGCAAGCCGTCAACGTGCTGGTCTACGCCTGTGACGCGGACGAGGCGTTGCGGGAGAGCTTCGCGCGATGGCAGGTGCTCTTTTCAGAGAGCCCGTGGGTGGACTTACAGCTCGAGTCGTGCTCCTGCGCGGTGCTGGAGGAGGTGTTGCTGGACTGTCCCTACCAAACGAGGCATGTCGCGTGGGTCTGAGCGAGGTGCTTGTCGCGGACTGGGGCCGTCCTCGCGCCGGGGCAGCGTTCCATCGACCCAGGGCTGGACGACGCGGAAGGTGTCGTCGCTCGCCCCGCATGTCCTGAGGGCGCGCGGTTCGGAGGACCTACGCCCCGGGGCTGCCGCGTGCGTCAGCGTCGCTTGCCCGCGATTCGCCGCGCATCGCGCTGCTCTTGCCATCGGCGACCGACGCGCATGATGACATAGAGCAAGAAGGCGCCTCCCATCGCTGGTGGGACCCATGGCGGGTTGTCGCTCATTGGGTGCACCTCCGTGTAGCAGAGCTTCACCCCGAGCCCCGTTCGAGCGAAGAAGCTGTTGGCAGCTCCGAAGCGCGCGGCGTAGGTGTCTCCTGGCTGGAGAGCGCCTGCGTCGACGACCTGGCCTTGCTCGTTGATGTCCGAGCCCGCCATGACGCGGAGGGTGCAGAGGGTGGCAGGGTAGAAGGCGTAGGCGAAGAGCGCGAGGCAGGCGATGAACGCGATCCTCCCGAAGAAGCTGAAGTCAAAGTCTGCAGAGGTGCGCTGCGCCATGGGTGCTCTCGGGAGGTGACGACATCGCGCGGTCGCGGTCGTTCCGGGCTATGGTAAGGTCCCTTAGTGGATCTTACATGCGGGCAGGGGGTCACGCAAGCAGGTGCCGTGCGATGACCATGCGCTGAATTTGGGAGGTGCCTTCGTAGATCTGCAGCAGCTTCGCGTCTCGCATCAGCTTCTCCACGGGGTACTCCTTGACGTAGCCGTTGCCACCGAAAATCTGGACAGCGTCGGTGGCGACGCGCATGGCGTTGTCCGCGCAGAAGGCCTTGGCGTAGGAGCTGACCACGGTGGCTTCGGCACCGCTGTCCAGCAAGCTGGAGGCCTTGTAGGTCAGGAGGTGGCCGGCCTCGTAGGCGATGGCCATCTCGGCCAGCATGAACTGCACGGCCTGGTGCTGTGCGATGGGCACGCCAAAGGCCTTACGCTCCTTCGCGTAGCTGACACACTCGTCGATGGCGCGGCGCATGATCCCCAGCGCGAAGCCGCCGATGTCGGGCCGCGTACGGTCGAAGGTCCGCATCGCGATCTTGAAGCCCTCGCCCTCCCGGCCGAGCAGGTACTTCTTGGGGATGACGACGTCTTCCAGGTGGACCTGGGTGGTGTTCGACGCCCGCTGCCCCATCTTGTTCTCCTTCTTGCCCACGCTCACACCCGGCGTGTCCCTTGGAACGATGAAGGCGGAGATCCCTTTGTGTCGGAGCGCCGGATCGGTCGTCGCGAAGATGACGTAGAAGTTGGCGTAGCCTCCGTTGGTGATCCACTGCTTGGTCCCGTTCAGCACGAAGTCGTCGCCCCGGCGCTCGTACTTGGTGCGCAGGCCGGCGACGTCCGACCCGGCGTCGGGCTCGCTCGTTGCGTAGGCGCAGAAGCAGAACTCGCTCGTCAGCCGCCCGAGGAACTCGCGCTTCTGCTCTTCGTTGCCAGCCAGCATGATCGGCGTGGCGCCGAGGGTGTTGGCGGTGACCGTCGTCGCGACCCCGACGCATCCGTAGGCCAGCTCCTCGACCAACATGACGTTCTCGAAGATGCCCAGACCGAGGCCGCCGTACTCGGGCTCGACCTCAACGTTCATCAGGCCGAGCTCCCAAGCCTGCCGGCAGATCTCCATCGGGAAGGTGCCGTGTTCGTCGAGCTCTCCCGCGACGGGGATGATGTGGTCGCGCGTGAACTTGCGCGCGGTCATTTGGATCTCGCGTTGCTCTTCGGTCAGGTTGAACGTGTACATGGCGATCGTGCTCCAGGGGTAGGGGGTCCCCGCGTGGGGAAGCGCTGCGTCTCCGCAGGGACCGGGTGGCGGGTGCGCCGCCTCAACGCCCCGGATGCATGCCACCGCCGGGGGGGAAAAGGAAGGCGTAGCGCACGACTTTGTTCGCGCGGGAGCGGACCGGCGGCGCCGCGGCAGGGAGGAGCCGCTTGAAACTCACCTCCGAAAGCCTTTCCTGAAGCGCTTGCCCGCACTAAGGGCGTCGTTGCCGTCGCTGCAAGGGCGGCCAGAATCGTGACAACACCTCCAGAAGCAGTGAAGGCCGATGTGGCATAGGTTGGGCTTTGGGGCGACGCCGCTGGTAGCGCTGACCGGCTTGTGGGTGTCGTGGGTGCTCATTCAGACCCACGTACAGGTCAAGGTGACCGGAGACGCGGGGGGCGTCTGCGGCCAGAGCGAGACGGTCAACTGTGTGACGGCCGCTCAGTCCGGCTGGTCGACCCTCGCAGGGATCCCCATCGCTGTGCTGGGCTTCGCCTTCTACATCGCGGTCGTGGTCGGGTGGATCATCCACGTCCTCCGGCGGACGCGCATGGCCGAACCCGCTCAGGGCAGCGCGCATGAGCTCCCCAGGACGCAGCCAGGCGGCCGGCCGGGCGCCGGGAAGGGTCCAGGAAAGACCGGAGGCCGGGGCGGTGGCTCCCCGCGGGCTCAGGATCAGACGCTCGTGCTTCCGCAGGGGACCCCTACCGTGCTTCTCGGCGCGGATCAGGCCGCGCCTGGCGGTACGGTGTTGGTCGACCTCCAAGCCCCCGATGGCATCGCAGGGGGTGATCATGACGCGGCCGCGCTTGCCAGCCGTGCGGAGGCGGTGGCTGCCGAGGCGCCCGGCTTGATCTCGTCGCTCTACCTGATGTCCGTCCTCTACTCCCTTCTGCTGGGCAGCGTCAGCGCCTTCTCGCTGGGTGCATTCTGTCCCTACTGCATGGCTCTCTACGCCATCAATCTGCTGGGTTTTGGAGCGGCCTGTCTGTGGAGCGGGGCGGGGCCGATGCGGGTCGTGGCAGCGCAACTGCGAGCGCTTCCGCGCGTGCTCCGGTCGCGGGTGACGCTGGGCATGCTGATCGTCTTCGTGGGCGCCACCGGCGCGCTCTCATGGAGCGCAAGCCAGCAGGTCGAGGAGCGCGTGACGGCCCTTCAGGCCTCGGCCCGGACGGTAGCGCCGGTGGTCCCGGCTGAGGGCCTGCGGACCGAGAGCGCTGCATCGAAGGGACCGGCCGACGCCGAGCTGGTGTTGGTGGAGTTCTCGAACTTCGAGTGTCCCTTCTGCGCGCGCTTCGCAGAGAGCGTCGATGCGGTCTACCCGGAGTTCGAGGGGCGCCTGCGCGTGGAGTTTCGGCACTTCGTTCGGCCTGACCGACCCAACGCGGACCGGGCAGCGCGCGCCGCGCTTTGTGCGCAGGAGCAAGAGCGCTTTTGGCCTATGCACGAGGCGCTCTTCGCGATGTCGCCGGGCTTCGACCCTCCCGCGTTGGAGCAAGCTGCCGCCCGCTTGGGGATGGACCTCGACGATTTTCGGCGCTGCATGAGCAGCGCCTCCGTGGCAAGACGTATCGAAGCGGACCGGGAAGCAGGGGTGCTCATGGGGGTCACCGGCACGCCCACCTTCTTCATCAACGGGCGCCGCTACGTGGGGGCGCGGGACCCTGGTGATCTGAGAAGGCTCCTGCTCGAGTGACCTGCGTACACGAGGGGTGGTGACGCGTTAGGCTCTGGGAGCGACGCGGGCTCGTCGCTCAGCGCGCTAGCGCTTCCCGATCCGCCACCAGTCCTCCGCATAGCGCGCGATGCGCCAGCGCCGTACCTCCGGAATGGAGGCGAAGTCTTCGGGGGAGTTGGCGCGGTGGAGCGCGATGGCCTCCAGGAGGTGCCGGGGCGCGAGCCAACCCTCCTCCAGGCCTGAACGCTCCGCCTCGTGGTGTCGCCAAGCCATCAAGGCCTCCAAGCGCTGGCTGGCTGCGGGGGCGAGCCGTGGCGTGCGCGAGCCGCCGGACTGCGCGCTCGCGCGGCGTGGGGGCTTGGTGAGGCAGTGCTCGAGCTCTTGGCGCTCGTCGGGGCCGAGGCGCAGTCCCAGGGCCGTCCACAGGCTGGAGCGCGCGCTGGGGAGTCGTCCGTATCCAGCGAACTGTACCAGCGCCCACGGGGGCAGCACCTTCGTCGGGTTGAGGTTGTAGGTCTCGGCGAGTCGGTGGCGCCAGGCCCAGAGCGCGGCCAGTCGGTCCTTTTCGGCGTCTTCCATGGCGCCTCGCTTCTTGATGCGGCGCCAGCCGTCGGGATCGAAGGTGACGTCTTCGGGGGCGAGGGCGGTCATGGCCTCCTCCTCCTCCTCGACGGCGTCAAGCCAACCGGCTTGGCTCACGCGCTCGCGCAGACGGGCGTCCAGCTCATGGAGATGGGCCGTATCCGCGCGCGCATACGCCAGCTGCGCAGGCGAGAGGGGGCGTTCGCTCCAGTCGGAGCGCCGCTCGGTCTTGTCGAGGCTGAGCCCGAGCTCGGCTTCCAGGAGCGCCGCCAGACCGAACGCTCTGAAGCCGAGGAAGCGCGCGCAGATCTGGGTGTCCCGGACGCGATGGGGTCCAAACCCGAAGTCTCTCTTGATGCCGACAATGTCGTTGCGTGCGCCGTGCAGGAGCATGCAGCCGGCGCCGAAGCAGAGGAACTCAAGGGCCGAGGACAGGGGGTCGCTTGGCAGGCGGAGCGGATCAAGGATGAAGTCTCTGCCCCGTGCGCTGATCTGCACGAGCGCAACCCTGGGGCGGAAGTGGAGGGTGTTCTCTTCCTCAATGTCCAGCGCGACGCAGGCCCCTTCCAGTTCAGGGAGCACGGAGGACGTGAAGCGTCCTAGGGCATCGATATCGTCGATGAGGAAGAGGCGCGGATCAGCGGACATGGCGCCGTGCTGCTTCCAGCAAGCTCGAGGTCGTCGGAGGGTTCGCGGGCGCCACCAGCCGCAGCGCGAGGTCCGAGACCCGTGTGAGCAGGTGGGACTGTAGGAAGAGGGTGTAGCTGACGAACACCAAGCGCTCGACCGCTTCAGGGGGGGCGTCCGGTGCCAGGGCCGCAGCGAGGGCGGTGTCCTCGGCGTCTAGGACATGGCTGCAGACCCAGCGCCACGCGTCGTCGTCTGACACGTCTTCGCCCGGCGGGGTCGCGCGAAGGTCGAGGCGGGGCGCCAGGGAGCAGAGGAGCCGCAGCAGTGAGTGCCGCGCCCGCCTCGTGGCCTCAGGCGACACCGAGCCGTGATCGCCCTCGAGGAGGGGGGCCAGCCACTCGGGCAGGGAGCCGTCCAGGAGGGGGGAGTGCCGGAGCAGGTCCAGGAGGAGCGCCTGGTCGTTGTCGCCGCTGGCTGCGCTGACGAGCCTGTGCAGCTCGGCGGCAGCCTCATCCAGCGAGACCAGGCGATGCCCGAGGGCAGCCACACTGCTGGAGAGCTGCGCCGCTGCAGGCCGCAGCCAGAGGGCGCTGGAGGCCGCCGCCGCCCGCTCGCGCGCTCCCTCGATGAGGCTGGTGGCGCCCCCCGAGCGTGCATCGTCCAGGAGCGCGGAAGCGCGTCTCCGGGCGCGTTGAGCGAGCTGGCGGGCGATTTCCGACGCGTTCATGCTGAGTCCGACGCGTTCATGCTGAGCGGGAGATCACGGGGAGCGCTAAGGGCGCAGCGGGTGCCCTAGGCAGCAGCAGCCCTCATAGAGCCCTCAGCCCGACCTTGGCAAGTGATGAGCGGTGCAGCAAGGCGGTTCTGAGGGATACAAATCTGCAGCGGTGAGGGCTGGACCTCATACGGACCGCCGCTCCTTGCCAGAGGTCTGCTTGGTGGGCGTGCTAGCGCTCGAAGCGCTTCTTGCAGTGAGGGCCGCGTGGCGGCAGGGGCGCGTGTCCACCGAACGCTGGCCCCTTCAAGGGATCGGTCCTACCTCGACCCGCTCCATCCAGCACCGCTTGCCATCGAAGACCACGCCGTACTGGTGGACGTCGGTGGCGCCCGCCGCCCGCACCTCGGCGGCATAGTCGCGCTGGCGGAGCTGGGTGACGGCGCGTTCGAGGGCGATCTGGACGGTCTCGTCGTAGTCTGTGTCGATGACCTTCAGTTCGAGGACGGCGCCAGGGCCCTTGGAGCGAGGCATCACGAGCACGTCGGCGCGGCCGAAGCCGGCTTCGCGGTTGGAGACCACGCGGTGGGTGTCCTGGAGGTGGACGAGCAGGCCGACGACAAAGGCTTGGTAGATCGCCTCGATGGGGCGGTGGCCGAAGTCCATGAACGAGAGTGCCGCCTTGAGGATGGCGCCTAGCTGGCGCTCGAAGCTCGCGGCGTCTCCCATGAGCATGGCATCGGAGAGGGCGGTGAGGCCTGGGGTCGTGGCCTTGGCGGCCGCCTGTCGGAGCCACCCGAGGAAGGTGT
>ERZ869909.371-NODE-371-length-57872-cov-38.499974_pt1 | contig 57872 bp, 48 predicted proteins | sample MGYA00520892_ERZ869909 | MGnify/ENA primary metagenome ERZ869909 (study PRJEB32215, sample SAMEA104723947) | bioreactor metagenome | biome: bioreactor; feature: anaerobic bioreactor; material: water | place: China | collected 2015-03-12 ... | reverse complement strand
GTAAACTACGGAGCTTCTTCAATCATTAGCGCCATTCAGTTCACTCTAGCTTCAAAATTTTAAAATGACCGTCCTTACATAACTATTAGTATATTTTTTAAACTTTTTACGAGTATTCACCAAAGTTGAATGTAGCTGTGAAATCGGAAGGGTCTTAGATTACATATTATAGCGATGTGTCAAGTCGATGGAAAGCTTAATTATGGTTTAACCAATCGACCATTGACTACTTTTAGTTGAGTTGTAGCCATATTCAACAATTCTTGATCGTCTTCATTATCCGAAACAGCAAGTATCAATTCGTAGCCTTCAGAGTAATATTCGTTCAATCGTTTAATTTTTTCAGAACCTCTACAATTTTGACCGCAAATACGATATCGACAATAGGAATATGTAGTTGGTGTACTGATACAGACATCTATCTGAAGTAAATGTTTCATCAACAAGGTAAACATAAATTGTGGCGACGCTGACACGCAGACAATTTCAATCTTTTCTTTATGTTGACCGATTAATTCCAAAAGTTCTTTGTTAAAGCCTGCATTCAGATGTTGGGTCCAAAAATCATTGACTAATCTATCCACTTTCTTTTTGGGTATAGCTATCAAATACCCGATAAATAAATTTTTGAATTGTCGTGTAGAAAGAATCCCTAATCGGTGTAAAAATAATCCTACAAGTTGAACAATACCATATAGTGCTCTCCATGGATAACGACGATAAATATATAAGCAAAATGCAATAAGCGAATCTTGCTTAAACAAGGTATGGTCAAAATCAAAGACAGCAATTTTTTTCATTAAAAATAAATTATTGCTATGATGAATATGAGGTACGCCACTAAATTGAATTGTGAAAAACGATCTTTTACAATCAATGTAGTTGGGTCACCTTCTTGGTCATATTCATCTGTAAAGCTAAGTTGTAGAAATCGGAACACACCTAAAAAAACAAAAAATGAAGAATAGACCAACAATTCTGTCCCTAATAATTCTGTCACCTCTTTATTGATCGAATAAAGTACGTATGCTGTAATGGTAATTGTTGCAGCAATAACAATGAACAGATTCAACTGCTCAACGGTGTAATTGCGTAATACCTTTCGATGATGAACAGCCTTGTCCTTCAGCATCATTATTTCAGATTTTCGTTTAATGAAAATGAGAAATAGTGACAGGGTAAATGTCATAATGATAATCCATGATGAAGGTACTACCGCTATTGCTACACACCCCCCAATCGTTCGGAGAACAAAACTGATTCCTATTGAAAAGCTGTCCAGTAAATTGACATGCTTCCAATAGTAACTGTAAATCAAATTGTTCGCAATGAAAATACCCAATACCATCAAAAAAGTGGTATTTAGATAACATGCGCCAAGTACTGCCGAAATCATCAATGAAATTGATATGATTAGTGCCGACGAAATGGCAATTTTACCCGAAGCAATCGGTCTATTTTTTTTACGTGGATGTAATAAATCTTTTTCCCTATCGACTATATCATTAACGATATACAATGATGAACTGGTAAAACTGTAGACAAAAAATGCAATTACCGCCTGAATTAGAGCCTCTGAATTAAATATATTCATCGAATAAATCAGTGGAGCTATCACAAAGCTGTTTTTCAACCAAGATGAGACACGAAGCAGTTTAAGTATCATCATATATGCATAATTAAAACTAGGTTTTCAATTCAAAGTTAATCTTTTTCTGTTCAGTAAAACGGTAAATCCACAAGATAGTTGGTATTGAATAGTTATGTTTCTCCAATCTATTTATCTAAAGGGGCTAGCGAGAAATTGCTCCGAAAACATCGCATTGTTCAATACTAAAATTACGTATCTTTGAACAATCCGAAACGAATGTACATTACATGGACTTAAATAAACTTTCCATTCTTATTCCTGCATATAACGAGGAAAAAACAATTCAAGTTATTCTTGAAAAGGTTAAACAAGTGCAGTTAGACCATGGTATTACCAAAGAAATTGTCATCGTAAATGACGCCTCAAAAGATGATACTGTAGCACGAATAGAAGCGTACATGGCAGCGAATCCTGAATTGGATATCCGTTTATTCAATCAACCAATCAACCAAGGAAAGGGCGCAGCGATTAATCGTGCTATTCAAGAGTGTACAGGAGACTACCTAATTGTGCAGGATGCAGATTTAGAATATGACCCTAACGAATACAATTTATTGATAAAGCCTATTTTCATTGACAATGCAGATGTAGTATACGGTTCGCGTTTTATCGGACACCATCCGCATCGCATATTGTTTTTTTGGCATTCGATTGGCAACAAGTTTTTAACTTTTCTATCCAATATGATGACCAACCTCAATCTAACTGATATGGAAACGTGTTATAAATTAATCCGAACTTCCATCGCTAAATCAATTCACATCAAAGAAAAACGATTCGGAATCGAACCCGAAATCACTGCTAAAATAGCTCGTATAAAAGGAATTCGCATCTACGAAGTCGGAATTTCTTACTATGGCAGAACCTATGAAGAAGGTAAAAAAATTGGATGGAAAGATGGTTTCAGGGCTATTTATTGCATTTTCAAATACCGCTGGCTTCGGTAAGATGCCCTACGGGCATCACTCAGCCAGCTGCATTTGTGGGGGCGATATTCCTACGGGCATCACTTAGGAAGCTGCATTTGTGGGGGAATACCGCTTCCTTCGATACGATACCCTATCGGGCATCACTCAGGAAGCTATATTTGTAGGTAGAATAAAGCCCCCTGAGTGATTTCACCCGAATACCGTGCCCTGAGTGATGCCAAAGGCATTGTACCGAAGGGCACGGTATTCGGGTGAAATCGTACCGAAGGGGGCGGGTTTAGAACTAAAATTCCTTCTTAGCAAACTCTTTCAATGCATCTATCTCACCAAAAATTAACGCCTCTTTTTTCCGTCTTGTCCATTTTTTAATTTGGTGCTCGCGATAAAAAGCATGATCAATTCGTGAAAATTTCTCAAAATAAACTAACTCTACAGGACCATGCTTGTTGGTGTGTTTAGCACCCTCACCACTTTGATGTTGTTGAATTCTTTTTTCAAGGTACTTTGTGCTTCCGACGTAATAACTACCATCAGCACACTTTAAAATATACATGTAACCAGGCATTGTAAATAGGTTTAATAAATTAGGTTTTTCAAAACTAATAAAAAATTGTGACTCAATACCGCCCCCTTCGATACGATGGCCTATTGGCCATCACTCAGGGGGCTGCATGTGTGGGAACGATGGCCTATCGGGCATCACTCAGGGAGCTACATTTGTGTGTAGGATTGAAATCTACCGTGTGATTTATATGCAGCGTAGCAAAATAATAAATCGTACCTATGGATGTTGTTTGTGTGTAGAATTAAAGCCTCCTGAGTGATTTCCCCTGAACTCCGCTCCCTTCGGTACGATGCCAAAGGCATCACTCAGGGAGCGGAGTTCAGGGGAAATCGTACCGAAGGGGGCTGAATTAGTTATTGCACAATTAATTTAACCGGTGTAAACCTACCTCCATTCTCAATAATTCGAATAAAATAAGTTCCTCTTGCAAGTCCCGTATTTTGGAAATTGAATGTGTGTACGCCGTTTGATAAAACAATGTCATTTACGATAATAGCTTTACCAGTATAATCAACTATCGCAAGTTGCGCATTATCAATCGAACCATCGGCATATACTTGTACTGTAAACGAATTTAACGTTGGATTTGGGAACACGGTAAGAGAAGCATTACTCGATTGACATGAACTGCTAATTGGTCCATAAAACTCTTCTGCACCGTCCATATCAACTTGGCGTAAACGATAGTAAACTGTTTCTCCACCAAATGCGACATCGAGGTGGTTATAGTACTGTGCTTGATTAGTTGTCCCAGCTGCTTGTAGCGTAGCTACTTTTTCCCAATTTGCTCCATTTCGACTACGTTCTAAATCAAAGTGTGATGTGTTTTGCTCAGAAGCTGTCGACCAACTTATTGCAACGCCATTATCCTCACAATTTGCATTAAATGAAGTTAAGGTAACAGGTAGTGGACTATCGTTACTGCTGCCGTGTAACCAAAATTCAGAGAAATTTGGGATTTCATATTCTGTATATAAGCCATTGGCATCGAAACCACTAAATAAGGCATTTGCCAAGTTCCCATTTTCTGATCCATAAATTGTCGTGACACCTGATGGACAATTGTCAAATGGGGAACTGTTTACCAAAGCTGGGTTTACGCTATTGTGATACTTGCTCAATGATAAATCATCAAATGTAAGCGTATTGTCAAACGAGTTTACATTGCCATTTGCAATAGGTGCTAACGCATTGTACTCGTTTGAATGGAAATACAAGCGTACGCGAACCGGAGCTGCAGGCTGAATAGCGGGAGTAATTACCCAACGTCTACCCAATACCGCTGTGTTAAACTGTGGTTGTGGATCATCACAAGCATCTACTTGGAAAGGTGCTACTTGTACGTATGATGTCGCTGATACCGAACCTAAATTTTGACCAAAAGAGTTGATGGAACAAAGTAAACGACCTGAAACGCTGTTTACAAACTGAATCCACCCATTTTCTTGAACTACACATGTTGCAGTCTCTCCATCAATAGATAGTGTGCCAGCAATCGTTGGAGTTGAGATTACACCAGATACACAAGGTGTTGCTGGACATCCTGGTGAAGCAGGAGCATTTACAAAATAAGTATCTGAACCAGCTGCTACAGAAATTGAAGGTCCAGTTCCAATTGGTGCTGATGCACATGAGCCAGCATACCACGTCCAATTGGTATTAGAACCAAGTGTACCTCCATCAATTGCTAAGTTAACTGTATTACCATCACAATATGCTCCAGCGCCAGTTATACCAACAGGATTAGATGTGGGCATATCAACATCTACTTGAACTGCTACTGAAGGAGTACTAGAACAACCTGCTCGAGTAGCTTGAACAGTATAATTGTGCGACCCTGGTGTGTTGATGGAACCACTCAATTGTACTTCATTAGTAGATGCACCCGGAAGTGCAGGGCCATTAGACCATACATAGGTGTAATAATTTGCATCTGCAAACGTTACGCCAGCTCCAATCGTTGCATTTGCCCCAACTAACGCTGTGCCATTTCCATCTAACGGAAGGTGGCTTACAAGGCCTGCAGTATTCGTTGGTGTTCTTAAGTTCATATCAGCTTGTATTTGAGCTTGCGTTCTTGAATTGTTCCAAACTCGAATATTGTCAATTGACCCACCGAAATAGCCATACACATATCCAGTCGATGAACTTGTAAATGTAGGTTGAGCACTTGGGACACCAACTTTCACAAGCGATCCATTGACATATAAATGAGGGACATTTGCAATATGAACTACTGCGACGTGAACCCATCCTGTTATGGTTGTCGGATAGGATAGTGTAACGGGAAAGAAGCCATCTCCATGTTGCGCAACTTCGATACCATTAGTACCAACTGAAACTCCTGATCCTGCCGTGGTTGCTCCCCCGTGGTCAGGACTAATTGCAAAATTGTATTCGGTTGCAGGTGCGCCTAAATCACCAGAGATACCCAGCACTGATTCAGGATGCAATACCACAGTTCTATTCGGATTAACCCAAAATTCTACAGTATGATTACTTAAATTACCTGTGAAAGCCGAACCTCCAACTGTAGCTGCCGCTGTATTATTAAACGTTGCTACCTGTCCACCAGGTGCCATCCCTTCTGACGTAAACTCTAGCATATCAGGAGCACATATTTGGTTTTCACCAACTGAAACGATAGGTACTGCTGGAAGGTCTGTTACTGTTACTACCACATCATCTGGCAAAGATGGGCAACCATTAGCTGTAACGACCAACGAATATGTTTGTGTACTAGTTGGCGAAGCTGTTGGATTAGCAATGTTGGTTGCACTTAACCCTGTAGCAGGTGTCCAAGTGTATGAGATCGATGGTGTTTGAAAACAACTTATGTTATCTAACACTATAGGATTACTACAATAATTATTAGACTGTGGGCCACTTCCAATTGACACCCCATTACACAATACTTCCCATTGAACATTGTTATCACAATACGTACCTACTTGAGTTAATCTTAATCTAACTGGAACTGAGTAATTAAAATCAAATTCCTGCCAAGCAGTTAATATTGGGCCACCTGAGTTTAGAATCACCCCGTCAGAGATTCTCTCTATTTGCCATCCTCCAGAATCTCCAAAATTACCCGCTCTGACCCTTAAACGTAGTTGCTGTGCTATAGGCAATATTATACCACTACCATTCAAATTAACAGGACTACCACATAGCATTGCAATATCAGTACCAGCATTTGCAGTAGGAATGTCGTGAACCAATATATTTCCAGAAGGGAATTGCACATTTCCAGGGCCACAACTTCCGTTATTATCTGTAAACCAACATGTCTCTCCTCGAATTAAATTAAAGGATAAGTTATTATTCCCTATTGTATTGTTTATCAAATTTGGTGATTGAACAGGTACTGTCACCGTAACACTCGCACCAGGAGCCACATCATTAGGCAATGGATTTCTATTCACATACGTATCATACCATGGATCTCCATTCCACTTGTAAGATATTGCAATTCGATTACCATCTGCCATGTTCGAAATCCAAGGTAGATTACCTGTGTTTGTCAATGTTACTTCAACGTTGCGAGTTTCACCTACACACCATTCATTGGATCCGTGATTAATGGATACCCATGTAGCTCTGTAAGCTGGCGGCGTCCATCTAAAAATACGTCCATTGCTGGGTCTACTTCTAGTTGCATTGTTATTTGAACCCCAATTCACCACGCTATTATTTGCTGTCCCATTTGGAAGGGTTGCCCAGTTTGCTACAGACCCCATATAATTATTAAAATCGTTTACTGCCGCAGAGCCTCTTAGACCAATTTGCGATGCTCTAGTCGTCGTATTAGATGCTAAAACAGTATAAATGATTTCGATAATATTTGTGGTTTCATAAAGTCTTATTTGAAAGGAAACTCTATCGTTAGCTGAATTGTGTTGAAGTCTGTAATTTGTATATTGTATTACACATACTCTATTTGGAGCAGCTCCTTGCGTTTCAACTTGAACACCACCACTTGATCGACCATCTCTAGCTACACCGGCAATAGAATATGTGTTAGTTAAAGTCGAAAGAGGATTATAAAGAGTAGCACCAGGCGCAACATTGCCTAATCGGATAAAACCATTGGAACTTGCCACAAACTGAGTAAAAGGCTGATTATCCATGAAAAATGTAAAGCCTATGTTTGTTGCGGGTGAAACACCATCATCCACATCTCCTAGGATTTGTGTACCTGCATGGGCAGTATATGTCCCCGCATCAATAACACTAGTATAATCTGAAACCTGTCCAAACCCAATCCCCGCAAAAAGTAAACTAAAAACAGTAGTAGTAAATCGCTTCATATTTTTAATTATATCAATAATTCTTAGTCTATAAAATTAAGTATAAATACTTAGTTGCCAAAACCTTTTCGACAAGGAATACCTATGTTGGTATTAAGTGTGCTTTAAGTGGGATAAACCATACCGCCCCCTTCGATACAATGCCCTATCGGGCATCACTCAGGGAGCTACAATTGTGGGTAGGATTGAAATCTACCGTGTGATTTATATACAGCGCTAGCAAATATAAACTGCACCTACGGATGTTGTTTGTGTGTAGGATTAAAGCCTCCTGAGTGATTTCCCTAGAACTCCGCTCCCTTCGGTACGATGCCTTTGGCATCACTCAGGGAGCAGAGTTCAGGGGAAATCGTACCGAAGGAGGCGTTATTTTTTCCTCAAATAAACCGTCAATTGCATCCCTTTTCCCGTCTTTTTCATGTACCATCGAAACAGTGGATGTAACACTTTTGGTACAAATAACACATCACATACTTCGTGCGATACTTTTTCGAGATGAATAGGGTATTTCGAGGTGAGTTTTTCAAATGATGTAGCGGTAAATTCATGCAAATGAAAGGGGGCGTGCATGGGACTTAAATTGGTAACGTAATTGGTGCCAATTAACCGATAATAGCGATTCAATAGTTTAGCAATAAACCAATTGGACGAGGGTACTTCGATGTGTATAATACCCCCAGGTTTTAACCAAGATAATGCTTTTTCTAAACATATTTAATCATGTAGTATCCATCTAAACATCCACAACAGTTGATGCGAAATTACTTTTTTTATTGATTTTTTAGTTTTTGTTAGTTTTACTTATATCTTGATAAGATTGAAATAATGAAAAAGATAAAATAATGTTTTTCTAAAATTAATTAATCGAAAAAAAGTCACTGCTAATTGGCGTGACATCTTTTTTCTAAAGATTACTTTGTCTTTTTCTTCGATTATCAACTGATCTTTGATTGTATTGAGATAGAATTTCTCTTGCATTAAATGAAGAGCTTTTGTTTTTGAATGAGATAAACTATTTTGCCTAACTCTATATAGAAGCTTACTATTTGGAATTAGATGTCCTTTCAGCGTTCTCCCAACTTGTAAAAGAAAATGCCTGTCTTCAGGGCTTTGAAGTTCTTCATCAAAATGGATGTCATTTGAAATGAGTGATGACTTTCTATATACGTAAGCCGAAGGACATGCACTCACATTAGGTAAAAAGGATACAATTTCGTTTTGTATTTCTTTATATACTCCTCTATGATTAGAATCATTATTCAATTGATTCCCTTCTTCATCAATTTGGTCAATATAAAATGTACAAAAATCAAGTTCTTGATTATTCTCCATTTCAATTATTGCTTTTTCAATAAAATCGGGAGATAATATATCATCTGAATCTAAAAAGTGTATATACTTCCCTTCAGAGATCTTTAACCCCATATTGCGCGTAGCCGAAACACCAGAATTTGCTTTATCAAATAGTTTTACACCTTGACATTCGTATGATTTAATAACTTGAAAAGAACCATCAGTTGAACCATCATTAATCACAATTATTTCAATTGGAGAGTACGATTGTCTTAGAACAGATTCGATTGTTTTACCCACAAAAAGTTCGGCATTGTAACATGGGATAATTACACTTACTAATGGATTTGCACTCATAATAAAGACGAATATAAAGATTCTGAATCCTTTAATTTACGATCAAATGTAAATCTACTTGCAGTCTGTTTACCGTTTTGAACTAATTTTTGTTGCAAATCAGCATCTTTAACCAGCTCAATTAATGAATTGTATATCGCCTCCGAATTTTGATATGGAACAACCAATGCATTCACTCCATCTTCTACAATCTCATTGGCAACTCCTGAAAGCGAAAAGATACACGGCACCTCAGCCAAAAAGGCTTCAATATAAATTTGACCAAAAGCCTCAGACTCATTATCTATTGGTGCATGTATAAAGACATCAAAACTCTTAAACAATGCGGCATTGTCATTTTCAAATTCAATTTCTGTGCAACTGTCTTTTGGCAAAGTTTGAAGAAGTTGATGAACCACACCAGCATAATCTCCTTTGGCATTTGCCAATACCAAATGTGAATTTGGATTTTCTTGATTGTATTTTTTAAAAGCAGGAATAATGTACTGTAAACCTTTTAATTCAATGTATCTGGATACAACTCCGATAATTGTTTTGTTTGCAGGAATATGGTGTTTCTCTTTTACGACATCAATTCGGCTTTGGTCGATGTGTTGAAATGTGTCAAACTTAAGCCCATGGTGAATTAAAGACACTTTTGCAGGATTTACGCGCTCTTTATCAATTAAAATTGATGAAACGAGCTTTGAAATTGATACGATATGAGTGGATTTGGAATTAATCCATTTATCGTATTTAAGTCCATTTGGAAAATACTTGTGATGGTAATTTGAATAGTGACGCGTATAAATTCGGTGTTTAATTTTTGCCAACCATGCTGCGGTGATTCCAATCAGACCACCTTCAAACAAATGCGCGTGCACAATGGATGGCTTTAGGGTTCTGAGTAATTTATAAAGCTGAAAAATTGCCCTAAGGATATTTTTTTTTGAAGCGTAGTGGATGTGATAAAATGGGATCTTATGCTCAGCGCAATATACAGATAAAGCCGTTTCTTGATGAGTGTGAATGGATACAAAGCTTAATTCATACTTTGTATGGTTTAAACTATCAATTAACCATTCAAATTCATTGGCTTTGTCGATATTGCATACGATATAGATTAACTTTACTTTCAATTTAGTTACTTCTTGCGATTATGTCGACGTGACAATTTATAAAATTATCTGTAGATTTTACAGGAAGTCCCGTAATTGAATCTATAATGGAGTAATTCCATTCTTCTAAAAGCTCGATTAGTTTATTAGCTGAATCACCAGTTGCTTTTAAATTGTCTTCGTCCAACTCAATAAAGAAAATTGGTTTATACTTTAAAATTGATTTTTCGCCCCCCTTTAGGACTTTCAATTCATACCCCTCCACATCAATTTTGATTAAATCCACCCGTTCAATTGGTTTGTTCTGCATCCAGTCATCCAAACGTTCCACAACTATCTTGCTTGTTGATTTTCCAGAAATGTTATCTGAAATGCGATTTCCACCTCGATTAGAATCCGTGTCTACAACCAAATCAAAACTCCCCCGTTCATCGCCAAGACCAATTTGAGAAACTTCCAGATTTGAAAAATTGTTTAGACTAATATTGCGCTGACAATTAGCATAATTAATTGAATCTGGCTCAAAACCATACACAAATCCTTCTTTACCAATCAATACGGCAAACTGAAGGATTGTAGAGCCAATATTGGTTCCGATGTCTAAAATATAATCACCTTTTTTGACAAGTTCATAAAGTTTTTCATGCCCATCATCCTTAAATCCATAATAGAGATAATGCCCCACATAATCACTGATGTCTACTTCTAACATCACATCATTATGCGTTTTAAACTTACGAATAGTGCCTTTTTTATATTGGTAATTGTTCGGAACAAGTTTACCAACTAATGAACTTGGAAGTTTGTTTTGTGTTTTCTTAACTAACCATTTTTCAAATGGGGTTATAAGAAAAAATTGCCTGAAAAAATTTAATAGAGTTGTTTTCAAATTCATAAATCTAAAAGTTATGTAGTTTTTCTAAAAGGTCTTTAGCTATCATTTCTCTAGAAAACTCAATGATATTCGCTTCATTGAAGTGTTTGTTGAGACCCTTTTCCCAATTGAGATATTGATTATCTAAGTCATTACACACATCTGTAGCTGAGTTGCAGATTGACCCGACTTTTGTTTTTTTAATTAATCCCTCCACTAAATTGCCATCAGATGGGGCTAATAGTATGTGTGAACCAGATGCAATGTAATCAAAAACTTTTGTTCCGTATACATGGTCAAAATTATTCCAAGGCAGCATCAACACATCCGAATTGATTGTTTTTTTGACTATTTCTTTTTTTGGAATGCGTTCTGAATGAATAACTAAAATTTGTTCATCAAAACTAGCTGTAAATAACTTCTCTATTTTCGGATTGTGCAATCCAATGAGTTGAATTTTAAACTTTCTTGTAGGATATGTTTTTTGAAACATTAGCAGACCACTAATGATTAATGAAAAATCTTGTTGATTATAGGCAGAACCCAAGTAAGAAAGAGTAAATACTTCATTAGGAGTGTAGTGCGCATTACAATTTTCAAAATATTCTGCTTCATATCCATTTGGAACGAGTAGAGTAGGTCTGTTAAATTCTGTTTTACAAACAGTTTCTAGTTTTGGAGAGACTGTAGTAATTAAGGCACTGTTCTTTAACCACCTCTTTAAATGAAACAAGGAGAGTCGGTGAATGATTTTATCACTTCTTGTAATCAACGAATCTTTGATTAGATATGTAAAATTGAAAAAATCGCGAAAATCTACCACATAAGGGACTCCCGTTTTCTTATTCAGATAATGTGCAAGCTTTACCAAATTATTTGGCGGAGCTGAGACCAAGATTAAATCAAAATCACCTTCTTTTTGTAGTAATTCAAGTGCGTACTTTTTAAAATTTGTATGCGCATCAATTTCAGGTTGTAGATTACCAGTCAAATAGCTTCTCAGGGTTCGGATTTTGTTTTGGATTTTACTGCCTTCACCAATATTTTGTGAGATGTACGGTAGTCTAATTACTCTATAGTTTTTATCGGTATTAATTTCAATTGCAGATTTATTTGTGGCGAGGATATCACTCCAACTAGTGAAATTTTCATCCCAATGTCTAGTGAGTAATGTTACATCTACATCTTCTGAAGCAAAATGGTTACAGAATGAGTCAAGTCTATAACTACTGACACCATTTAGAGGCAATGAATAATATGAAATGAGTAGTATTTTCATTAAAAATTACTCATCATTAATTTAGTCCAATCCTTTTCAGCAAAACTTTCCATCCATTCTAATTGCGGAGGTTCAAAACCAACCTTTTCTTTTCTCCAACACACCTCATAAGGAAGTGATGTTTCAAATGCTTTTCTCAAAATAAACTTAGTCCACCCCAAATTTAGTTTATAAGAATCTGGAAGTGAGAAACAAAATTCTACCAATTCATGACTCAAAAAGGGCAAACGAACTTCTCTACTGTGTGCCATCGAATTTCTGTCTGCATATCGCAATAAATCTTGTAAATCACCACACATCGTGCTTTTGTATAATGTATGAGAAAGATTCGGCAGGTTTTTATTCTTCTTCTCTTTGATAATTCTCCGATTCTTTAATTCATAAAAGAATGAATACTTGATTAGTGTCTTTTTCCACTCAGCATGAGGTGTATGAAAATCAATAAAGGCATTATGCTCCCTTGTGCGTTGCCCAAAAGAGGTATTAGATATCTGTAATTGACTCAAGTAAATTGGATAATAAAAAATGTATCCCGCTAAAATCTCATCCGCTCCTTGTCCGTCAATTAAAACAGTTACGTTTTTCTTTTTCGCTAATTTCTGTACACTATACTGTGCATAAATGCTAGCGCTCCCAAAAGGTTCTTCTTGTGTAGTGCACAATTCTTTAAATTCGCCTTTAAAATCACTTCCTGTTGGCCAAGTTTCATGACCTGAAAAATTTGTTTTTTCTAGTACTTGGTGAATGTACTTCCCTTCATCCTTTTTGTAATTCTTAAAGCGCGCAGAAAACGTGTTGGCATCAATTTTACCATCAGCTAAATAATCATGTAGTGCACAGACTATTGTAGAGCTATCAAGTCCGCCACTTAAACTTGTCCCCACAGGTACATCTGACCTAAGCCGGTACTTTAAACTTTTAATAAATAAATTTTTAAACTCAGTTTGTGCCTCTTCAAAAGTTCCAGTATATGATTTATTTTCCCAATCAATATCATAATATTTATGCAATTGAACTTGACCTGAAATGGAAACTTTCATCCAATGACTATGTTCTAGTCGATAAATATTCTCATAAAAAGTTTCTGATAAATCTTCAGGATTATGAATTAAGCCACTCTTATCATAAAGCTCAAACATATGTTTGTTCTTCTTTTTTGGAATACCCAAAGCCCAAAGTGCTTTCATTTCAGACGCGAAATAGAATCCTGTATCATCAATACAGTAATGAAAAGGCTTTTCACCAAATCTATCTCTTGCACAAAATAGTTCTTGGTTCTGTTCATCCCAAATAGCAAATGACCACATACCATCAAGCTGTTCAAGACACTTTTCCTTAAATAGCATGTATAAGCGCAACAAGATTTCAGAATCAGACTCAGTTTGAAAAATCTCACCTTTGTCAAGCAGATCTTGTTTTAACTCAAGGTAATTATATATTTCCCCATTAAACACCATTGTGTAATTTCCACATGGGCTATGCATGGGTTGATTTGCAGCATCGCTTAAATCAAGGATAGATAAACGTCTGTGCCCAAGTCCAACTTTATTGTTTGTGTGTACCCAATGACCCTCTCCATCAGGACCGCGATGGCTAATTGCATCAGTCATAATTTTGAGCGAAACGGAATCAACTTTGTCAGTTTTCTTAATTATACCTACAATGCCACACATTATTATACTTTCAAATTGATGTAATATACAAACTTAGCATTTAGAATTAAGCATTCATTATTATTTATTGATGAATCTGTTTAGAAGTGGTCTTAATTTACTAAATAGTAGTGGTTCAAATATGCGTAAAAGCAGGAGAGAGAATACAAAAAACAGGGTGATTAAGCCCAATTTCAAAAGTAAGTTGAAACCAAAAGAGCTTGATTCAAGAGACAAATAAATGAGATAAAATGAAAACGAAAGCACGGTTATTAATAACGGTAATTTTGTTTTAAAAGGAATGAAGTAACGTTTTTGTGCTGAAATATAAATATATACAGGAATAATAATGTTTCCTAAAAGCATTCCGATAGCTGTTCCTACTCCACCAAATATTGGTGTCAGTGTAAATAAAAGAATAGCGGTAATTGTTGCAGAAATTAGAACCGCAATAGCAAGTGGTTTATTGTCTTTCGCAATGCCATTACCTAAACCGACAATATAAACATATCCATAAATAGTTGTATTAAACGCCAATATACCAGCTACTACATAAGCAGCATAATAATCAGGTGTGGTGAAAAAATGTAGAAGATCTAGTGCAAAAAGACTTACGCATAGCGCCAAGAAATTAGCAAAAAGTGAATAACCAGTAAGTACGGTGCTATATACTTTTTTCGCATTGTCTTGGTTTAAAATAGAATATGCAAAAGGTCCCCACGCCATTTGAAATGCACTAATAAACAATGTAACAGCTGACGCAATTGTCACCCCTAACTGAAAAAGACCCACCTCTTCAAGTGGGTAAAAGTATTCAATCACGAATGCGGCAGAACTATTGATTACCCAAAACGCAATTGCAGTAGGGATAAGCGGCAAAGCAAACTTGAGCATTTCTCGTATTCTTGGCACAGAGAAATAGGAAAAACTAAGCCAATCAAATAATTGATAAATACAATATAAACTTGCCACAATATTGCTGATTAATACTGCATAAAAAACACCTATTACTCCTGTTTGAGTTATCAATACAAAATAGACAGTGAGTCCAATAGTCAGCATTGAATAGGAAATACTGTAAATCACAGTATGCAACGCTTTTCGTCTCATACGCAACCAATTACTGAGGATGGTAGGTAAAATTCCAGTTAGTACACACAAGGAAGGGATAATAAACAAATAAGAATTTTCAGAGTGTACAAAACGATTACTCAAATAACTAGAGCTAATAATAATACCGCTACAAATCAAAATAGTCATTATGAGTTGAAACCAAAACCAACTCGCAATCGTTTTTTTTCTGTCTGTTAGATCCTCTGTATCGTAATACCACCTAGCGGCAGAATTGTCTAATGCAAACACGACTAATATTCCAACAAAAAAGAAAAAAGAGTTGATGATATTGATTACACCGTAATCAGCAGGCGAGAAAACACTTGTGTATAGGGGAACGAGGAAAATCCCAATAAACTTGGTGATGATACTGCTTATGCCATAAATTGCACTTTCACCTAGAAGTTGTTTTAACAGCGCTTTCAAAAATTAGATTGTTAATTTATGCTTTAATAATTTCCAATACTTTTGCTGCAATTATCTCAGAGTCGTGGTATTTCTCAACATATTCCCTTCCTTTAACTCCTAATTCATAGCGCAATTCAGCATCTAAAATAAGCTTTATTAACTGTTCTTTCAAATTATCGGGGTTTGTATTTACAATTGGGCAATCTTTTGGTAAGCCTAAATCATAAAGTACGGGCATTAAATAACATAAGACGGGCTTACCAAAGGCCATAGCTTCACATGCAGCCATACCGTGTCCTCCGCAAATAATTTGATCCACAAATATATCTGCCGATTGCATTTCTTTCAACACATCACTTCTGGTCATGTTATGTAATAAAACAAAATCAAAATCATATTCTTTTTGTAGTTGTTCAATTACTTGAAGTATAATCGGAGTCCCTTTAGCATTGGGTGCTGATGGAGAGTGAATAATACGTGGGCGCTTTTTTAGTTTATTGGGGTAATTTGGTGAGAAATCTTGAAGATTAATGCGTTGAAAGATATCATAAATAGTAGGGAATAATTGACTATCAATGTAGAGTTTCATTTCTGGTGTGGCAAACACTTTTGCATTGTATTTTGAAAATTTAATTTGAACTTCTCTTTTAAAATTAGACATCTCACCATCCCTATACTCGTAACCATTATCAAGAGCTGTGTTAAAAAAAGGATTTATCAAACTCAACTTTTCGGGGTCGCGGATATCACTACCTACCCATTCTATAAAAATAGGCTTGTTCATTGCTTGAGCAAACTGTAAATCTTCTTCATCCAGTATGCTGTCCCAAAGATAATATACCGCATCTGCCCAACTAATCAGTTGTTTGATTTTACGTTTATAATTGAGCTTGTGTTTGATAAAACGAAAAGGATTTTTCTTAGATACACTTAAGGGTACAAATACTTCAAATTCATTATTCATTATGTATTTGTGGCGCGAAGTTATTAAGTACCTCGCCTCAATACCGTCAATTTTGTTTAACGATGTAGCGAGAGTAGAATGAAATGATGCCACATTATTGATGAGGAGGATTTTCATTTTTTGATTAGGAGTTTTGCAGGATTTCCTACCCAAACTTCATTTTTTGGAATGTTTTTAAGAATTACACTGCCGATACCTGCTTGAGCTTTGGTCTGAATTTCAATTGAGTCCTTAACACAAGCTCCGGCACCAATATACACTTCTTCGTGGATTATTACATTACCTGCAATTAGCACATTTCCGCAAATTATTGAACCAGATTTAATAACTGAATCATGATGTATAACTGAATTTGCAAGTATGATGACGTGATCTTCGATTATAACGTTAGGCCCGATGACCACACCAGCTGATATAAATACATTATGACCAATTTTTGAGTATTTTGAAATTTGAGCTGAAGGATGAATAATTGTCTCCCAGTTAATTGAGTTCTCTGATTCAAGTTGTTTAATCACGTTCAACCTTTGGCAATATGATTTAGCACTTCCGTGAACGGCAATGAGCTTAGTTTGATTGTTGGCTAGGTATTCTTTCCTACTAATAATGTCAATATTTTGATATTTAGTTCCAATGTAATTTTCATCATCAGTAAGAAATATAATTTCACCTCCTTGTATTTCACCAAGTGCATCTAGAACTTCTAAGCCATTCCCACAATATGGAAAAATTGCAATATTATTCATCGATAGTTTTATTAAGTGTATCAATAATATCCATTATTAACTTTGGAGTCAATTTTTCATAAAGAGGTAAAACCAAGCCTTTTTGATTTGCTTTCAGTGCATTTGGGAACAATAATTCTGAATTTAGCTTATATTTTTGTTTGTAGTATTTTTCATTTGGTATGCATTGAGCTCCTAAATTCACACCAACACCTGCAAGTTTCATTTTTGTGATTAATTCATCCCTGTCAGTCTGGTCATCTACTAAAATGTGAAAGGATTGCCACGTGTGCTTATAGTTAATTGGTACTATTGGGAGCTCGAAAGTTTTAGACAACTCGTTTATATACAATTCAGCTAAAACTTGTTTATGTGCAATTGTCTTATCGAAGCGTTGAAATTGACTAAGAACTAAAGCCGCTTGAAAATCGGTCATTCTGTAGTTAAATCCTGGTTCAACAAATTCCATTTTACCCTGAACTAGTTCAATACCATGATTTCGTACAATACGTAATCGATTAGCTAATTCATCATTATTGGTGGTCAATAATCCACCTTCTCCAGATGTGATTGCTTTTCTAGGATGAAAAGAAAAGGATCCAATATCGCCAAAAGTACCAGTAAATTGATCATTCACCTTTGCTCCTAAAGCACAGGCAGCATCTTCGATAACAAATAAATTATGCTTTTTTGCGATTCTACAAACTTCGTTTATATCACATGATAAACCGAATTCGTGAACAGGCATAATTGCCTTTGTATTGGGCGTAATAGCTTGCTCTATTTTTGAAACGTCAATATTAAATGTCTTGATATCAATATCAACGAAAATAGGTGTAGCCCCAACTAATTCTACCACATTAGCCGTTGCGATATAAGATAGTGCAGGGATGATGACTTCATCTCCACGTCCAATCCCTAAAACATGTAATGCTAGGTGTAAACTTGCTGTCCCATTGGATACAGCAATTGCATGTTTAATACCTAGATAATCTGCAATATTTTTTTCAAGCTGATCAACTTTTTCTCCTTGAACAAGCATTCCTGATTTTAGTACATCAGCAACCGCGTCAATATCTTGCTGTTGAATATCTGGAATCATTAATGGTATAAAAGGAGTTTCAGCCATCAGATTTTATTTGAGTGACTTAAAATATTCTGCCGTTTTTAAAATTCCTTCTTCTAAATCCACTTTAGCTTTAAAGCCTAATATTTCTTCTGTTTTTACAACTGATGGAATTCGCAATTCAATATCAGCTGATAGTTGATCTCTAAAATATATTTTAGAAGAAGAATTTAATACTCTACACACAGTTTGTGCTAATCCAAGTGTGGTGATTACCGCTCTGGCGTTTCCAAGATTGAAACTTTCACCAATTGCTTTAGGATTTTCTAAACAACGCATTAAACAATCAACGAAATCATCTACATAGCACCAAGCTCGTATTTGACTTCCATCACCATTGATGAAAATATCCTCGTTTTTTAAAGCACGTTTAATAAAGATTTGTAAAGCACCTTCACCAGTCTGTCCTGGGCCATATACATTAAATGGTCTCACAGTTACAGTTGGTAATCCGTATTGTGAAAAGTATGCATGTGCTAAATGTTCTCCAGCAAGTTTACTCACCGCATAAGTCCATCTTGCTTCTCCAGCAGAACCTGCAACAGTATCATCTTTTTCAGTTGATTTAAAAGCCATTGAGCCAAAAATCTCAGATGTAGAAAAATCAATAAATCTGTCTGATACATTATTCAATTTTGCAGCTTCCAATGCATTTGCTGTGCCAATCATATTTACAGTCATTGTTCTCACAGGGTCTTTGATTACAGTATCAATACCTGCAATACCAGCAGCATGCACAACAATATCAGACCCTTTCATAGATGACGTCAAGAGTTCTTTGTCTAATACATCACCTTTTATTATAGTTAAGTTTTTATGATTTGCATAAACGCTATCTGATAAAGTATCTCTATGAAAATTGTCATATACTACAATCAAATTATCATCAATTAAAATACCAATTAATGTATTAGCAATAAAGCCTGCACCACCCGTGATAAAAATTCTTTTATTTTTAATTGAACTCATTTTTAAATTATTTCTTAAATTTTCTTTTCAGAAAAATTGATGACATTACAATAAGATGAAACATTAATGCATTGAATAACAGTAACATGAATGTTTCAATGAACGTTGTTCAAATCTATGAAATATATTTTAAACACCTGATGGATTTTGGCACATATTTCAACATGTAGATTATCAACTCATTACATACTTTAATTGTACGCTCCGAATAATTATTGTAATGTTGAAACTTTATGCTAAATTTGTGTATATACTATATGCGTAAACAATGCTGAAAAATACCTTTTTAACATTTTTCTTTTTTTATTCGCTAGTTTCAATTGGACAACAGGTCAATTTAGTCTATCCAGATAACAATCATTTGCAAATCCAAAACGACGTGCATTTTGTTTGGAGTAGTATAAGTGAAGCAGATTACTATGAGTTATCAATTGCTACTGATATTAGTTTCACTTCAGAAACAACTTACAACGTTTATTCTTCGGATACTTTAATTGAATTGATTCCAAATATCTACTATTTTAGAATCAGAAGTTCAACTGATGGTTTTTTTGGAGGATGGAGTTTTGTGCGTTCGTTTACTATTTTGGATATACTTTCTTTTAATCCAACTATATGGTTAAACTCAGATTCTGCCTTGGTTGTTGATGGTTCAAATTTAGTTGAAATTTGGGGTGATATAAGTGGCAATAATAATGATGCATCTCAATTGACCGCCTCTGCAAAACCACTTCTAATTGAAGATGTGGTTGATCTAAATGGCAAAAGAGCTCTGTCTTTTGATGGGAATGATGTGTTGAATACGCCCAATTTAGGACTATTGGATGTGGAAATATTTGTTGTGGTCAAAGGGAATGAGGTTAACAATAAAATATTTGGTTTTGGAGAAGGGTATCATGTGAATTTTGTGAACTCGAGTCCAATTTTATATTTACAAGGACCAAATTACATGTATTTCCAGGGGCTTCAACAAACAGGGGTTTATCAATTCCAAAATGTTGGTTATAGAGATGGGACTGCAGTTGGTGCAACTACGTTTTTATCAATTAATGGGGTTAATATTTCACAAAATGGGGGTTTTGAATCAGGTGTATTCACACTAAATAATCTTTCTGTAGGTAGTGGGATTCTCAATGGGCTTATTGCTGAAGTCTTGGTTTTTGATCATCATTTAAATCCTTCAGAGAGATACGATGTCCAAAAATACATCCGCTCTAAATACGCCCCTCCCGTAAACTTAGGTCAAGACATCACATATTCATTATGTGATATAGATCTCCACGCCGGCGAGCGCTTCACCTCCTACCTCTGGTCCACAGGTGAAACAACTGAAAACATTACCGTAACCGAAAGTGGTAAATATTGGGTAGATGTAGTGGATGTCTTTGGGTTTACGTCGTCGGATACGATTATAGTATCTTATCCCGAAATCGGAACCCCAGACTACAATTTATTCTGCCCATCCACCACCAAAACATGGTCTGCAGATTTAGGGTCTGATTATACCTACGAGTGGAATACACTCGAAACAACTGAAAGTATAGACATTGGCGTTACAGGAAATTATTTTGTAACGGTTACAGATACCAACGGGTGTTCGCGGGTGTCGGATGTGTTGTTTTTTGATGAGGATCCATTTGAAACAACCATTTCACTGGGCCCTGATCTGAGTTTGTGTTCGGGCAATCAAATTGCATTAACCAGTGGTGCAAGTGATGTCGTGTCCTACCTATGGGGAGGGGGGCAAACGACACCTAGTATTGTGGTCAACTCCACAGCTACGTATACGGTAGAAGTAACCAATGCCAATGGATGTGTGGCAAATGATGACGTGCTGGTTACCATTGTTGGAGACGCTCCTGTAGTTCAACTCGGTATGAACGCAACGTATTGTCAAGGCGAAGAATTTGTATTTACAGACAATAGTTTTACCACAGATGGTTCGAGCATTACCAATTGGTCATGGGATTTTGGCGATGGTATTGGGACAGCTAATACGCTTAGCGGAAATTATGCCTACACTACTTTTGGTTCCGTAACGGTCGAACTTCACGTAGAAACGGACGCAGGATGTGCGAATACTGGCACACTAGACCTTACCGTATACCAAAAACCCGTAATTGATTTCAATACTACAGGGAGTTGTCAATCGGCTGTGATTTCATTCAGTTCCAGTCAACTGCCATTTGTCACAAACTGGCAATGGAATTTTGACGACCCAGATAGCGAAGAGTTGAACACCGCAACAGGTGAAATTACCACACACACTTTCGAAAGCGCTGGAAATTACGATGTCGAACTCATTGCACTCGATTTGAATGGGTGTAGGGATACTGTTGTCAATAGCGTAACCATACTCCCCGCTCCAGATGTAACTTTTGAGTTTGCAGAAGTATGTGCTGGACAAACCGTTAACTTTGTTAACCAATCTACCATAGCTGACCCTTATTTGATCTCCAGCGTATTGTGGCAATTGGGGCCAACTGCCTCCTCTGTTCAATTTAGTCCATCGCGCTTATTTATCACACCCGGTTTATTCGACATCACATTGACAGTAAACGGAAACAATGGTTGCTCACGACACCTCACGCAGGAAATGAAAGTGCACGCATTGCCACAACCTGACTACAGTTACAGTGCATCTTGTGCGGGATTACCTACTGTATTTACAGACGAATCCATCGTCCCAGACGGGTCTGTTTCCATTGTAACATGGCAATTTAATGCCACCAATCCAATTAACGGAGAAATTGTCTCACAGACATTTCTAACCGAAGGTACACAGCAAGTACGCCAATTGGTTGTGTCGGATCATGGATGTCAAGCTGTGGAAATTTCTACTATAGTCGTTCATCCATTTTTACACGCCAATTTTAGTTTAAACGGCGATCTCATTTTAGCCGATGTGCCAGTTGTATTTCAAAATGAAAGCATAGGCGCAACAAATGTGTGGTGGGAAATAGAAGGCTATTACACAGGAGATGAATTAAACCCTGAAATTACGTTTTCGACAGATGACATAGGTGCTACCGTTGAAGTATGGTTAATTGTTCAGAACAGCTTTGGATGCAGCGATACAGCACACAATACCTACACGATTTACGAAGCCGTAACCGATTTAGCCATCACGCAGTTGTTTTCATATACTGATGCAGATGGATTTGTTACACTGGGTGCAGAATTATCCAATTTAGGCTCTTCAACACTATTAGGTGTTGATTTATTCGTGCGAATGAATACGCAATCACCTGTCAAAATTGCGTGGAATGGTACATTAAAGGCGGGTGAAAAACAAGTGTATATTTTCCCTATTTCACCTTATCAATCCGTTAACACCGACAATGTCAATGAGCAGTACATTTGTGTAGAAGGCAGAATTGTACAGCCCGTTAATTTGGAAGATCAAGATTTAAGTAATAATGAGTTATGTCGTAATGTGATGGAAGAAGAAGCTATTTTACTGAATCCCTTCCCTAACCCTGCGACAACACAAATGAGTCTACGTGTCATTATGCCCTCAGCTCGTGTGGTGGATATTCAAATTTTTGATGCATCAGGAAAATTGATTCACACAGTAGCCAATCAGTTGGCACTACCCAAAGGCCTGACAGAATTTACATTGGATGTAAGTTCATGGTCACAAGGAACCTATACCATACTCTTAAAAGGCGAAACAGACAATAAGCGCGTTCGTTTTGTGAAGGGGTAGGGTTTCGCTTCTAATACCGCCTCCTTCGATACGATTTCCCCTGAATACCGCTCCCTGAGTGATGCCAAAGGCATAGTACCGAAGGGAGCGGTATTCAGGGGAAATCGTATCGAAGGAGGCTTCAATCCTATACACAAATATAGCTCCCTGAGTGATGCCCGATAGGGCATCGTACCGAAGGGAGCGGCATTCCACCCACAATGCAGCCCCCTGAGTGACACCCGAAGTAACATCGTACCCACAAATGCAGCCCCCTGAGTGATGCCCGATAGGGCATCGTATCGAAGGGGGCGATATTACTCCACCCCAGTCATATTCTTAGGGTTAACCCAACGATCATATTCCTCGGCAGTTACATAACCTAAGCGAATAGCTTCTTCTTTTAAACTTGTCCCATTTTTATAGGCTACATTAGCAATTTCAGCAGCTTTATAATACCCGATTTTGGTATTCAATGCAGTAATCAGCATAAGGGAATTATTGACCAACTCTTCAATTCGCGCGTGATTCGGTTCAATGCCTTGAGCGCAATGTAAATCAAATGAAAGGCACGCATCTCCTAACAATGACGCAGATTGTAAAAAATTGGCAATCAACATGGGTTTAAAGACATTTAATTCAAAATGACCTTGTGTACCGCCAATTGTAATTGCGACATCATTTCCCATTACCTGTGCGCAAACCATCGTTAGCGCTTCACATTGTGTGGGGTTAATTTTTCCAGGCATAATGGACGAACCAGGTTCATTCGCTGGAATTAAAATTTCACCAATTCCTGAACGAGGTCCCGAAACCATTAACCGTATATCATTCGCAATTTTATTGAGGGCCACAGCAAGTTGTTTCAGCGCACCATGAGATTCAATAATCGCATCGTGTGCCGCCAACGCTTCAAATTTATTTTCTGCTGTTTGAAAAGGGAGACCTGTATATACTGCTATTTTACTTGCCACAAGTTCAGCATAACCTTTGGGCGTATTCATACCCGTACCCACTGCGGTTCCTCCCAAGGCAATTTCAGCCAGGTGAGGGAGTGTGTTTTTCAAGGCTTTTAGCCCGTGAGTGAGTTGAGAAACGTAACCAGAAAATTCTTGTCCTAAGGTCAATGGCGTTGCATCCATTAAATGTGTGCGTCCAATTTTCACAATATCGTTGAACGCTTCCGATTTTTGAGCCAATGTTGCCCTAAGTTTTTCAATTGCAGGTATGGTACGCTGAACCAACATCGTATATGCCGCAATGTGCATCGCTGTTGGAAAAGTATCATTAGACGACTGGGATTTATTGACATCATCATTGGGGTTTAATACCGAACTCGCTTCTCCAATTTTATAGCCCGCAATTTCCTGACCCCGATTCGCAATAACTTCATTACAATTCATGTTAGATTGTGTGCCTGAACCTGTTTGCCATATCACAAGTGGAAACTGATCATCATGCTGACCTGCTACTATCTCATCACATACTTGAGCTATCAACCCATTTTTCTCTTCCGTTAACACACCCAATTCGAAATTGGTTTGTGCAGCCGCTTTTTTTAAAAGAGCAAACGCATGAATCACCTCAAGAGGCATTGAACCGGGTGAACCAATTTTAAAATGATGTCTTGAACGTTCTGTTTGTGCGCCCCAGTACTTGTCAATAGGTACTCGAACTTCGCCCATAGTATCTTTTTCAATACGATATTCCATAAAAAATGATTGTAAATTTGAATTATTTATTACTTTTACAGCGTCGAGTTTATACAAATGTATAAAAACGAATAGGATAAAAAATTAAGTTCGACTTTTTCCAAGGACTTTAAGTGTGGGAAAAGTTTTAATACAAAATTTGAATTATGACAGTTTTAGGTATTGTAATCTTCTTTTTGATTGGCGGAATGGCTTTTTGGATGTTATTATTCTTACTTGGATTTGCTGTTCCTTATTGGATTACCTTGGGTTTATTGGAAACAATTCGTCCAAAACGCGTTTTTGATTCAAAAGAAGATACTGAAGAATAAATTTATTACATAGTAAATACTGAAGCGATGTGTGTGACACATCGCTTTTTTTGTGTCAACTGGTGTTTCAATGGGCGTTTTTCAGATATAAATACACCAGTATCTAAGTCAATTATATGCTATCCCTATACTCAATAATGATTTCACTTATCCCCCACAATACTGACAATATTGTGCTTTACTATTATGGGTAAATTCTTGACAATTGATTATTTCACTCGCAATAGCAATCAACGTTTCCTCCACTAATTTGATGTAATCTTCATTAAGTTGAAAAGTATGTTTTGCTGTATGAAGTTGTTGAAACCCAGATGAAATATTTGTCATAGAAATAATTCCAGATTCGTCTGGTAAACGATTCGTAGATTTATAATATAATAAATTGTATATCCCTAACTGAAGTACAAACTTTGCTTTGGTTAATTTAGGTGCCACGCTCTCCATAAACGATTCATCAACCATTTCTAGGGTATAATCTATTTTAACTTGATCGGCTATGCATTTTCCAGTTTTATAATCAACTACACGAATTTTATCATCCCATGAATCGACTCGGTCAATAAATCCTTTCACTTTTAGCGGATAATGTTTCCCATTCCATTCAAACAAAAGTGTAGTTTCAAGGCTTTCTTCCAATGAAAGGATAAACAACTTTTTAGTTGGATTTTCCCGCAACATTGTACGTTCGCTTTTCAAAAAACGTTCAATTTGATAAGCTGCCATTTCAAACGATAGTAAATTTTTCCCTTTTTCAAAAGCCTGTGATTGCGCATTGAATTTGGCGACAAATTGTTCGTGGAGAATGAGCGGATACGTTTTTAATAATTGATCAATATCAAACTCCGTAACCTGAAGTTTATTTTGCTGAAACGGCATATACAACGCTTCCAATGTATCGTGAACTATACTTCCAAACGAGCTATGTTCAAGTTCTTCCTCCACCTCTTCATTCTCGTGCAACCCTAATACATAACGGTAATAAAAATCAAGCGGACACGTCAGAAATTTATTCAATGCAGATGCGGATACCCCATTTTCAAAGAATGCCAATAGCGTAGTAATTATTTCTGAACCCGTTGGAATTTCAATTTTCATTGCGTCATTTTCAGTTGACTCCAATTCGAAATTCAGTTTATTCCACGTAATACTACTATTTTCACGTGCTAATTCGATTTCCAGTTGACGGATATAACGACTAGGTTCATTCACTGTAAGTCCATCACCAGGCGAACTGTTATAGGTAATCCAACATCGTTTAGTAGATGGAAGTAAACGATAAAAATGGTGTGCAAACAGCGCATCTTTATCAGTAGGTACAGGCAATTCAAAATACCTTCTCAAATCCATGGGAACTATCGTTTGAATCAAATTTGAAGGAGGCATTTTACCTTCATTTAGTCCAATTACGATTAGATTTTCAAACGACAACATACGTGTTTCAAGGAGACCCATTATTTGAAGTCCCTCAGTTGGATTTCCATAATAAGCAACCGTTTTATTCATCCAGAAAGGATTTAATAATTGCTTAAATACGTGTAACCCAAATGAAGGCGTTTCTGCATTAAATAAAGGTTGAATCTCGCGGATTGCCTCATCGAACTGAACCAATGCGCTTCGTTCTAGTAAATCTACTTCTTTATCAAAATGAGGGAATAACAATTGATTCAATTCTTTACAAATCGCAATTGCGCGTTCCCAATTTCCATTCCAACTTTCAAATGCAAGTTTGATAAATTGATTCGTAGAAGCCGATAAGGATGGGAAATCAACCTTACTGAAAAGTTTATTATATCGAACGATATCCGCTAAAATGCGTTCTGTATGTTGCACCTCCTCCGCTGATATAATTTTTCGGTAAAAAGGATGCTGTAAAAACGCCACCAACGACTTGTGATAGGCGGCTGTAGTTGAAAAATAGTTTATGTTCTCCTGAATTTCGAACAATAAATCCACCCATGTGCGCAATAGCGTATTTTTTAATGGTAACCCTAACGTAATGTTTGCCTCACCAACTTCAGCAGGAATATGTTTAATTGCGGGAACAATAAGCGATTCATCTGCTAATAACAATACTGTTTTGCGCAGTTCATCGGGTGAAAGTGATTTTAAAATAGTCATCCCTACTTTAACTTGACTAGTAGGTTGTGCACAAGTGATGATTTCGAAATTCGCTGTACCGGTTAATAGTTCATTGGATGAAAATAGAATCGTTTCGGGAATCTTTTGTATCAGTTCACGAATAAATTTTCCAGCCTCATGCAATTCATCGTTGACGAAAAAATCATCACCTTCCAAAATAAGTTGTGCTCGCCCCATATTGACCAGCTGTTTAATAATCGAGATTTCTGATTTAGAAAGTGCATTAAACCCAACAAATAAAAATTGCATGTCAGGATTTTGATCAAACGCTAAGTTTATGTGGTCACTTACATAACGATAGGCCGCTCCCATGTAAGTATATCCTTTCGATGTTAATCGCGAATTTAAAGCCGTGTAATAGCCCCCTAACTTGTCCCAGAATTCCATAAATCGTTTCTGATTTTCTGTCAATTCCTTTTCCGAATCAAACGACCAATTTTCGATTTCTTTTACATCTCTCAGGTTTTTAAACAACTGCGCTGGATCCACAAGGTAACGATCTATTTCATCACAATCATTTAACAACAATTTTCCCCATCGCATAAATTCGTCAAACGAATCTTCCTCTCCTGCTAGTTCGCGATGCACAGCATACAGTTCAAACAACTGGTGAACGGACGAAATGACATTATACGGAACCAATTCCTTAATCCAGTTGTTAATTGTAATGAAGTTTGGGGAGATAAACGGTTTGCCGATGACATCAAACAATTCCTCTTGAATATATTTTTTAGCACGTTGCGAAGGTAAGACTACCGTAAGGTTTGAAGTTTGTGTGTAGTTTGTATGAATGTATTGTGCAACTTGCTGAATGAACTGAGGCATTTGTGAAATATTTTCTCGAAGTTAAAAAAAGAACTTGTAAATTTATTTGGTTGAATAGAATTTATTTTTAATTTTGACGAAATAATCGTCAATAAAACGATAAAAAGAATAGCAATATGACTACATTAAAAGTGGGAGATAAGGCACCTGATTTTGCAGTAACAGATCAACAGGGAGTTATGCATCGGTTGGCAGATTACAAAGGCAAGCTGTTAGCGGTCTATTTTTACCCTAAAGATATGACGCCTGGATGTACAGCTCAAGCTTGTGATTTAAGGGATAACGAATCTGTTTTGTTAGCCAAAAACATTCACGTAGTAGGTGTAAGTGCCGACGACGAAAAACGCCATATGAAATTTATCGAAAAATATAGTCTTCCTTTTCCCCTACTAGCCGATACCGATTTAACCATGATTAAATCATATGGTGTTTGGGGACCTAAAAAATTTATGGGAAAAGAGTATGACGGTATACATCGTACCACATTTTTGATTGGCGAAACAGGAATCATTAAAGCAATAATAGATAAAGTAAAAACCAAAGATCACGCAGCGCAACTTTTGGAAGCGTTGTAAAAGGTACGTAAAAAGATTACGTACTACCTAACCTAAATTTGTATAAAAAAATAAAGACATGGCAAATTCTAAAGAAGTAAACAAGGAAAAATTAAAGGCATTGCAATTGACAATGGATAAAATGGAGAAGACATTTGGAAAAGGAGCCGTAATGCGCCTTGGAGATTCTCCAATTGAAAAAATGGATGTTATTCCATCGGGGTCTGTAACACTTGACTTAGCACTTGGTGTAGGTGGATTTCCAAAAGGTAGAGTGGTTGAAATTTATGGTCCCGAATCATCTGGTAAAACCACATTGGCGATCCATGCAATCGCAGAAGTGCAAAAGCAAGGTGGAATCGCTGCTATTGTGGATGCGGAACATGCATTTGACCAATTTTATGCAGAAAAACTGGGAGTTGACGTAGCCAACCTACTGATTTCACAACCGGATAATGGTGAACAAGCACTTGAAATTGCCGATAACTTAATTCGCTCAGGAGCAGTAGATTTATTGGTAGTAGATTCAGTAGCTGCATTAACTCCCAAAGCTGAAATTGAAGGCGAAATGGGCGATTCACAAATGGGTCTTCAAGCGCGCTTAATGTCGAAAGCATTACGTAAGCTGACAGGATCTATTAGTAAGGCTAACTGCTGTTGTATATTTATCAATCAGCTTCGAGATAAAATTGGTGTCATGTTTGGAAATCCAGAAACAACAACTGGAGGTAATGCACTTAAATTCTATTCATCAATCCGATTAGATATTCGTAGAGCTGCGCAAATTAAAGATGGTGAAGACGTAATTGGTAATCGCGTTAAGGTGAAAGTCGTAAAAAACAAAGTAGCTCCACCCTTTAAAAAAGCCGAATTTGATATCATGTACGGCGAAGGAATTTCAAAAGTTGGCGAAATCATAGACCTTGGCGTAGAATTAAACATCTTGAAAAAAGCAGGATCTTGGTTCTCGTACGGTGAAACGCGTCTTGGACAAGGTAGAGATGCCGTTAAATCGCTAATTGGAGACAATCCTGAGTTGATGGATGAATTGGAAGGGAAGATTAAGGAGATGTTGAGTGGGGGAGTAGTTGTCGTTAATGATATAGTAGTTGGAGAAATAGAATAATGATTTTATAAATCTACATATATAATTAGAGTTTATCAAGTAAGGTAAATAAATTAAACACAGTTACAAGTCAATCAACAACAAAAAGAGGGTACTCGAAAGTTTGAATCACCCCATCTTTTTGTTGTTGATTTTCTCTAAAATTATTCTCTTTGAGTTGAGCAAAAATACTATAACGATTAAGATAGTTTTATAAAAATGAAGTATATGTTAAAAACAATTACTTTCATATGGAGCAAAAGATAATTCCTTTCTTACGAAATGACTCTTTTACATTTATATCCTAAGCAAGATTTTTATGCATACCCCCTAAGATAACAAATGGTAAATAATGAACATAAAAATGAATTTTCTGTAGCGTTCTATTGATTTTAAAAATTACGAAAAAATCACCATTTATCAAAAATAACAACCCAATATATACTATTATTATTCAAATCAGAAAATAAATATATGTAAATCATCCGATTATAACGTTACCCTTGTTAAAATCAAAAAATCTCATTTAAACAGGAAATCTTTTGGACAGGTTTCCGTTTTAACTGGTTGCGTTAGCTCATCACAAATTTGTTAGTATATAACTGTTTTGTTAAGCACTATAAGTTCTTATTTTTATTGACGATTAAAGACTATTAATATATAATTAGTTATATTTGTGTTAATTATTTTTTTAGTGTTCTATGAATTCAACTAATAAAAAAGCATATTTAAATTGTATAGATTATTTGTTAGCTCCGATAGAAGTCACTAACGAAAATTTAGTGGAAAGATATCCTGAATTCACTAAGGAAGATATTTACAAAAAGACACAGATTAACAAAAGATATAATTTACCTAAAAACTCTTTGGTTTCAGATTTTGCAACATTAGCTGGTGATGTTTTTTTTAAAAAACATAACGTTGATAAATTTGAGATTGATTATTTTATTTTTTGCACAGAAAGTCCAGATTATACCGCACCTGCTACTTCTTGTATAATTCAGTATAAATTAGGTTTAAGGCAAGATGTGGGAACTATGGATTTGTCATTTGGGTGTTCTGGATACACCTACGGTCTTTTGTATGCAAAAGCACTAATAGAAAGCAAACTTGCTACAAAGGTATTGTTTATTACTGCTGATATGCCGACATTAGCTCTTTCAGAAGAACAATCAGACTATAATTTTTTATTTAGTGATGGTGCATCTGTTTCGGTTATTTCAGATGAGGAAGTTGGTTTTGAAATAGGTGATTTTGTAAATGGTACTGATGGAGGTGGTGAGAAGAACCTTCGAATTCAAAGTAGTGGCTACCATGCTCCGAAAAACATAAATTGGTATACCAATTCTAAAACGAAGAATTTATTAAATGGTATCGTAGAGATGGAAGGTGAAGAGCTTTTTAGATTTGCGATACAAAAAGTTCCTGTGTTGGTTAGAGATATTTTAAATAAAAATCAATGTGATATAGAAGACATCGATTTGTTTGTATTTCATCAGGCTAGTTCGCTTATTTTAAAATCTTTAAAACGAAAATTAAAAATTCCTGACGAAAAGTTTATTATAAATATTAATGAATTTGGGAACACAGTTTCTGCATCTATTCCAATAGCTTTAGAGCAAGCTCGACAAAACAAATTAATTTCTCCAAAAATGAAAATTATGCTGGTTGGTTTTGGAGTTGGTTATTCATGGTCGGGAACAGTTATTGAACGTTGTTTAATTTAATATTTAGAAAAATGATTAGTTTAGAAGAATTTGTAAAAAGTATTGAAAATGAATTGGAAGATATTGAATCAGGCACATTAACTCCAGAAAAAAATTATAAAGAATTAGATGAATGGAGTTCCATGTATGCTTTGATAATAATCGCATTTGTTGATTCAGAATTTGATGTTGAATTAACTGGAGATGATTTGCGAAAATGTAATCATCTGAAGGATTTATATGAATTGATTAAAATGAAAGTTTAATGGCAATATTCAGTATATCTGGTATCAAACTGACGGGTATAAGCGCCTGTGTTCCTAAGAATGAGCTTTCTAATTGGGATTATGATTTATTAACTAAAAGTGAACAAAAACTTCTCATTAAAACAACAGGGATTGAAAAAAGGAGAATTGCTACTAGCGGATTGGCCACATCTGATTTATGTTATACTTCAGCGGTAAACTTACTTAAAAAACTGGAAATTGATTCTCAAGAAATTGGATTGATAATTTTTGTTTCTCAATCTCCAGATTATTTTCTGCCAGCAACTAGTATTATTCTTCAGGATAGGTTAGGTTTAAAAAAGACCGCCATTGCTTTTGATATAAATCTTGGGTGTTCTGGATATACTTATGGACTTTCAGTTATTTCAAGTTTAATGTCTTCTACGAAAATAAAAAAAGCTTTATTATTAACAGGTGATATTTCTTCTTTTTCATTAAATATTAAAGACAAAAGCACCTATCCTTTATTTGGAGATGCGGGAACTGCTACTTTATTGGAGTATGATCAAGCTTCTCCTCCAATTCACTTTAATGTTCAGAGTGATGGTTCGGGATACCAGTCTATAATCATACGTGATGGAGGAGTAAGAAATCCAATGAGTCAAAATTCATTTAAAGAAAATGAAATAGAAAAGGGAATCACTACATCACGTCGTAATTTATCATTAAATGGATCAGATATTTTTAATTTTTCTTTACGAGAAGTCCCATCAAACATTTTAAATCTTTTATCATTTGCAAATGAAGATATTGATTCATATAATTATTTTGTAATGCATCAAGCAAATAAGCTTTTAAATGAGTCAATTAGGAAAAAATTAAAGGTTGATTCTGATAAAGTTCCATATTCTTTGGATAGATATGGAAATACTAGTTCTGCATCGATTCCACTAACTATAGTTTCTGAATTAAGTAATAAACTTAGGGTAGGCAAATCAAAATTAATTTTAAGTGGTTTTGGAGTAGGTCTTTCATGGGCTTCAGTATTATTATCAACAGAAAATTTAGTCTGTACAAATATACTTGAATATGAATAATACACCTTTTCATTTGACTGGTAAAACAGTTTTTATTACTGGGGCATCATCTGGAATTGGAAGGCAAATTGCTATATCTGGATCCGAAATGGGAGCTAAAATAGTGATGACTGGAAGAGATAAACATCGATTAGAAGAAACTTATTCGTTATTAAAAGGTGAAGGACATGTAATTTTAACAGCTGATTTAGTAGATTCAGAGCAAATAGTTTCTTTAGTTCAAGAATTACCCCAATTGGATGGTGTAGTTATGAATGCAGGCATTGTAAATGCATATCCTTTAAAATTTCTTACATCTGAAAAAATTGAAGAGACTTTTAGCATAAATTTTAATGCTATTGTTTTATTGATCGCTGGTATTATGCGTAAAAGAAAATTGAATAAAGGTGGATCAGTTGTATTTGTTTCTTCTATCTCAAGTAATTTCCCCCCTAAAGGGAGTGCAATGTATAGTAGTTCTAAAGCAGCGATTGAAGCTTTTAGTAAGGTATTAGCTCTAGAACATTCTCAACAAAAAATAAGATCAAATTGTTTAGCTCCTGGAATGGTTAAAACTGCTTTATACAATGATGTTGAGCAAAGAGTAACAAAAGAATCAATGGATGCACACATCGCTTCATATCCCTTAGGCGTGGGGCATCCTGAAGATGTGGCAAATGCAGCAGTGTTTTTATTATCTGATGCCTCTAAGTGGATAACTGGGACAACTATTACTTTAGAAGGAGGGTGTCTCCTAAATGGTTAAGTTGAATTAATATTTCAAAAATTGATAATAAAAAAATATGGTATAAAATTAATTCGATTAAAAAGAGAACATATCGAATTCGTTCGCCAAAAGCGAAATTTAGAGTATATAAGAGATAAAATGATTTATAATACTGAAATATCCATTGAAAATCAAATTAAATGGTTTGAAAGTATTAACAACAAACATAATTTTTACTTTTTAATCGAATACGATAATAAATTTATAGGGCTAATTAACGGAAAAAATGTTGATTATACATCTAGGACAATGGAGGGAGGGATTTTTCTGTGGGATACAAAATATTGGAAATCACATATACCAGTAATTGCTTCCATTATAATGAACGATTGTAATTTTTTAATATCAAATTTTAATTTTGTATTTGCTCAAGTATTGAGGAATAATAGAAACGCAGTGAAATATAACATGAGTATGGGCTATGAAATTGTGAAAGAAACAAAGAATATTGTTATTATGCGCTTGAGTAGAGAGAATTATATAAAGAAAAGTAAAAAGTTAAGACGAGCAATAGGGATTCTATATAAAGATTTTGATTTACTATCATTAAATGATATCACCATTGAAGAGGAAAAAAAACAAATTGATTTATTATATAGTGATTTACCAAATGATATTCAGGATAATATAGATAGGATAATAATAAAGAAGTAATTGTTTATACAAGCTCAATTGGGATAGAACTCATCTTAAATTGTATAGCTTAAGAATTTCATAACCGTGTTAGTACGTAATTCAATCCTAAAAAAATAATGTCATTTAATATCCCAGTAGTTTTTATAATATATAATCGAGTAAATACTACAAAAAAAGTATTTAATCAAATAAGAAAAATAAAACCAACTCACTTATTTATTATAGCAGATGGCCCAAAGAATCCGCAAGATGCAATATCAGTAAATGAAACTAGAAAAATTATAGAAAATGTAGACTGGAATTGCGAATTACACTTAGACTTCTCTGAGTATAATTTAGGTTGTTCTGATAGAATCATTACGGGTATTAATAATGTATTCAAGAAAATAGATAGAGCAATTTTTTTAGAAGATGATTGCTTTCCACATTTATCATTTTTTGATTATTGTAGAAATTTACTTGAATTTCACGAAAATAATAATTCAATAATGCATATTTCTGGATTTAACTTGATGGGAGCTGTAGAAATTGAAAATAGTTATTTTTATTCTAGGTATATTCTTCCACCATGGGGGTGGGCAACGTGGAAAAGATCTTGGGAAAAATTCAACCCTAAATTAGATACATGGCAACAAATTAAATTATCTGCCCACACTAATATTAGTCAAGAATATTTTTCAGATTGGACTGACTTGTTTGAAGGAGCTAGGGTTAATAGAGAAACTTGGGATATTTCTTGGAACGTAGATTTATGGAAACACAACGGAATAGCAATTCTTCCAAAAAGAAGCCTAATTCAAAATATCGGTTTTGGTTGTGACGCTACATTTACAAAAAATAAAGATATTGACCTATCCAAAATTAAAGGAAGTAGAACTGAATTGCCTCTTAGTCATCCTACAAACATCCATTTATCATTTGATAAAGAAATTGAAAATAAAATCATAAGAGCAGTTCGTCAACAAATCAAAAAAATTAAATAACTCTAATACAAATGCTTATTATATAAGTTGTATACCTTCATAAAATGCAACTAGATTACATAACATGTACCACTTACTGAAAACCATTTCTATTTTCAAAAACATTTAATAGTACAAAAAAATCTGTATCTTAGTGAATTCTTTCTATTGAAGATTTGAAGTAATTTACTTGATTAATAAGGTAATTTTTTCATCTGTTGATATAACCATGGGAATCTTAGTTTCTGATATTTCAATTATTATACCTGTTAAAGACAATCAATCTGGAATTAATAGGTTATTAAAATCATTTTTTGAAACTCAAAATGAAAATAATTTTCCTAAAGAAATAATTATCGTAGATAATTTATCTAGAAACGAAGTTTATATTCAGAATGAATTTAAAGATATAGAACTAAAAATACATGTAATCAAATGTGAAAGAATAGGTCCCGCAGCTGCAAGAAATTTGGGAGCCAAAATAGCCAAAGGGAAATGGCTTTTTTTTACTGATAGCGACTGTATATTTACAGAAACAAGTTTAACTGGATTTTCAGAAATTAAGATTTGTGCAAGCGCATATGCAGGAAATGTTTCCCCATCAGAAAACACCTATCTATCAAGGTATTACAAGCAACTAAACCTGTTAGTGCCTCTTGAACATCCACGAAACCCAAAACAACCTTGGTATATAGTTACTGCGAACTGCTTGGTTAATAAAGAAGATTTTGACGCTGTCGAGGGTTTTGATGAATCCTTTCATTTAGCAAGTGGCGAGGATGTTGATTTAGGATTTCGATTATGGTCAGCTGACAAGGAAATTATATATGCATTACAAGCTAAAATATTACATCAATATGAAAATAAGTTATCAAAATTTTATAAACGATTTATCAGATATGGCAAAGGACATGCTCTATTAGAGCATAAACATGGAATCAATCTTGCTCCAGAAAAGATTAAAGTGAATAAAAAAAATTTAATCAATAAATTATTGGCAATAGTACATTATTCAGGACTTAAAAAAGGATATAACACTATATATAGGGATTAATCCATTTTTTCCTTGTGAGTTTTTGAAAAATAAATTCAGTTCCAATATGAACAGGAATATCGGGATATGGGTATTCTTGAACAACTATATTGTTCTTAAGTGTTTCCATAAATGGTCTCATGTTTAGCTTAGGATGACTAGAGATTTCTTTGAATGAATGTAAACTATACCCACATTTGTACGCCTCTTCAATTAGTGAAGGAACATCCAATGTATAATATTTCCAATAATCTTCCCAATAGTTGATATTACTTCTTTCTTTTTCGTTTGGATTTGATATAGGTGTTGTATCCTTAATATAAAAAATCCCACCATCAACTAAATTACTGTAAACATTAGCAAGCGTTTTGCTGACATTAGCATATCCTATTGACTCAAGTGTAAGAAAATGGGTCACTTCTTTTTCTTTATAATTCTCCATGTTTGCAAGAACAAAATTATTCTCTGGATAATTTTTCTTAGCATTATTAATACAGCCTGAACTTGTTGATATTCCAATTGCCTCACATACGTGACTTATCCTATTAACTAGCATTCCGCTACCACATCCTAAATCTACTACTTTATGTTTTTTCTCCAAACCAAGTCTATTAATAATATAATTTGTGAAATCCTCTTCAGAATCACCAATCATATTTACATGATAAAAAGTGTCTTTTTTGAAAATTTCATTGGCATGCAAATCATAAAAGTCTTTTTCTGTATGCCAAGGGAAATTACTTTTATTGTTCATTTTTCTTATTTTTACAAAAATAGTAAAATTCAATGGAATTATTGAAGCAGGCATTTAGTTTAGATATAACAAAAGAATTTATTTCAATTTGTGAAGTTATTAATGCAGAGAATCCGCATATTATTAATAATGGTATAGGGGTTAATTTTTCTGGAAATGAAATAGAGAGTATAAAACTTTATTATGGATTTCATCACCAATTGAGCGATGATAACATAAATAGATTACATTTATTAGGAAGTCCTAAAACATTTTTTGACATGCAAAAAAAACTTCTGGTTTCTGATTATGAATGGCATCCATACATCCCAACTGGAGTTTCATTTGCATTAAAAATTGATAGAAATTTAAATTATTCGATTGGACATTTCATAATGCCTAAAATAGAGAAAGGAGATCGATTTTTTCAACTTCCAATAATTAAGAATTATTTTGATAACTATGAGGAATTCCCAGCATTTCATCGAAAGGGGATCTTTACTATAATTAATCAAGAAGGTGTAGAACATCAAAAAGACTATTATTATATAAAAAATGGTATTCTAAAAGATACAATTGGCAAAGATTTTAATCTAGATTTGTCGATTGTGCCGTCTATTGAATGGGTAATTGGGAAAGGGTTTTATTCTGATTCAAAGTCAACAGATGAAAAAATTGTTTTACAGTATAATTACCAAGATGTCTATGAAAGAATTATAAAAAATGAGCCCTCTCAATTTATTCAACAATTTAACTCATATATGTTTGATGAATTCAATGCGTATTGTGTTTGCCCTGGTTATTATAAAAATGATTATATCAAAAGTTATTACTATTTTAACTGGGACTTCCTTACACCTACTATTATCAATACTATACCTAAGATTCAATTAAATTTATTCAAATAATACAATTGATATGAATAAAAAAATTAATATACTAGAATTAAATAAAATCAGGAATAGTATAAAACAACTCTATGGTGATAATGAATTTAGAGATTTACTGACCGAATCAAATTTGTTATCTATCACTCAACCAGTTTTTTTTGATGAACTAAAATCAATTTTTGATGCTCTTTCCAAAAATAAAGTCAAAGGAGACATCATGGAAGTTGGTGTTTGGAATGGAGGTACTGCAATCTATATGAAAGCTCTAATTGAATATTATGAACTTTCATCCCAATTATGGTTGTTTGATACATTTGACGAAAAATTTTGCACAAGCTATTACAAACATGATAAAGACTTGAAAGCACTTGATAAATACTTAAGTTGGAGTAATCTAATTTATCCATCCGTAGAAGTGGTTATTCAGAACTTTAATCAATTTGATTTATATGATGAAAATGTCAAAATCTTAAAGGGAGATATTTTCGACACCTATGTTAATTGCGACGCTAGTGATATATCATTATTAAGATTGGATGTAGATTTTTTTGAATCAACTCTATTTATGCTTGAGAAATTTTATCCTAAAATCTCAAATGGCGGTTATATAATAATTGATGATTATGGTGTAGAAGAATTTAATTGTAAAGATGCTGTAGATAAGTTTAGAAAAGATAATAAAATAAATAATAAGCTTAATTTAGTTGGTGACTTCGTAGCATATTGGATAAAAGAATAATAGTTTTAACATGTTTTGCATTTAGAAAAAAACAAAAAAATGCTCACTGTGTAGGCTTACAGAAGAAAAAGAATTGAAAACCTATTCTCTCAAATGTGTGACCAATTCCGAATCAGAAACAATTACGTACGCCTAAACATTCATTGGATTTAGTACCAGAATCCTATCTAAAATGACGGTAATCACCTTGGTTCAGCATCTCAATAAGGTTGTATTTAATCGACCAATAATCAATTAAAAGTAAATTTGACTAAGTGCACAACGGGTTAGTTTTACTTTTTTCTACTTGTTTTTTTTTCTGTTATTTGAAACTGAGGTTCTTTATTTAAAATCCTAAACATTTTTCCTATATATAATCCTAAGTACCCCATCCCCCAAAAAAGAGTCCCTGTAGAAAAAAGTAAAACTATTATTATTGATGTATATCCAGGAATTACATGACCATATATTTTTCGTATCAAAAAACGAAAAATTAATGCCATAGACGCAAAAAAAACAATGGCACCAAAGTTCTTCATGAATTTGAGAATATGAGTATCATAATGCATGCCAATATCATGATTTAAAGTAAATAAACTTAAAATAGAATAATTTGAATTACCATATTTTCGTTTATCAAATTCAACTTCCAAATATCCAATGTTTTCTGTGTACCAGTGTAAAATTGACTCGATATACACAAAGGGTTCTCTATGTTGAATAAGGCATTGGGCAAGCTTTTTTTTCATTACACGGTAAGAAGTTGCTTTACCAATTCCTTTTTTAGAAATTTTTGTTGAAAAATACCATAATTCACTTATGAAATTTCTTATTATATTCTTTTGTCTATTTTTAGGTATAGCATAATACAAGTCATACCCTCCTTCAACAAAGTGCGTATATAACTCCTCTATAAATTCTGGGGGATGTTCTAAATCATCATCTAAGGTGATAATTGTATTACCAGAAGACTCACTAATTCCACACACTGTAGCATTATGTTGCCCAAAATTTTTCGATAACCGAATTATTGAGACATCAATATATTTTTGTTGAATCTCTACTAATACATCCCAAGAGTTATCAGTGGAAAAATCATCAACAATAATAATCTCGTAAGAAATTTTAATTTTTTCTAATACGTCAACAATACGAGTAACAAGTTCTGACAAGGCTCTTGCGCCATTATATACTGGAACAATTACTGATATTTCTTTTATAGAATCCATAAATGATGATGTTTTTCAATTATTGTTAATATCACTTAGTATATTATCTATCTTGCTAATTTCCGATTCATACAGTTGGATTAGTTGTTTAGCCCTGTCGTCTAACTTACCCTTATCAAGATTTTTAATATCCATTTCTCTATGCTTTTTAGATAACTCGAAATAATGTTTAGCACTGTCTAAATTCTCTAGTCGTAAATAAGCCGACCCCATCTGCATAAACCCCTGAGCAGACTCTGCTGGGAAAGCATTTACAAACCTCTTTCCCCACGCTATTAGCTTCATAGGATTGTCATCTATTGAAGCAAACTGAGAAATTAAATTATACTGTAATGCGTAATGCTCATCAACTTCATGGAGCTTTTCAAATGTGCTATAAAACGAATCTCTGTATAGAAAACTTCCCGTTCGAACAAGTGCTTCAGTACTCCATTGCGCATCATTCATGGCTTTCTTAATTTTCAGCGCTAAATTATCACGTACCTTCAATAAGGTTTGATTTATGGAAGAATATTGTTTTTCAACTGGTAATTTTACCAATTGATTGATATAATCACCTGCATTTGTTTGAGCAAGTATCCCATTTTGATACGTAATCACGTTCTGAACATATCGTCCAAATGAATTTGCCATGTTTGGATTTACGTTGTTATTAGACCATATGCGTTTAAACACATTTTCTATATGATTCAATGTTTCCCATGCCTCAAATCCCATTAAAACGATAGAATCCTGATCCAAGGCTCTAAATGATTGAATTAACTCTTCGTTTTCAGGAACAAAATCTATAGATGGATTATATCCCAATACTACACCAATTTCATCATAGTGTCGTTTAACTCTACCATACGCACTCCCTAGATTATACCAAGCTTCTTGATAATCATCTTCCAAATAGACTGCGTTTCGCCAATAAGGAATCCCCTTTTTTGAGTTATTTTTTAAATTGAAATAAATATACCCTACGTTATTCAAGGTGTTTGCTCCAGTATACAGTTCAAGAGCCCTTTCATAATACTTTAGCGAAGAATCTACTAATGCAATCATTTTGGGATATTCGTCCAAATTTCCTGACTGCTGTATTTTAGTTGCATCAGTTGCGTATTCAGTAGCGAGTAGTGTATTTGCTTTCATTGAATTGTGTAACCTAGTCATGTCTGTTTGATAAAGCGACATACTTGATTTCCACGCTTGATTTCGATTAATCGTAAACGCAAAAGACAATACACTAATAAGTATCGTGATTATCCAAACTGGTTTTGCTTGGTTATATCTTAACGGTTCTGACAACGGAACTTGATACAATTTATATATCCCCCATACAACAGCCATCATGAAAGCTACAGATGCCACAAACGCAAACCGTTCAGCGATTATACCAGGTAATGGGAATAAGAAATTTGCGGCACCACCTATAGAAAAAAAGAAAAATAATAAAATGAATGAATACAGTTTTTTATCTTTTAATCCTTTGGCGATGTAAAATAACATCACTCCTACTACCACTAAACTGACATAAAATTCCCAATCACCATATCCCACAATTGACACTTCATCATAACCATAGTAATACTTAAGAGGGAAAGGCTTAATGAATAAAATCAAATACAATAGTATCGTATAAAAAAACATCGGAATACGATGACTGAGTCCTAATTCATAAAGGGGGTTTTCAAAATAATAAAAATTTCTAATCTCTTCATTTTCAATGGCTCTATCTGGCAATATTGATAATAAAAAGAATACAAAAAGAACAACTAATGTATACCCAATAATTTTTTTAAGATTAATCTCTCTAAAAAAATATAAACAAATAGGTATTAACCCAATAAAAATAAGACCTGTATCTTTGCTAAAAATGGCTAGAAACATGTATAATATAGTTAGTAGAACATAGCTAATTTTATTTCTATCTATGAACTTAAACACATTAATAAGCATTAAAAAACCAAAAATAAATGCCAGCAATTCATCACGTGATTTAATGTTGTTTACAACCTCCGAATGTATGGGGTGAATTAAAAAGAGAAAAACGACCATTGCCGAAAACCACCAATTCTGGCTTTTAAATAATTGCTGCAAGAATAAAAATAACACAATCCCACTAAAAGCATATAGTAGAATACTTATGAAATGACTTATTAACGGTCTATTCTGTGAATTCTTAAACAACGAATATTCGATGGCGAATGAATACGTTGTAACAGGTCTATATGCATAAGTCTGCTTTCCATCGTCAGCATAACGTGATGTGAAAATTTCTTTTATCCCTAGTATTCCCTTTTCCACATTTGGATGCGTCTGTCTGTGTGTTGTCGTAACCAATTCATCATCCATCGAAAATCCATTTTTCAATGTGTTTCCATAAAAAAGAAACGAAATAATAATGCAAAATATATAAACCCAATAATTATTCGGATGTGTGGCAAGCATGGATGATTTTGTTGTCATGACTGGATTTTAGCAGAAAATTTAATCCGAAAGTACGAAAAAAACTAGTTTTAAGAATAGCATTTCAAATCATTTGTGTAATATCGTACTTTAATAACTGAAAAGATATACCCACAGACTGATATGAACATTAAATTCAATGTGCCTTATATACAAGGTGATGAATTGACTTTTGTTCAACAAGCGATGAACAAAGGAAAACTCTCTGGAAATGGTGAGTTTAGTGCGTACTGTCAAACTTTTTTAGCAGAAAAATATGGTTTTGGTAAGTGTTTAATGACACACTCGTGTACTGGTGCGCTTGAAATGATTGGAATATTAATCGACATTCAACCAGGAGACGAAATCATCATACCATCATATACATTTGTGTCAACTGCAAATGCGTTTATGCTTAGAGGTGCTGTAATAAAATTTGTAGATAGTAAATCCACTCATCCCAATATGGATGAAGAGCAAATTGAGCAACTCATCACACCCAAAACGAAAGCTATTGTTTGTGTTCACTATGCGGGTTACCCTTGTGACTTATCAAAATTAAGAGCTTTGTGTGATGCACATAAGATATACTTGATAGAAGATGCAGCACAAGCAATCCATAGTTTTCACCATACACCGACTGGAAAAAAATTACCTGCAGGATCAATTGGCGACTTTGCCGCCTTTTCTTTCCATGACTCAAAAAATATACAGTGTGGTGAAGGGGGCATGTTGGTTGTCAATAATTTACGTTTTTTTGAGCGAGCGGATGTGATTTGGGAAAAAGGAACAAATCGATCGTTATTTATGAAAGGTCAAATCAATCGTTACGAATGGATTGATATCGGCTCCTCCTTTTTGATGTCAGAATTACACGCTGCATTTTTAACTGCACAATTAAAATCTATTGAGGAAATTACGCAGAAACGTCAACAGTTGTGGACAAAATATCATGAATTGCTACAAACAAACTCAATGCTTTCCATACCTGCAATAAATGAACAAGGAAATGCACATATTTTCTTCGTAATCTGCCAATCTGAACAACAACGAACCAACCTAATTCAATTACTTACACTTCATAATGTCCAAACTGCTACACATTATCAAAGCTTATCATCGGCAAAGGTTCATAAGCAACCATACGTGTGTGAACATGCTTCATTTTACCAAGATAGACTACTCAGACTACCTCTTCATGTTGACCTGACTCTCAATCAGGTTGAGTCGATTTGTGAAGTGATTGAAACCACAAAAGAGTAAATACATGCTATTTATTAACAACTCAACATTTCATTTGTTTGTTTAATAACAATTAACGTATTTATTCTTTTTTGTATTATAAAGCTGTTTTTACGAGATTGGGGGGCTAGCCCTCTTTTCTGCTTGCAATTTCAATTATACATTTGAAGTTAATCATTCACTTATAGTGATTTAAATAAACTCACATTTATTATTGTTGTGAGAGGTATATATTCTCAATCAACTTTTATAAATAATATTTTAAAACAAACCAATTAGCCTGAAAACTAAAATATGAAATTGAAATTAAATATGAAAACTATTACGACGATTATTGCAACACTAGTATTGTTGTTATTTGCTAATGATTATTCAATAGGTCAAACTACTGATATTTATACAGCAAATGATACTTGGATTGTACCTGCTGGAGTTACCCAAATTACCATTGAAGCATGGGGTGGTGGCGGTGGCGGTGGCGGTGCACGTGCTGGTTGTGCAAGTAGTTGTGAACAAACAGCAACTGGTGGAGGCGGAAAAGGGGGGATGTACAGAACAGACGTTTTAAATGTTTCCCCTGGAGATAATATAAGTATTACTGTTGGATTGGGCGGTTCAGGTGGTATATTTAATGGTGGATCAGCCGCTGCAAATGCTGGTCAGCCAGGAGGAATAAGTTTAGTTACCCTAAATAGCACACCAGTAGTTCGAGCATTAGGTGGTAATGGCGGTGGTGGTGCGCATCTTAGTACCACTGGAACTGGCGCTACTGGATATGTTGTTGGTACAGCATTGCCAGCAACTGGATATGAGGGAGGTAATGGTAGTGGGTCATGCAAAACCACAAGCAGTCAAAATGGCGGAAACGGTGGTGGTGGCGCTGGTTCTGGTGGAGATGGCACTAATGCTGTAGCTCCAGTTTGTCCTTGTTGCTCAAATCATCAAGGGGCGGTAGGTCTTGGCGGCTCTGGTAGTGGGGGAAATGGAGGTCTAGGCGCTCTGGGGACTAGTATTGGACAGACTGCTGGAAGTCCTGCCTCAGCAGTGGGACTTAGTGGAGGAGGCGGTGGTGCTAGAGCATATGTCAATGGGGCTCAAAATGGAGCTGGTGGCGGGGCTGGTGCACGTGGTGAAGTACGAATCACGTATATTGAAGCTTGCGATCCTCAAACTGCTAACGCTGGCGCTGCTATGCCAGCAATATGTCAAGGTGGAACAACAATTGGATTAGGGGGCTCAGTAGGGGGCTCAGCAACGACAGGTCAATGGTCAACTCCATCTGGAGGTACTTTTTCACCAAACGCAAACACATTGAATGCGACATGGACACCCCCTCCAGGCTATTCAGGTACAGCGACACTGACATTAACTACAACAAATGGGTGTAGCACACATGCTACTTCAAATAAAACAGTTACTGTAAATGCAGCAGCAATACCAACTATAACCCCATCAGCACTGGGCTTTTGTCCTGGAGGAGATGTAGAGTTGGAATCGAGTAGCGGGGCGAGTTATTCATGGAGTCCAACCGGAGGAACAAGTCAAACAGCAACAATTACTACTGGAGGTAACTATACAGTTACAGTAACCTATGCAAACGGATGTCAACGCACATCAAATGCCGTAAATATACAGGCATATGCCAGTCCCTCTGCTCCGACAATCGGTACCATTACCCAACCTACATGCACTACCCCAACAGGTAGTATACAACTGACAGGATTACCCGCAGGGAACTGGACATTAAGTGCACCAGGTGGAGCAGGAACAGGGAACTCCACAACGATAGCTGGATTAGCACCTAATACCTATTCATTCACTGTTACAGATGCGAATGGATGTATAAGTCCTGTTTCTGCGAATGCAGTAGTAAATCCTGCACCAGCTACACCAACAGCTCCGACAATAGGAACCATCACCCAACCTACATGTACTACCCCAACAGGTAGTATACAACTGACAGGATTGCCCGCAGGGAACTGGACATTAAGTGCACCAGGTGGAGCAGGAACCGGGGCCTCCACAACGATAGCTGGATTAGCACCTAATACCTATTCGTTCACTGTTACAGATGCGAATGGATGTATAAGTACTGTTTCTTTGAATGCAGTAGTCAATACCGCACCAGTCTCGCCAGCAGCTCCCACAATCGGTACTATCACCCAACCTACATGTACTACCCCAACAGGTAGTATAGAGTTAACAGGATTACCCTCAGGGAACTGGACATTAAGTGCGCCAGGTGGAGCAGGAACAGGGACCTCCACAACGATAGCTGGATTAGCACCTAATACCTATTCATTCACTGTTACAGATGCGAATGGATGTATAAGTACTGTTTCTGCGAATGCAGTAGTCAATACCGCACCAGTCTCGCCAGCAGCTCCCACAATCGGTACTATCACCCAACCTACATGTACTACCCCAACAGGTAGTATAGAGTTAACAGGATTACCCGCAGGGAACTGGACATTAAGTGCGCCAGGTGGAGCAGGAACAGGGACCTCCACAACGATAACTGGATTAGCACCTAATACCTATTCATTCACTGTTACAGATGCGAATGGATGTATAAGTACTGTTTCTGCAAATGCAGTAGTAGATGTAGCTCCAGCAACCCCGACTGCCCCAACAGTAGGCACGATCACCCAACCAACATGTACAGTATCAACAGGTAGCGTCGAGTTATCAGGATTACCCGCAGGTTCATGGACGATAAATCCGGGTAACATAGCAGGAACAGGAGCTACATTTACTGTATTAGGTCTTGCGCCAGATACGTATACCTTTACAGTAACGAATGCGGATGGGTGTGAGAGTACAGCTTCTTTGAATGCAGTAGTCAATCCTGCACCAGCGTCGCCAAACGCACCAACAATCGGTACCATTACCCAACCTACATGCACTACTCCAACAGGTAGTATAGAGTTGACAGGATTACCCGCAGGGAATTGGACATTAAGTGCACCAGGTGGAGCAGGAACAGGGACCTCCACAACGATAACTGGCTTAGCACCTAATACCTATTCATTCACTGTTACAGATGCGAATGGATGTATAAGTACTGTTTCTGCAAATGCAGTAGTTCAAAATATAACTCCTCCTACTTCACCTGTAGCAAGTGTTACTGTGGCTCCCACATGTGATGAGCCTACTGGAACGATAGAAATCAGCTCACCAATTGGTGCGAACTATAGCTATTCAGTTAATGGAGGTACACCTCAATCATCTGCTGTATTTGCTGGTTTAACACCAGGGGATTATGATTTCATTGCAATAGATAATTCAAATTCTTGTGAGTCAACCGTGACTACAGTAACAATTATCCCACAAGGAGATTTCCCAACTATCAGTGTAGTGAATACAGAAGAATTGGTATGTAATGGGGATAATGATGCGTCTATTACGATAGCGATAAATGGAGGAACAGCACCTTATGATGTTTCATGGAGCACACCAAATGGTGTTGACTTAGAAGCAACAAATCTTACAGCTGGCTCATATACAGTAACAGTAGTTGACGCAAATGGATGTCAGGATGATCAAACCATTTCCATTACCGCTCCACAGGCAATAGGAGGTAATTTCAATATTACCAATCCTACTTGTAATGGATCAAATGGTTCGGTGACTGTTTCAGGTCAACATGGAGAATCACCTTATAGTTATGATTGGATTGGACAAGGGAATACTACCAATACGTTATCGGGTATTTCAGCAGGAAATTATTCGGTTGAAATTACGGATACTAATGGCTGTCAATCTGTTGTTAGTACAACTGTAACCAGCAGTGGTGATGTGAATGTGTCTGTATGGACCGATAACAATATGTTGGTTCAAGGAGAAAGTACATTGATACAAACAGATGTAACTCCAAGCTCAAGTGGAGTGACTTACCAATGGAACCCTGGTGTTGGATTAAGTTGTACAACATGTGCAAGTCCAGTCGCTACACCAAGTCAAACGACAACGTATACAGTGGTCGTTACATCAGCTGAGGGATGTCAGCACACGGATTCGATAACCATATTTGTAGAGCAATTGTGTGGTGACTTCCATATCCCGACTATGTTCTCACCAAATGCTGATGGACATAATGATGGATTCTGTGTACATGGTTCAGAAGGCTGTATTACATCATTTGAAATACAAATCTTTAACAGATGGGGTGAAATGGTTTACCAATCCGAAGATCCTACTGAATGTTGGGATGGAACGCACAAAGGAAAAATACTTAATACAGCTGCGTTTGTGTTCCGATTGAAAGCCACAACAGAGCAGGGAGTTTCGGTTGAAGAATCAGGTAGCTTTAATTTAGTAAGGTAAGCTGTTACCTACAAAAGACAATAGAAATGAAAAATAAACTAATTATACTATTTTGTATCTGTGTGGGACTAACCAGTGTTCATGCACAGGATGTTCACTTTTCGCAGATGGGGTATTCTCCCCTAAACTTAAACCCAGCACTAGCAGGAGCTAACAACGGACTTCAGGCACTTGTCAATTACCGCTCACAATGGAACAGTGTAGCTACTCCATTCAGCACCTTTGGCTTTTCGGTGGATTCACGCTTAACGGGTGGCAAAAAAGGTTTTTTGGCAATGGGATTAAATTTCTTTAACGACCAAGCAGGCCAGGCAAGAATGTCGACCACGAATATGAATTTAAACATTGCCTATCACGTGTATTTGAATGAAGAACATAAACTTGGGGGTGGAATGTATGTGGGCTTTGGGCAACGCTCATTAAAAGATGTGGGGACATGGAGTGCTCAATATGATGGGTCAGGATTTAACCCTGGTTTTAGCAATCAAGAGAACATCGACAATATGCAATTTGCCCATTTTGATTTGGGAGGAGGATTGCTTTATTCGTATGAAGAAGACGGACGAAGTCGTTCACCACTTCGAAATAGAATTAATGCGGGTGTTGCGTTGTTTCATTTAAACAGGCCCAATTATTCGTTTATTTCAACCAGTGATGAAAAACTATATATGCGCTGGTCTGTGTTTGCAAGTGCATTATTGAAATTTGGTGATGATTCGAATTTTGGAGTTGAACCAGCTGTGTATTACAATCGACAAGGTACTACACAAGAGATCCTTTTTGGAACTTACGCACGATATGTTATTTCTAGCGGATCGCGCTACAATAGCGATGGGGATGTAATAGCATCCTTAGGCGCATTCTACAGAAACAAAGATGCGTTTATCGCTAAAGCTATGTTTACATGGTCAGGATTGTCTGTAGGATTTGCCTATGACATCAACACCAGTAACCTCTCTGCGATGTCAAAATCCAGAGGTGGATTTGAACTATTCCTGCAATGGGTAATGGATAGCCCATTCGGAAATAATAAGGCCAGTAGTAGGTGGAGGTAAATATTCATCATCTCAAATTAAAACTATTTATGCGCACACGATGAATTACCATATCTAATTTCTGCTTATTTTAGCGGTATGAATAGATTGGTAGTCATAATTGTTGTGATGATGGGTTACTTACAAAGCTGTAACACAACAGAAACATCACCTTCGGAAGATCTTAACAATCAGAAAACTAAAACAGCTGCTTTAGATAATAATTTTGTGTTGGACGAGGTGAATAAAGCGTTGGAAGATGATCCTGAAAATACGTTGTTGCTCACAAAACGAGCTGAAATTCTTTTGAAAATGGCGCGTATCGAAGAAGGATTACCAAGTATTGCCAAAGCATATCGAATAGACTCACTTGATTTATCTATTCGAAAAACACATGCTGACTATATGTTAGCTACGACTAGGATTTTGGCAGCTCGAAAAGATTATAACTACATCATCGAACAAAACCCTGGAGATGCACATGCGTATCTAGGTATGGCTAGAACCTACGCCGTCGAAGATAATTTTGATAAGGCTTTTCAATTAGTCGATGAGGCTTTAAAACGAGATAAGTACATCCGTGAAGCATACGAGTTGAAGGGCATGATGTTCCGCGTTCAAAACAAATTAAATCTTGCTATATCATCGTACCAAACAGCGGTGGAAGTTGATCCTAATTTTTATAGCGGTTACGTGGCGCTCGGTAATTTATTCGAAATTAAAGAAGACCCTATTGCTTTTGAATATTATCAAACAGCCTATCAACTCGATACAAACGGAGTGGATGCTATTTATGGCATGGCCGTTTACCTTCAACATTTTAATCAAGAAGATAAGGCTCAGGAATTATACCGTAAAATGATTGCATTAGACTCTACTAATTTTGTTGCATATTACAACCAAGGATGGATAAAATTAGTCATTCAAAACGATTTAGATAGTGCCACCTACTTTTTCAATAAAACGCTTGAAATTGTGCCAAAATATGCAAATGCATGGTATAATTTAGGTTTAACTCAAGTTGCAAAAAAGAATAACAAAAAAGCTATCGAATGTTTTAAAAATGTACTTAAAATCGATCCTAATTTTAAGGAAGCTGATGAACAAATCCAACTGTTATTGAAAATTTGAAAAATCAAAAACTGATACTTGCATTTGGTGAATTGTTAATTCCTATTCTCGGTTTTTATTGGTGGCAATGGGATTTACATTTCATATTCCTATTCTACTACCTCGATGTCGTTGCCTCACTAGTAATTTATGCTGTGAAAATTCGAAAAATTGAACTATTTAGAAGTGGTAAATGGAATCTACAACATCATTTTCCCGCTATCTTAAAATGGTATATGAGCGTAATTGTTGGACTCATATTTTTCGAAATAGGTCTGATGTTCGTTTATCCAGAGCTAAACTTGATGAATTCGTTAATTGATTTTTTGAGTTATGAAGAACTTGGAATACCACAAGGGATTATTATTCTTCCGCTCATTGCACTTATGAATTACCAACAATACCAACTGTTATTTATACAAAATGGTTCATATCGCATTCTCCAAATTAACGCTATCAAAAAGCTTGGTTTTTATTCTTTCATCTGTTTTGGTATTGCAGGATTAATTTTTCTCTTATTCAATCTTATTGTATCAATCCCTGATTTTTACTGGATCTGGTTAATTGCTGGATCGAAAGTGTGTTTTGATTTATGGATTCAACCCTATATTGAACACAAAATTCAAGAAAAGAGATTACCTTAGTGAGGTGAACAAAGATACACGCAATATCATTTCTACACTTACTATTCCTAGGATATGGAATCTTATTAAACTTCGTAGCTCGTATGTTTTTGCAAAATATTTTAAACTAAGTACGATTTGGGGTAAACCATATGCAATCAGTATAGAACCTACAACTGCATGTAATCTAGGGTGTCCTGAATGCCCCAGTGGCTTGAAACAATTTACTCGAGAGACAGGGAAATTACAATTAAACCTTAACGAACATATACTACGTGAAGTAGGGAAGCAATTGTTTTACATCAACTATTATTTTCAAGGAGAACCGTTTCTACATCCTCATTTTTTGGATCTTGTAAAAGCTGCAAAAAAGTACCGAATTTATACTTCAACTTCCACAAATGCTCATTTTATCTCTCCTCAAAAAGCAGAAGAAATAGTGCAATCAGGATTAGATCGACTCATTATTTCAATTGATGGCTTGACACAAAAAACGTATGAAACATATCGCATACACGGACACTTAGACAAAGTCATTGAGGGGACAAAAAACATAGTGTCAGCCAAAACACAACAGAAAAGTTCAACACCTCATCTCATTTTTCAGTTCTTAGTTGTGCGTCATAATGAACATGAAATAGAAAAGTTGTACAAACTTTCGGAAGAACTAGGGGTAAACGAAGTAAGGCTAAAATCCGTTCAAGTTTATGACTACAAAAATGGAAATGATTTATTGCCTTTTAATGAAAAATATAGCCGATACAAACTACAAAAAAATGGGGCCTATCAATTAAAGGCAAAGACAGGGAACCATTGTTGGCGAATGTGGAGTTCGACAGTGTTTACATGGGATGGCATACTCGTGCCTTGTTGTTTTGATAAAGATGCACAATACAAACTGGGCAACATACAACAGCATGATTTTTCGTCTATTTGGAATAACAAGGCGTATCGCAACATGCGGAAAAAAATTCTGATTTCACGGCATCAAATTGATATTTGTAGCAATTGTTCTGAAGGATCTAAAGTTTGGGTTTGATTTGGACAAATATGTTTAATTTCGACAAAAAATTAATAGGAATCAAGCAATAAATTTGCAGCACATGAAGTACTTAATTGTAGGCTTAGGGAATCCAGGAACGAAATACGAAAACACACGCCACAATATTGGTTTTAAAGTATTGGAAGCATTTGCCAAGGAACAAGAAACGCCATTTTATGTCGAAAAACATGCCGAAGTCGCTCGTTGCAAATTCAAAGGCAGACAAGTTGTTTTAATAAAACCAACCACCTTCATGAATTTAAGTGGGAAAGCACTTAATTATTGGATGCAACAAGAAAAAATTGAACTTGAAAATGTCCTTGTTATCACGGATGATATTGCACTTCCATTTGGGAAACTCCGAATGAAAGGCAAAGGTAGTGACGGTGGTCATAATGGGTTAAAGGATATCCAGTCTATATTAAATACGACTACTTATGCACGCCTTCGTTTTGGGGTTGGCAACGGGTTTTTCCCAGGTCAACAATCGGACTATGTATTGGGTGAATGGTCTCCTCAAGAAAAAAAAGAACTTCCCGAACGCATCAAAATAGCTACTGAATTTATTAAAGGTTTTTGTACCATTGGCATTCAACTTACTATGACGAACTGGAATGGAAAGTAAAACAGGTGATTTTTATCTAAATTGAGGGGCTAGCCCTCTTTTTTGGTTTGAAATAAGCGCATACATTTGTAATACAAAGTCGAGTAAAACTTATATGATATTTAAATAGCTACTCAACTTACTATTACTGGTTTTAAAAGGAGGTCAACCACCTCCTTTTTTTATGCTATATCTCGATTTAATGCACCATCTATAAAGTTCACCATTTCTACTTTAGAAAGCTCACCATGAGAACGCCATAATATTTGCCCTTCTTTAAATAAGATAAACGATGGCACAGCTACAATTTTATATTTATTCGTCATGTCAATATCGCTATCCACATCAACTTTTAATACTGTAAGCTTATTTCCATACGTTACTGTTAATTCATCCACTAGGGCTAATGTTTTCGCACATGGAATATACCAATTCGCATAAAACTCAACTAAAACAGGTGTTGAACCCCTAATAATCGTTTTGAAATTGCTCATCTGATCAAAATTTACTCCGTATTCTTTAAATCCTCTTTTCGTTTAAAATTAGGGTTGTACTTGGTGAAAAAATTCATCCAAATTACCCGGCTTCCTCGATAAGTAATTGGAGCCAATAAGAAAACAGCTAATACGATACTTATTATATAATGGTAATAAGCCGCATTAGGGTAAAATAAATACGTGAGAATAAAAGCCGCTACAGAAAAAGCTACAGTCATGGCATAAGATACGTACATAGCACCATAAAAAAATCCATTTTCTATTTCATATTTATGACCACACACACTACAATTCTCATGCATTTTATCAAACTCTTTTATGTTGTAAATTTGATTCGAAGTATAAACATCCCCTTCGTGACAAACAGGACATTTTCCCTTGAAAATACTGTAAAACATACTCTCTTTATACTTCATAATATTACTCATTAAGAATTATAGCACAAATTTACACAGTAATTTTAGTTTAAAAAGTGACAAATGTCACTTCTTTCGCCACAACTTCAGTAGGGGAAATGTGAATAGAAAGCCTAATAATCCTACTCCAATTGATAATGCAATCGCTCCGATAAAGTACTGTTTAAAATTATGGTAGATATCATCTACTGTAATCCCATCTGAAAACGTAAAATCGTGAGGATTATTCACGAAAAAACCACCTACTAGATACGACCCATATATGATAAATGGAATCATAGGTGGTATTGAAATATTTGAGGCGGCTAACACAATAAATTTATTTAACCGAAATGCGATTGCTAAAACCAATGCGATTGCCATCTGAAATCCCCATGCAGGAAAAATTCCCATAAACAAACCGAGCCCTACAGCAGTGGATTTTTTTGCCGAAGATTCATCCGATTTGACAATTTCATCCATCAGTTTGCGCCAAAAATCTTTTGAAAACAACTGACGAATCAGCATAATTGGGCGAAAGATAAGGGCGAAAATTACCAAAAAAGTATTCAGCACACTGATTCGTGTGAAATCTCTAAATGGTCGAAAATGAGTCACACGCTCATCTGGATCATACTTCACCTTTACAGGAACAGTAATAACTTTTGCTCCAAACCACGCCAACTTTACAATGACCTCAATTTCCAATTCAAATTTTGTTGTCCAAAGCGGAATGTGCTTGAGACGTTTTAAAGGATAAATGCGATAACCAGTTTGGGTATCTGGAAGTTTTATTCCTGTTTCTACCCAGTACCAAAAATTAGAAAATTTATTACCAAAAGAGCTTTTTGAAGGAACGCCTTCCTGTGCCATATTGCGCGCTCCCATAATCAAAGCATCTGGATTGTCGGCAATCGCTTCTGTAAACAATGGAATATCATCTGGATAGTGCTGACCGTCTGAATCTATCGTGAGTGCATAACGAAATCCTCCTTTTATTGCAGCCTTAAATCCTGTTCGCAAGGCCTTCCCTTTACCCTTATTATGCGAATGATGAAGAACTGTAATCTGTGAACCAAATTGTGAAAGTATCTCAGGCGTATCATCTGTAGAACCATCATTTATCACAAAAACATGAGAAGCGTAATCCAATACACCTGCAACAACTCTAGCCAACGTTTTACTGTTGTTATACGTGGGAATCAGTACACAGCAATTTAAATTGTCAAACTTTTCTTTAGTTGACTGAGGCGAAATTTGCATTGATTTTGAAATAAACTCGTTTGTCAAACTCTCCAATAATTTTAGTTGAAATAACCAAATCGTCTCTTACTGCATCAATCGTCACATTAAGATGTGGCGTTTCATTCGGATTAACCATACTGAGAAATTTGATTGATTTTGCTTCTACCAATTGTAATTCCTCGTTAACAATTTGCGCTGTCAATGTTCTGCAAATATCTGTTAACACTACTCCAGGCGTAACAGGTACGTCAGGAAAATGACCTTTGTAAACGGGGTGATTCACATTCAATTCAATCGTAAATTGATGTACTTGACCTTCAGAATTACTTGACAATACACGAAAATATGGCTCCATTAAAATTCAGAAAATACTGTTTGACTTATTTGGGTGTTAAAGATAGCATTAATAAAAAGAATAGACGTGTAATCCCCCTCAGACTCTATTAATGTCATTTCCTTTAATCGGATTGTTTGTTTATCAAAGTACAAATTAATTTCAGCAAACATTTGGCGCAATTTCTTGTCTTTCGGAATAAGTACCAATTTATATAGCTTTTCAGAATAAAAATAAGTAATGTCAAATTTACCGCTATTTAACAAATCGCCATTCACTGTACCCATCATCATTAGTTTGATAAAGGCAAGTTGCTTATTGGATGATAAATTATACTTATTGACTTTTCCTTTGTTCCAAATCAGCAATTCTTCACCATTAATCAAAATAATATGTTTTTCAGGCGTTTTTTGTTCCCAACGCATTTTACCCGTTTGATCGTATAAAAAGATTCCTTTTGATAACAGGGGTTCTTTAAAATATACCGAGTGTTTTGTTTGAATGTAATCGCTCGAAATGTTGCGTGTCACATCTGCGGTTTTTGCAAATTTCACACGAAAATCATCGCTATTAGAAAGTGGCTTATCTTGTCCACATAACATAGTCGATGCCATATAAAAAATTACTCCTAATAGACTATTCTTCATTATTATTTAGTTCATCAAGTGCTCAACTGTTGCAAAATTCATACCTTTTTTTTTCCCCCAATCAATGATTCGTTTTGTCAGTTCATGGGAGTGCGGTAAATTGTCATGCATCAGGATAAGTGTTCTTCCTTTATTGAGGTTCGACCGCGTGCGTTTCCAAAGTGTGTTTACATCAGACGTTGTCGTGTCAAATGTACGATTATTCCAACCAATAATGGGATATCGAAGCTTTAATGCGGCCTTTGCAATATTCGGATTCATAATGCCAATCGGAGGTCTAAATGCCCTGCGCGAAGGGTGTTGGAATTGACTGATTAATTCTCTATTCTTATCCAAATCCTCATATACTTTTTCTGTCCGCCACAATTGGAAAAATCTATCGTGACTATACGAATGGTTTCCGATATAATGGTTTTCATCTACCATTTTCCGCATTAATTCATGCTGGTCAGCAATGTTCTTTCCAACTACAAAAAATGAGGCACGAATGTCTTCAGATTTGAGTAAGTCTAGTAAAATTGGTGTAAATTCAGCATGAGGTCCATCATCATAGGTTAAGTAAATCGTGTCTCCATGTCCACTTGTGATGGCTGGAGCAAAAAATTTCAGGGATAAATTAAACACCCCGAATATAAGCATTGAAAGGTAGGCTATTGCCAATGCAAAAAGCGACCAATAGAACCCCGGTTGTTTCCAAAAGAAAAGAAACAAAATAGCAATGATTAATAACGCAAAACTATTTAGGGTTTTAAACTTCAAACGTGATGATTTATTTTTACCAAAGATAATGGAAATTAACTAACCGCTTTTTGTTATCACATGATTTCAACCCATGTTGAAACAACATTTAATTCTAAAAAACGTTCTACATATAAATTTTGGTCTGCTTTTTGATTTAGATTGTTTTAAGTTTTAAAAAGTAAATTACAAATCAAAATTATAGGCATATGAAAAAAGTTGCATGTATACTCATCTTAGCCGCTTTAGGTCTATCATTTGAATCGTCTGAAGTTAAGTTGCCCGTTCGTGTCAATGAAAGTTTTTTCATTGGGGAAAAATTACGATACAGAGTATCTTACGGAATCGTAGATGCGGGAGAAGCAATTATCGAAGTTAAACCCACATCTAAAAAAGGAGCCCAAGGACAAACACTATTGCATGGTGTAGGAACAGGAAGAACACTTGGGGCTTTTAATCTATTTTATCGTGTAAATGACACCTATGAAACCTATTTAGATGAAAAAGGAATTTTCCCTTGGTTTTTCAAGCGAAATGTGGAAGAAGGTAGTTATCGTTTACAACAAAACTACCGTTTTGAACAACACAAACGTAAAGTGGATAATGGTAAAGGAAAGCAATTTGATATTCCTGTTGGTGTGCAAGATATGATTTCTTCGTTCTTCTTTGCTAGAACATTGGATTATCAAAACATGAAAGTGGGAGACATTACCGAATTTCAATGTTTTATGGACGATGAGATTTATCCGCTCAAAATAAAATATGTCGGTAAAGAAGATGTGAAAATCAGAAAAGGTACATTTCGCTGTATGAAGTTTGTTCCTGTAGTTCAAACAGGAAGGTATTTTGAAAGCGAAGATGATGTGAACTTTTGGGTCACTGACGACAAAAACCGTATTCCCGTTCTTGTGAAAGCAAAAATCCCTGTTGGTGTTGTACGTCTTCACTTGGTGGAATGGGAAGGGTTAAAGCATAAAATCGCTAAAGTAAACTAAGGTTTCTAACGGAAACTCCCAAATGATGTATCAGCCTTTTAACAATAAAAAATACCATTTATAAAGATTTTTCGAATGTCTTGAGCGTAAATGAATTCTGTTTGGCTCAATTCTTGTAAATTCGTAACCAAAGTAAAATGAATATTATGAAAAAATTAGTTGCGTTTGTTTTTGCTACACTTATTGGAGTAGCTATTAATGCTCAAGAAGGTCACATGAAATATAGTATCGATATTCAAGGTGATGACCCACAAGTTGAAATGATGAAAAGCTTTTTCACTAATGCTACAATGGAAATGTACTTTAGCGAAAATTTCTCTCGTGTAGATATGAACATGGGATCTATGATGACTACAAAGACGATTACAGACTTGAAAAAGGAGGAATCACTTACATTAATGTCAGGTATGATGGGGAAAATTGCTACAAAAACTAAACTTGAAGCACTTAATGAAGAAGGAAGTAACGAAGGCGAAGAAACATCTGAACTTGATATCGAATTAATTGATGAATCAAAAGAAATTGCTGGTTTAAAATGTAAAAAAGCAATTATCACAACAGAAGAAGGTGAAGAACTTGAACTTTGGTACACCAATGACATTGAAATCAAGGACAAAAGAGGATTGCAAATGGCAAATCAAAAAGGAATGCCAGGATTTCCTGTAGAATTCAGAATGCAACAAGGTCCTATGTTGATGTTGTTTTCGTTAACTGAATACAACAAAAAAATTAAAGGAAAAAACATTTTTGACATGACTATACCTGAGGGTTATGTTGAAAAATCTGCTGACGAATTACAAGAAATGGGTCGTTAACCAATTCTTATGCCATATTGAGCTGTTTCTAAACGAGTTTTAGAAACAGCTTTTTTTACCTACCACTATTCATCAATAATAATTAATTTAGCCCCTCTTAATCATTCATGAAGAAATGTGAATGATTCATGCTAGGGAAACTTTATTAATAA
>ERZ869909.370-NODE-370-length-57911-cov-7.167963_pt1 | contig 57911 bp, 49 predicted proteins | sample MGYA00520892_ERZ869909 | MGnify/ENA primary metagenome ERZ869909 (study PRJEB32215, sample SAMEA104723947) | bioreactor metagenome | biome: bioreactor; feature: anaerobic bioreactor; material: water | place: China | collected 2015-03-12 ... | reverse complement strand
CACAAAGATCGCAAAGAACACAAAGAATACCTCTCTGTGATCTTTGTGTTCTCTGTGGTTTAATTCCGGAATCGTCAGCCATCTAGAACTGCCGATAGAATGTGATTGCAGCCAGTATTGATCCGTGCTTTCTTAGCAGCCGGGACATTCCCTCTGAGCCCCCCGAATGCAATCGAAGGACCAGCGATCTCTGTAGATCAGGCAACTGGTGGGCTGTCTTCTCTTCGCAGCATTCGAATGACGCCCTCGGTGACTTCTTCGAGTGCGCTTTCATTCAGAAAACCCACTTCACTCATCATCAAATCCGCATTTGCCGTAAAAAGCTTGCCGGGCCGGGCAAAGCTATCAATTCGGAGCGTTCCTCTTACGAAGCTCGTCTCAGGAATTGGAACAGCACGCGAATCGCCGTACGGCTTGCTCGTTACTTGACGCAGGATCCAGTCGCCGCGTCCGGCATTCGCCAACACTATGGCAGGCCGCAACTTTGACCTGGAAAGATCCGAAAAGGGAAATGGAACCAGAACTACGGAGCCGGCTGCAGGTGAGACCATGCCGCGTCCTCGCCGGGCCTGTTCCAGTCTTGAAGGGACTCTTCCGACAGGGCCGCCGTTTCGTTGATGAAAGCATCCGCATCATCCAACAACACGACAACGGCCCGGCGTGTGCGTCCCGGTTCCACGGGCTCCATGAGTTGAATCTGCCCGTGTTCATCGATGATGGCTTCGATCGTTCGCATAGCGGTTAAACCTCTGAGCGCATTATACAGCGTTGTGGGAACATGGGGGCAAAAACCGTTCTTCCCCGATGGCTTGCAATTGGCCGCGATTCTCTGTCAGATTTCTTGCTGCAAGTACTCTAGTTCGCGTTCGGGAGGTATGTCCGCATGTCTCGTCACTTGTTCGCCGTCCTGCACGCTGCCGCGTTGCTAAGCATCGCGATCGCCCTGGGGGTCATGCCCGCCGATGCGTGCACCCGCGCGGTGTACTTCGGCGAGGATGGGCTGGTCATCACCGGGCGCAGCATGGACTGGTCCGAGGAGATGTACACCAACATCTGGGTGTTTCCGCAGGGCATGGAGCGGCATGGGGGGCAACAATCGGACTCGATTCAGTGGACGAGCAAATACGGCAGCGTCGTCGCCAGTGCCTATGAGGCGGGCACGGCGGATGGCATGAACGATGCGGGGCTGGTGACGAATCTGCTCTACCTTGTGGAGTCGGAGTACCCCGAGGCCGACGACCGCCCTTCGCTGGTCATCAGCGCGTGGGCGCAGTACATGCTCGACAATTTTGCGACGGTGGCCGAGGCCGTCGAGGATGCGCAACAAAATCACTATCGCATCGTTACCGTGTCCGCACCCACCGGCAAGGCGGGCACGGTGCACTTGTCCATCTCGGATGCGACCGGTGACTCCGCCATTTTCGAGTGCGTGGGCGGTGAATTAAAAATTCACCACAGCCGTGACTACCAGGTGATGACCAACTCGCCCGTGTATGAGCAGCAGTTGGCGCTCAATGCCTATTGGGAGCAGATCGGCGGTACGGTCATGCTGCCCGGAACGAATCGCGCCGCGGACCGCTTCGCCCGCGCGTCGTTCTACATCAATGCCATACCGAAAACGAGCGACCGGTTTGAGGCCGCCGCGGCAGTCTTCAGCGTCATCCGCAACGCGAGCGTGCCACGGGGCATCAGTACGCCGGACCAGCCCCATATTTCGTCAACAATCTGGCGCACGGTGGCGGACCAGACCAATTTGATTTACTACTATGAAGACACAGCGAGCCCGAGCGTATTCTGGGTCAATTTGGGTGAGATGGACCTCTCACCCGAATCAGGCGTGCGCCGCTTGGCATTGACCGGCCAACCTCACCGTGGCGGCGATCAGACCAAGAACTTCGAGCCGGCAGAACCGTTTGAATTTCTTGCGCCATAGCAGCTCCGCATGCCCGATTGCGGTTTGACGCACCGCGGGCGCTCATGAGGAGGGGATCCGCATGAATATGCGTGCAATCGCTGCGCTGACCGCCGCGACTCTGGTGCTCTCTGCCGCCTGGTCCGCGAGGGCGGCCTCGCTGGAACAACCGCTCTCAGTGGAATCGGACTGGCGGATCGAGATTACCGGCTGGCTCTGGCTCATGGGAGTGAAAGGCGAGCAAGGCACATATGGGCGCGTGGCCGACACCAGCGCCAGCTTTCTGGATATCGTGGATGACTCGGACTCGTTGTTCCAATTCGCGGGCCGAATTGAGGTCGGGCGCGGCCAGTGGGGCGTGTTTGCCAACGGGTTGCACTCCACCGTCGGGGTGGACGATGTCCCACTCGTTCGGGGCCTGAGCGCCGATGTCGATTTTCGGATGCGCATGGTCGCGGCAGGCGTCTCGTACCGCCTGGTCGAGTGGGTGCCGAGCGGCAAGGCCGCGGCTCACGGGCGCAACGGGTCCTTGGATATTTTCGCCGGCGCCCGGTACACCGACCTGCGTCTGGCGGTGTCGCCCGCGAATGTATATACGCTGCGCCGCCGAATTGACTGGGTGGACCCGATCATTGGCGCGAAAGCCGTTGTCCCCGTGACGGAGCGGTGGAGTGTGTTGGCCATTGGCGATATCGGCGGATTGGGCATCGACTCGCGATTCTCATGGGCGGCAACGGTCGCAGGGGGCTACGAAACCCACTTCTTCGGGCAAGACACGACGCTCTACCTCGGATATCGCGTCGTGGGGCAAGATGCCAGCCGTGGCGGTTTCACCTGGGATGTCATCCAGCACGGTCCCGTCCTCGGGCTCTCGTTCAGGTTCTAGGCCCATCCGGGACTGACGCGCCGCACGAAGCGAAGTACTTCTCACCGCTTTCTTGCAAATGGCTGCCAGACTTTGTCAGGTTCTCATGTGAATCTGATCGATACTCGCTTCCGCTCAATTCCCTGCACTCAATCTCCTGCACCCAATCCCCGGAGGTTCCATCCCATGTTTTCTCGGTCCGTCGTGCTGCTCCGTTCGATGCTTCTCCTTGGCATGGGCGGTCTGCTCTGTTCATGGACCATGGCCCTCGCCGAGGAACGCACGGTCCTCATCCTGCATACGAACGACTTCCACGACCATGTGCGCCCGGGATACGGCGGCCAGGGGGGCCTGCCCTATGTCGCAGGGTATATAAGCGGGGTGCGGGAGACGCGGGATGACATCCTCCTGCTGGATGCCGGTGATGTGCGGGAAAAGGGCGACTGGGTCGCCCATCTGACCGAAGGTGAGCTGATGTTTCGTGCCATGGGCGTCATTGGCTACGATGCCGTGGTGCCGGGCAATCATGATGTGAACGACCCGTTTCCGCACCTCGATCAGTGTGAGGAATGGCTGGGCCAACCGTTCATTTGCGCCAATATCATCAACCCGGACGGCTCCCCGCGCTACCTGCCCTCGCGCATCTTCGAGGTCAACGGCGTGCGCATCGGCGTGATCGGCCTGACGCGCAACGACAAGGGCGAGGCCATTCCGCCGATGGATTTCAGCGAGCGCGTGCTGGCCGAGGAGGCCGCCAAGCTCAAGGACGACACCCACATCCTCGTGGCGCTCGTGCATGAGGGCGGCATGGACGCCGTGCGTCTGTCGCGGGCAGCGCCGGAGATCGACATCTTCGTCACCGGCCACACGCACCAGACGACGCCCAAGCCGATGGTGCTCGAGGATACCGACACGCTCATGGTGCAGGCCGGGGCCAATGCCTTGTTCGTCGGCCGGCTCGAGTTGACGGTGGATATTGAAAGCGGGCAGATCGTCTCGTACGAGGGCGAGATCGTCCCGATGGACCACGCATCGGTCACGCCGGACCCGGTGGTGCTGGCCATGGTCGAGGAGGCGGAAGCCGAGCTGTGCCCCGAGGCGTCGGTCGTCATCGCGCGCTCGGATCGGCAGATCGGGATGGCCGAGGTGGCGCAGCTGGCTGCCGAGGCTCTGCGTGAGGCCCACGGCACGGACCTCGGCCTCTGCATGGCCGACCGGGTCATCCGCAACAACATGCCGGAAGGGGAGATCGACATCAACGCCGTCTTTCGCTCCATTACGCCGCCAGCGCTGGATACCGTCACGGTCGAGGTCACGGGCGCGGAATTGCTCGCGTATCTCACCGAATATTACGGTACTTGGGAGCGGCCCCATTGGAGTGGCGCGAACATTGTCTTCGAGCGGGGACCGGATCGCGCCCATCGGGTGGCCTCGACGGATATCGACCCCGAGCGGACCTACCGGGCGGCCATCACCGCGCGGGAATGGGAGGCGCGCCTGAGCCCCTTCGTTGCCAACCCGCGGGTCGAGCCGCAGGCGATCACGACCGACCTCGCCTTGCGCCGCTACATCAAGGGACTCGAACTCGACGGGGAGCCCCTGTGTGAGCATGCGAGCCTCATGCTGGAGGCCGCCACGGCGCCCTTGGCGGAGGCCAGATAGGCCCCCGCGCAGGGCCCGGGGTGAGGATATCCCTCTAGCGCATTCCCCCTCTCGATTGATATGATAAGGCCCTGCGTGCATCCGGGCGGATGCCGAACCTTTTGGGGCCATTCCTGTGACCATTCCCTCCGCAGAGCGTTCCGCGCGTTTGCGCGCCCTTCTGGCCGACCATACCGTCGCCATGCCGGGCGCCATTAATGCCCTGAGCGCCAAGCTGATCGAGCGCGCGGGCTTTGAGGCGATGTATCTCTCGGGCGCGGTGCTGGCCAACAGCGTCGGCGGCGTGCCGGATACGGGCATGATGACCTTGACCGAGTCCGAGGCGCATTCGCGCCACGCGGCGGATGCCTGCTCGCTGCCCATTTTGGCGGATGCGGACACGGGCTATGGCGGGCCGGAAAACGCCGCGCGCACGGTGCGGGTACTCGAGCGGGCGGGCGTGAGTGCGATTCACCTCGAGGACCAGGAGTTCCCGAAGCGCTGCGGGCACCTCGAGGGAAAAACGCTGGTGGATGCAGGCGCCTTCTGCGAGACCATCGCCGCGGCGGCCGAGGCCAAGGCCAGTCCGGACTTTCTCCTCATTGCCCGCACCGATGCCCGGGGCGTAACGGGCTACGACGACGCCGTCGAACGCGCGCACCGCTACCTCGCGGCGGGGGCCGATGGCATTTTCCCCGAGGCTCTGCAGAGCGAGGAGGAGTTGCGGCGTTTCGCGAAGGATGTGGACACGATCCTCCTGGGGAACATGACGGAATTTGGAAAAACGCCCTATTATTCCGTGGAGCAATTCGCGGATATGGGCTACAACATCGTGATTTTTCCCGTGACGCTGCAGCGCGTCGCCATGAAGGCGATGGAGGACGCGCTGGCCGTGCTGCACCGGGAGGGCACGCAGGAATCCCTGCTGGACCGCATGCAGACGCGGCAGCAGCTTTACGACTTGTTGGATTACGGCGGCCGCGTGGACCAAACAGCCCGCTAACCCTCGAAGGAGAGCATTGATGAGCAACGAGACCTACAGCCCGGGCCTGGCGGGCGTTATCGCGGGCGAGACGGCCATCGCCTGCGTGGACCAGGGAAAACTCCTCTACCGGGGCTACCCGATTGAAAACCTCGCAGAGGTGGCCACCTTCGAGGAAGTGGCCTACCTGCTGCTGTACGAGGAATTGCCGACGGCGAAACAGGTGGACCGCCTGCGCGCCACGCTGGAGAAGTACCGCGAGCTTCCCCCGCAAGTGGTGGATGCCCTGCGTGCCATTCCCAAAGATACGCCGATGATGGATGTGTTGCGCAGCATGGTCTCCTACACCGGCCACTTCTGCCCCATCGAGGAAGGCGAGCTGGACACGCTGCACCAGACGGCCCTGTGGCTCACCGCGCAAATCGCTGCCGTCATTTCCGCGCGGTACCGCTTCATCAATGGCCAAGAGCCCCTAGCCCCGAAGCCGGGCCTGTCGCATGCCGCGCAGATTCTCTACCAGGCCCAGGGCGAGGTACCGAGCGACCAGGCCGAGCGCCTGCTCGACCTCACCCTCGTGCTGTATGCCGAGCATGACTTCAACGCCAGCACCTTCACCTGCCGCGTCATCTGCTCGACGATGTCCGACATGATCTCCGCCATCACCGGTGGAATCGGCGCCCTCAAGGGCCCGCTGCATGGTGGCGCGAACGAAAACGCGATGGACATGTTGCTCAAGTTCAAGAATGCGGATGAGGCCACGGCCTGGATCAAGGATGCCTTCGCGCAGAAGAAGACCGTCATGGGCTTCGGGCACCGCGTCTACAAGAACGGCGACCACCGCGCGGTCATCCTCGAGCGCGAGCTGCGCAAGTACGCCGACCAGCTGGGCGAGCAACGCTGGATGGAGATCTACGACGCCATCAAGGAGCCGATGGTCAATGAGAAGAAGATCTTCCCGAATGTGGACTATCCCTGCGGCCTTACCTATTACCTCATGAAGCTGCCGCTGGACCTCTACACCCCGCTCTTCGTTGCCTCACGCGTGACGGGCTGGGCGGCGCACTTCATCGAGCAGACGCAGAACAACCGCATCTACCGCCCGCTGAGCATCTACACCGGCCCGGCCGAGCGCTCCGTGCCCGATATCGCCGAGCGCCCATAGCACCGGCCCGGTAGTACCGGCCCAAGTGTAGCGCCGATACACACAAAACGCCCCCGCATCCTTCCGGATGCGGGGGCGTTTTTATTGCGTAGCGATTGGAACCCCGCGCTTAGAACAGGGCCCCGTTGATGACCAGCTGCACATCAATGGCATTGACCGAACCGTCACGGTTGATGTCCGTGCGCGGATTCGTCTTCACGCCCGTGAGCGCCGCATTGATGACCAACTGCACATCGATGGCATCCACCTTACCGTCCAAGTTCACATCCTTGTCATGCAATTCCAACTCGAAACTGCCTCGTGGCGCAATCAGCACCACATTCGAGCGCTCCCGCTGGCCCTGGCGGCCCGTGAGCGTGCGCGGCACGATCTCCGCATACCATCGATCACCCGGCTGCGTGACCGTGTCGGGAACGAAGCGTTGATTCGCCAATGCGTAGACCATCTGCCCATTGCGGAACCAGTTAACGATGGACTGACCCTCGGGGATGTTCTCGATGTGACTGTACTCGTATTCCACCATCAGGACATCGTCTTCTGTCGGGATGATGGGTGTCACTTGTACATCGGAGGCCACGGGCACCTGCACCGCATCCTCGACGATCACAACCACCCGCTGGGAGGCCGCCAAGTTACCGCTGGTGGCGATGAAGTCGAAGTCGTAGATGCCCGAATCCGTCAAGTCGGTTTGCCACTGGATGCGCCCGGTATTCGGATTCACCGTGAGACCCACGGGCTCGTCGACGGCCGTGAAAGACACCGCGGGCGAACCGGGCGGCAGCTCCACGGACGGCAGGAAGGAGACCATTTCGCCCTCCAATACGGTGATCAGCGGAATGGGCGTGAGCTGCATCGGCAGCGGCGCGCTAAAGCTGCTCAAGTTGCTCATCAGGCGGCCGGGGAACACGAACTCCGCCTGCATCGGGTCAATCGGAATCCCTTTTCCGTCCGAGAGGCCCACAATGGCGTCGCGCGCGTTGATCTGCAAGTAGGTGATACGGATTTGGCCGTTGAAGAACAGCTCCGTCTGCACGCTGTTGCGCAACGGCGGGAACGACATCCGCACGGGGACTTCCTCGAAGGTGAGCACGAAGCGATCGTCCATCATGCGCGCCCACACCGAGCCGCCTGATTGCGGACTGAGTTCGGTGAAGAGAAAGGAGATCCGAGGGATGGCGTAGTGCGTTTCGAAGGTTGGCCTGAGCAGCGGCGAGAAATCACCCTGCGTGAGGCTCACGGTGTCGGCCGGCATGTTGAAGGTCATGAAGCCTTGCGAACTGACGACCAGATCCCGGTTGAAGTGGCCAAAGAAGGGGACCACATTCGGCAACTTGAGAAAGAACTGATTGGCAATCGGGGCCGGCCCGGAGATGGGATTGGAAAATCCACCGCCCGGTCCGCTGATGGACTCCAACTCGCGGAACGGCAGCGGAATCGTGCCGGGGCCGGGCTCCACTGGGAAGCGCGTCACTCCCTGCCGGTGCAACAGCCGGTAGTTGCTCAGGTTCATGTGGCTGGCGGGTTGATCCGACAGCGCTACCTCGCGCATGTCCACCAGCGGCACGAAGGTCAATTGCGAGAAGGAGAGGTCGATCGGGTTGAGCAGACGGTCGAATTCCTCGGACAAGGGCTCGTAGGTCACCTCTCCCGTGGAATCCCCCACCACCACGCGGGCAAACTGCCGCTGGCCAGCGTTGGAACCGCCAAAGGAAGCAAACAGACCGTAGAAGAATCTCGCATTCGGCGGCAGCGACTGCTCAATGTGCGATACCGCGTCCGGTGCGAGGTTGATGATCGTGCCATCCGACGGCGTGCGCGGGAAGCGGTCGGCGCGCCGTACGAGGCGAAGGTCCGTGATGGTAGCCGATGGCAATTTCCATGTATGCACTACCCGGTTGGCGCCGGCGACGGGCATTGAGCGGAACTCCCGCAAGCCTCGGGTCGCGGGCACGAAACTGCCGCAGGTGGGCGGATTGGGCCGGAACAGGAATTGCTCCACATCGGGGAAAAAGGCCGCGAACGAACCCCAATATAGATCGCCCGGGTTGATGCAGCCGAACGGTCCGCCGTTGCTGAGCATCCCCACGATCTGATTTGTGCCATCCGCGAGAAATGCAGCCGAACCCGACGATCCCGGCAGGACCGTGCCCCTGGTAAAGGCAGTGCCAATCTGGTCTTCCCACGCCACGGGCGCGATGATTCGGCGCGTGGCGCCCGTCTCCGTGATCACGGCCTCGCCGTACTTCATGTCCAGACCCGCAGGATGGCTGATGCTAAGGATCTGCTCACCCAGCTGCGGGGCGCGCGTCGTCCATCCCGAGTAGAAGCGGCCATTGTGCGCAGGCTCCACGGGTTCGTCGGCATAGAGGCCCAGAGCCGCGCGCAGGCGCAGCAGGGTGCCATCCACGATCGGGTTCGTCGCGAGCATGCAGTCCACGCGGCTGCGCGGGAACTGTGAGCGGCTGATCCGCGGAATGAAAAGCGTGAGGTTTCTCGGGTCGCGCACGCAACCGAAGGGTTCGCCACTGGCGGTGAAGCCGCTGTTGCACGAGGCCAACGCAATCGGAACCCCGTTGCTGTTGAAGGCCTGCACCCCGGTGAAAATAAACGGGGTCTGCGTAAAGATATCGCCGCCATCGGTGAGCACAAGCTCGCCGAGCAGAATGGGGTTCTCGCGCGGCCTCAGAAATTCGGACACCACATCGGGAATCTGGTTGTCGAAGGTCGTGATCTCGGTCGCCCGCAAGGTTCGGATACTGTTGATGACCAAGATGTCGGCGTCCCAACGGCGCACGGTGCCGTCGCCCGAGCCCGTGGCCCGCTCGCCGTCGGGCGCGACTGCCACGGCGTTGACGGGCCCGGTGTGTCCGACGAATGTCCGAATGAGGAGGCCGTTGGTCGCATTCCACAACAGGCCGAGTTGGTCCTGACCGCCTGTAAATACCTGGCTGCCGCCAGCCGCAAAAGTCACGGCGCGCACTTCGCCCGCATGACCGACGATGTTGACTAGAATGGCGCCGGTCGTGGCACTCCAGATTTTTGCGGTCTGATCGGCCGAACCGGTGACGATGCGTTGCCCGTCGGGAGAATAGGCCACAGCAAGGACATCGTCCGAGTGGCCCGCATCCGTGGCCGCGCCGTCCAGCACCAGCACCTCGTCGCCCGATACCGTATTCCAAATGATGGCGGTGTCGTCGGCCCCGCCCGTGACGAACTGCTGGCCGCCTGGCGAAAACTTGATGTCCCACACCGCGCCGGTGTGCCCATCGTAGGTGGTCAACACAATGCCCGTCTCGATGTCCCAGCGCTTGGCCGTGCTGTCACTCGAGGCCGAGACAAATGTGTTTCCGCCCGGGTGGAAAGCTACGGCGTTGACCTCGCCCTCGTGGTCCTGGAAAGTGCGGATCAGCACGCCGGTCGCGGTGTCCCAGAGTTTGGCCGTGTTGTCGTCGGAGCCGGTGATGACCTGTGAGCCGTTCGGCGAGAACGCCACGCCGCGCACGGGGCCTTCGTGGCCCCCATCGCCTTCCAACGATACCAGGACAGCGCCGGTCTCGCGGTCCCAGATCTTGGCGGTACCGTCCGCCGAGCCCGTCAGCAACCGGGTGCCGTCCGCCGAGTAGGTCACCGCGAGAATGGGCGCCGTATGGCCGCTGAAGGGAAATTCGATGCGCACCTGGCCCGGATTGACGAGCGTGGCCTCGGGGATCTTCGCATACCAACTCAACATGCGGGGGTTGGGCTCGAAGATGGGCGGGTCTTCCGAGCTTAGCACCGCCGAGGAGAAATTCAGATTGAACACCATCCGGGACGGGAATCCGAGATTCGTGTTGTAATTCTCGCCACGATCCATATAGATGGGCACGCGCAGTGTGCTGCTTGGAACATTGACATTGAAGCTGAAGCAATCTTGTGAGGCCCAGTCCCAGATCACCTCGGCGGTCTGCGCCACCTGCTCCGATCCAATGCAGTGGTTGGCGGTCAGGAACAGCGGCTCGGGGTCTTCCATTGTCGGGTTGTTGATCAGGGTGCCCGTGCAGGTGCTGAACTGATACTGCGCCCCGAGGAAGGAGAAACTCGTCGGAATCGCAAATGACAAAAAGCCCACGCCCGTCCGCACTTCCTGCACGCCCGGATCGGATTCGCAGGCGATGTTCGTCAGGCAGGCGAGTTCACTGGGAAATTGGGAGGGATCCACGAACATATGGCCAATGTGTTTGACCGACATGTTCGGCGTCTCGTTGACCGTCGAGCGCACAATCAGCAGCGTCGTGTCGCCGAACATACGCGGCAGCCACAGTCCACCGGGATTATTGTCCGAAGAGAAATAAGGACCGAAGCTTTCGCCGGTTTGCGGCGAGGCAAGCCAGACTTCCTCACCGTGTTGGAGGTGGCCCAAGTCCACGCACAACCGCGTGGACACGGCGTCCAGGGATTTAATCTCCGCGGTGAACACGGTGAAGGGGTCGTCGCGATGCGACACCTGGAAAAGTTCTGTGCCCGTCTTGCCCACATCAATTGAGAAGCCCTCGATCGACAGCTGGCGCACTTCGTCAAATCGAGGCAGCGTCTGGGTCATTCCGGCGTAATCGGTGCGTACCATCCGGGTGACCCCGCGATCCCGGTAGTTCTTTACCACTTCCTCGCCCAGTTGATACCCGGCAAGGGAACCGCTCTTCGAAAGGTTGGGTGGAACGAATACGCCCGGTGCGGTGATCTCGGGCACTTGGGAAAAGGCCGTGGCACTCATCATGACCACGGCAAGAAGGGAAACGATGCGTCGCATGGTGCTACTCCGTGTCCTGCTATTCAATCTTCCGGAAGACCCTACGACCCACCGGTAGACTGCCGCTCGCAACGGACCCCTCGCGAGCGAGCGGGGAGGCCAACCCCCTTTGCGTTTCTCCTGCAAAAAAACAAATGCTATCGCCCGGAACACGCCCTCGGGCGCCCTGCCGGCACCGGTTCGCTCCCTCTAATGGGCGTCCCCGGTGTTTGGTGCTCGGGCCAGTCTGCCAGAAGGCGTTGAATGAGTCAACAATATCCATCAACACGCGGGCCGTCACTCTACGAATTATACGAAAATCGCCAACTTTACCCCGTCTTTATAGATATCGCGTGCCGAAGGGCCCCCACAATCACCTCCACTTGGTGCTCCAGGCTCCAGCACTCCCCGATCTCCAACACCCGCCGGCGCATCGCCGCGCGGTCGTGGTCTTCCGAGAAATGGCGCAGCAGGGCCTTATGCAGGGCGGCCGGATCACCCGCCGGCACGACATAGCCATTCTCTCCCTCGAGGATAAGATCGGGCGCGGCGCCGACGGGCTCGCAAGTGAGCACGGGCACGCCACAGGCCAGGGCCTCGTTGATGACCATGCCCCACACTTCCTCGCGGGAGGGCAGCACAAAGAGATCGGCGAGGGCATACCAGCCGGGCAGGTTTTCGGGCGGCACATGCCCGAGCCATCGCACCTTGTGGGCGATACCGAGCCGTTGGGCCTGGGCCCTGAAGTTTCGCTCGCGGTTACCGGTACCGGCAATCACAAGCACGGCATCATCCCGGCCGGACTGGAAATACGCGAATGCGTGCAGCAACTCGGGCAGGCCCTTGCGGTCGATTAGCTGACCGCAGTAGAAGACGACAAAACGGGCATCGAGACCGAGCACACCACGCTGGTGGGCGCGGGCGTCCACCGGCAACGCGCGGGCGCCGGCGCCGTAGGCATCGGGCAGACCGCGAACTGCGGGCCAGGTCGTCTCCGGGTCCGCGCCGAGGCTCACGAGGTAGTCCTTGGCCCGAGAGCCATAGGTGATGCGCGCATCCGCACCGCGCACAATCCACCGGACCAAAGGTTTCGAGATCGAGCGCCGCCAGCTGGGCTCATTCTCCGTGCTGCCGCTCCAAAGCACGAAGGGCCGCTTGTGGCGGCGCGCTTCCCACGCCGCGTACCAAGAGGCGGGGGCGTCCCAACCCATGCAGAGGGTCACATCGCGCTCATGGCGCTTCAATTCGCGCGGGAGGGTGTGATTGAGCAGGATGCGGTAGTCGCGGCTGCCCGTGGGCAGGTTCAGGTGCGGCAACAGGCGGCACTTGAAGGGCAGGCCCTCCGACTTGTGCTCCCACTCGCGGATCGAGGCGACATCGCCGTAGATCCACACCTCCAGCTCCACCTGCCGTGCCAACGCCTCGAACAGCGGAATCCTGTACGGCGTGAGGAAGTTGTGCAGCAGCAGGACCCGCATCCGCGCGCGGCGCCCGCTTACCGGTGCGGCAGGGCGAAGAGGATGCCCAGGGCATTCGCCGCCATGTCCGCCCAATCGAAACCGGTCCCGAACAGCTCGTCATACATCTCCTTGCCCAAGCCGGCGAGGAAGGCGAACACAGGGCTGTACAGGGCAAGCACAAAGCTGACGAGAAAGTGCAGGCCTTTGTCCGGTCCGATGACGAATTCCTCCATCACACTTCCTCACTTTCGATGCAGGCCACCCCCTTTTGCCCCAGAATCTTGACCATCTCGATCATGATCGCGAAGCGCGGGTCCTGCGTGAGCCCCTGGTGATAGCGGTAGTAAATCTGCTGCACGATCACCGCGAGCTTGAACAAGGCGAAGATGTAGTAATACGAGAGGTTGTCGATCGTGCGGCCGGTCTTCTCCGCGTAGCGCTCCGCCAACTCGACCCGCGTCATCGCGCCGGGCGCGGTGGTGAGGAAACTCTGCACCGGCTGGAGGGGAATCGAGTCGTTCGCCTGCACCCAATAGCCGATCGAGGTGCCCAAATCCATCAAGGGATCGCCGATGGTGGTCATCTCCCAATCCAGCACGCCGATGATGCGGGCGGGGTCATCCGGGTCGAGCACGATGTTGTCGAATTTGTAGTCGTTATGCACCAGCACCGCGCCGACATCGGCCGGAATGCGCCCGTTCAGCCATTGAATCACCGCCTCAATGTCGGGAAGCTCATCCGTTTGCGAGCCGTAGTAGCGCTCCGTCCAGCCCTTCACCTGGCGCTCGGTGTACTGCCCTTCCTTCTTGCCCAAGGCGCCAAGGCCGGCCGCTTCCCAATCGATCCCGTGAATCGTGGCGAGGTTGTCGATGAAGGCCTCGCTGCACCGCCGCGCGACGGCGGGGTCATCGGGGAAGCCCTCCGGCCTGCTCCCACGCACGATCACGCCCTGGATGCGCTCCATGACATAAAACTGCGCCCCGAGGACATCCTCGTCGTCGCAGAGCAGCAGCGGCTTTGGCGCGGGCGTGTACACCGGGTGCAAGTGGCTCAGGACGGTGTACTCGCGCCCCATGTCATGCGCCGATTTCACCTTGCTGCCAAACGGCGGACGCCGGAGCACCAGCTCGCGGTCGCCGCAGCGCAACAAGTAGGTCAGGTTCGAGTGCCCGCTCGGAAACTGGTTGACGATCAACTCGCCCTCCAGGCCGGGGATGTTGTCCTTGAGATAGGCCCCCAACTTGTCGAGGTCCAGTTCTTCCCCCGGCCGGACCGGGGCGGTCGCGTCTTGTTCGATGGTCATGCTTGTTCCTTTTTACACGGACCTACACGGAATTTCACGGACGGACACGGACATGTGCGTCCGTGAAAGTCTGTGTCAGTTCGTGTTCCCCATTCCTCAGCCGGGTTTCATCTCAAGGCCGTAGCGGCGCAGGATCCGCCGCGCGAGCGAGGCCATGTGCACTTCGTCGGGACCATCATAGATGCGGGCGGCCCGCTCATGCCGGAAGAACCAGGCGATGGGGGTGTCGTCCAACATACCGAGTCCACCGAGCGTCTGCAGCGAGCGGTCCATCACGCGCTGGAGCACATTGGCCACATAAAACTTGATGCAGGAGATCTCATCGCGCGCCTCGGCAGCGCCCTTCTGGTCGATGGTCCACGCGGCGTACAGCACGCTCAGGCGCGCGGCGTTGATTTCCGCACGGCTTTCGGCGATCCACCCCTGGATGAACTGGCGCGTGCCCAGCGGCTTGCCCGGGTCCAACTCGCGCTTGGCGGCGTACTCGCACATCAGGTCGAAGCAGCGCTCGCTGATACCCAGCCAGCGCATGCAGTGGTGGATGCGGCCCGGTCCAAGCCGCTCCTGCGCGATCAGGAACCCGGCGCCACGCGGCCCGAGGATGTTGCCGAGCGGCACGCGGCAGTCATCGAAGCGCACCTCGGAGTGGCTCGCCCAGCCGCTGCCCTCCTCGCCCATGACGGGCAGATTGCGCACGATCGAAAAGCCGGGGGTATCCAGCGGCACGAGGATCATGCTCGCGCGGGCGTAGCGCTCGCCCTCGGGCTCGGTCACCGCCATGCACACCGTGAAGTCGGCCCCATCCGCCGCGGAGGTGAACCACTTGTGGCCGTTAATGACCCAGTCGCCGCCATCCTCGACCGCCGTCGTGCTCATCCACACCGGGTTCGAGCCGGCGTGTTCGGGCTCGGTCATGGCAAAGCAGGAGCGCGCCTGGCCTTCGAGCACCGGCTTCAAGAAACGCTCCTTCTGCTCGGGCGTGCCGTACTTGTGCAGAATTTCCATGTTGCCCGCATCCGGCGCCTGGCAATTGAAACAATAGTGGCCAATCGGCGTGCGGCCCAGTTCCGCGCTGAGCAGGCCGTGCTCAAGCACGGAAAGGCCCATACCGCCCTCGCCCTTGCTCATCTGCGGAAGCCACCAGCCCTTCTCCCGCACGATGCGCCGCTTCTCCTCCAGCACGGGCAGCATGGCGGTAAAACCCTTCTGGAGAAAATCGCGCTCCAGCGGATACAACTCCGACTTCACCCACGCGCGTACGGCCTCGAGGTGATCATTCAGTTCAGCGGGAATCGAGAAGTCCATGGTGTTGGCACCCGGGAAGGAGTGAAGCCCGGTGCGCAAGCCCCCTCCCGTGGGCCGGCGCGGCGTATTGGTCCAGTCGAACGCTTCTGCGCTAACGATAAGTCCACAGCGCGGGATCGTCAAGGTGCGGTGTCCCGTTGAAAGCGGTCATCGCAAACTTTCCCGTGGTATAGCGAAACTGCGCCCACGCAGAGTTGCGGCAATGCCACATGAACTCCAGCGCGCGCTCGTCCGGGCAAAGCAGGGAATGCTGCATCATCGCCGCGATAACCCCCCCGCTCGTGAAGGCCGCCACGGTGAGCCCCCGCCGTTCATCCGCGCGGATTTGGTCAAGCGCCCCGCCCACGCGGGCTGCAAAGTGCTTCCACGACTCGACACCCTCCGCCTCGACCTCGCCGCGCACCCAGCGCTGGGTCACCTCGGCGAAGAGTTTATTGAAGGTGTGGCGGCGGTCGTCGAATGTGGCGGATTGCTCGAAGGCCTCGATCAGTCCGCCCAGTTCCGGGTTGTCCTCAACCATATCCGGCAAGGGATCCTCGAAGAGGAGATGCACGCTGACCTCATCCAGCTCGGGAAGCATGACCACCTCGGGAAAATCGACGCCCGCGGCCGCATAGACCTGCCGCACCGCGGATTCCGTGTCGATCTGCCGGGTCCGCGGCCCGGTGTACACCGCGTCAAAGCGGATGTCGTAGCGCACGAGCCATTCCCCCAGCAGCACCGACTGTTTGCGGCCCAGGTCCGAGAGTTGGTCATAGTTATCGGTCAAAAAGCCGGCCTGGCCATGGCGAATTGCATAGAGGGTGGACATGCGGAGTCGGGTCTCCCGGTTGGTGGACAAGGGCACAAGTGTACCCATCCGCGACGGCGCGCGCCAACAGGAGGCCCGCCTATGCTATGATCCGGCCCATGATGCATGGTCACGACAAAGCCCCAGTACTGATGTTCGACTTCGACGGGGTGATTGCCGATTCCCGCGATATTTATTTCGAGGTATTCAGCGCGATCTGCGAGGAAAAGGGCTTCCACAAGCTCAATTCCCGCGAGGCCTTCAGCAGGCTCATGGAGGGCAATGTCTTCCGCGAGCTGCTCAAGGCGGGCTTTCCCATCCACCGGCTCAAAAAACTTGCGGACGAGTACAAGCCCCGCCTCGACGAGGCCAACGAGCGCATCCCCCCGTATCCGGAGATGGTTGCCCTGCTCAACGCGCTGACAGAGGCCTACCCGGTCTATGTCATCACGGCGAACCAGACGGACATGGTCGAGCGCTTCCTGGTGCGCCATGGCGTCACCGGCGTACGCGCCGTCATCGGTGGCGACCAGGAGATGAGCAAGGTCAAGCGGATCCGCTCGGTCAAGAAGCGCTACAAGGACCGCACCGCCTTTTATATCGGCGATACGAAGGGCGACATGCGCGAGGCACGCAAAGCGCGGGTGCAGGCCGTGGGCGTCACGTGGGGGTGGCACAGCGCCCGAAAATTACGCGAGGCGAGCCCGCACCATATCCTGGTTGAGCCGGCGGAATTGCATGCGATGTTTCTGACGCTCCCGGCGCACGGGGATGGCACGGTTTCAGCCGGCGTGGTGATCGAAGCGAACCCGGCGTTGGCTCACAGGGTTTCGCGCATATACTCGAGCAGCCGCTCCATCATTATCGGGCGCGTCCAAGGCCTGAAAAAGATAAAGCCGTGGCTCAGGCCGTCCAAGACCAAGCGCTCGGCCTCGACCCCCGCATCCAGCAGCGCCCGCTCAAGGCGCTCGGGCTGATCGATCGGCACGGCAACATCCTCGCTGCCGTATGACAACAGCGTCGGCGGCTCGTTGCCGTTGACGAGGAAAATCGGCGAGACCGCCTCGTACGCCTCGATGTTTTCCTCCCGCGTCGCCCCGTTGAGAAACACCAGAATGACCAAGTCTTCGATCTGGTTGATGGATTCCGTCAGGTCGTACAGGCCCTCATGCAGAAATGCCGCCTGCACCTCGCTCGACGGCCCCTCGGGGTCATCATCGCCAAAACCGTCGCCATCGCGGTTGAAGGCGGCCAAGGCCGCCAGGTGGGCCCCGCTGCTGGAGCCGTAGATCCCGATTCGGTCGGGGTCGATGTTGTATTGAGGCCCATTGGCCCGAATCCAGCGGATGGCATCCTTGATGTCCGCCACCTGATCGTAAAAGCCATTGGGCGGAACGCGCCGCCACTCGATCGTGGCCGCGGCCATGCCATTGATGGCCAAGATCGTGGCGTAATCCTCGTAATCCAGCTTGCTGCGCAGGAACCAGCCGCCGCCGTGCACAAACAGCACCACCGGCACCGGCTCCTCGGCTGTTGCGGGCAGGAACAAGTCAATCGGCAGGGATTCCTCCTCGACGACCTTGTAGACCGCGTCCACTCGCTCGAGGAGGTTGACATTGCCCCGCGAGGGTTCGATGAGTTGCAGCCAGGTGATGAAGCCAATGATAAAGTAACGCAAGGGGAGATCTCCGCAGGTTGGGTGAATCTGCACGAGCCTACCCGCATGGAAAGGAAGAGTCAACAGGGGGCGACCACAAGCAGGGGACCGAAGTCCTGTGGCCTCCCTTTGGCGCCGGGCCCTGTCGGGGGGCGTGGGCTGGATGGGGGGGACATCCAGGGTCAAGCGGACCCGGCGCCATGGGTGCCTATTTGGGGTCGTGCCGGTGCGGAGCATGGCAGTCACCCGGGGGGTGTCAGCTGGGACTTCCGCAGTCAACGGTTGTGGCGCAGAAACACTCCTCCTGCATCCGGGCGACGAACGGGCGCCGGCAATGCGGAACCAAGACGCTGGCCTCGGCCTCCATCAGCCGTGGCTTCCGTGAGTTCCACCGGTGCCGGCCAGGCGCCATGCCTCACACCGACACGCCTGCCCTATCGGGCGTGCGTCTTGCTGGTCGAAACCGCGGCGGCCGCCCCGGAGGGTCAATGAAAGGCTGCCAACCGCGGGCTCGAGCCACTCACTTCTCCCAAGAAGTGCTCACAATACCGGCCGTGGGCGCAGGGCGTTACACCGTGCTTGGAACGCATGGCGCGGCATGGTACGATTGCCGGATGGACTTGGCCATCGGGGGGCCTCGGGCCGCCTTGGGCGCCGCCCCCCGCCCGGCCGGAATGACAACGGAAAAGACGCCGGATTTCCCGGCCAAACAAAGGGGAAATACCCATGAAGTACCGCTTCTTTCTGCCGATTCTTTGCATTACCGCCATCGCTCTGGCCGCCTGCGGTGGCAGCAAGTCCGAGCCCGAGCCCGCCGCTGCGCCCGCCGCCGCGCCGGCCCCGGCACCCGTGATTGATACCGAGGCCATCGAGGAGATCGCGGACCAGGCAGCCGAGGAAATCGGCGAGGCCCTCGACGCGGCCGCCGAGGCCCTGGAACAGGCAATCGAGATGGACGGCCCCGTCCTCACCGGCACGAAGTGGCAGGCCGGCGACTACACCCTGACCTTCAAGAGCGTCGACGAAGTCGTTGATGGCACCGTGCATGGCAAGGTGCAGGGCACGGGCGGCGAGATCCCCGCCTTCCTGCCCGGCGGCATGGAGTTCAGCTACACGCTCGAGCCGGATGGCACCATCGAGATCGTGACGCCGCGCGGCTCCTTCAACGGTACCTACGACGGCGAGGAACTCATCCTCGAGAACAGCCCGGCGACGCTGCTCGAGCAATAGCCGATTGGAGACGACAAGACTTGGCGGCGGGTCTGGCGCAATCAGCCGGGCCCGCCGCTGCGCTTTCCAGGTAGACATTCTCGGCGCGCAGAGTCCGTGTCAGTTCGTGCCGGATCCCGCGGGCAGGCCAGCCAGACGCTCGAACTCCTCGCGTGCGCACGGGGGGCACTCCATGATTGGCTCGCGGGAGGACTCGCGGGCGGCCTCGCTCAGAGGGCACACAAACCGTTCCTCAAGGTCGACGAAGAATACCCACTCCGCCTCCCACGCCTCGCGCGCCCCGCTGGGTCCATGGTAGCCCCAAAGCATCCCGCCGCAGGCCTCGTGGCCGAGGATCACATAGCTTCCATGGTCCCCGGCCCACATGCCGAAGGAGCCGGGTTTCACGGAGGCACTCACCAGCTGGTTCGTCTGTATGAAAACCCGGCGTTCTTCGTAAGGAAAGAACTGCCTGAACAGCCCGAACCCCACCAGCCCCAGCACAAGCACCCCCACGACCGCGCCCGCAACCACCGCTTTTCGTGTCATGATTCTCCCTCCCTCCAAGTGCCAACACCGGCCGCTATCATGCCCCTGCTCTCGAAGGCTGTCAAACCTCCTCAAGCACTTCGCATTCAAATCCGGAACCATGGCTGACTCCGACCGCGCCGGTCGGGTAAACTGCCCCCTCGCCATCACCACCCGGAGACCCGTTTTCGTGCCGACTGCCGCCATCCGAGACCGCCTCAAGCTCAACTGGGGTTACGACGAACTCCGACCACTGCAGGAGCCCGCCATCCGATGCGTGCTGGATAGCCGCGACTCCATCGTCGTGTTGCCCACCGGAGGCGGCAAGTCCCTGTGCTACCAATTGCCCGCCACGGTGATGGACGGCCTCGCCGTCGTCGTTTCCCCCTTGATCTCGCTGATGAAGGACCAGGTGGACGCCCTCAACGCGAACGGCATCTCGGCCGCCTGCGTCAACAGCGCCATGACGGCTGACGAGCGCCGCGATGTCTGGCGCGAACTCAAGCAGGGCCTCATCACCCTGTTGTATTGCGCGCCCGAGCGTCTCGCGAAGCCGCAGTTTCTCGACTTTTTACGCGAGGCCGGTGTCTCGTTCGTGGCGATTGACGAGGCGCACTGCATCAGCGAATGGGGGCATGACTTCCGGCCGGACTACCTCGAGTTGGCGACCTTGCGCGAGGCCCTGCCGAACATTGCCCTGCACGCCTTTACCGCGACGGCGACGCCCCAGGTGCGCGAGGACATCGCCACGCGCCTCAAGTTGCGCGACCCGGAGGTCATCGTCGGCCCGTTCGAGCGGCTCAACCTCATCTACCAGGTCGCGCCGCGCACGAATCTGGTCGAGCAGGTGGCGAAGATCGTCGAGGATCACCCGAACGAGTCCGGCGTGGTGTATTGCATCAGCCGGAAGAATGTGGATGAGCTGGTGTTGGCCTTGCAGGAGCGGGGTATCGGCGCGCTGGGCTACCACGCCGGGATGTCGGACAGCGCGCGCAAGGACAGCCAGGACGCCTTCATCCAGGAGCAGGCGGAGGTCATCGTGGCGACGATCGCCTTCGGCATGGGCATCGACAAGTCGAATGTGCGCTTCGTGATTCATGCGGGGATGCCGAAGACGCTGGAGAACTACCAGCAGGAGAGCGGCCGCGCGGGCCGCGACGGCCTCGAGGCCCACTGCCATCTGCTCTACAGTCCGCGCGACATGCACACCTGGCGCTTCATCATGAAGGGCGACGACGAGCAGGTAAACACCGTGGGACTGGAAAAACTGCGGCAGGTCGAGCAGTTTTGCACCACGCCCCGGTGCCGCCATGCGACCCTCGTCTCTTATTTCGGCCAAACCCTCGCCAAAGACAACTGCGGCGCCTGCGATGTCTGCCTCGGCACCGTCGACACGCGCGACGATGGCACGGAACTGGGCAAGGCCATCGTGGCCTGCGTGCTCCGGCTCGATGAGCGCTTCGGCGGCGGCTACACGGCGGCCGTGCTCGCGGGCGACGACTCGGAGCCGCGTATCGCGAAGAATGGCCATGATCGCCTTCCCGATTACGGCGCCCTGCGAAGCCACGGCAAGCGGGCCGTGCGCGACTGGATCGAGCAGCTCGTCGCGCAGGGGCACTTGGAGAAAACGGGCGACTACGGCGTCCTGCGCGTGACGGGCGAGGGCCGGATGCTGCTCAGCGGCGATGGCATTGGCGCCCGCTTGGCGCAGTACCACCAGAAGGTGGCGAAATCGAAGCCGAGCGGCGCGGCGGACAAGTCGTGGGTTGGTGTTGATCGCGAATTGTTCGACAAGCTGCGGGCAAAGCGGCGCGACATGGCGGGCGAGTTGGGCCTGCCTGCCTATGTGATCCTGACGGACGCCTCCCTGCGCGATCTCGCCCGGCAGAAGCCACGCGACCGCGAGGCAATGCTCGCCTGCCACGGCATCGGCGAAGTGAAGGCCACGAAGTTCGGGGCGGAGTTTCTGGCCGTCATCGTGGCCTACACCGATGGCGGCGGCGGTGGGGCAACGATGGCCGCCGGTCCGAGCGCCCCGGCGGCGCCGGAGAAGACCCACGGCATCCGTGAGCAGGCCTTCGAGCTGCTGCGCGAGGAGCTGGGCGTCGAGGAAGTCGCCCGGCGGCTCCGCGTGAACGAACGCAAGGCGGTGGACTTCCTCTCGGCGTTTCTTCGCTACGAGCGGCGGGAATCCCCCGAGCCGTGGGTGGATTCGCATACTTTCGGCCAGATTGCCACGCTGGTGGACAAGACCCTCGAGCGAAAACCACGGAGACTCGCCGAGGCCATGGGTGACGCCGTGACCGTCGCCACGGCCGAGTGGTGCGTCATCTGCCTCGACAATCAGCGCGACAACGCCAACGGTTACGACTCGTGACGCCGTACCCGGAGCGCCGCTTCCGATTCTGGCGGGGCTGGCTCCTCGTTGCGACCGCGATATTCGCCGTGCAGGCGCTCTCGTGGGTCTTCATCGGCAGCTTTGACCCCTTCGGCATTTACGACGGCCTGCTCGCCCGCGCCCTGTATGGCACCGACACCCTGCCCGCCGATGCCGCCCTGCTGTTCCGATTCGCCGTGGTTCCCCTCGGCGCGACGACGGCCGGCTACTTCGTCCTTGCACACGCCATCGTGCGATTCGCCTTTCCACGGCGTGAGCGCTGGGCCTGGTGGGCAGTCACGGGGGCAATTGCGGTATGGTTTGTGTTCGATTCCGCATTCAGCATCTGGCATGGCGCCGCGTTCAATGTCTTTCTGGTGAATATCCCGTGCGTGGTCATTCTGGGCGTGCCACTCGGCGCGCTGTGGCCCGCATTCCAACATTCGGCAAACCAACCTCGGGCAACCGAAACCGCAAAGGAGGAGCAGTCATGAGCATGGGCAGGGCAATGGCGATGGAATTGCTTCACGAAGGCGCGACCACGCGCAAGTTCCTCGAGCGGGTGCCCGCGGAGCTGTTCGACTACGCCCCGCACGCAAAATCGATGAAGCTGGGGCCGTTGGCATCGCACATTGCCGACTCAGTTGGCTGGGTGGTGCCGACCCTCACGATGGATGAATTGGCGCTGGACAGCAGCTTCAAGCCCTACGCCGCCACGAGCACCGAGGACCTGCTTGCGACCTTCGACAAGAACCTCCAAGAGGCCGTGGCCGCGTTGAAGACCGCCGAGGACAGCAAGATGGGCGATACCTGGTCGTTGACGATGAACGGGGAGACCATGCTCTCGATGCCGCGCGGCGCCGTATTGCGGGCCATGGTCCTCAGCCACCTTGTGCATCACCGCGCGCAGCTCGGCATCTACCTGCGCATGAACGACATCCCCGTGCCCTCGGCCTACGGGCCCAGTGCGGATGAAAAGGGCTGACCGCAGCACAGACCAAGGAATACCGATGTCCACACCATGCACCGAAAAGGCACTTGACATCGCCTCCCGGCACTCGTAGACTAGGCTTTAGCGACAGACAAGGGTCAACAATCGTCTGTGGCTGCTGAGCAAACTTGGAGCGCATGGTGCGCCCCAGGGCATTAAGTTGGGGCTTTTCAGCTACAAACGCATGAAAGGAAAGCGGAAATGGAGAAGGGACTTCTCGGAGATATCACCAACCCGGGCACGGAGATTTTCTGGTTCTTCTGGATCAGCATGGTCTTCGCGGCACCGCTGGCAATCCCGTTCTGGACGATCTGGGGCTTTGTTTCCGGCTGGTAGGCCACGCTTCGTATCCATCTGACTCACGACCGGGCCGCCTTGGTTTCCAAGGCGGCCCGGTTTTTTAATGTCTCATGGAAATGAACGCGAGCGCGGAGGGGGGGTTTCCCCGCCCGCGCCCGCATTCATCGCAAGTATCGACAGTAAAACGGCTTACTCGATGAAGCCGTAGTACAGGCCCATGTAGTACGGCAGGGTGAACACCGTGGCACTGGAGAAGGTCCGGCCATCCCCGCCCGTGTCAAACCGGAACTGATCGGTGTTCCAGTGGTTGAAATGGTTCTCGTCCACCGGGATGACCTTCCCGTTGCGCTTCAAACCTCGGCCGTGATGCGCGTCCTCGTAGTGGTCGGAGATATGCCGTGGAAATTCCACGATATCCAGCCGGTGGCTGTTGCGGTGGCCCCAGTTGAAGCGATCGAGCGAGAAACGCTTGAGCGTATCAACGGAATCCTCCAACCACCCGTCCCACGGCTCGAAGGAGAACTCGGTCCACGGGTTCACATGCGTTTCCCACCGCAGCGGGTCGTGGGGATCGCGTGCAACGGCCGCATAGGCGAAGTTGAAGAAGGGGTTGCTCTCCGGCTCTTCCATGATGAACATGCGGAAGAAGGACACGAGGTACTGCTTACGCAGTTGCGGGTCGCGCTCGTAGCGGATGAGGTTGTAGTAGCACATCACCGCCATTTCGTCGTCGGACTGGTTGCCCGAGCCCACGCCGTGGTGCAGCTTGTGGCGCATGGCGTTTGTGTGGAAGGCGTGGATTTCGCGCAGCTCGCGTGCGGCCTCGGCATACTTAAGGTCGCCCGTCATGTGCAGAGCCACATTGAGGTACGAGAGCATGCTCAAGGACTTCAGGTAGCGCTCAGGCCACCAGGTCTCGTTGTTGTTCAATTCGCGGGGGTTGTAATACCCCCAGCGCGTGACCTCACCGTTCCAATCGACGAAATTGTAGTCGTTGCGCAGGAAGTGGTCCGTCGTTGCGACCACGGCATCCCGCACGCGCGCCTTTTCTTCCTCGGTTTCCGCTACAAAGTCGTAGTACACGGCATAGAGGAAATAGTGGCCGTCGATTTCGTCCGAGCTGGTGTCACTCTTCCACCAGTACTCACCATCGTTCGTCAACACGAAGCGAGGCTCATACACGCGCCAGTAGCTGTCGCGCGTCGCACGGCGCTCGGCCTGGCCCTCGAGCGTGTAGGAATGACGCAAGTTCGGGTCCGGCTCTGTCGTCGGGATGACCGTACGGGCAAAGAAGCCCTCCTGCGCGGGGTGCTCGCTGTTCTGCGCGGCCTCGTGCAGGAACAACAGGGCGTCCACCGCCTCCGTCGCGCGGCGCTTGGCCTCGGGATCGCCCGTGGCGGCATAGGCGAACGCGGCCCCGGCGCCGTACATGGCCGTCCAGAGGCCGTCGTTGTCGCTGTCGTGCTTGGAAACCCCCGAGGACAAACTTCCCGGCTCGTTCACGCGCACCTCAAGCACATAGTTGTACTCCGTGCGCTTGTTGTACTGGTCCATATGCTCTTCGTAGAACGCCGCCTTCTCGGCCAGCGTCATCGGCTCCATCGCGATATGCGAGGCGCCCGCGGGCGTCAGAATCCACGCGCTGCCGTCGTCCGACGCCACGATGGCCTCGATGTGGTCATCCGGCACCCAGCGGCGGCCCTGGCGGTAGGCCCAATGGTCGCCATCAAATCGAATGGCCCCAATTCGGGTGCCAATCCAGACGAAATCGCCCGCGGCCGAGATGCAGGTCACATCGTTGTAGGGCAGGCCCTCGTAGCCGGTGTAGAGGGTCCAGTCTTCCCCATCGAGCACGCCCACGCCTTGCGGACTGGCGAACCACAGCCGGCCGCGGCCATCCACGGACACCCCCGCCACCGGGCTGGGCGCCCAGCGATACGCGCCGTCCTCGGGATAGACCGGGGACCAAGCGCCATCGCCGTGCAGCATCAGGCCATCCGCGTGCGCGGCGAAGACGCGGCCGTCCGGCAACGCGGCGAAGCCGGTCGCGTCCGGCAGGGAGTCGCGCACGCTTGCGGCCACGCCCCCCTCGCGCGCCTCGGCGGCGGCATCGGTTGGAAATTCACCCGCGGGGTGCTCGTGTCGCACCTCCTGCGGATAGCTGCCCACCTTGATGGCGGGCACCTCGGCCAGGGCGACGAGCGTCCCGAGGAGTCCGGCGCAGAAAACGATTACTGTGCGGTGCATAACCTATCCTTCCATCTGGCTCGAGCGCGCGGCAAAGGCCACGCGCGTCGTTGCGGTGTCAACGGGGCAACAGGCTCTCGCGAACCCAATGCCCCCAATACCGGTGACGATAAACGAAAAAGCCCCCCGCATGCACGCCAATTTCCGAAATTTCTCCCTCGGTCTCCCGCTCCGGGTCGTGCCGAAAGAGGCAATCGGTGGATAAATGCTGCAACTGGGGGTATTCGGGGTCCTGCACGAAGCTGCAGCGATGCTCGTGCCCGTGGATATAGAGGATGCGCTTGCCACTCTCGCCAAGGATACGGCGCAGGGCTTCCGCCCGCTCGAGCGCCCGGTTTGGCGTGACCCGGTAGGCGTAGGTCTCGGGCAACACGGGGTAATGCGCCGCCACGACCAATGGGTCGGCCAGGCTTGCCAGCATGGCCTCGAGCGGCGCCTCGGTCTCGGCGGGAAAGTGTCCGCGCGAGGACAGGTAATTCGCTTGGACCGTATCCACCATGACCACGGGCGTGCCCCCGGGCAATCGCCGCACGAGCGGAGCACCGGCACGCGGCCGCGAGTTGCCAAGGTACTCCTCGTACCGCTTTCGGCGCACGGATTCGAAGGTATAGACATCGTGGTTGCCCGGCATCAGGCTCAGGTCAAGCCGATTCCGCCGCAACTCCTCCACGAACCCTTGCGCCAACTCGAATTCCGCGGGCGTGGCCGTCGAGGTGAAATCCCCCGTGAGAATGGCATCGGGGATGCCCAGTCCGGCGATGTACGCGAGCCGTTCCCCCGCGTGCTGCTGATGAAAGTGATGCCGACGCTTAAGCAGCACATTCGCATTGCCCAGCAGGCGCTTGTTCATCAACACAAGCGGATTCCACTCCACTCGCCAGAAGTGCAGATCGGCAATGTGGAGAAAGCGGTCGCGCGCGTCTGGCTCAGTCATGACGCCCGTCCCCCGGGAGGCGAGCGTCCCCGCGAGCAAGAGCGAATAGCGGCGAGCATCTTCGCGAGGACGCTCGGCCCCCGGGTGCACTTCCCCCTTCGCGTCGCGCGCTACGGCGGACGCGCGCCCTCCCGACTTCACTCCCTCTCCCTTTGGGGGCCTTCCAAGAAGTCTCGGGAGATCGTTCGGTCTGCGGAAATCCATGCCCAAGCTCGTGCAAATCCCCCCTGCCCCCCTTTTCCAAAGGGGGGAACTTTGCGCGCTTCACTATGGCAGAAGCAACGATGACAGCCCGAAACCCACCTGAATTCAGGGACTTTCGGTCGCGCTCCGCATTTGAAGTCGCCCGCATTCCTCCCCCTTTGGCAAAGGGGGACCGAGGGGGATTTGAAGGGGATTGGTCACAATTTTCTACCACCGAAGCATGCCCTGGAACTTTTTGGAAGTCCCCTTTGGGAGAGAGCCGGGGTGAGGGAGACCCCACGCGTTTGTCTAAGTCGGGGCGTTGGGCGTAAAGGGCACTATTCGCGCCCTTCTGACTTGTTTCCGGCAACAGCCTTATACTCCCAACACGGCCGCGCGCATGGAATCGGCCCTGAGCGAGTCGCCCAAGAACTGCGGCGCGGGCGCACCCATGGCAGCATGGCGCGCACCCACCTCCGGCGGTGTTCCCTCAAGCCCATGCACCGTCAACACAGCCGGTGCGAGCAGTTGCGTAGCAGCCTCGAGCCCGCCTAGGCTCCGGATGGAGGGCACATAACAGCGCTCGGCCCACGCATCGTCATTCTCATGCGCGAATCCCTTCGCATCCACGAGCACCGCATTCACGCGCCGCAGGAGGGGCGCGGCCAGCCAGCACCACATTCCGGCCTCCTCGAGACCTGCGAGGATGACTTTCGGCTCGCCGTCATCCGGGTCCGACCATTCGTCGCGAAAGTGATTGGCGACAGCGGCGATGTCCTGCACGCGCCAGGCGGTGTCGGTGGGCGCGAAGGTGTCGTCGAATCGTCCGTATTCGCGGCCGTCCGGATTGAACACACCGGGCGCGACGACCACGCAGCCTGCCTCGAGCAAAGGGCGAACCCACGGGCCGGGCATGAGGCTTTCGGAATCGCTCAGGGCCCCCGGGCCCTCCGGATGCACGACCACAACGAGGCGAATGGGAACCGAGACCGTCTCGGGCTGCCAGGTGCGCACGGAGATCGTTCCGCCGGGGCTGCCATTCGCCACGGTGCGAGTCATCGTAAGGTCCCGCGTGCGGAAACCTTCCGTGAAGGTGGCCTCATCGACCAGCTCGAATCGCACTTCGTCAAAGTCCGGCCCCATTCCCATGGCGATGGCCCACGCGCGGCGCAGTTCGTCATGCCATTGGGCGTCGCCCGCGTGCTGCACGAGCCCCTTACGCGCGCGCTTGCGATGGTCCTCGATCCAACGGGCTATCTGTTCATCGCCCATTGCCGAACCCTCGGGCGGACCGCCGGGAAAGACGCGCAGCGTCGATGGCGGCTCAACGGTGAATTCCGGTTCGTCGAACGAAACGCCTTCAACTTCGTCGCCCAGGAAATGCTCGGCCAAAAACCGATAGACCGCCTCGCGGCTCGCCTGATTAAAATTGTGCGGGGCATCGATGTGCGTGTTGCTGACGGCATCCGCCGCGTCGTACAGCGCGTAGATCGCCTGCGTCGCCGGGAACTCCACCTCCGGCGTCGCGCGGGTCCAATCCCCCGTGGCCGACACCATCACCATCGGGCGGGGTGCGGCCATCGCGCCAATTTCGACATTGGAGGCGTGCAGCCGAATCAACGGGGCGTTCTCGCAGGTGCAACCGCCCTGCATGGTGTGCGAGATCATCGTGACCGGCGCGGAATGCGTCACACGGTCGTCGATCGCGGAAAGCGCAAAGGTCTGCGAACCGCCGCCGGAGGCCCCAACGCACCCCACGCGGGACGGGTCCACCCCGGGCAGGCCCTGAAGAAAATCCACGACCCGCAGGCTCGTCCACAGTTGGACGGAGAAGGGATGGATCCCCCAGAGGTGTTCCCTGTGGCGCGCCTCGACAGGCATGTCGCTGAAGTGGCCCCAATCGAACGGCATCTGCGTGCTGTCGACATAGCCGACCATGTCGTAGCTGAACGAGATGATGCCCATGCGCGCAAAGGTGATGCAGCGGCCCGGCACGGAGCCCCGCTCGCTGTCTTCCAGCCGGCCCTCAGCCCAGTGCCCGTGCGGACACGCCACCACCGGATAAGGACCCTCGCCGCGTGGCCGATACAGGTTGCCGGTCACGAGGAAACCGGGCGTCGCCTCGAACGCGACCTTCTCCACGGTGTACCCATTGCGAACGATCGTGCCGCTGATTTGCGGGTTCATCGGGGCCCATTCGCGCTCGTGAAACAACGCGCAAGAAACGCGCAGCGCCATCTCCAGATAGGCCGAGAAACGCTCCCAGTCCTCCCGGGTTTCAAACGACCGCGGCTCGAATACCGTATTCGTGTCTCGGTGAACGGCCAGGCGCGGGTCCGGGCCACTGGATTGCGGATGCGTCGATTCTGCCATGTGCGTGTTTCTCCCCAAGGACCCCCAACGGTCCCCACGGACACAGCATACTCAACATGGAGCCTATTAGGGGAATTAAAGGAATCCGCGCGGATGCCGACGGGCATGCCGGGCCGCATACTGGGGATTACGCAGCCGAAACCCTCGGGGCTTGGGCACCCGCGCGGAAAGGGAGCAGATCGTTCAACTTCTGGACGGGCCTGCCGTCGGGGTGACTGCCTTGCCTGCCTACCTTGGACCAGGATTTCGACTAAGGGTGCGGTCGGGTTCGCGTTGTGAGAACCCGACCGCACCACGCCTCAACCCCTGAAGCAGGCAAGTCGATTGAAAATGAGGGACCCCGATGTGCCGTCGGATCGTTCCATACAATGCGCGCTTTTTGAAGCGCTGCCAATTATAAAGCAATTCCCGCGCCATATTGTACGATATTCGTACAATTGCTGTATGTATTTGCAGGTAATAGGGTTGCGCTTAGGACGGATTCGACGGCCGAAATTCAACTGGCGAAAATATGCTCACATACTGGACAATACTGTAAAAATTCTGTACGAATATGGGTGAAATGCCAAGAAAAAGGCGGTTCTCGCTTCACAGCGAAAACCGCCTTTCACGCGTTGAGTGTTGGGCTATGCTAGCCGCACATTCGTCGCCTCGGGGCCCTTGCGGCCTTCCCCGACTTCGAAAATGACCTTCTGCTGCTCGAGCAGCGTGCGTCCGGGCGTCTCCACATTGGAGCGATGCACGAACATGTCTTTCCCGCCTTCGTCCGGGACGATAAACCCGAACCCCTTTTCATCATTGAACCACTTCACCACACCTGTAGCCACTGTATGCTCTCCATGTGGAAATGCAAGGGCATCCCACAAATGCGCCCCCAAACTGCCGTTCCGGGGAGCGGGACCCACGGGGACAATCAGGACCCTTCCCACCATTACTGGCAGGCATCCTGCCATGTTTCATGGGTTTCGTCAACGGAAATTTTCGCACTTCGGGCTCGAAGTGCCCAAGCGCCCGAACGGCGTGGGGGTGATCGTGTCAAGTGTGTTACGATTCGAGCAAAGGGATCGAGCCCCCCAACCAAGGCCGGACAAGCGAAGTGAACACAGAAGTTCCCAGTGCATTTCACTCCAGTTGCGTCTTGCTTGATGTGGACGCAACGGACAAGCACGCGCTCATTCCCATGATGGTGCGTTCCCTTTTCGATTCCGAAACGCTGCCGACGCTGCCGGAATCAATCACGATGGAGTCCATCACCCGGGCCGTGCTGGAACGGGAGGCGGAGCTGCCGACGGGCATGGGCAATGGCTTCGCATTTCCCCATGCGCGGGTGCCGGGCCTTCCCACGATCTCCGTGGTCTTTGCCCGCCTGCGCACCGGCATTGATTTCGGTGCGCCGGATGGCGAACCCGCCCTCTTCGTGTTCCTGATGATCCTGCCGGCCGAGCGCCCGCAGCTGGCCTTGACGCTCATGGCGGCGGCAGCGCGGCTGGGGGAATCGCGTGCGGAGCGCCGGCTGCTCGAGCGGGAGCGCGACCCGAAAGCCCTGTCGCACTACCTGACGCGTGCGCTGCTCAACAACGAGGCGCCCATCCTGGCGCGCGACCTGATGCGCGAGCCGATCATCGATGTGTTCGAGGATATGCCGATGCACGCGGTGGCCCGGGCCCTGGCACAGAAGGACACGCACGCGACCTCGGTCATCACGCGGGATGGCACCATCGTGGGCCAGATCACCTGCGAGGACCTGTTCCGCGTGGGCATGCCGGAATTCTTCAAGCAACTGAAGAGCATATCGTTCATTCGCGAGTTTGACCCCTTCGACGACTACTTCAAGTTTGAGCAGGGGGCTTGCGCACGCGATGTGATGACGAAGAATTTCGCGGCCCTGCCGGAGGATGCCACCCTGCTCGAGGTGATCTTCGAGCTGGCCGTCAAAAATCACCCCAAGGTCTATGTCGTGCGGGACGGCAAACGCGTGGGCATCATCGACCCCTTCGTCGTGCTCGACCGGGTGATCACGATATGAGCCTTTCCCTTGGCATTGCCCTTGCCGTGTTCGCGGTCGCCTACCTGTTTATCGTGACCGAGTGGATCGACCGCACGGTGACGGCCATGCTGGCCGCGGCGGCATGCGTTCTCCTCGGCCTGATGCCTTACAGCGATGCCCTCGGCACCATCGACCTGGATGTGGTCTTCCTGCTCACCGGCATGATGCTGGTCGTGGCCATCCTCGGCGACACGGGCCTGTTCGAATGGGTGGCCATCGCCATCGCCAAGGCTGCACGCGGCAACGGGCTCGTGATCATTGTCGCGCTGCTCGCCGTTACGGGTGTCCTCTCCGCCCTGCTGGACAATGTCACCACCGTCGTACTGATTGCCCCGATCGCGATTCTCATCACGCAGATCCTCGCCCTGCCCGCGGCGCCCGTGCTGATTCTTCTCGCGCTCTTTTCCAATATCGGCGGCGCCGCCACCCTCGTCGGCGATCCGCCCAACATCATCATCGGCTCCGCCAGCGGCCTGTCGTTCCGCCAATTCGGCGAACATCTCGCCCCCATTGTCGGGCTCATCATGATCGTTGTGCTGCCCTTCGTGGCCCTGCGCATGCGCAGGCCCATGCACGCCGAACCCGCCATGCGCCGGCGCATCCTGCAGGCGCATCCCCGCCTTGCGATCACCGATCCCGCCCGCCTCAAGCGCGGACTCGCCGTCTTCGCCCTGATCCTGGTGGGATTTCTCTTCAGTCACACCTTGAATGTCGAGCCCGGGCTCATCGCACTCTCCGGCGGATTGCTCATGCTCGTCGTGTGCAAGAGCCCCGTGCGCGAAACCCTCGAGCGCGTCGAGTGGACCACCATCTTCTTTCTCATCGGTTTGTTCATGACCGTCGGCGCGCTCGAGCACAACGGCCTGTTCGACATCCTCGGCGACGGCATGGCCACGCTGACCGCCGGCCGCCTCTTCGCCGCCTGCATGGCCGTGCTGTGGATTTCCGCCGCCCTGTCCGCCGTGGCCGGCAACATCCCCGTCGTGATCGCCATGATCCCGCTCGTCGAGGTGCTGATCCGAAGCTTCACCGGCGAGACGGCCCTGCCCATCGACTACACCGACCCTCACATCGCCCAGCCCCTGTGGTGGTCACTCGCCCTGGGCACCTGCCTTGGCGGCAACGGCTCCATGTTCGGCGCCGCCGCCAACATCGTCGTCATCCAGATCGCCCGCCGCAACGGCTACAAGCTCTCCTTCTTCGACTTCCTCGCCTACGGCCTGCCGATCACCATCGTGTCCTGCGCCCTCGCCAGCGGGTATGTGTACCTGCGGTATTTCGGGTAGGCGGAACACGGACAGACACGGACCTGCACGGACTGACACGGACCGTGGAACGGCTGTTCTTCTTGTCCGTGTCGGTCCGTGTCGGTCCGTGTAGCCTCATTCTTGAAGTGGCGCGGCCTCCCCCTTGATGTGGCGCGGTCTCCCGACCGCGCCACTCCGGCGACCGAAGGTCTCCCAGACCCGGAGAGAGCCCCAAAGAAGTTACGGTTTGCTCGAACCCCCGAGCGTGCCCGACGCATACTTGTGCAAGATGCTGGCGATCAGCGTCTGGTACGGCATCCCCTCTTCCATTGCCCGCTTTTGGATGGCCGTCAAGTCACGACTGGAAATGCGGATGTTGATCCGCTTGTCGCGCTTCATGGAAGCGGCGGCGTACGAACGATACCGCTCGATCTCCTGCTCCACATTTTCCACCGGCTCGAATGCACCGCCCTCGTAGGCCTCGAGGATCTCCTGTTCTTCAGGCGTGAGTTTGCTCATCGCTTTGGTCTCCTGCCACCACTTGTGAAAGTGCTGGTTCTGTCTTCGGCCCATCCTCCAACCAGCGCTCAATACGCCGCTCCATGTCTTCGTCGCTGTAGTAGAAATTCTTAATGCAAAGCGCGGGCTTCCCTGCATTCAGTCGCAGGATGACGCCGTCGAGCGGCAGGATGGACTCGTGAATCCCCCCGATCGCGATGGATGCGATTTCGTTCCGGGCAACATACTCGACTTTCAGTGGTCCCTGCAGGCGCAGGTGTTGGTCGTTGAAGTCCAACCGCATCCACACGAACGAGGCCCCGTGCTTCGTCAACATCAACCCAAGAATGATCATCAACAGGGCGAAGGGGCAGACGGCCAAGATGAATACCACCAGGATCAACAACGAAACCATGCTCCATTCCGCCGAATAGTAGTTTGTCGGTAGCGCGACCTCCGGCTTGTCCACCCTGTCGACGATAAGCTCTTCCAGTTTGCCGAAGTCCTGAAGGTAGTAGCTTACGCGAATCAGCGGCTGCTCGTCCTTTCCATACAAGACGAGCTGGGCACGATAGCGATGCCGCTCGGCGCGCTGGATGTCCTCCCAGCGCACGAGGCCCGCATCGCGGGAGCGGGCAGAAAGCCAGAGCCCCTCGTCATCCGCTTGGACGGCCTTCGACCCGGCGCTCATCGCACGCCAGAAGCAACGCAGCGCAAACGCACCGAGAAATACCGTCAACGGCAGCGTGACGAAGCGCCCTCGGACATCTACCCAGGAGAGCAGGAGCAGTCCCGCCGCAAGCAAGGTGCACACGATGCCCAAACTCCACCAGATCTGGATAGAACCCTTGCCGATACGATAGGTCTGTACTTTCATGATCTTCCTTCTCCCTACATCTGCTTATGGATACTACCGCCTCGCCGCAACGCATTGCATCCCACCGGCACAATGCGTACCGTAAGCGCATTCGCCCGCAAAATGAGGAATCCCCATCATGAATGCCGTTGTTGCCGACCCGCCGTTGCCCGAGACCGAGCCAAACCCCATGCCGAAGGGCCCGCTCGCGGATGTAAAGCACCCCGTCATCGACCTGCACGCGCACCCGACGCTCAAGACTTTCATGATGTACCGGCATTTCTGGAGCACGCACAACCCGCCGGGCTTCATGTTTCCGCCTTGCATGCGCACGGACTTGGACGCATTGATTGCCGGGGGCGTCAAGGCGCAGCTCGTGGCGGTTTACGCGGTCGAGCGGGGCTGGGTGCCGGATGTCTGGCCATTAAAAATCGTCAAGGCCCTTCACCCGCGCGTGCGCCATATCCTCAACACCGAGCCGGACGAAATCACGCGTGAGTACCTCATTCATCTGCATGATGTGGTGGCGGAAACGAAGCGGCGCAAAGGTGATGTGCTGGATATCGCCAAGAATTACGACGACATGCAGCGCATCATGGGCGAGGGCAAGCTGGCGCTCGTGCACAGCATCGAGGGGGCGCATCACCTCAACGGCAAGCTGGAGATGGTCGACGAACTCCACCAGCGCGGCGTGGCGCACATGATCATCGCGCACATGTACGAGAACGAGGCGGGCCATTGCTCGAACGCGATTCCGCCGACGCCCCTGCACTGGATTGGCTGCTTCAAGCAGAAGTTCGACCCGACCATCGGCATCACGCCTTGGGGCCGCGACCTCGTCACGAAGATGTGGGACCTGGGCATGGTGGTCGACCTCACCCACGCCACGCCGCAGTTCCGGCGCGATGTCTACGGGATGGCGCGGGAATCGAGCATCAAGCGCCCGGTAATCTTCAGCCATGTCGGCATGCATGAATTCTGCCCGGCCGATATCAACCCGACGCCGGAGGACATCCGCGCCGTGGCGGATACAGGCGGCGTAATCGGCATCATCGCCATGACGCATTGGCTCAAGAAGCCCGAGGAACGCGACGGAAAGGACATCGTGCTGGCCTCGGTCGACCACATCATTCAGCACGGCGGGGAGGACTGCGTGGCCTTTGGCTCGGATTTCGACGGCTTCACCGGCCCGCCGCGGGACTGGAAGAGCCCGCGGGACTACAACAATGTGCGCGCGTGGTTGCTGGAGAAGTACACGCCGGAGCAGGTGGACAAGTTCCTCCACGGCAACGCCGACCGCGTCTTGCGCGAGGGCTGGGGACGCCGGTAGGGGCAGGGGCCGGCCCATTTCAAAATGTAAGGATTCGCGCCAAACCTTTACAATCTCAGGGGAGATTGTAAAGGTTCGGCGCTTTTCGCACTTCAAATAGATTGTAAAAGATTCGCCGTTTCTTTTACATTTATTGAAAACCACGCGCAGGCGACCCTGCCGGCACGGGAGACAGAACTTCATGGCGGCATCCACCCCTTCGGGCGAATACGAGGCCATCGCCATCATCGGCGATGAGGTGCAGGCGTTCGTGCCGGCGCCGCTGCCACCGTCGCCATCGCCGTCACTGTGCGAAGGGATTTCGTCCCCGAAAGTACAACGCCTCTATGAGCAGGCGCTGCTGGGCCTGGGCCGACTGGCGGAGGTGCAAGCCCTATTGCCACGCCCTGCATTGATGGTGGAGGCCTTTGCGCAAAAGGAGGCGGTGGTTTCCACCCAGATCGAGGGCACCACGGCCCGCGTCAAGGACATGCTGCTGGCGGATGCCGCAGGCAAGCCCGATGCGCCGGACGAGGATGTACGGGCCGTGCAGGGGTATATCCGCGCCTTGCACGATGGTCTCGCCGCCGTGGCGGCCGGCCGGAACATTACACCCGCCCTGCTCAACGACTTGCACGGCGTGCTGATGGCGGGTTCGGCGGACGCCCACACCGGGCGCTTCCGGACGGAGCCGAACTGGGTGGACGGCCGCCGGCCGCGGGATGCGACATTTGTACCGCCGCACAACCGGCATGTCCCGCGGTTGATGAATGAATTGTGCGCTTTTCTCAAACGGAACGGCGGACCGCCCGTATTGCTGAAGAGTGCCATGGCCCACGCGCAGTTCGAGACGATTCACCCCTATACGGATGGAAACGGGCGCCTGGGCCGGCTGTTGATTCCCATGATCCTGCGGCAGGAAGCGCTCGAGCAGGTGTCGCTGCTATTCGTCAGTCTGTATTTCAAGCAGCACCGCTCGGCGTATGTTCGCCATCTGCAACGCATCCGCACCCATGGCGAGTGGGACAAGTGGTTCGAGTTCTTCCTGCGGGCCATCGCGGAGGTTGCACATACAGCGGTGGATACAGCCCACCGGTTGGATGCCCTGTTTCGGTCGGACCGGGCGCGCATTGAATCCGCCGGTGGGCGGCGCCAGGCGTCTCTTTTGCGCGTGCACGATGCATTGCAGACCGCGGCCATAGGGTCAATCGCGGGGCTGATGGAATCGACCGGCCTGTCGCGCCCGACCGTGACGGACGGCGTCCAGCAATTGACCGAACTGGGGATCGTGGAGGAGACGACGGGTGCACGCTACAGCCAGCTGTTCGCGTACCGCGACTTCATTCGCATCCTGGACGAGGGGACCGAGGTAGGCCCCTGACCCCACCCTTACGCGTCGCCGTAATAGTCCTGAATGGCGAGGAGGATTTCGCCGCGGGGAGACGCAACGGGGGCCACACTGAGCTGCGTGGCGCGCTCGACATCCTCGATGGCGATCAGGTCGAGTGGGTTTTCCATGGCGAGCGTGAGGGTGCTGCCATCGGAGCGCAGCGGAATGCAGCGGTGGAGCGCAGCGAGCTTCTTGCCGAGCATCCCAAGCAGTTCGCGGTCGATATCGCCCGAGGCGATGCGAACATACTCGATGCCGCTCTGGCGGGAGAGGGCTTGCGCGACGACCTCGTCGGACACGAAGCCCTGGTCGATGAGAATCTCGCCCAGATGCCGGTTGGGTGAGGAGCGCTGAATGTCGAGCGATTCGTCCAGCTGGGCGCGCGTGATGGTGCCGGCATCCAGCAGAATCTGGCCAATGTGCCGCTTGCGGCCATCGCGATCGGACCCGGCCACATCGAGCACGCCACGGGGGGGCTCTTCCGGCTCGGATGCAACGCCCAGCTCGAGGTCTTCCACGATCTCGGCGGCGGCGGACAGGTCGGGAACGCGCATGCCGGCCGCGACGCGTTTCAGTTCGGGACCATCGGAAGTGGCGGAGATTTCGGTCTCGCGTTGAAGTGCCGCCAGGCGATCCTCGGCCTCTTCCCGTGCCCGCAATGCCTCGGAAAGCTGTGCTGCGAGCGCGCTTTCCTTGCCACGGGCAAGCTCATCCTCGAGGCGCCCCTCAAGGGCCGCCGTGCGCTGACGCTCGCGGGCAAGTTCCTCGCGAAGGGCATCGGCCTCGGCGGCCGCACCCTGGTTTTCGTTCAACTCAAGTTGGAGGGTCTTGACTTCCGTGCGCAAACCTTCCAATTCGGCCTTCACGGCCTCGGAATCCCCGGAGCGGGATTCCTCCGCCCCCTTGAGGGCAGCGAGTTCTTCTTCCAGCTGGCGGACCTGCTCGGCAGCCGCGACATCCTCTTCCTCTTTGGCGTCCACGGCCTGCCGCAATGCCAACACCGACGACTCGGCCGCCTCGAGCGCCGCGGTTCGCTCGGTCAACTGCTCTTCCAGCTGGCGAACCTGCTCGGCGGCCGCGACATCCTCTTCTTCCTTGGCGTCCACGGCCTGCCGCAGGGCCTCGGTGGACGACTCAGCTTCCTCCAGCTTTTCCTCGAGTGTTTGCACCGTTGCCTGAAGGTCATCGACCTGCCGCTGCAATTCCGCGCAACGCTGCTGGGCTGCTTCCGCCGCCTGTTGCGATTCGGATGCCTGCTGGGCGCGCTCGAGCGCCTTCGCCTCGGCCGTCTCGACCGACTCGCGGGCCTCCTCGAGGCTGCGCTCCAGTGCGGACACCTTCTGCACCGCCCCGGCGGAATCGGCCAGGCGTTCCTGGATGCGCTCGGCGAGTTTCACCTCCTGCGCGCGTAAATCGCGCAGCGCATCGGCGATCAAGTCCTGTTGGGCCGTGGCAGCGTGTTCGAGTTCGGCCAAGGCCTCGCGCGCCCGCTTCACCTCGGAGGCTACTTGCCCCTCATTGGCTTGCGCACGATCGGAGAGCGCGGCCAAGGCCTGCACGATGGACGCCGTGAGCGAATTGGTATCGGGCGTTTGCCCCTTCGACGACTTCGACTCGTTCATGGTGCCCCCCCAACGAACGGACAATCAGCGGCCTGTGCGACAACCTAGGTACAGCGCTAGTGTAGCGGTATCCGCACGGGGCGTCAAGAGTTAACAACCGCTAAACCGGCCCAAACTAATTCAGCACCGGCGGATACAACAATCCAAATTGACCCACCGTGATGTCGATAAACTCCCCGTCGTCCGTCGACATCCGGTAGTGCCCCTCCATCGTGCCGTGAGGGGTGGTCAACGGGCAGAAGCTGGTGTACTCGAAATGCTGACCCGGCGCCAGGCGCGGCTGTTTGCCCACCACGCCGGGGCCGCTCACCCGCTGTTCGTGGCCCAATGCGTCGGTAATGGTCCAGTACCGCCACTCGAGGACCGCCGTGTGCGGCCCGCCGTTCACGATGCGGATGGTATAGGCGAAAAAGTACTGCGACGCGCGTGGAGCCGTGCGCTCGGGGATGAGTTTGCTCTGAACCGTGACTCGAAACCCCTCAGTCGTGACATCGGACTGGCAAAAAGGGTGCAGGGCGGTGTAGGTGGTGTGTTCCATGGTCTCTCCCCATTCCCGGCGGATGTGTGCGAGAATAAGCGGCGCGTGGCTATGGTTTCCAGTGGACTGGGTGTTCGGTTTGCCGGAAAACCCGTGAACCGGAAACACAGTCCGCGAGAATCTTATTCAAAACAGCCTTCAACCCAGACTTCAATCCAGCGACGGAAGGAATACCCGCAATGATGAAACTTCGATGGACGGTGGCCGCGTTGGCGTTTGTGCTCGGCGCCACGGCGATGGCGGAGGACAAAGCGATGACCGGTGCCTATGTGCTCAAGCATACCATGGAAACCATCGAGGGGGAGGAAGTTGCCCTCACGGATTTCAGCGGCAAGGTGCTGCTGCTGGTGAATGTGGCCTCGAAGTGCGGATTGACGCCACAATACGAGGCCTTGACCGAGCTGCACGAGCGCTATGAAGAGCAGGGGCTCGTGATTATCGGCATTCCCGCCAACAACTTCGGCAGCCAGGAGCCGGGCAGCAACCTCGAGATCCTCGAGTTCTGCACCACCAACTTCGGCGTCGAGTTCCCCATGATGGCGAAGGTGTCCGTCAAGGGCGATGACATCTGCCCGCTGTACGAGGACCTCGTGAGCGAAGAAACCAACGAGCCCTTCGCGGGCGAGATTGCATGGAACTTCACCAAATTCCTCGTCGGGCGCGACGGTCATGTGATCGACCGCTTCGAGCCGCGCACGACCCCGGATGACGAGGCCGTGATCGCGGCCATCGAGGCGGCACTGGCCGCCGAGGCCCCGGCGTCGCCCGCCGTCGAGGGCTGATTCGTAAGGCGCCAATAGCGCAGGGCTGCTCCGCGCCCCGCATGCGAACGCCGCATGCGGGGCGCAACCCTTTTACACACAACCACTTACCAATCAGGCTGTAACTTTATCGCGAGTTCACGGGTCGAATGTCCGCCCCATTTCATGGGGGTTGGCAAATTTCAGAACATGATCTATACTCGCCTGTCAGTTTTATGTCTAAGAGGGAGGCAGTTCCAGCCATGAATAAAACCATTGTACGCGCATGTATCGCCAGCGCCCTGCTCGTGGTGCTTGCAGGAGCACCCGGAGCCGCCGAGATCGGCGAGGCCGTCAAGAATTTTGAGTTCACCGACATTCGCACCTTGCCCCGAACCATCTCGGAGCTGGGCGAGCACGAAGCCACGGTGATCATGTTTACCGCGAACACCTGTCCGCTGGTGCAACGCTACATGCCGGAAATCATCGCCATTCACGATGAATACCGGGAAAAGGGCGTCGCATTCCTGACCATCAACGCCGCTCCGGGCGAGGGCATCATCCAGACCGCCGAATTTGCCTTGTCTTACGAGGTGCCGTTTCATGTCGGCAAGGACTTCACCGGCGAAGCGGTCGCAGCCCTTGGCGTGACGCGCACCCCCGAGGTCGTGGTGCTGGATGGCGAACGCGTGCTGCGATACCGCGGCCGCATCAACGATCAGTACCGCTTGGGCGGCGCACGGCCGGAAGCATCGCGCGAGGATTTGCGCGAGGCGCTGAACGACATCCTCGCCGGCGAGCCCGTGCGCGTGGAAACGACACCGGTGGATGGCTGCGTCATTACGCCCGCGCGTATCGAAAAGCCGGAAACGCCCATCACCTATGCCGAGCATGTCGCCCCGATTCTCACCGAACATTGCGTGGATTGCCACCGGCCCGGAACGGCAGCGCCGTTTTCCTTGACCGACTTCCGCGAGGCCTCGCGCCGCGCGGATGTGCTGGCCGAGGTCGTGCTGCACGAGCGCATGCCCCCGTGGTTCGTGAGCGCGGAGTACGGTCCGTTCATCAATGAGCGCAACATGAGCCAGGAGGAGCGGGAAATCCTGATCCAATGGGCGGACATGGGCGCGCTTTCGGGCGATCTGGATGCCATGCCCGAGCCTGCCGCCTTTGAGGACCCGGCCTGGCAGATCGGCGAGCCGGACCTCTACATCGAGTTTCCCGAGACCTACCATGTGCCCGCGTCGGGCTTTGTGAATTACCAGTACCACCTGCTGCCCTATCAGTTCGAGGAGGACACCTGGGTGCGGGGCATCGAGATCAAGCCGACGAACCCGCGCGTGGTGCATCATGCCAACCTCGTGTACCTGAAGGACGGCGAGTTTTCGGTCAACAACAACTTCCTCACCGGGCTCGTGCCGGGCGGATTGCAGGCCAACCTCGAAGATGGCGCCGCCCAGTTGATTCCGAAGGGCTCCGTGCTCGCGCTGCAGATGCACTATGTGACCACGGGCAAGCCCGAGGAATGCCGCGTGGGCGTGGGCATCAATTTTGCCCAGGGCACCGTCAAGCAGCAGCTGCACTACGAGAAGTTGAGCGTCTACGGCTTCCAGATTCCCCCGCACGACCCCGCCTACCGCATGAGCCGCGATGGCGTGCTGAAGACGGATGCCGAGTTGCGCGCGCTGTTCTCGCACATGCATGTGCGGGGCAAGGACACCACCTTCCTCGCCCATCTGCCCAGCGGCGAGACCGAAACGCTGCTGGTCATCCCGAACTACAACTTTGATTGGCAGCTGACCTACCTCATGGCGGCGGGCACGAAGACCTTGCCGGCCGGCACGCGCCTCGAGGCCATCAGCCACTTCGATAACAGCGCCTTCAATCCCTACAACCCCGACCCCACCCGCACCGTGCCGCGAGGCGACCAGACCTTCGACGAAATGAAGGACTGCTTCATCTTCTACACCGTGCCGGGCGAAAACCTCGGGCTGCAGATCGACCCGAGCACGGGCTACGCCATGAACAAGCCGGGCGAAGACGCGCCAGCGGAACACACGCAGCAGGCAGCCCGGTAGCGGGCGGCAGACCCCAGGCGAGAACGCATCATCCGCCCCGCGAGCGCCCTGCGTTCGCGGGGCGTTCTAATTTTCGAGCAGGCTTCTTTGGGTGTCGGGATAAATCCGCAATGCCCTGGGCCTGCGGCAAACAAGTTTGTTCGGCCTCACATATTGCTTTCGCCGCATGGTGACGACTTCCGGACCACGGCGCGTGGCGTGGATCCAGCCAAGCCCATACGAAGGCATTTTGAGCATGCGTGAACCGTGTATAGGCGCGTCGTTTCGGCTGATTTCATTGCCCCAACGGGGCAAGAGAGGGCGGGCACACCGTGTGCCTACGCCTCTCGTCTCGGCCCCTGGAACGGCGCTCGGGGTGCTCGCCAGCAGAGCCCTATCCTCCATCCAGGTACCCACAGCATACCCGGCAACGCATGCCACAATCCCCGCACTTTCGGAAAGTTTCCTTCGTGAGGCGACGAATTCTATTTCGGGAATATTTTTACTTGAGGCAACAGGTGCGCCGGGATTCTCGGGGTCGTGAAGGCATGGAAGGCGGGCATTGAGCGCATCCTTCACCAAATCGGGGGATCGCGAGCGGGAATAGCCGTCCGCGAGAAGGGGGGACGAGGGGAATATCGGTCCGACCTCACCCCCCGTGGCGCTCAGGGCTTTTCCGTGCTACCCTGATGGGCAGTGCCGGGCAACGGCCGCGATCAGGAGGACAACGATGCGCAATGGGATCAGCAAGGCGGTGCAATCGGTGAGTGGGGAAGCGGTAGCATTGCGGCATGAGCTGCACCGGCGCCCGGAAATCCGATTCGAGGAGGAGTGGACCTCGGAGCGCATCGCGCGGTTCTTGACGGAGACAGGCATCGCGCATCAGCGTGGCTTCGCGAAGGGCACGGGCATCGTGGCGGAGATTCCGGGCGGCGCGGGGGACGGCCCCTGCGTGGCGCTGCGGGCCGACATGGACGCGCTGGAGATCACGGAGGACACGGGGCTTCCGTACGCGTCGGAGATTCCGGGGCGGATGCACGCCTGCGGGCACGACGGTCACATGGCCATCATCTGCGGCGCGGCGAAGGTCTTGCAGGAAATGCGCGAAGACCTCCGCGGTTCCGTGCGAATCCTCTTTCAACCGGGCGAGGAGTTGGCCGCGGGCGCCTCGTACATGGTCGAAGAGGGGGTGATGGACGGGGTGGATGCCGTGTTCGGGCTGCATGGCTGGCCGTCTTTCCCGGTGGGAGCAGTCGGTGTGAAGCCCGGGCCGATGATGGCAAGCGCGGGGGATTTTCGAATCGAGGTGCGGGGAAAAGGTTGCCACGCGGCCATGCCGTCGCAAGGGGTGGACCCGGTGTTCATCGCGGCATCGATCGTGACGGCCCTGCAGGGGATCGTGTCGCGCGAAGTGCCGCCGGTGGAGCACGCGGTGATCACGGTGGCGTCCGTTCATGCGGGAACCGCCACCAACATCATCCCCGATCGGGCGGAGTTGCAGGGCACCTTCCGCAGTTTTAGTCCTGCGATCGACATTATTCTCCGGGAAGGCATCAAGCGCGTGGCGGAGGGCGTGGCAGCGGCGCATCGGGCGACCGTTTCCGTGTCGTTCGGTGAGCGCCCCTACCCGGCCACGGTGAACGACCCCACGATGACGGCCCTGATCCGCGAAACGGCAGCGGCCAGCTTCGGCGAGGGGCAGGTGGTGGATATCCCCGAGCCGACCATGGGCGCGGAGGATTTCTCGTACTACCTGCGCGAGGCCCCGGGGGCCTATGTGTGGCTCGGGGTCAATCCCTCAGAAACAGAGCCCTACCCGGCCCTCCACAACGCCCGGTACGACTTCACCGACGCCACCGTGCCCATCGGCATTGAGCTGATGGCCGCGACGGCCGTGCGGTTTCTTCAGTCCTGACGCAAGCCTCCCGATGTGGCGCGATCTCCCGCGATCTCCCTCTCCCTCTCCCTCTGGGAGAGGGCCGGGGTGAGGGAAAGCCAACGCGTTGGCTTTCCTCGCGAGGACGCTCGGCTCCCGCATCCTCCCTCTCCCCTTGGGAGAGGGTCGGGGTGAGGGGAAGCAAACGCGATGGCTTCTCCTCGCGGGGACGCTTCCCCCTTCGCCAAGGCGCTACGGCGCGGGAACCGAGGTGACTCAACTCACAACGCGGTCTTTCCCTTGGCGTGCTTGGCGGCTCTGCGTGCCTCGTTCCGGATAATTTCACGCGAAGCCGCAAAGAACGCAAAGTTAAGACCGAACAGCCGCAAAAATGGGAAAGCTGCAGGGACTGTACCCCAGGCCTTTTCGATCCAACCTAAGGGGGTTTTGGTGATGCCCCTGACGAACCAAGCAATTCTTCGACAGACCAAGAATCACTTGCTGCGAATTGCCTCTCCATCTCCTGCCATAGATCAGGTAACTGGTCAAGCTCCTCCGTCTCGAAGAGCGGCTTGTCTAAGTACACAAAGGGTTCGCCGATTGGCCTTGGAAGAAAACCTGAAAACGGACCTTCGCCGAGCAGATGTTCGCTCACAAACTGGACTGATTTGCAAACAGCCTCGTGCGCGGCAAATACCTGCTCGAGTCCTATTTCAATGGCATCAATATTCGTCGTCGCGCGACTTGTTGGAGAAGCGGCATGAGCGTATAGCTTCGTAGCGTACTGGCGGATTGTATTGCACTTCTCTTGTACACGCTTAGATAGAGCGTCGAAAATCTTCTCTTGCACCGCATCTTTTGGCGCACGAGAACCTTGCACGCCAGCGAGCAGGTCGATGGATTCATGTCGATTCCTGGACAGGCACGAGTCCAGTTCACGCGGAATGTATACGGAAGGGCTCCGGTTCTGAACCTCGCCGTCCCTTTGGTTCCCGAACTGATCGGCCTCGAACTCTGCCTCTCGACGCTGAGCTAGTGAAGGATCGTACTCCAATCCCTCCGCGCGAAGCATGTTCTCCCGTGTAAATAAGTGCGCATGGTCCTTCATGTCGCGCAGTATCGATATCAACGAGTAAACTGAATCGTCGCGCTTGGAGTTGTCCTTGGGAGAGAGCGGGTACGACGGATCGGTTAGCCTACGAACCGCTGCCAAATGCGTAGCCCAAAAGCATTTGCTGACAAACCGGAAGACAAGTTCGTTTCGCTCTACCCCTCCCCCTGGTGCTTTCCGGGCATTTCGGAGCGATTGCCGAATTAGTTGGTAGGTTGCCAAGTTTGTTGTCATTTCAAACAGCTGAGTCGGAATCGAATGCACATCACTGCCGTGTAGACAGTCCATCCACAGACTTCTCCGCTTCTCAAATGATTCGAAGTTGCAATTCGACACTCTTAACTATTCCTTGATGGACTCAACCGCTGTTGGAGTCGTTCCATATCGTCTACTAGTGTGCGCGGGACTATGCTCACGATAAACGGCTTCCGCGCGGATCCGAACATCCCCCTGTGTCCCCCTTCAAAGGGGGACTTCTCGGACCTGAGTATACGCGAGGCCCCTGGTCTTGGCACTTCAATGGCCATTGCGAATTGTCCGGAGAATGCCGGAACGCGCCATTTGTCATTAAACGAAAACGGCCCGGAGCGGAAAATCCGCCCCGGGCCGTTTTGTTTGGATACTTACTCGCTCATGAACTTCGCGCGCTCGCGGGTGATGATGGCCGCGGGCAGGGGCATGTAGCCGTCCTTGATGACATCCTGTTGGCCCTCGGCGGAGAGGATGTACTTGAGGAATTCCTGCGTCACGGTGTCCAGCGGCTCGTTGGGATCCTTGACGATATAGACATAGAGCAGGCGGCTGAGGGGGTAGTTGCCACCGAGGATGTTCTCGGGGGTGGCTTCGTAGGCGGGCTCGCCCTCGCTCTTGGCCAAGGGGACCGTTCGGACGCCGGAGGTGGTGTAGCCGATTCCGGAGTAGCCGACGCCGGCGATGTCTTCGGAGATGCCCATCACCACGGAGGCGGAACCGGGCTGTTCCTTGACGGCGTCTTTGAAATCGCCGTCAAACAGGGCCTTTTCCTTGAAGTAGCCGTAGGTGCCCGAGACGGAGTTGCGCCCATAGAGGCTCAGGGGCAATCCGGCCCAGGTGCCGGTCAGGCCGAGGTCGCCCCAGGTGCGAATGTCACGCGGGTAGCCGCCGATGCGCGTGGAGGAGAAGATGGCATCCACCTGCGGGAGGTTGATGGATTCGATCGGGTTGTCTTTGTGCACGAATACCGCGAGGGAGTCGATGGCCACGGCAATGGGCGTGGGTGGAAAGCCGTAGCGCGCCTCGAAGGCCTCGATCTCCGAGGGCTTCATCTCGCGTGACATGGGGCCGATCTGCGCGATGCCGGCGGTCAATGCGGTCGGGGCCGTGCTGGAGCCCTTCCCCTGGATGGCAATCTGCACATTCGGGTAGTGACGGCGGAAGCCCTCGCTCCAGAAAGTCATCATGTTGAGGAGCGTGTCGGACCCTTCCGAGGTGATGCGGCCGCCGACGCCCTCCACGCGGGTGTACGCGGGTGAGTCCGGGTCGACCTCAACATCGAAGGCCATGGCGGGAAAAGACAGCATGGCGGTGATCAGGAGGGCGGGCAACAGGGGTCGCAACGAATGGCGCATGGTCATGGAGGGTCGTTCCTTTTGATTCACAATCAGCTCCCGGTATCGTTAGACGGCCGTGGGACCCAATCTATTCACCCTTGGATCTATTCACCCTTGGCGAAGATGTCCAAGGCTTGCTGCAACAGAACCAGGGATTCCTGGCCGACTTGGATGATGCCCATGGCATTGCTGATGGCCTGGGCCTTGGTCAACAGGGTGGCCGCGGGTACGGGACGCGCGCCGGAAACGGGTTTGATGTGCCGCATGGTCGGTTTCTCCCTGCACGGGCCAATGGTACCCGCGCTCCATTAGGATTTGGTTAGGTCTATACACGACCCGATTCTACAGATAGTTGAGCCCGTACCACGGTTGCGGCACGGGAAACGCCTCGCCGAGTGGGCCCTCTGGCCTTGGTGCTTCGGGGTGGCCGAACAGAAACTGCGCGGCCGCGACTTTCCCTTCCACGGTGTGGGACTCTCCCCCGGCATTGAATGTGAACCGCTCGCCGTCGGTCTCGGCGGATACGGAGCGGGCAAAGGCGAGACCGGCGCGCATCGCGAATGCGGGCCGCAGTCGCGTGACCATTCGCGGAACATCGAGCAGAAGCGTGGTGCCGAAATCGTGGTGCGTGCGGGTCAGGGCCGCCCCGCCTTGCTGCAGACGCTCGAGGAGGGCCGTCTCGTGGATGCCGAAGTGCAGGCGAATGGTCGCCCCGCCGCATGCTTGCCGCAAGGCTTCCAATCCCCCCGCGAGGGCCCCTGCCTCTCCCCCACACTCGATCACATCGTGCATGCCATCGGTGATGGGCTCGTGCGTGAGAAAGGCGTAGGCGGCGTCGTGACCGTCCTGTTGAATGCGCCAGAGCGTCGCATACCGGTTGAGGCTCATGCCGGAAGAAAAGTACCCGTCCCAATCCTCGCGCGGCCGCACGAAGCGCGTGGGCGATTGCGAATGGAGGGCCGCGAGGATGGGGATGTCCTCCGGCGTGGCAGCCACGAGTGCGATACCCGGGCGTGCGAGCCGCTCTGCGGCGCCCCCGTCAATCGCCGCGGTGAGCTTGACGCCGCAATCCGCCGCGCCCAGTCGCCGGTAGATGGGCAAAGCGCCGGAGATCAGCACGAAATCACAGCCTTCTCCGTGGGCCTGGTCACACGCCGCCTCCACGCAGGCCGTGGCGAGGCCGCGACCGCGGGCGGCCGGGTCGGTGCAGACGGAACCAAGGCAGGCCACGCGCGTCGCGCAGCCCTCGATTAATACATCGCGCACATTGATCGCCACATGGCTCAGCAGGCGGCCGTCCTCGACGCACACGAACAGGTTATGCCGGTTTTCCTCGCAGAAAGCCGCCGGCCAGCGCCGGAACATCTCGCGCTCCTTGCCATTGAAGAAGACACGGTCGTTTAATTCGGCGATGGCATCCATCTCGTCGGGCGTGGGGTGGCGCGGGGTCGTCACGGCAGGGCTCCGGAGTTGAAGGTAGAAACCGCCGGATTCTACGAGACGCCGCGCAAGCGTGCAAACGGATCTGGAAGAAATGGACAGGATCTTCAGGATTGAATGGATGTACTCGCCCGCAATTCCCCCTCTCCCGCTCGGGCCTTCCAAAGGTTTCCAAGGCGTGCTTCGTTTGCAGAAGATTGTGACCAATCCCTTTCAAATCCCCCTCGGTCCCCCTTTTCCAAAGGGGGAGGATTGCGGGCGACTTCAAATGCGGAGCGCGACCTAAAAAACCACGACGTGGCCGGTCTCCTGCTTGGCGCGCCGAAGCCTTGCGCGAAGGCGGGACCGCGCCACTCCGGCGACCGTAGGTCTCCCCATGCCCCGCTGGCCCCCCTTCGCCAAGGCTACGGCGCGGGGACCGAGGACGCTCGCCCTCTTACTTGGCGTACTTTGCGGCTTTGCGTGAAACTTTCCGGATGACCTCACGCAAAGCCGCAAAGAGCACAAAAGGGACCTGGATTTCTTTGTGCTCTCTGTGTTCTCTGTGGTTGAAATTGAATGAGCCGAGTAGTTGTGGTGACCTGGAAGGCCTCTCTACTCCTCGGCGGTTTCTCGTCCGATGAGGTTGCCGCGTTCGTCGTAGCCGGGCGGGGCGGGGAGGTTGTTGTTGTTGCCTCCCCAGCGGCGGCGCAGGCCGAGTTCCCCGCGATCGACGGAGATGGCGGTGCTGGCGTTGCTGGTTTCACCGAGCTTGACTTCCGCGCGGCCCTCGTTTGTGTCGAGCCAGTCGGGGGTGCGCATTTCCTGGCCGAATACATAGAGGCGGCGGTCTTTCACCCGGCGCTCGTTGGCCACGCGACGCTGGTCGCTCGCCCAATCGCGGCTGAAGGCGCGGTTGGTTTCGGGGGCAGCGGTGGTGCACGCACTGAGCGTGGTGAAGGCGGGCAGGGCCATGGTGGCGAGGAGGGTGATGAGTGTCGTTGAGCGGTGCATGGTTCTAGCCTCAATTTTGTGTACTTCGTCGTGTACTTGTATGGACATACTACCTCTTTCGGGTCCGGTTTGTTGCAGAAATTGATTCGCGCGAAACCCTACCGACTGGTAGGCGATTTATCCACATATCACAGTCAGGAAGGAATCTATCTGCCATTACCTTTATAAACCACTGCGACTGTAGCACTAATCCCTGTTGGCCCGAAAATTGCCTCCCCCTGTGGGCATACAGCCCGTGTCCACCCACACGCCCGAAGCGAAGGAGAGCGCCCATGATCGCCGAAGTCCAACGCAACATCATGAACGGGGCCATTCACGACATCCTGCCGGTGATGCTTGCCGCCTTGATGCTGGCGTTGGGGTCGCAGTTGGCGCCCGTGGCGTGGCGGCGGCAGGTGTGGGGCCTGCCGCTGCGGGGTTGGCGTGCGGTGCAGGGCAGGAGAGAAACGCCCATCACGGCGCCGGCCCGGCGTTGACGGAGCTACCCCAAAATCCCCTCGAGCTGCTCGCGGTGGCCGGTCACCCAGCGGGTGAGGTCGCCAATCAGCACCGGCAGGGTACGGGTGGGTTCCCATCCGGTGGCTGCGGTGACGGCGGCGTGGTCGGTGACGAACCAGGGCACATCGGCCGGGCGGGTCTCGGGGTCTGCGCTGATGTCGAGCGTGATGCCGCTGGCATCGGCGCATAGGGCGGTCAACTCGACGAGGGAGGCGCTGCAGGCCCCGCCACCGCCCACATTGAAGGTCTGACCGGACCACGCCTCAAGCCGCTCAATTTGAAGCAGCAACAGGTCGGTCAGGTCGTCGATGTGGAGAAAATCGCGCACTTGTTTGCCGCTGCCGCCATACCCGATGTACGAGAGCGGCTTTTGGAACACATGCCGTGCGACCCAGAGCGCCGCGAGGCCCTGGTCCACCTTGCCCATCTGCCATGGACCGCCGATGACGCCCATGCGGTTGATGAGCCAGGGGATGCCGTAGGCCTCGCCATACTCGGCGAGCATGAACTCCGCGCTGAGCTTGGTGGCCCCGTAGAAGGAGCGCACCCCGGCGAGGGGGAAATCCTCGGCGATGCCCTCGAGCGAGATGCCGGGCACCGACTGCGTGTCCTCGGGCACAAAGCGCGTGGCGTCCTCGCGCAGGGAGAGGGCGTTGAGGGCGTCCATCGGGTAGATGCGGCTGGTGGAGAGGAAGAGCACGCCCGCATTCCACTGGCGGGCGGCCTCGAAGCAGTGCAAGGCCCCGGTGAGGTTCGTATGCACGACATAGTCCGGCGAGGAGTGGTAGCCCGCCATGACCGTGGGCTCGGCGCTGGCCTCGATGAGGAGGTCCACCGGACCGGCGGCGAGGATGTCCTGTAGCGTGCGTATGTCGCCATGGGCGAAGGCAACCCCCGACGCACGCAGGCGGGGCAGATTTAATTCCGACCCGCGACGCTTGAGGTTGTCCAGCACGGTGACCTCGGCATCCGGGCGCGCAGCCTTGATGGCCAGCGCGACGCTCGAGCCGATGAACCCGGCGCCGCCGGTGATGAGAATGCGTTTCATGGCGTGCCTCCAGAGCCAACCCATTCCGCTGGTTCCCAAGCTCCAGCTTGGGAACCCGATTGCACGCGAAGCTCTGCTTCGCAGCTCCGGCTTCAGCGCAGCGAAGCTGCGCGGACAAGTGCGTTCCCAAGCTGGAGCTTGGGAACGAGCGAGACTTCTTTACTCGATCGGCAGGGCCACATCCGCGAAGTTGTCCATGATGCGCTCGCGGTGCATCTTCACCATCGCATCCACGGCCGCATCCACCGTAACGGTCATCTGCTCGTCGACGCAATAGCGCCGCCAGGTGACGGCCCCAGCGCCGACTTCCTTCTCGCCGATGATCCAGATATTGGGAATCTTGTGCGTGATGGCTCGGCGGATGCGCTTGTTGAACGATTCGTTGCTCTGGTCGATCTCCGCGCGGATGAGGCCCTCTCGCAGGCGATCGGCGATGGTGTGGGTGAAATCGTTGCAGGAGTCCTTCACGGGAATGAGGCAGACCTGGGTCGGGGCCATCCAGGTGGGGAAGGCGCCGCCGTACTGCTCGATCAGGAAGGAGATGAACCGCTCGTGCGTGCCCAGGGGCGCACGGTGGATGATGAAGGGGTTCTTCTCCTCGCCCTCGTTCGTGATGTACTGGAGGTCGAAGCGCTGGGCGCTGACGAAATCGAGCTGGCAGGTGGAGATGGTCTCCTCGCGGCCGACGAGGTTGGAGGCCTGCAGGTCCAGCTTCGGGCCATAAAACGCCGCTTCGCCTTTCACCTCCTCGAAGTCGATGCCACTTTCGATGAGCACCTCGCGTACGATCCGCTCGCTGTGCTCCCATGCCTCCTCGTTGTCGACGAACTTGTCCTTGTCCTTGTCGTGCAGGGAAAAGCGTGCGCGCACGCCTTGGAAGCGAAGATGCTCGTAGTAGTGACGGTAGAGGTCCATGACGGCCTGGAATTCGGACTTCACCTGGTCCAGCTCGCAATAGATATGCGCGTCGTTCATGCACATCGCGCGCACGCGCAACAGACCCGCCAAGGTGCCGCTGCGCTCGTAACGGTAGACATTGCCGTACTCGGACAGACGCAGGGGTAACTCGCGGTAACTGCGCGGGCGCGAGCCGTAAATCTTGTGGTGATGCGGGCAATTCATCGGCCGCAGGTAGTAGTGCTCGTTCTCGTCGCAGGTCATCGGCGGGAACATGGCGTCCTTGTAGTACGCCAGATGGCCCGATTTCTCGTACAGGTCGCCCTTGGTCAGTGCCGGCGTCGAGACGCGCTGGTAGCCCGCCTTGAACTCCATCTCGCGCGCCCATGCCTCGAGTTCATCGCGGATGACGGCGCCCTTCGGCAGCCACATCGGCAGGCCCTGGCCGACTTCCTCATCAATGAGGAACAACTCCAGCTCCGCGCCCAGCTTGCGGTGATCCCGCTGGCGGGCCAACTCGCGGTTGGCGATGTACTCCTTCAGCTCGACCCCGGACTCGAACGCGAGGCCATAGATGCGCGTGAGCATCGGGTTCGCCTCGCTGCCGCGCCAGTAGCTTCCGGACATGCGGTCGAGCTGGAAGCAGGCCTTCGGCACCTCGCCGGTGTGCGCCAGGTGCGGGCCCTCGCACATATCCACGAAGGGGCCGTTGGTGTAGAAGCCGAGTTGGCCATCGACCGCCTTGCCCTCGGCCACCAGCTCGCGCGCGTAGTCGATCTTGTAGTGCTGATCCGTCTTCGACAGGAAGGACTCCGCCTCGGGCAGGGCCATAAACGACTGCTCGAACGCCTGCTTTTCCTTCACGATGCGCCGCATGCGGTTCTCGAGGTCCTTGAGGTCCGCCTCCTGCAGCGGTTCATCCCCGAAATCGAAATCGTAATAAAAACCATCGGCAATCGGCGGACCAAAGCCCATTTTGGCGTTCGGGCGCAGCTCGAGCACCGCCTGCGCGAGAATATGCGCCAGCGAATGCCGCAAGCGGTAGATGAATTCCTGTTTCGGGTCGTGTACGGCAGCGTCCATGGAGATATCGGTTCCCTCTTCCCTTTATGCGACTCATGCGCACTTGCGTGCAGAGGCGAGAGTATACCAAGCCGCCGGGGGAAAGGGGAAAGGGGGCGCGTTAAATCCTTGCCCTGTCTCGGTACGCGTGCTACTGTGAGGTCAGGCACGCGATAAGTCTGACACTGCGTAGGGGGAGGATGGATCCATGCTGCTTGTGGGAAAAATATGTTCTGTCCGGCGTTTTGCCGCGGTACTCGTGGGTGTGATGGGCGCGCTAGTGGTTGCCCGGCCGGCGCATGCGGATGACCCGCTTCCATTCGATTTCCCCCTGTTGGCGTGGGCGCAACACATGGGAGGAAGCGAGGTAGGGGCACGGGCGGAAGGCAACGCGGTCGCCGTGGACGGGCTTGGCAATGTCTATGTGACAGGCTCCTTCAATGGCACCGTCACATTTGGGCCCGGTCCGGGTGCGGCCACGCTGTCGAGTCAGGCGGTGGCGGATGTGTTCATCCTGAAGATGGATCGGGATGGCCAGGTGCTCTGGGCACGCGGGATGGACAGCACATGGAACAGCCGCGGCAACGGCATCGTGGTGGATGCGGCTGGCAATGTCTATGTCACGGGGTCGTTCGAGGGCCTCAAGGATTTGGACCCGGGTCCGGAGACCATGCTGACCGGCAGCATGGGCGAGGGAACGGACTTTTTTGTGGTCAAGCTCGATTCCAGCGGCGATTTTGTGTGGGGGCATGCCTTCTCGAGCAATGCTGCCAACGAGGGGCGCGCGATCGCCCGGGCCGTAAACGGGGACCTGCTGATCGCAGGGATTTTTCGAGGAACGGTCGATTTTGACCCGGGGCAGGGCCTGCACCGCGTCACGGCGCGAGGAGAAAGCGACTCCTTCCTGCTCCGGCTGGATTCCGATGGCAATCTTGTATGGGTGCGCACGATCGGTGTCGCGCCGGGCTTTCCCCTGTCGGACTCAACCGAGTTAGGCCAGGGATACGCGGGGGTGCGTGCCATCGCGCCGGACGCCGACGGGAACATCTTTCTCACGGGCGGCTTCCGTGGTACCGTCGACTTCAACCCGGCGGAGGGAGAGGAGAATACCAGTCTTCTGACGCATAGCATTCACTATGCGAATGCCTTTGTGCTGAAACTGGACGACGCCGGAGAATTCGTCTGGGCACGCATGATGGGCGGGAAGCGGGATGAAGAGCCCGAGGTCAACACTTTCTCGGCGGGGGCGGAGGGACGGGCGATTGCCGTGGACCTGGACGGCAACGCCTACATCACGGGAATGTATGGAATATACGCCGGCATGTTTGGCGAATTCGACCTCAACTTTGCATGGTTCTTCAGCCGGTTTGATTTTTCTTTTCCGAATCAAGCGTTCTTCACCTGTATGGTAAGCGGCGAGGGCGATTTTCTCTGGGCGAACGCCACAACAACTTTTACTACTTGGGATTCGGGTTTCTCCGGCGGCCAAGAGCCGAATGCCATTGCGGTGGCCAAGGACGGCACCGTCTACACCGCCGGCCGCTTCTACCTTGCCATCTACCTTGAAGATCCTGATTTCGATTCGCCGATCGAACCCGTGGCCTTTTTCTCGGTGCTCGAGGGCGTGTACCTGCAGCACTTCGCGGCAGACGGCGAAGTGCTGTGGGGGGGCGGCATCAGGAGTACCAGTGGGTCGAGCACGGCCCGCGGTAACGCACTCGCGGTGAGCACTGCGGGCCATCTCCACCTCACCGGCGCCTTTTCCGGCGTCATGAACTTCGATGTCGGCATCGGGGAATCGCCCCGTGAGACGGAGATGGTGGGCAATTCCCGATTGACGGACCTCTATGTAACGAAACTGCGCCTGGGGAATGAGGACGAGGAGGACCCGGTCTTTGCCGATGTCAACGGCGACGGGCTTGTGGACGCGCTGGATGTCCAGCTGGTCATCAACGCCGCCCTTGGCATCACCAACGAGCACGACAGCGCAGCGGATGTGAACGGCGACGGCGTGGTCGACGCGCTCGATGTGCAACTGGTCATCAACGCAGCATTGGGAATTGGCGTGGACTGAGTGCGTCGCATGGCGGGCGGCCCGTGAGCAACGCGTTGGCTCTCCCTCACCCCGGCCCTCTCCCAGAGGGAGAGGGAGATTACCGGGAGATACTCGGTATCCCCGGGTGGGGCTGCCTTAAAGTCCCCCTTCCGAAGGGGGATTTAGGGGGATGTCGAAGCGACCCGTTGGCTTCCAGCTCGCCCTCCCGCCGGATCCCGTGCGGCATCCCCCGGCTATTGGGTCTTGAGGGGGCGGGTGATGCGGTCGCAGAGGATCTGCTCGAGTTTCTCGCCGAGGGGCTTGTTGACCTTGTACATGGTGAAGCCCACGAGTTTGCCCGTGGGGCCGCAGAGGCTCAGGGCGCGGGAACGGCGCACGCGCACCCAGTGCTTGGCGTGCTCGACCCAGGGGTCCTCGGGATCGAGGTTCCATTTCTCGGCCGCGCGCTCGATGCTGCCGAAATTCCATGCGTCGCTCCAACGGAGGAAGTACATCGGGAGGTCGCCCTGCTCGAGGACATGGATGTTCGTGCCGGGGTCGTGGTAGGCGACGATGCTGGCGGGCTCGAAGATGACGGGGCCGCCCGCGTTGAGCACTTGGTGCACGAGGTCGTCGTGATCGCCGAAGGAGCTGACTCGCTCGTCGAGCGGGCCGATCTTCTCGAACACATCGCGCCGGGCCAGCAAAACATGGAACTCGAGCATGGTGGTGGGGCCGCGCTTGAGGTCGTCCTTGACGACATCGAGGTGTTGCTGCATGTGGCCGGGCACGAACTTGTAGCGCTTCTTGCCGTCGACTTCCTGGAAGCCGGAGTTGCCGGCGGCGGCGTGGATCTTGCCCGTCTCGGGGTCGCCGTCGAGGATGGTGGGCCCGACGAGCCATGCATCGTACTCACGCGCGGCGGCAAGGAGGAGTTCGAGCCAGTTGGGGGTAAAGAGGACATCATTGTCGGAGAACACGACGAACTCGGTGTCGGCCTGCTGAAGGCCGATGTTGCGCGCCTCGTTCGGGGTGAGGGGATGTTCCTTGTGGATGAAGGAGAAGCCGCGGCTGGCGGCCTCCTGCTCGACCATGGCCTTCACCCGTGCGGGCAGCCCGCCGTCGACATACACCAGCTTGAAGGGGATGTCGGCCGTGTTCTCGTAGAGGGACGCAATGGCGGCCTGAATACCGCTATAGCGTTCGCGCGGTACCATGATGACGGTAACTTCAGGTGTGGACATGGCGGTCTCCAGCAATGGCTTCTTGAAAGATCGACTTCATCCGCTCGGCCCACATGGGCCAGGAGAGCACGGTATGGGAGCGGTCCAAGGCAGCTTCGGACATGTCCGCGTACTTGCCGGGAACTTTGCTGATGGACTCGATCGCATCGGCATAGGCCTCGGGGGGGGCATCGACCGGCAGCACGACGCCGGTTTTGCCGTTCTGCACGACGGTGGGCAGTCCGCCGACATCCGTCACGATGCTGGGGCGGCCGAAATGCGCGGCCTCGCACGGGGCAATGCCGAAGGCCTCGGCGGTGGAGGGCAGCAGCATCCAATGGCTGCGCCGCAGGATTTCCTTGTGCTTTTCGCGGTCGGCGGAGTCGCGCAGGTCCAGCCGGCCGGCCCAGGCGACGGTCTCCTCCGAATCGAGCGCGGGATGGTGCGCGCCGACAAAATTCAAGGTGGCGTTCCAGCCGCGAGCGCGCAATTCCTTGACGACATCAATGCACAGGGGCAGCCGCTTGCGCTTGGGGTCCGCGGCGACGAGCACCAGCTCGAGGTGCTCCCGCGTGGGCGGCGTGGGGTCGATGGGCATGTAGTCGGGTACGACATGGGCGCCGAACTCGACGATACGCACCCGCTCCGGCGGCAAGCCGTAGTGGTCGATAGCGGAATGGGCGGTACACGCGGAAGTCACGGCGAAACAGGAGCACCTGTGCAGCACCGTCCGCTCGATCTCGTCGCACGCGCGGTGGTACCCGCTTGACCGAGACCGGTAATCGTCGTAGCTGGTGTTCATCAGGTGGGCGGTCGTGTCGCTGATGTACACGATCGGCAAATCCGTTTTCAGCTCGAAGAATGGCGTGCTGATGCAGGCCCCGAGCAGCAGGTCGATGTCCTCCGCTTCATCGACGGCTGCCTGCACTTGCGCGCTGCGCTCTCGGGCCTCGGCGAGCGTGCGGTCGTAATCCCATGGGCGGTGCAGTGTCGCCTCGACCTTTCGGCGGACCCCCCGGGCGCGCCGGGCTAACCGGCGAAGGGCGGACGGGGGCGCATGGGATGGCGAACCCGCTGCCGCCGGGGGGGGAATCGAACTCAGGTCCAGGACCTCGACCCCGGCATCCTGCAGCGCCTTCCAGATATGGTGCGGGGTACCGCTGAGGCCTGCGGCATTGGTCAAGGCAAGAGGCGCTACGAATCCCACGCGCATGCTTGGCTGACATCCTTGGCCGGGCATCACCGCCTATACCGGGAATTCCACGGTGCCGGTAGGAGGGCATATGTCCGCATCGTAACGGGTACCTGAGGCCGAATCGCCGGTGCCATACCTTGGCCGGTCCTCAATCACTCCTCGAAACTAGCGGATTGAGCACAAAGTGTCAATCCTTTTTTCGCATACGCTTACCGAGAAGCATGGAGTACTTGTGCACACTTCCGGACAAATTCACCCGGAGGCTGCATGTGATCCACCTCGAAGGCGGGGTATCAGACCGCCGGGTCCTCGTAGACGATCTTCCCGGCGCAGATGGTCCGCTTCACGCGCCCGGTGACTTCCTGCCCCTTGAAGGGGGTGTTGCGCGACTTGCTGAGCGATTGATCGGGGTCGATGATCCATTTTTCCTTGGGATCGAACAGCACGATGTCGGCGGGGCCGCCCTCCTCGAGGTACCCTGCGGGCAGATCGAGCACTTTCGCGCCGCTCCAGGTCATCAGGTCGATAACGCGCTCGAGGCTCAGGTGCCCAGGCTCGACCAAGCCCGTGATGGCCAGGGGCAGCGAGGTTTCGATGCCGATGATGCCAAAGGGCGCGTCCTCGACCTCGGCGTCCTTTTCCGTGGGCGTGTGCGGGGCGTGGTCGGTGGCGATACAGTCGAACACGCCGTCCTTGAACCCCTGAATGATGGCGAGGCGGTCTTCCTCGGTGCGAAGCGGCGGGTTCATCTTCGCGTTCGGGCCGTGCGTCGCGATGGCCTCATCCGTGAGCATCCAGTAGTGCGGCGCGGACTCGCAGGTGAGCTGGACGCCCCGTGCCTTGGCGGCACGGCAAATCTCGACGCCTTCCCGCGAAGTGACATGCTGGATGTGGATGCGGGCCCCGGCGAGCTCGGCAAGCCGCGCGTTACGCTCGATTCGGGTCTCCTCTGCCGCTGCGGGAATGCCGGGCAGCCCGAGCCGGGTGGAGGTGTAGCCCTCGTTGATCGCCCCGCCGTCGGCCAGCACGAGGTCCTCGCAGTGGGCCATGTAGAGCAGCCCGCACATCTGCGCGTACTCGAGCACGCGGCGCAGCACCAGGCTGGACTCAATGTCCTTGCCGTCGTCCGTCACGGCGACGGCCCCGACACGCTTCAATTCGGCCATTTCGGTCATCTCGACGCCCTGCATGCCCTTCGTGGCCGTGGCGGTGGGGTAGACGCGGATGCTGGCCGTCTCGCGGGCACGCCGAAGCACGAACTCGACCTTGCCCGCGTCGTCAATCGGCGGGCTGGTGTTGGCCATCTGCACAACGGTGGTGAAGCCGCCCGCGGCAGCCGCGCGGCTTCCCGAGCCGATGTCTTCCTTCGATTCCTGCCCCGGTTCGCGGAAATGGACATGGATATCGACCAGACCGGGCGCGACCACGAGGCCGCTGGCGTCAATGGTCTCGTCGCCCGTGAGGTTCTCGCCGATCGCGGCGATGAGGCCGTCCTCGTAGGCGATGTCCAGCTTCTGTGAGAGGCCCTGCTTCGGGTCGATGAGGTGGCCGTTCTTGATGACAGTGCGCATTACGATTCCTGAAGTTTCACCGGAGGTGTGCGATGGGATTACCCGGGAGGGCGAGCGTACCCGCGAGCCGCGGCGCAACGCGTGG
>ERZ869909.369-NODE-369-length-57974-cov-5.344802_pt1 | contig 57974 bp, 55 predicted proteins | sample MGYA00520892_ERZ869909 | MGnify/ENA primary metagenome ERZ869909 (study PRJEB32215, sample SAMEA104723947) | bioreactor metagenome | biome: bioreactor; feature: anaerobic bioreactor; material: water | place: China | collected 2015-03-12 ... | reverse complement strand
TGGGGCTTAAAAGGCCTGAACGATGCCTGTTATAAAAAATCCATTCTGGATATGAAGCAATCCGATAAGCTGATTGAGCGTATTTTATTTCTGGAAGGGCTGCCGAACCTGCAGGCGCTTGGCAAACTGAATATTGGTGAAACACCAGAGGAAATGCTGCAATGCGATATGGATTTCCAGTTGCAACAAGTGCCGCAACTCAAGCAAGCCATTGCGCTCTGTGAGCAGCATCAGGATTATGTCAGCCGTGATCTGCTGACCGAGATGCTGGAAGATGAAGAAGAGTACATCGACTGGCTGGAAACCCAGCAGCATCAAATCAATACCATGGGGCTGGCCAATTACCTGCAACTGCAGACGGGAGGTGACTAATGCAGGGCAAGCAAGTCATTATTGACGCACTCAACAAATTACTGGCCAATGAGCTTAGTGCGATGGACCAGTACTTCATCCATTCGCGCATGTACCAGGACTGGGGTCTGGAAAAGCTGTATCAGCGTATTGACCATGAGTTCGATGATGAAAAAGGTCATGCCGCTGCTTTGATTGAGCGTATACTGTTTTTAGAAGGGGTGCCGGATCTGAGCACACGCGATGGCATCAAAGTGGGCAAAGATGTGCCTGAAATGCTGCAAAACGATCTGGATGTCGAATACCGGGTCGATGCCTTGCTCAAAGACACCATGGCGTTGTGTGAAAAAGAGCAGGATTACGTCACCCGTAACATCTTACAGCAGCTACTGGACGATACCGAAAACGACCATGCCTACTGGCTGGAGCAACAGCTACGTCTTATCAAGATGCTGGGCCTGCCAAACTACCTGCAGTCGCAAGCTTGAATATCTCATACCGCTGCCAGTCAGGTGGCGGTATCACATACCTTTAATGCAATCTCCCACTGGCCGCACCCACCCAGTTTTGGCTTGGCAGCTGTGTCACCGGCTCTGTGCTGGTAGCCTGGTGTGCATACACTAGTTGCCGCAGGCGGCAGGACTCTCGTAACAAAGCCACCGTTGCCGGATGGCTGGGACAAAGTAGAGACTGCAACTGCTGAAAATCCCGTAAGGCTCTGTTAAGGAGTGTGGTGCAACGTTTACTGCGTCCCTGACGGAGGTAGGTATCGGCCAGGTTCTGTACTGCAATTGATAAACAAATGATGCTAAGCGAGGCATCTTGTGTAGGCTGCTGCAGCAAGACTGGTAAGTGATGGCGTAAAAGCAGAATGCTGTGCAGATAAAAGTGGCTGGCACTTTGCCAGCGTTGCTGAGCAAATTCATGGTTGCCCATACGTTGTAATGTTTTCCAGTCTTTTATCAGGTCCATAATGATACCCCAATGAATTTTATAACCAGCATGCCTTGTAATTCATGTAAATGCAAATGATAATGATTATCAGTCTGGCATCCATGTCTGTTGGAGAATCCTATGATCTTTGAATTACCTGCTTTACCTTATGCTTATGATGCGCTGGAACCTTACGTCGATACCCTTACCATGCAAATTCATCATCAGCGCCATCATCAAACCTACGTCAATGGCTTAAACCAGGCGCTGTCTGGTACAAGTTATCAGGATTGGCCTTTAACTAAGTTATTGCAGCGGATCCAGGAGTTGCCTGCTGAGCTGCAAACGGCGGTACGCAATCATGGCGGTGGCCACGCCAATCACTCGTTGTTTTGGCAGGTGATGTCACCCCAGGGCGGTGGTGAGCCAACGGGGGAGCTGGCTAAAGCGATTCAATGCGACTTCGATGGCTTTCATATCTTTAAGCAACAGTTTACCCAGGCAGCGCTCAGCCGCTTTGGCAGTGGCTGGGCCTGGCTGGTGATCAACGAGCTTGGCCGGCTGGAAGTCACCAGTACAGCGAATCAGGATAGTCCCTGGATGGATGGGCAGATCCCTATTCTCGGGCTGGATGTATGGGAGCATGCCTATTACCTGAAGTATCAGAACAAACGACCTGACTACATCGATGCTTTTTATCAGGTCATTCATTGGCCTGAGGTCGCCAGACGCTTTGCTGCGCATGAGTAGCTGAGAGCGGCTTGCTGAAGGTTAATGATAAATATGATTGTAAATTCATGCTTCAATCCATTAAATCGAATAACGCCATCGATTTAAATTGAGAATAATTCTCATTTGATTCAGCCTTTGTTCGGTTTTTCATTCTATAATGGGAAAAACGATTTTGCGGAGTATGCAATGAATACAGCCAGCCTGAGCAAATTCAGTAAACTAACCCCACGCAAACTGTTGGGCTGGGGTATTTTGCTGCTTGGGGCTGGCTATGGTTTGCAGCAACTGGCCTTGCTGATGCAGCAGCAGGATCATGTTCGTTATGCCTTCTATGCTGGTATGGTCGCTGCAGCTGCGACTGCCTTAGGCGCGCTTCCTGCCTTGTTTTCTCGTCGTCTCTCCGCCCGTTTGCATGCCGCTATGCTGGGGTTTGGCGGTGGAGTGATGCTGGCCGCCAGTATTTTTTCGCTGATCGTACCGGCGCTGGCTCTGTTTGAAACGACAGCCACTACGCCATGGAATGGGCCTTTGCAAGTGGCCACTGCGATTTTATTGGGTGCTTTGCTGATGCTGGTGCTGGAGCGCAGTGTGCCGCATGAGCACTTTATCAAAGGGGCCGAAGGTCATCAGGCATTAGCATTAAAGCGAAGTTGGTTGTTCGTAATCGCTATTATTCTGCACAATATTCCGGAAGGACTGGCCATTGGTGTCGCTTATGCCAGTGGCGATGCAGTAGGCGCTTCGGCGCTGGCGACCGGTATCTCTTTGCAAAATGTACCGGAAGGCTTTGTGGTGGCCATGGCGTTACTTGCTGCAGGTTACAGCCGGTTGGTGGCCTTGAGCGTTGGTATGTTATCTGGCCTGGTGGAGCCCATCATGGCGGTGACCGGCGCCATCGTGATGACCAATGCGCTGTTGTTGCCCTGGGGCCTGGCCATGGCGGCAGGTGCGATGTTGTTTGTGATTAGCCATGAAATGATCCCGGAGTCACACCGGCAGGGTCATGAAATGGCCGCTACCAATGGTTTGATGCTGGGCTTTGTGTTGATGCTGGTGCTGGATACCGCACTCGGATAACAAATTTAATTTGTGATATTATCACAAAACAATTGAAATTAAGAATCATTCGCAATAAAATGCGGTTCTCTATTGTTGAACACTAGGAGATCGCATGAAACCCAATATCCATCCTGAGTACCGTCAGGTACTGTTTCACGATATGGCAGCCGATGCCTATTTTTTAGTAGGCTCCACCATTCAAACCGAGCGCACCAAAACTTGGAGTGACGGCAACACCTATCCTTATGTGCCGCTGGATGTGTCCAGCGCCTCGCACCCATTTTACACCGGCAAGCAGAAGCAAATCAGCAGCGAAGGTCGGATGGCAAACTTCGGCAAAAAGTTTGGTCGTTTTTTGGCAACTAAAGGAGATGCCTGATGAAAGTGTTGTCGTCGTTGAAGTCGGCTAAAAATCGCCATCCGGATTGTCAGATCGTCAAGCGACGCGGCAAAGTCTTTGTGATTTGCAAAACCAACCCACGATTTAAAGCACGGCAAGGCTAAATTGCGCTAGACTAATTGTGATATTATCACATTTTAAGGGATTCCTATGCTGTGGCAATTGGTGATGGCCGCATCCTTAGTGGTGCTGGTGGCAGTATTCGGAGGTTTATTGCTGCTGCTGGCACGGCCCTGGTTGACCTGGCTACAGCCTTTGTTGCTCTGCCTGGCCATTGGTGTCTTACTGGGCAGTGCTTTTTTGCACCTGATCCCGGAAGCACTGGAAATTGCATCCTCGCATCATCAGGTGATGTTGGCTGTCTTGCTGGGGTTTTTGCTGTTTCATGGTTTGGAGCAGGGGCTGCATTGGCATCGGCATGAGTTGCCAGCGCAAGGAGAAACACTGCCTGCCTATGCCCGGATGAACTTGCTGGGGGATGGCCTGCACAATGCGGTGGATGGCATCTTGATCGGTGCCAGTTTTCTGGTCGACCCGGCGCTGGGATGGGCTACGACCCTTGCAGTACTTTGGCATGAGCTGCCGAAAGAGCTGTCGGATGTGGCCATCTTGCTGCATGGTGGTGCCAGCTTTAAGCGCGCCATTGCGTTAAATGCACTGTGCAGTTTGCCGGTGTTTGCCGGTGCTTTGCTGCTCTATCTGGCTGGCCAGTGGCTGGTGTTGCCACTGGCGGCGCTGTTAGCCATTACCGCCGGTGGTTTCTTATACATTGCCCTGATCGATCTCTATCCGCTACTCAAAGGTTTGTGGCAACAACGCATGTTGACGCAGCATCTGGCGCTGTTCACTGGCCTTGGCCTGATGCTTGGCTTTGTGCTGCTGGAAGGGCATTAAAGCCGGCTGCAGCCTGCACAGCCGGCTTTGATTGGAGCAGATTAGAAGGTCAGGCCATGAAACTGGAAGGGCCGTGCTTCGGTAAACCTGGCCGAGGTTTCACCGGCATACACCTGATTGGCATCGGCGCGCAGCACTTTAACCGGGGCATTTTCGCTGAAATCCAGTTTCGTCAGATCGACCCAGAAGGTGTTGGGCGTCAGCGCCGTTTCAAAGAAATAACGCAGATGCTTGTGATCGGCCACCACCCGCCATTGGGTGGAAGATAAATTCGGGTAGCCTTCAATCTGATAGCCATAGGGCACCGAAGTATTGCGGATCACGCTAAAGACACTGGCGGTGGCAAGCTGTGGATCGCTGGTTTGCGGAATGCTGTTGATGTAATAGTGCGCCCGCACAAAACGATCAGCTGCTTTGACCGTACCCGGTAAAAACTGATTGCCAGGAATGCTGTCCCAGTATCTTTGAATGGCCAGTTGCTGCTGGAACGGCGGATCATTGGTCATCACCACGTAGGACGGATCATGGTGGATCACCAGCTTGCCGTCGATGTACTCAAAAATGGCATTATCGCCGCTGGCATCGGATACCGACAGATGCACTGTGGTCATTTTATCGGTGCCAGGAATTACATCGGTCACCACCACAAAGTCTTCTCTGCCCAAAGCTTCGACAGTTTCTGCTACGCTGGCAAAGTTATCCAGCACATACTGCGCCCATAGTGAAATGGCCAGGCCCGGTTTATCCCCTTGTGGACTAAAGGCCGGGTACTCGGATTCGACCAGCCACAGCATATTGGCGACCAGGCCTTTTTCGTTCATGCCATCGGTGGTGGCAATGTCCCAGGAGCTGACTGCCAGACTGCCGTATTTGGCAGTCCAGCGCACCGAGTTCGCGCCCACTTCGCCCTGACGTTCGATACCGCGCGGAAAGACCCAGAGGTTGGCCGGAATGGGCATGGAAAAGTCCATGCTGCGGCCGGTTAGTATGGTCTGATCCGGGCCTTTGTACATCACCCGGGTACAGGCCTCTGCCTGCTGAATGGTGATAGCGAAGGTCAGGCTGGCGGCTAGCAGCAGGCTACTTATTTTATTCAGCGAAAAGCGCATTGGTTCCATCTCCATGGGTACTTTGGGATAAGTATCCTGCTTAGTCTAGTCAGGCCACACTGTTTTGACCAGATTTACCTCTATTTAACCTGTGCGGCCCTGCGACATTATGTCGCATCCCCGCAGCCCCATGCCTTTGTTAGAGTAAATCAAATTAACTCAATGGTTTATTCATGATTCCTAATGTTTGCTTGGCACTTATGGCCATGAGCACAGCTGCCTCAGACATGCCTACCAAGGTAGCGGCTTCACCGGATGGCGTTGAAGTGATGGTGGTGACCAGCAGCCGTCAGGCGCAGGCGCTGACCAATCTGGCCGAATCCGTGACCGTGCTCAGCGAAGAAAGCATCCAAAACGTTAGCCCCGGCCATCCGGCTGAGCTGTTAAACCGGATCTCCGGGGTGCACGTCAATGACTTAGGTGGCGAAGGCCATATGACAGCCATTCGCCAGCCCATCAGCACCGGCGGCGTCTATCTGTTTTTAGAAGATGGTTTACCGACCCGGCCAACCGGTTTTTTTAACCACAATGGGTTGTACGAAATTGATATGCCGAACTCGAGCCGGGTAGAAGTGACCAAGGGCCCGGGCTCAGCGCTTTATGGCAGCGATGCCATTGGCGGTATTTTTAATATCTTCACACCAGAGCCCTCCGAGGATGTTAGCGGCCGGGTTCAGGCAGAGCTTGGCAGCGATGGCTGGCAACGCGGCCTGATGGCATTAAGCGGTGCCTTGAATTCGCAGCACCGGGCCCGGCTGCAACTCAATCGTACCCAAAGCGATGGCTTTCGCGAAGAAGCCGATTATCAGCGTTTTTCCAGCAGCCTGCGGCTCGATAGCGACATTACGCCGCAGTTGCAGCTTAAAACCCTGGCTAGTTTTGGCAGCATTGACCAAAGCGGCACTTCGGGTTTAAACCAGGCCGACTTTACCAGCCATCCGCGCAAAAACCTGTTTCATGGCGATATGGGCGCGCGCGATGTGCAGGCATTTCGAGTATCGGCTGAGCTACGTTATCAGCTATCCGATCGCAGCGCATGGATGCTAACACCCTTTTACCGCAGCAATCGCTCGGATCTGATGCCCAGTTGGATGCTGACCTACGACCCGGTGTTGCAATCCACCCGCTTTTCATCCTATGGGATACTGACACAATTCTCGCAACAGCTTGCAGCGGACTTGAACTGGACGGCCGGGCTGGATCTTGATCTAACACCCGCAACTTTCCGTGAGCAGCAGATTAGCGTGGTCATGCAAGAGGATATTTTTGTCGATTATCAGCTCACCGGCCGCACCCATTACCATTTTGATGCCGATCAAACCAGCATCTCACCTTATGCTCAGTTGCAATGGTTTATCTCTGAGCAATGGATACTAAGCCTGGGCGCTCGGTACGACTGGTTTGAAGTTGATTATACCGATCGGCTGGATCCGTCTGCGCCGCAGCAGCTAGGTCGTAGCACCTGGCTTCGGCCAGAATCGCAGCGCATTCGTTACCAGCAACTTAGTCCCAAGTTTGGCGTTGTGTACAAGCTGGCTTCCAATCAACAGCTGTATGCCAATCGGCGCCATGCGTTTCGAGTACCGTCGGTGGGGCAGGTGTTTCGCCCGGGTTCCAGTCAGGATACCACCGAGCTGAAGCCGGTCACCGCCATCAACCATGAACTGGGTTGGCGGGCTCAGTTGGATGGGCTGCGGCTGGATGCCAGCGTGTACGATTTGCAAATCAAAGACGATGTGGTCACCTTCATCGACGGCAATACCCGCAAGGTAACCAATGCCGGTAAAACCTCACATCGTGGCATTGAACTGATGGCAAGCTGGCACTTAAGCGAGGCTTGGCAGTGGAGCCTAAGCGGTACCTTTACCCGGCAAAAGTACCGTGATTTTCAGTATTTGTTCAGCTGTTTTCCACCGGCCTGTGTGCCACCCATCAGTGAAACCCGAAACTTTGCCGGCTTTGAGGTGGGTAAAGCACCGCGTCAGTTTTGGCAAAGCAGCCTGAGTTACCAGCCGCAAAGCATCGGAGGACTGTGGCTGGAGCTGGAATGGCAGCACCTCGGCCGCTATTACACCGATGAAACCAACACCAATACTTACCCAGGGCATGATCTGTTCAACCTGCGGGCGCGCTATCAGCTGGGGGAGCACTGGCAACTGGCGCTGCGGCTGATGAATCTGACCGATAAAACCTATTCCAGCCTGACCAGCAACCAGGTGGGCTCAAGCGATATTGATTACCGGCCCGGCATGCCGCGCAGTATTTTTGCCAGCCTGAGCTGGCAGTTTTAAGGAGCAGAATCCATGGTACGAGCTGCACAACTGATCAAATGGCACCGGAGTTTGCTCTGGCTGGGCGGGATCACCTTGCTGATCTTTGCCCTGACAGGGGTATCGCATCCCATTATGAGCTGGACCGGCCCGCAAGCGGTCACCATGCGGCCGCCCACGCTCAGTTTGAGCGCAGCCGAGCTCAACCAGGCCATGCAGCGGTTGCAGCAAGCAAATGTACCTGCCCAATCGTTGGTGAAGCTGGTGCCCTACCAGCAGCAGGTGCTGTTGCAGCTGACCTCGGATTTGCAGAGCCCGCGTCAGTACCTGAGCTTGCATGATGACGATAGTGCCATCAGCGATCAGCAAATGGCGATTTGGCTGGCCAGTCACTACGCGGGCTTACCAGAACAACAGGTGCAAAGCAGCCGGATCCTGACCGAGTTTAACAGTGCTTACCCTTCGGTGAACCGCCTGCTGCCGGTGTGGCAGGTGGATTTTGACAATGGCCTTAGCCTGTACCTTCATACCGAAACCCTCAGCCTGGCAGGCATTACCAATGCGTATAAAACCAATTTGCAGGCGCTGTTTCGCCAGTTGCACAGCTGGCAATGGCTGGATGGGGTACCCACCATCAAAGCTCTGGTGATGACGCTGCTGCTGGGCAGTGCCTTGTTGCTGGTGCTGACCGGTGGCTGGCTGTTGCTGCGACTGCCGTTTCAGGCAAAGCGACGCGGCCTGCGCCGCTGGCATTATCTGTTGTCCTGGGGATTATTGCTGCCGGTGACGCTGTATTTGCTGACTGGCATCTACCATTTTGCTTATAAGTATGTACAGCCGGATACCCTGGGTTTAACCGCCAGCAGTGCTCAGCCACTGCCAGTGAACTGGCAGCTGCCGGCAGACATTTTTCCTTTAGATGCAGCGCTGAACAGTGCCAGCCTGGTACAGGGACCCGCTTCACAGTGGTACTGGCGATTATCACTGCACAATGCCGCCCAGCAGGCCGATCGTCAAAGCCGCTTTGCCGGCCAGGCCGCTGAGCGCGGGGCGCTCTTTATTCCGCTGCTGCCGGATGCGCCGGCGCTGGACGATGCTTCGTATGCGCAGCTGTTGGCGGAGCGCTTTATCGGGCTAACACCCGAAGCGATATCCGGGCAGCAGCTGGTGCAGCGTTTTGGGCCGGATTACGATTTTCGCAACAAGCGCTTGCCGGTCTGGCAGCTGGATTACGCCAAGGGACGGATCTTTGTCGACAGTGCCAGTGGTCAGTTGGTGGAGCAACAAAGTCGTAGCAGCCGCTACGAGCGTTACAGCTTTTCCTTTGTGCACAAATGGGGCATTTTGCAGCCCTGGCTGGGGCGCGATGGCCGCGATGCGGTGGTGGTGGGCATGATGGCACTGGTCTTGCTGCTGGCCGGCATGGGCTTTGCGATGCGGCTTGCACGGCGTTAGTCTTTGCTAAGCAGCTGCGACACTTTGTCGCATGGTACTTGTTGATTGCAGCAGGTATGCTTAGTGCAGACTTTTCCACTGCTGTGCGATAGTCTGTAATGACATTTTGCAACGGCTGCCTGGCAGCCGTCTTTTTGGTGGAACCTGTGTGTCATGCTCTCCCTGACAGTCCTTGAACCGCAGCATCAACTGCGCCAGTTGGCCCGTTTTCGCTGGGGGGTGATTGGCTTTATCGCGCTGGCGATGCTGGCTGCCTGGCTGCTGCATTACCCGGTCAGCTCCTGGCCGTTGCTGCTGCTTTTGCTGGGCCTTTTTGCTGCCTCCAATGTGCTGCTGCCGTTACTGCCCAATGCCAACCGTTACAGCATGCGGCTGTATGCGCTCTACGCGGTGGGCGATATTGTCTTGCTGTGCTGCATGCTGCTGTTAAGTGGCGGGGTTAGCAATGGTTTGGTCGCATTGCTGCTGCTGCCGGTAGCGATGGCCTCGGTGTTGTTGCCGGGCCGCTTGTGTTATCTGGTGGCGCTGATTGCCGTGCTCGCCTACACCTTGCTGCTGCAACTGGGTGATCTCAATGCGCTGTCAGCTGTCGGCCCCTGGTTGGAGTTGCAGCCGGAAAGTGCTGCCAGCCCAGCGCATGCGCATCATGGCACTGGTCATGGGTCTGGGCATGGCAGCTTTGATCAGCATCTGCTGCAAATGTGGTGGGCTTTTGCGCTTTCAGCTGCTCTGATCAGCTGGTTTATCAGTGCTCAGGCCCGGCAAATTCGTAAGCAAGCCAGGGTGCTGAACCAGTTGCAGCAACAACAGCTGCGCCAGGAGCAAATGCTGGCTCTGGCCACCTTTGCTGCCAATGCCGCCCATGACTTGGCCACGCCGATCCAGACCATGGCCTTGATTGCCGACGAGCTTGACGTCGACGCCACTCAGGCTGAGCAATGGCAGGACTTGCAACAACAACTGCAGCGCTGTCAGCATCTGGTGCAACAGCTGCGTCAGGATGCCGGTAGTTTACGCCAGCCGCAGCAAGCTGAGCTGGTATTGCAACTGACCGAGCAAACGGTGCAGCGCTGGCTGGCCAGCCGGCCCGATATTGAAGCCGACTGCCAGTTTGACAGTAAGGCCGCTGATTTTTTACTGGCCGAGCCGCAAAGCCTGGCGGCGGCACTGCTGAATATTCTGGATAACGCCGCCGATGCCAGCCTGGCGCGGCAACAAACAAAGCTCTCCATTGTTTGCCAGCTCAGCGCACAAGGTTGCAGCATCCGCATTCGCGACTATGGCGAGGGCTTTTCCGAGCAGCGTTTGCAGGAGCTGGGGCACTTACCTCAGCTCAGTAGTCAGGGCCTTGGCATCGGTCAGTTTCTGGCCAATGCCAGCATTGAGCGGCTGGGCGGCAAGGTTGTGCGCAGTAATCTGGCCGATGGTGCGCTCACCTGCATTGAGCTTCCAAGGCCCCCGCATAAATGAGCAGCCCCGTATGATTGAACCAGATCGCATGAATGAGTCTCAGCGCATCAAGCTGGTGCTGGTCGATGACGATGCCGTGCTGCTGCGCACCCTGGCACGTCGTTTTGAGCAAACCGGTGCCAGCGTGGTGACCTTTGCTGAGCCCTGTACCAGCGACCAGCTGATTGCTGAGCAAGCCGATGCCTATTTGTTGGATTTGCGTTTTGCCGGCCAGTCTGGCCTGAGCTTTATCGAGCCTCTGCGTACAGCCCTTCCCAGCAGCAGGATTGTGCTGCTAACCGGCTATGGCAGCATCGCCAATGCGGTGCAGGCAGTAAAGTTAGGTGCCGATGACTACCTGACCAAGCCGGTCGATTTTCAGCAGTTACGGCAGGTACTTTGTGGCCGGGACTTACCTGCTGAGCCTGGCTCGCCGGCAGTGGACCCCGTTGACCATGTGCCCGCCTCCAGTCTGCTCAGCCCTGATCAGCTGGAATGGGAGCATATCCAGCGGGTACTGACCGAACAGGATGGCAATATCTCGCAAACTGCCCGGGTGCTAGGCATGCATCGCCGTACCTTGCAGCGCAAGTTGTTAAAGCGTCGCCCTTAACGATTACCTTGGTGCTGTTCATGTTGTTTTAATCTGTTCGCTGTGTTGTGTTCATCCCTTTATCGGTTTTCCCTTCATGCCTCGGCTGTAAAGTAATCTCTGTCCGGTGTGAGAGCACCCTTCACTGAAAAGGAAAACCTATGTCGATTCGAATTGTATCCATCATTTCTGGCACTGTGCTCAGCCTGGCTGCTCTGCAGGTGGTAGCCGCTCCTGTGGTGAACAACAACATCACCGAAGCTGAGGTGAAAGCAGCCCAACAGGCCTGGGGGCAAGCGTTGATTGCTATCAGTTCTGCTTACAAGGACGGTGGACGCGAACAGGCGGAGAAAAAAGCACGCTCGGTGCTGGACGCGGCTTATGGCTATGGCCATGGCGCTGTGTTGTTTAAGCCAACGTTGGCCAGTGGCGAACAGACGTTCCGTACCAGTTACGAGGGCGCTTTGGCCTATTTTGTCGGCGGCAACAATGCTTACCCGACTGACAGTGGCTTTGCGCTGAAGGGTTGGACCGGTTATCAGTTTAATAACGCGGCGGTGTACATCAACGGCGATCTGGCACTGACCATGGGTCATGTGATGCTGACCGATGCCAGTGGCGCTGTCACAACCGTGGATAAAACCTGGGGCTTTAAAAAAGACGAGCAGGGGGCACTGCGCATCGTGTTGCATCATTCGTCACTGCCGTTTAGTGCCAACTAAGCGAACGAGTAGGGGAGCAATGGCAAGGATGCCATTGCCTGTGTAAGGTGATTTAAGGAGTCAGCTGGTTATTGTTTCGGTAATTGTTGTTCATCCCAACCCAGTTTGGCTGGCCATCCCTCCTCTGCGGCCAGCCTTTTTTTATTCTGGCTGCAGGCAATAACCAAGGCCTCGCCGGGTGTGAAGCAGTTTCACCGCATGGGATTCGTCAATTTTTTTGCGTAGCCGCGCCATATACACATCCACAATGTTGGTGAGTGGATCTTCATTCAGCCCCCAGACATTGGTCAGAATCCGTTCCCGGCTGTAGACTTTGCCGCTGTTGCTCATCAGTAATTCCAGAATGCCGAGTTCCTTGGCCGTTAATTGCAGTGTTTTACCAGCACGCTGGGCTTGCATGCTGTCCAAATCCAGCACCAAGTCGGCCACTTGCAACTGACGTTGATGCAGACTGCTGACATCCCGTTTTGCCAGGGCTTCAATCCGGGCTAACAGCTCTTCAAAATGAAACGGCTTGCCCAGATAGTCATCGGCTCCGGCCCGCAGCCCCCGGACCCGCTCATCGACTTCGGATAAAGCCGATAAAATCAGAATTCGGGCTGGAATGTTCTGGCTGCGGATTTGCTGGCACAAGGTCAGGCCATCCAGTTGCGGCAGCATGCGATCCAGCACAATCACATCCGGCTCGAACTGCCGCACCATCTCCAGTGCATGCAGGCCGTCCTGCAATAGTTGAGTCAGGTAACCCTCGGCTTTTAAGCCCCGTGATAAAAAGCTGCCGACTTTTTCGTCGTCTTCAATAATCAGTATTTTCATGCTGGGTTCCGCTAAAAAGTGGCAGTTTAAGGCATACTCGGGTGCCCTGAGGCTGATTGGGATGCAGTTCAATGGTACCATCCTGCGCTTCCATAATGGCTTTGGCAATGCAAAGACCTATCCCCAGGCCATCGGGCCGGGCACTTCGGGCAGCGGCCCCACGAAAGTGACGTTGAAACAAACGATCCTGCTCCTCTGCACTGATGCCAATGCCCTGATCGCCCAGCTCCAACTGCAGCTCATTGTCGCTCAGTACCATGCTTAGCTGCAGCTGTGGGTGACTGGCGGCATACTGCTGGGCATTGTCGGTAATAATGCGCAGCACACTGGCAAATTTGTCTGCATCGAGCAACAGCCAGGCGTCGGCCGGTAACTCAGCGGGCATGTTCAGCGCTAACTGGTAGCTGCTACTTAGTTGTTGTTGCACTGTAGCGGTAGCCAGCGCCTGGAAATCAAACACACTGATGCGCTGCAAGTGTACATGCAGCAAGCGCTCTTCACCCCTTGCCAGCAGCAACAAGTCTTCAATGCGCCGGCTTAATTGCTGGCTGGCGGCAAGAATACGGCCAAAGGCCTCTTTGTACTCAGCGCTGTCTTTGTCCTTGCCGCGCAGGCTGATTTCGGCTTCGCCCTGAATGCTGGTAGCCGGGGTGCGCAGCTCATGGCTGATATCCGTCAGCAATTGCTTTTGCCGGTGCTCGGTTTCATGCAGTTGGGCCAGTGCTTGCTGCAGCTCGGCGGTACGGGCCTGAACCCGTTGCTCGGTCGCAAGCTGGCTTTGTTTCTCCTGCAGGGCAAAATCTTCAATGTAGCCTGACATCAGGTTAAATTGCCGGGCCAGTTCGGCAAACTCGGTCGGCCCCTGTTCCTGAATGCGGTGGGCAAAGTTGCCTTGCTGCAACTGCTTGGTGCCGTCCAGCAGCCGCTGCAATGGCTGGCTCAAGGCCCGGGATAAGTGCCAGCCAATCACCATGGCAAACAGCAAACCGAGCAGACTGATCAGCAGCATGGTGTGTTGCACCTGTTGCACGGCAGACAGCGCATCCGCCTCGGTACTGCTGGCCCGCTGTTTTTGATCGGCAATGGCCTGCTGTAACAATTCAGACAGGTCGGTATCCTGAAACTTATCAAACAAGCTAATCAGGGTGCGCCAGCGCTCCAGATCATCCTGGTAGGCGGCGATTTCCCGGGTTTTCAGCGCTTGTTCCAGCGTGTACAGATTGGATTGCAGCAAGGAAATGACTTTGACCTGCTGCATAATAAGTTGCAAGTCGGACTCATTGGTGCTGTAAAGTTGATCGCGAATGGCCAGCTGATCCAGCGTGTGCAGCTGCTGTTGCATGCGGCCGAACAGCGTATCACGGAAACCGGTGTTGGCATCCTCGGTCAGCAGGTACTCAGCCAGCCAGACTTTCAACCGTTGTTTATCGGCCCGCAGCGAAATAAACTCGGTCAGCATCTGGTTGGCAATGCGGTTGCGCTTGGTATGAAACTCGGAGTTCTGCTGCGCCCAAAAACCAATACCAGAGAGCAGCAGGCTAATGCCTACCAGAATACAAAGCGATACGATTAGTTTGCGTAGATACATGGCCGGCCCCGCAGACAGTCTTGCCGACAGTATAAGGGCTTTGCGCTGGTCGATCATGAAAATGGGGTTAACATCTGGCAATTGCTGCTGCCGGGCTCTAGACTAGGAGCAGAGCCGGATAGAAGTGATCATGAAGTGAGCCGAAAAGTTGCTGCTGTAATAGGAATGCTGTGCTTGGCCGCTGATGCCGCGCTGGCTGAACAGCCGTTTCATCTTAATTTATACACCGAAGATTATCCTCCCTGGAATTACTCTGCTGCAGATGGTGTTGCTGGCATCAATGTCGAGCTATTGCGCCTGGCATTAAGCAAAACAGGCTATCAAGGGAATTTTGCGGTGGTGCCCTGGGGGCGGGCGCAGCGTTTTACTCAAACAGAGCCAGATAGCTGCTTTTTTTCTGCCGTGCGAAGTGAAGAGCGGGAAAGCATCTATCAGTGGGTTGGGCCGCTCAGTCAGGAGCAGGTGCAGTTATTCAGCCTGGATCCCGCAGCATCCCATGTTGCTGATTTTGCATCGGTGCAGGGGGTTCGTATTGGCGGTCAGACGGAGGATGCGTTTACTGACTATGCCGAGAGTCTGGGCCTTCGGGTGGAGCGAGTGACCGATATTCCGGTCAATTTGGCGATGCTGCAATCCGGTCGTATAGATCTTTGGTTGGCTGGCTCGGTTGGTGGGCCTTTTATTGCCCGGCGTGAGGGGGTTCAGGTGTTCCCGGTCGCCACCACTGAGCGGGTATTTGAGCTGTGGCTGGCCTGCAATCCAGCCATGCCAGCTGAGGTCATTCAGCGTTTAAATACCGCACTGGAGGCGTTAAAGCAGGATGGCAGCCTGGAGGCGATACTGGCGGATTACCGCTAAAGCAATCCGCCAGCGTCGTTGAGGCTTAAAAACCGAGCGGGATACCAAAGCTGAAGAAAGCAACCAGCAGCAGGATCCAAACGCCCAAAAATGCCAGCGAGTAAGGCAGCATCATCGCAATCATGTCACCAAAACGCAGCTCAGGATTGTACTTGCGCATAAAGGCCAGAATAATGCCGGCGTAAGTCATCATTGGGGTAATGATGTTGGTAGCCGAGTCGGCGACCCGAAAGGCTGCCGCCACCAAATCCGGTGTCATTGCCGGGTTCACCATGTACAGCATCGGAATAAAAATCGGCCCCAGCAACATCCACTTCGAGGTTAAACCCCCAACAAAGAGATTAATCAGCGCGGTCACCAGCACAAAGCCAATCAACAGCAGCACCGGATAGCTTTGCAAGCCCATTAAAATCAGCGCATTGGCTCCCAGATAGGTGATGTAGGCGCCCAGGCCACTGTAACTGAGTACGCCAAGAAAGTTGTAGCAGAAGAAGGTCAGCACCAGAATGTAGCCCATGGTGTCCATTTGTTTCACCATGGCTTTGACCACATCCATCATGCTGCTAAATTTGCCACTGGCAACGCCAAAGGCGATACCGATGGCTGCAAACACAAAGGTGATCACCAGGATGATGTTGTTCAAAAACGGCGTCACTTGCTGACCGGCTTCATTGGTATAGGGCGCTAAGGGGCCCAGTGCCAGGGCGGCGACTGCGGCCAGTGCCAGCACCAGTGCAATACCGGAGGCGCGCAGGCCGCGCTGCTCTGCTAGCGTGACATCAAAGTCGGAAATTTGTAGTTCCTCAGGGACGGTGTACGGTTTGTGCTCCAGCCGTGGGCCGACAAACTTCACCGTGACCCAGGCGCCGACGGCAGCCAGCACAAAGGTCGACACCAGAATAAAGTAATAATGCATGGTGGCAGGGGTTAAAGCGTCGCCTGCGGCATTGACGAAGGGGATGCCCTGCGCCTCGGCAAAAACCTGGGCATTGACGCCAATAATCACATCAATTGGGGTTGCCGGGATCAGGTTGGCGCTAAAACCGGCCGAGACTCCGGCAAAAGCGGCCGCCATCCCTATCAGCGGGTTTTTACCCAGGCCTGCATAGAGCAAGCCGGCCAGGGGGATCAGAATCAAATAACCGGCATCGGTGGCAATGGAACTCATAATGCCCAAAAACACCAGCAGCAGTGGCAACCAGGTGACCGGCAAACTGCGGCTGATTTTTTTCAGCACAGCGCCAAACAAACCGGAGTGCTCGGCAATGCCCACACCCAGCATTACTATTAGAATGACCCCAAGCACACCGCCGCCAAAGCCCAGCCAGTTGGCCAGCAAAGCATTATCAAACAGCCAGACTACATTTTCCCGCGCCAGCATATTTTGAATTTCATGCACCACAGGCACTCCGCCAGCGCCATGGGTTTCAAAGGTGATGCCACCCATCAGGGCGGTCAGCAGCAAAGCACCAACCAGAAAATAGATAAAGATAATGACCGGATCTGGGATCCGTCTGCCGACACGTTCAACAAAGGCAATAAAGCCGGTTTGGCTGTCTGAGACCGGGGTTGTCATAAAAAACCTCGTGTGGTTGGATAAAAAAATCACCGCAGCCTAAAAGAAAAACGGCTCAGGGACAAGGTTTGTGGCCTTGAATGCCTACCAGACCGGGTCCAGCGTCAGCAGCAGGCGTTTGCCTGGATTAGCCGGTGAGCGGTGACTGATGGCATGGCATTGGCTGCCCTCCCAGCCGCTGCCTTTGAGCAGCGCCACATCGGTGGCTTGCAATTGCATGGTGGTGTCAGGCAGAGCGATAGGTCCTGCATGCCACTCGGTCGCCGGGCCGCTGTAGGTGCAGACCAACCGACAGACCAGGTGGTCGGTATGAAATTTGGGGCACATGGGGGTATCGAGCACCCGCAGGCGTAGCCCAAGCTCTGGACAGTCCATCAGGCAGGCAAAGATGTCTGCCAGCAGCTGAACATCGGCCACAAAGTCGGCTTTGCCATCGCCAGCTGGCAGTGCCTCCGTCAAGGCATTGGCAATATCATGGCTGGGCAGCATGCGTTGCAGTGGCAATGCCAGTTCGTCCAGCAGTACTGTGCAGTACGAGTTTATGGCAGCTGTACATGCACGCTGCCAGACCGCCAAATTCACCTCAGGTTCGAAAATCGCCAGCAGGCTGTCGCGCTCTGAACCCAGTTGCTGTCTGGCAAAAGAATGGGCTGGGTTTGGCTCAGAGGCTGGTTCTGGTCGAATGTGTGCGATGCTGCTCATGCCTGGGCTTTCACCTCGACTTCATTCAGATCATTGACAATCACGGCAATACGCAGGCCTTCGCGGTTGTGCAGGATCTGGTTCAGCAGGGTGGTTTTGCCGGCGCCCAAAAAGCCGGACAGCACCGTGACCGGTAAAGGCGAAGTGGGTTTTGCAGCCATCATGACCTCAAATTGCAATGTTATATTGTTGCATAATAGCAGCCTGGCTCTAACTGTAAAGCAGATGGCCAGGTCTGTAAAGCAGCGAACTAAGCCGGTAACATCCGGGGACTGGTGTCGGCAAAAACAAAAGGTTTACCTTGCGGTGGGCCCAGCACTTCATCGCTGTGCATCACTAGGCGGCCGGCAATGATGGTGGCGATGGGCCAGCCGGTGACTTGTTCGCCATGATAGGGCGTCCAACCGGCTTTGCTGGCAATCCAGCGGTTGTCGATGGTGCGCTGGGCTTTCAGATCGACCAGGGTAAAATCGGCATCGTAGCCCACAGCGATGCGGCCTTTGCCGGTCAGGCCAAAAATTCGGGCCGGGTTGCTGCTGGTCAAATCGACCAGTCGCTGCAAGCTGAGCTTACCAGCGGCAACATGGTTCAGCATCACCGGCAACAGGGTTTGCACCCCGGTCATACCACTGGGGGACTCCGGGTAAGGCTTCAACTTTTCCTCCAGCGTATGAGGCGCATGATCACTGCCCAGAATATCGACCGTGCCATCGGCGATGCCTTGCCACAGGCCTTGCTGGTGTTTGCTATCGCGCACCGGCGGGTTCATCTGGGCCAGACTGCCGAGACGCTGGTAGCAATCCGGCGCCACCAGCGACAAATGGTGCGGGGTGGTCTCTACCGTGACGCGATCTTTAAACGCGGCCAGATAGGCCATTTCATCGGCAGTGGAGATATGCAGAATATGCAGTGGCCGCTTGGCTTGTTCGGCCAGGGCGATGATCCGCTGAGTAGCCAGCAGGGCGCTTTGGGCATCGCGCCACAGCGGGTGGTTTTCAACCTCGCCGGCGGTCAGGGCTTTGCGCTCACGCAACCGGGCTTCATCTTCGGCATGAATGGCCACCCGGCGCCGGCCATCCTGCAAGATGTGCAGCAGTAGCTCGTCTTGTTCTGCCAACAAGTCACCAAAGGAGCTACCCATAAAGACTTTGATGCCGGCACAGCCTGGCAATTGCTCAAGCGCTGCCAGCTGGCCCAGGTTGGCGGCACTGCCGCCGATGTAAAAAGCGTAATTGCAGTAGCTCTGCTCTGCGGCAATGCTGAGCTTTGCTTGCAGACAGTCGGCAGAGAGCGTCAGCGGGTTGGTATTGGGCATTTCAAAGAAGCCGGTGATGCCCCCCAGAACCGCGCCTTTGCTGCCATGATGGATGTCTTCTTTGTGGGTAAGCCCCGGCTCACGGAAGTGCACCTGGGTATCAATGGCACCGGGCAACAGGTGCAGGCCTTTGGCATCGAGCTGGTGCTTAGCCTGCCAGCCGCTAACACCGATGGCGGCAATGCGGCCGGTAATCACCGCAACGTCGGTTTGCTGCAGTCCCGCCGGGGTCATGACCTGTGCACCCTGGATCAGCAAATCGGCGTCTTGGTGCTGGATGCGGTTTAACCAGTCGGTTGCGTTCATATTATGGCTCTCTGGATAGATTAATTCGGGCATAAGCATCGTGCGGATGCAGGCTTTCCAAATGCTGCACCTCAATGCAAACATCGGGGTACTGTGGACCTAAGCTGGCAGCTAGGCGGCGTGCTGCGTCTTCAACAAACATCAGATTGGCGCCATTTAACCGGGCAAATTCCTGCTCATCGGCACGTTTGACCGCCGTTTGCACCGGGGTGGCCAAAGCCGTTTCGGCCTGCTCAATGACGGCACTGATTGGAAGGCTGCTGGCAGCCGCGGCCAGCGAAAGTTCAATGCTGGCCACACTGCGCTGACTGTGTGGCGTGGCATAGCTGCCGTGTTGTAGCAGCCAGTCGGCGACTTTGGCTTTGGGCAAAACGTCATCGCTAAAGTCGGCCAGAAACTTTTGCTGCAGCAATTGCCGGCTTAAGGCGGCCGAGCAGGGGCAGGTGGAGGAATACTGCACCGCCAATTGCAGTTTTAGCAAAAAGCCTTTGGGGCTCAGGCTGGCTTTTAGCTTTACCGGATAACGGCGCCAACCGGCAAGATCTGGCGTGACCAGCGCCGGGCGCTTGCAGAGGCGATCAAAAGAGAGCTCCAGCACCACCTGATCGCTGTGGCAATCCTGGTGACTGTGCAGCAATTGCTGCAGTAGTTGTTTCAGGTTCGTTGGAGTGCACTGCTGCTTATCGGCAAAGTCATTCAGTAAACGGTACAGGCGCGACATATGGATGCCGCGCGCATCGGTTCTTGGCAGGTTAATGCCAATGCTGGCTTTGACCGGTTGCACCACGGCATCATCGCCATCGGCTACCTGCAGCAGCAGATCCAGCTGCTGCATGCCTACTTCATCCAGCCTGCTGCTGGCTTGTTGCAAGGCTTGCCGGGTGATGTCCGGCAATTCTGTTTGCATCATGATTGGTTCCTGCTTCAACGACAAAATGTGATAGTATCACATTTTGTCGTTGAAGCAGGCCTGCTGGCCGCAGTTTTGTTGCGATAGGGCGTTGCATGCTTTAGCATGCCGGCGGTTTTTAAAAGTTTGTAATGGAGTTGCTGATGTTAAAACTATCCTCGCTGGCTTGTGCGATCGCTTTGGCATGGCCTGCTATGCTGAGCGCAGATGAAGCCGCTTTTGATGATGACCGGGATGGTGAGCGGCTGGAGCGCATCGAAGTGCGCGCCTCTGGTTTGCGGCGTGATGTGGTGGAAATGGCAGGGCCGGTCTCGGTGCTCAGCGGCGATGAGTTGCTACGCCGTACCGAAGCCAGCATCGGTGAAACCTTAAAATTTGAGCCCGGTGTGCACGGCAACTACTTTGGCCCGGTGGCCTCCAGCCCGGTGATCCGTGGCCTGGATGGCCCGCGAGTGCAGGTGATCCACAATGGCATGAGCACCGGCGATGTATCGCGCGAAGGGCCGGATCACACCATTACCGCCGATGCCATCACCGCTCAGCAAATTGAAGTGCTGCGCGGCCCGGCGACCTTGCTGTATGGCAGTGGCGCTATTGGCGGCGTTATTAATGTGGTGGATAACCGCATTCCCCGTAGCGCCCTGGCACAGCCGGAAACCGTGCTGCAGGGGCGCTTCAACAGCGCTGCTGCCGAGCGTTCGCTGGCTTTTGCCCATGACAGCGCCGCCGAGAGCCTGGCGTTTCATGCCGATGGTTATTACCGCAAGGGCAACGATTACCGGGTGCCGGAGTATCAGAGCGATGAAGGCTTTCGCAGCAAGCGGCTGGACAATTCCTGGTCGGATCATCAGGTGCTGAATCTGGGCTCCAGCCATATCGCCGATTGGGGCTTTGTTGGCATCAGCTATGGGTACATCAGCAGCGAATACGGCTTGCCGGAAGGGCCGCAAGATCCGCTGGATGACGACGATGGCGAGCTGATCAAACTGAACCAGCAGCGGCTGGCTCTGGCGGCCGAGTACCGGCCACAACATGCCAATTGGGAACTGCTGACCGCCGATCTGGCCTTTACCGATTACGACCATGCCGAATACGACGAAGGCGAAGCTGAAACCGAGTTTACCAGCAAACAATGGGAGCTGCGACTGACCGGCACTTATCTGCTGGACTCTGGCTGGCGCGGCATTGTCGGTTACCACGGTACTGTGCGGGATTACGAAGCGCTGGGCGAAGAAGCTTTTACCCCCAATACCGATACCGACAGCCATGCGTTATTCCTGTTGCAGGAAAAAAGTTTCGGCGATCTCAAGTTTGAGTTTGGCAGCCGCTTTGAACGTTTAACGCAAAATGCCTCCGAGGTCGAGGATGCGCTGGGCGTGCGCGATATTCGCGATCCTTTCAATCTGGTTAGTTGGTCGGTTGGTGCGGTCTATCAGTTGACCGACGGTCATCAGCTGACCGCTGCTTTTAGTCAGGCGCAGCGGGCACCGGCGGCCAACGAACTCTATGCCAATGGCATCCATGTCGGCACCCGCTCGTATGAAATCGGCACCGCCTATCGGGTGACGCACAGCCATGGCCAGACCGAAATCCTCAGCGATGCCAGCTTATCCAAAGCAGAAAAAGCCAACAACGTCGATTTCGGTATGCGTGGTCAGTTGGAGAAGGTGCAGTACCAGCTGAATTTTTTCTACAACCAGATTGATGATTTCGCCTATTTAAGCAATCTGGGCTTTGAAATTGCCGGCTTTGATGCCTATCAGTACCGGCAGGATGATGCCCGTTTGCATGGCGCAGAGGCCAGTGTGCGCTGGCAGCTGGCGCCGGATCATCAGCTTAGCCTGATGGGCGACTTGGTGCGGGCCCGGCTGAGTGATGGCGGCAATTTGCCGCGCATTCCGCCGTTCCGACTGGGCGCTGAGTATCAGTTTACCGCCGATGCCTGGACGGCTCAGCTGGGAGTCATGCACCATGGCCGCCAAAGCAAGGTGGCTGCCAATGAAACGCCGACCGACAGCTACACCCTGGTCGAGGCTGCGGTGAACTACCATTTCAGCTGGCAGCAGTGGGAGCTGATGGCTTTTGCCAAAGCACAAAACCTGACCAATCAGCTGGCTTTTGTGCACAGCTCCTTTATCAAAGAGGATGCACCTTTGGCTGGCCGAAATCTGACGGTTGGCATGCAGCTGCGTTTCTGATCTTTCTGCGGGGTTGCAGCCTGTGGTATAACTGCCACAGGCTGCAAACGAAGGAGTAGCTATGGCCGGTTGGTTGGATCTTATCGCCATTCTTTGGTTTTTAACCATTTGGGTGGGTTACACCCTGTACGCCAAACGGCGGGCGAAAAGTGTCAGCTGCCTGTCGTTTGAGCTCAGGCGCAAGCGCAATGACTGGATGAAGCAGATGCTGAGCCGCGATAACAAAATGGCGGATGTCGGGCTGATTTCCACACTGGAACGCAATGTTAGCTTTTTTGCTTCCAGCACCCTGTTGGTACTGGCTGGTTTATTAACAGCGCTCGCCTCGGCCGATAAAATAAGCCTGGTGCTGCGCAATATTTTGCCCTGGAGCTCGCAGGCCGAAGTCTCGTTGCAATTGAAGCTGCTGTGCATTGCTCTGATCTATGTGTTTGCCTTTTTCCAGTTTACCTGGTCGCTACGCCAATACGGTTTTGGTGGTGTTTTGATAGGGGCTGCACCGGATGGTCGCAGCATGGAAGAAGGGGATCGTGAGGCCTATGCACTGCGCACCGCCAAAGTGATTGATCAGGCCGGACACTCGTTTAACTATGGCCTGCGTGCCATGTACTTATCACTGGCCGCGCTGGCCTGGTTTATTGATCCGGTGTTTTTTATGATGGCTACTGTGGTGGTGGTGCTGATTATGAAGCAGCGGGAGTTTCATTCCAAGGTGCTGCATGCGTTGCGGGATTGCTAACGGCTGAAACGGCCTTGCTACTGTTTCAGCCGCAAAGCCTTTACTGAACTTCGAAAGCTCGTATCACCCGGTTGACACCATCGACATGGCGGGCAATTTCCACCGCCTTGTCGGCTTCTTCCGGTGTGACCAATCCCATCAGAAACACCTCGCCATCTTCGGTGACCACCTTGATGTTCAGGCCGCTAATGGCACTGTCGGATAAAAACAAGGTTTTCACCCGGGTGCTGATCCAGCTGTCGCGGCTGCGGGTGGACAACGAAATGGTGTTGCCAACACGGATTTGATTGTGCACATCGCGCACACTTTGTAAATCGCGGGCGATTTGGCCGGCTCGTTGCCGTACCTGCTCGGTTTCTACCTGGCCGGTCAGCAATACTACGCCATTGTAACTGACCACATTAATCCGGCCTTGTTTGTTTAACGCTTCATCGGCAAACAGCTGCCGGGCCCGCATGGCAATGCCGGTATCGTCAATCTGACTACCGAGGGTACGCCGGTCTTGCGCGGCTACCACCGCCGCACCACCGCCAGCCACCACTGCCGCGGCACAGCCTTGCAGCAAACCCAAGGTGAATAACAACACCCAGACACGTTTTTGGCTCATAGCTCCCCCTGTTGTGGGAAAAGGTTTAATTCAATCAGTTCACAAATGCAATGCAGTAAAAAGGCATAGCACTCAAAGACTCTGGCGTGACGATGGGCGGGTACCCTCAGCTCGGTATCTTGCGCATTCAGTAAACCAGAGAGCTCATCAGCCCCTTCGACGGTCAGAGCGACCACGCTCATATCGCAGGTCAGTGCTGCTTCGACCGCTTTGATCAGGCTTTGTTCGTTGCCGCTTAAAGAAATAACCAGCAAGATATCCCCTTTTTGGCCCAGAGCCTTCACCTGCCGTGCGTAGTAGTCGCTGTTTCTGCCCGAGCTGGCATGCAAGGCCGCATGATCCTGGTGCAGGGCCATCGCTGGCAGGCAAGGCCGTTCGGTTTCAAACTGGTCCAGCAACAACTGGGCAAAGTGTTGTGCCAGACTGGCACTGGCACCATCGCCGCAACACATCACCTTGCCGCCTTCAATTAAGCTGCTGACAATGCGAAAAGCTGCCTGCTCAATCGGCCCTGCTAAGGCCTCACTGGTGGCAATCATGGTCTGAATGTTTTCGCTAAAAAGCTGGCGAATCTTGTCCTGCATGCTAATTCCTGTATTAAGGCCAGTGTTGGTTTAGCTCGCCATAATGGCGTTTTGGATCCAGTTAAACTGGTAAGGCTCAGAGCCGCTGATGGTGAGCACATCAAAGCGGCAGGGACCCTGATGCCGGCTTCGTTGCAAATACAGCTGAGCTGTGCGAAGTAGCTTTTGTTGCTGCCGGTAGCTGATAGCCGCACTGGCGCCGCCATAGGCGTCGGAAGCACGGTATTTCACTTCGACAAAAATCAACTGATCCTGCTGGCGCATCACCAAATCCAGCTCGCCCAGCTTGGTGGTAAAGTTACGTGCCACCGTTTTCAGGCCTTGCTGCTGCAGATACTGCTCAGCCAGTTGCTCGTAGACAACACCAAGCGTATTGGCCATCTCAGGGCTCCTGGATGCGTTGCAGCGCCGTTTGGCTGTAGCGGGCCCAATCCAATTGACGGCGGATGGTACGCTCCGTAGACAAACTTAATTCGCCGGTCAGCCCCTGATGGCGTAAAGCAGGCAGGTATTGTTGCTGGCGCAGGCTGGCAATCAGTTGCAGCGCATCATAGCCCATAGCAAACAATCGCTGTAAGCTTTCATCCTGATCCGGAAACAGCTGATCAAATTCCGTCCGTAACTGTTGGCTTTGCTGCGCGGTCAGCATCCAGGGCATTTCAGTGAAGGTTAATCCGGCCAAATCACGATGATCGGTCCGATCTGCCTGAATGCTGTGGCTGCGCGAGCTGGCATAGACCGGCAGGCTGGGGGCGGTGGAGCTGACTGAAACATCCAGAAAGGGTTTTAATAACCGGGTCTGGGTAGGATCGGCAATCAGATACACAGCATCAATGTCGCGCCGGCTATGGGGTTCAGACTCCACTTCGCCCGGAATCAACTGACTGATTTGCCGTACCCGCTGGCGGCTGGCTTCCAGCTCCAGCAGGCGGGCAATCATCGGCTCCAGCTCATCACGGCCGGCAAAGCCATAGAGCTCAGGAGCCTGATGGCCATAGGCACGCCATTCACGGCTAAAGTGCTGTGCCAGCCGTTCGCTGCTGGCATTTTGGGCATGAATCACCACAGGCCGGCGATAGTCTCTGCGCTGAAATAGGGCCGCCAACTGACTGGCTTCATCTTCCAGGCTCAGGCTAAAAAAGTACTGTTGGCGATTCGGTTCCGCCGGCAGGCCGCTCTGGTTTAAAAACAAGGTGGGCCATGGCCAGTCAGCATGCTGGCGGATAGCATCGACCTGAGCACGCTGCAAAGGCCCAATCACAAACTCAATGTCCAGCGCCAGCAGTTCTTGTTGAATCACTTCCGGTTGCTGCAGGCTGTCGATAAAAAACAGTTCCGTGTCTGGCTGGTTCGCTGCAGCAGCTAAAATTCCATTTTGGATCGCCTGGGCATGGGCCCGAAGCTGGCCATGAATGGGCAGCAATACCGCAATGCGTTTGGGCTGAAACGGAGTGAGCTCAGCCAGCTCGGTGATGCTTGACGGTAACTCATCCAGCACCGGCATCTGCGGATAATTACGCTGCCATTGCTGCAAGGCACGCTGCATCGCCTCAGGCTTGCCTAATTGCTGGCGCACGGTATTGCTTAACTGCAACCAGGCCAGAGTACGGGCACTGGCATTGTGACGTAGCTGTTCAAGCTCGCGGTTATCCAGTTGGATCAACTGCTGCCACAGCTGCTGCCAGCTGTCATCCTCGGCCTGCTGCCAGGCAGCCTGTTCATCCCATTGCAACCACCAGTAGGCTGCTTTGGCTGGTTGCTGCAATTGCTGAAACAAGCGGGCGGCACTCTGGCTAAAGGCCAGTCGGGCACTGCCTGCCATCTCCGACGGATTGCTTTGCTCAATTTTTTGCAGCGCCAATGGGTACTGTTGCAATTGGCGCCGGGCTTCCAGCTCAATGGCCGGTAGGTGCGCCTGCAGCCAGGGTTCCTGCAAGCTGCTTAGCTCTTGTGCAATGGCCAGTGCCAGCCTGGGATTGGCTTCAGCGAGTGCCGCATTAGCCGCTGTCACCAGCAATTCTTGCTGCTCGCTGCCTTGCTGGCGGGATGCCTGTTGCAGTAATTGCTGCGCTGTATAGGCCGGCCACTCGCTTACGATCTCCTCACGAACCTCAGACTCCCGCTCCGGTTGTGAGATCACGGTGCCCGGTTGTTGCGCACACCCTATCAGCAGGCTGGTCAGTAGCGCTGCCAATAGCCATGGTTTTTGTTTGCTGCTCATCGCAATGCCCAGTACCATAGTCCATAATTGGCACTATCTTACTGAGTCACACTCAGAAGCTCAAACAAAAGCGAACTCATGACCACCCAAAGCGGACAACTTTACATCGTCGCCACCCCCATCGGTAATCTGGCAGATATCAGTCAGCGGGCGCTGGATATTCTGGCCACCGTCGACTGGATTGCAGCCGAGGATACCCGTCACTCGTCACGCTTGCTGCAGCACTACGGCATTCAAAGCAAGCTATTGGCGCTGCACGATCACAACGAAAAACAGCGGGCCGCCTCTTTGCTGGAAAAGTTAGAGCAAGGGCAAAGCATTGCACTCATTTCCGATGCCGGTACGCCTTTGATCAGCGATCCTGGCTACAGCCTGGTACGTCACTGCCAACAGGCCGGGGTGCGGGTCGTGCCGGTACCGGGGGCCTGCGCACTGATTGCCGCCTTATCGGCTGCCGGCTTGCCGACCGATCAATTTTTATTTATTGGTTTTTTGGCTGCCAAGCAACAACAGCGTATAAACCAGCTGCAGGCCATCCCTGCGGGCGTAGGGACTTTGGTCTGCTATGAAACCGCACGGCGCATTCAGGATACCTTGCTGGATGTACAGCAAGTGTTTGGGGCAGAACGTGAACTGGTGCTGGCCAAAGAGCTGACCAAAACCTTCGAGCATTTTGCCCGCGGCACTGCCGAAGACATTTTGCAGTGGTTGCAGCAGGATGCCAAGCGCTGCCAGGGCGAAATGGTATTGATGATAGCGCCAACGGCGAAAACCGAAAGCGACATCAGCGACGCCGTGCTGCACACCCTGCAGTTGTTAATGGCCGAACTGCCGCTGAAAAAAGCCGCCGCTCTGACGGCCGAGATCCACGGTCTGAAGAAAAATGCGCTGTATCAGCATGGCCTGAGTTTGCAGCAGAAATAAAGGCTGTTTTGCACCTTCATTTGGCGTATACTGCGCCCCGAGTTGGCCAGGGCAATCGCTGCTTGCATTTGCAAGGGGAGGAAAGTCCGGGCTCCACAGGGCAGAGTGCCAGGTAACGCCTGGGCGGCGTGAGCCGACGACCAGTGCAACAGAGAGCAGACCGCCGATGGCCCGCTTGCGGGATCAGGTAAGGGTGAAAGGGTGCGGTAAGAGCGCACCGCGCGACTGGTAACAGTTCGTGGCACGGTAAACCCCACTCGGAGCAAGACCAAATAGGCCCCCGATGGTACGGCCCGTACTGGGGGCGGGTAGGTTGCTTGAGGTGCATGGTGACATGCATCCTAGAGGAATGGTTGCCACCCTGGAAACAGGGGACAGAACCCGGCTTATTGGCCAACTCACTTTTTTCTCCACATTTCCTGCTTTGTCAGCAAATTTCAGTTCCCGCTTCCTTTATGCGCGTTCATTTCACCCACTTTCCCCCACAGAATCAGTGCTTTTGCTGCAGCCTGCATTTTTGCTGGATCTTTCCTGCCAAATATGCACCGCTTTTACCTTGACAATGGTCAGATCACGGCCCTAAACTGTAGCATTGTGGGGATTTGTGGATAATTGTGGATCGCGATGGATCAGTCGCTGATCTCAGGACACAGCTATGCTTCGTGGCTCGTTTACACTGACAATGGACACCAAAGGCCGGATCGCGCTGCCAGCGCGCTACCGTGACTTTTTGCTGTCTGAGTGTTCCGGCCAACTGATTTGCACCATCGATCACAAAGATCCCTGCCTGATGTTGTACCCGCTGGCTGAGTGGGAAGACATCGAAGAAAAACTCAAGCGGCTGTCGAGCTTCAACGCGCAGGAATTGCGTTTAAAGCGTTTGCTGCTGGGCCATGCGTCTGAATGCGATATGGATAAAAATGGCCGTATTCTGCTGCCGGCACCGCTGCGCAGCCATGCCAGCCTGGAGAAAAACATTCGCCTGGTTGGCCAATTGAATAAATTCGAGATCTGGGATGAAGCCGCCTGGTTAGACCGTGTGGAACAGGACATGGCACTGGAGCGGGACATGCCGGCTGAAACTGAACTTTCTGAACGATTACAGGACTTTGCACTGTAAATGACTGCCAGCCCTCATACATCCGTATTATTGCAGGAAGCAATTGACGGACTCGCCATTCAACCGGCCGGGATCTACCTGGACGGCACTTTTGGCCGGGGCGGGCACAGTCGCCACATTCTTGCCAGGCTCTCTGCCGAGGGCCGTTTGTACGCGATCGATCGCGATCCCGCCGCCATTGAAGCCGCAGCCCCACTGTTGGCCGATCCCCGCTTTCATATCAGCCGCAGTCCTTTCGCGGCGCTGGACTTGATCAGCCAGCAACAGCAAATTTTTGGCCAGGTGGATGGCATTTTGCTGGATTTAGGTGTCTCCTCCCCACAGCTGGATGATGCCGAACGAGGTTTTAGTTTTATGCGTGATGGCCCGCTGGATATGCGAATGGACCCTGACTCCGGCCAATCGGCCGCTGAGTGGTTGGCCAGCGCTGATGTGGAAGACATCAGTTTTGTACTCAAAGCCTATGGCGAAGAAAAGTTTGGCTGGAAAATTGCCAATGCCATTGTTGCTGCCCGGACTGAAGCACCACTGACCCGTACCCGGCAGTTGGCAGAACTGATCGCCGGGGTGGTGCCGAAAAGTCCGAAAGAAAAGAAACACCCTGCTACCCGCAGTTTTCAGGGGATCCGGATTTACATCAACAGTGAGCTGGAGCAGGTAAAACAAGCCTTGGATGCCGCCCTCCAGGTATTAAAACCAGGTGGTCGTTTGGTGGTGATTAGCTTTCACTCGCTGGAAGACCGTTTGGTGAAACAGTTTATGCGTCAGCACAGCAAGGCGGCACCGATCCCGCGTGGTTTGCCACTGACCGATGCGCAGCTGAAACACCATTTGCCGCTGAAGCTGGTGGGTAAAGCCATTATGGCATCCGAGCAGGAATTGGCTGCCAATCCCAGGGCTCGTAGCGCGGTATTACGCATTGCCGAAAAAACTGCGGAGGTGGCCGCATGAGCCAAATTCGCTTAACCCAGGTGATTCTGGCCGACTGGCAGCGTTTTCGCTGGCCAGTGTTGCTGTTGTGTCTTTGCGTGCTGTCGGCGTTGGCGGTGGTGCAGTTGTCACACCACAACCGCTTGCTGGTGAATGCGCAGAACCAATTGTATCAGCAGCGCGATGCTTTGGATGTGGAATGGCGGAATCTGCTGCTGGAGCAGCGGGCCTTGTCTGAACACAGCCGGGTGGAAGACATCGCCAGCTCCCGTTTGCAGATGCAGCGCCCTAGTGGCGCCCGTGAAGTGGTGGTGACCTTACCATGAGCAGAGCAGCGCAAAAACAGCACGCTAAACGCAACCAGGCACCGGGTATGGTGGGCTGGCGTTTTGTGTTTGTGATGTTGGCTCTGGGCTCCGTCTTTGTGGTGCTGGTGGCGCGCGCTGCCTACTTGCAGGTGCTGGAGCCGGAAATGCTGGTGACCCAGGGTGATTTACGCAGCTTGCGTGTCACCTCCAACACGGTATTGCGCGGTATGATTTTAGACCGCCATGGCGAAGAGTTGGCCGTGAGTGTACCGGTACAGGCGATCTGGGCCGATCCTAAAGTGGTGCTCGAGCGAGGTTCGCAGCAGGATATCCGCCGCTGGGAAGCTCTGGCCGAAGGGTTGAATATGTCGGCCGAGCAGCTGAGCAACCGCGTCGGCACGGACAGCCGCCGCCGTTTTGTGTATTTGCAGCGCCAGGTCAGCCCGGCTACGGTGGATTATATCCGGCGTTTAAATGTGCCAGGCGTGTATTTTCGTCAGGAGTCGCGCCGTTTTTATCCGGCGGGTGAAGTGACTGCGCACTTGATTGGTTTCACCGACATTGATGATGTCGGTGTGGAAGGCATTGAACGCCGTTACAATACGCTGCTCACCGGCACGGCTGGTCGCACCCTGGTCCGGCGTGATGCCAAAGGGCGGGATATCGAAGTGCTGGAGCGTGAAGATGCGCAGCAGCCGCGCAATTTGCAGCTCAGCATCGACCAGCGCATCCAGAGTGTGGCATATCGCGAGCTGAAAAAAGCCGTGCTGACCTATGGTGCTACCTCTGGCTCGGTGGTGATTGTTGATGTGCATAGCGGCGAAATACTGGCAATGGCCAACAGTCCGTCTTACAACCCGAACAACCGCCGCAATACACCGGTGCACCATTTCCGTAATCGTGCCATCACCGATATGTTTGAGCCAGGCTCCACCATCAAGCCTTTACCCATTCTGGCGGCGCTTGAGTTCGGCAGTGCCGACTTAAACACAGTGATTGATACCGCGCCCGGTATGCTGCGGGTTGGCGGCAGCTGGGTACGGGATGTTGGCAGCAACAACGGCAAGCTGGATCTCACCGGCATTATGCAAAAATCCAGCAACATTGGTGTGACCAAGCTGGCCTTGTCCATGCCGCATCAGCATTTGCTGGATTTGTACTTTTCGATGGGGCTTGGCAGCGATACCGGCCTGAATCTGACCGGTGAAAGCTCCGGCATGCTCAGCCATCGCAGTCGCTGGTCTGATCATGAGCTGGCCAGCTTGTCCTTTGGTTACAACCTGTCTGTCACTGCGGTACAGCTAGCGCGGATGTATGCGGCCATCGGCAATGGTGGCATTTTGCGGCCACTGACCATCATCAAATCCGAACAAGGCTTGCCGGGTGAGCGGGTGTTGTCGCCGGAATATGCGCAGGCGATGCTGGATATGATGGAAGCTGTGATTGAGCCCGGCGGTACCGCGACCCGTGGCCGGGTCGATGGCTACCGGGTCGGTGGTAAAACCGGCACCACCCGCAAAGCGGTGGCCGGTGGTTATGGCGATGATTATGTGGCGTCCTTTGCCGGCGTAGCCCCCATTTCCAACCCACGTTTTGCTACGGTGGTAGTGCTTAATGAGCCAGCCAGTGATTACTATCACGGTGGTGAAATTGCCGCGCCGGTTTTTGCCAACATTATGCACTCGGTGCTGCGGCTGAAAAACATTACTCCCGATGCGGAAGGCGTAAGGATTTCCAAACGCAAAGGAGGTCGGGATGCCGGTTAAAACAGCATTGAGCTGGTTGGGCGCCATGGCCGCTCACTTGCCGCAAGAACCATTGCAGCAGTTGCAGATAGACAGTCGTCAGGTGCGTGAAGGCGATGTGTTCCTGGCTTTGCCGGGTCATCAGCAGCATGGTAAGGCTTTTATAGGCCAGGCTCTGCAACAGGGGGCGGCTTTGGTCCTAAGCGACGAAGTCCCGGCTGAGTTTGCTGAACACAGCCGTGTGTTGCTGCTGCCTGATTTACTGATCCAACTGCAGGAGCTGGCTTGCCGCTTTTACCAGGATCCAGCCGCAGCATTGCAGCTTATCGCAGTGACTGGCACCAATGGTAAATCCAGTACGGCCTGTTTCGTGCAGCAATTAGCACAACAGCTGCTGCAGCGCTCGGCAGTCATCGGTACTTTGGGTTACGGTCGCCCGGATAAACTGACACCCTTGCCCAATACTACGCCCCATCAGGTGGAATTGCAGAAAATACTGGCCGGACTGAAACAAGACAACTGTGCGCTGGTGGCGATGGAGGTGTCATCCCATGCCATGGTGCAGGGCCGGGTCGAAGGTCTGCGGTTTGAGGTAGCTATTTTCACCAACCTCAGTCGGGATCATCTGGATTATCACGGCACCATGGAAGCCTATGGTGCCGCTAAAGCCCGCTTGCTCACGCCAACGTATTGCCGTCAGGCGGTGGTCAATGTATCCGACGCTTATGGTGCCGGGCTCGCTCGTCAACTCGAGATCCCTTATTGTGCAGTGGGTAAGCTGGACGACTGCCAGCAACATAGCCGCTATCTTGGTTATCATCAGGTAGAAGCCGTGGCGGGTGGTTTTCGCTGCCAGTTGCAAACTGCAGAGCAGCAATGCCGGCTGCAACTGCCGCTGATGGGCGACTTTAACATCGACAATGCAGTAGCGGCTATCGCTGCTCTGTGGCTGCAAGGCTTCGACTTAGCCGAGCTATGCCAGGCCGCATCACTGCTCGGCGCCATTCCGGGCCGAATGGAGCAATTTGATTTTCCACACCCTTTGACACTGGTGGTGGACTTTGCTCATACGCCGGATGCACTGCAACTGGCGCTGCAGGCATTGCGCCCGCATTGCCAGGGTCACCTGTGGTGCGTTTTTGGCTGCGGTGGAGACCGTGATCTGGGCAAACGTCCGCTGATGGGGCGAGTTGCACAGCAATACGCCGATCGGGTGGTGATCACTTCAGACAACCCCAGGCACGAGCCGATGGAACAAATTTGCCAGCAGATAGCAGCTGGTATGTCGGATGAGGCCTGTTACCAGATTGAGCCGGATCGCGAGTTGGCCATTAAGTTGGCGCTTGCCGAGGCGCAGGCGGGCGACATGATTTTACTGGCTGGCAAAGGCCACGAAACCTACCAACAAATTGGCGATAGCTACCGTGACTACGATGAGCGGGCTTTTATCCGTCAGCTGCAGCGGGAGATGAACTTATGATCGCGCTGGATACGCAAACCCTGGCCAGCATCACCGGTGGTGTGTTGCTGGGCGACAATGTGGCGATCAAAGCTGTTAGCACCGACAGCCGGCGCATTGAGCCAGGTGATCTTTTTGTGGCGTTAAAAGGTGCCAGCTTCGATGGTCAGGCTTTTGTGGCCGAGGTGGCGGACAAAGGGGCGATTGCTGCTCTGGTTCACAGCCCGCAACCGGTGGACTTACCTCAGGTTGTCGTAGCCGATACCACCATGGCTCTAGGGCAGCTGGGTGCTTGGGTGAAGCAGCAGTTGCAATTGCCTGCAGTGGCTGTCACCGGCAGTGCTGGGAAAACCACCGTCAAAGAAATGCTGGCGGCGATTTTGTCGCGCCGCGGTAAAGTGCTGGCGACGGCGGGCAATTTCAACAACGCCATCGGGGTTCCACTGACTTTGTTGCGGTTGGATAGCAGCCATCACTTCGGTGTGTTTGAGCTTGGAGCCAACCATCAGGGTGAAATCGCCTACACCAGTGCTTTGGTGCAACCGGATGTGGCCATGATCACCAATGTGGCCGAAGCGCATTTGGAAGGCTTCGGTGACCTGCAAGGTGTGGCCCGTGCCAAAGGTGAAATTTTCTCGGCCTTAAAGCCTGGTCAGGTTGCCATTATTCCGGCAGACAGTGAGTTTACGCCCTATTGGCAGAGCCGGCTGGGTAAGCAGCAGGTGGTGACCTTCAGCCTGAGTCAGGCTGCTGATTACCGTGCTGAAAATGTGGTGCTGGATAGCCATGGCAATGCGGGGTTTGAGCTGATTTGCCCGCAAGGCCGTCGCTTTATGCAACTGAATCTACCTGGCATCCATCATGTTGCGAATGCCCTGGCCGCCGCAGCTGGTGCCATGGCGTTGGGTGCCAGCTTGCACGATGTGCAGTTGGGGCTGGCGCAGATGGCTGCGGTGCAGGGGCGTACTCAAGTGATTGAGGTGCGTGAAGGCTTGCGCATTATTGATGATAGCTACAACGCCAGTGTCGGTGCAGTCAAAGCAGCGATTGATTTGCTGGCCAGTTATTCCGGTCAGCGCATTCTGGTGTTGGGTGATATGGCGGAGCTGGGCTCAGATGCCCGTTTGTACCACGAACAGGTTGGAAAATACGCAAAGGAGCAAGGGGTTAATCTATTGTTCACGCTGGGCGTGCTATCACAGAGCGCCAGTGACTGTTTTAACGGTCAGGGGCATCATTTCAGTGCCCGCCAAAATTTGGTGGAGCGACTGATGCCTTTCTTAGCCCAGCAAGCTACCACCATTCTGGTGAAGGGATCACGCAGCGCCAAAATGGAGCTGGTGGTGCAAGACTTGCTAGAACGTTGTCAGCAGGAGAAAACCCCATGCTAGTGTGGCTCGCCGAGTACCTCACGCAGTACATGACTTTTTTTAACGTCTTTAGTTATCTGACGTTTCGCTCTATTTTGGGCATTTTAACCGCCTTATTGCTCAGTGTGTATTTTGGCCCCAAGTTAATCGCTCGCTTGCAAAGTATGCAAATTGGCCAGATGGTGCGCAATGATGGCCCGGAAAGCCATTTTTCCAAGCAAGGCACCCCAACCATGGGCGGTTTGTTGATCCTGGGTTCGGTGCTGGTAAGCACCTTGCTGTGGGCCAACCTAAGCAATAAATATGTGTGGGTGGTGCTCTTTGTACTGGTGAGCTTTGGCACCATCGGCTTTATCGACGATTACCGCAAAGTGATCCGCAAAGATCCACAAGGCCTGATTGCTCGCTGGAAGTACTTCTGGCAATCGGTGTTTGCCATTATTACGGCGTTGTTTTTATTTCTCACTGCGGAGCAACCTGCGGAAACCGCCTTGTTGGTGCCTTTCTTTAAAGATGTGATGCCACAGCTTGGCTTGATGTTTTTACTGCTGAGCTACTTTGTCATTGTTGGTACCAGCAATGCGGTCAATCTAACCGATGGCTTGGATGGCCTGGCCATCGTGCCGGTGATTATGGTCGCGGCAGCCTTCGCAGTCATCGCCTACGCCAGTGGCAATGTGGTGTTTTCCGGCTATCTGAATATTCCGCACTTACCACACACCAGTGAACTGGTGGTGCTGTGCTCGGCTTTGATTGGCGCTGGCCTTGGTTTCCTCTGGTTTAACACCTATCCGGCTCAGGTATTTATGGGCGATGTTGGCTCGCTGGCGCTCGGCGCTGTGTTGGGGGTGATTGCCATACTGGTACGGCAGGAACTGATACTGTTCATTATGGGCGGTGTTTTTGTAATGGAAACGCTGTCGGTCATTCTGCAGGTTGGTTCCTACAAGCTACGAGGTCAGCGTATCTTCCGGATGGCGCCTATTCATCATCATTACGAGTTAAAAGGCTGGCCGGAGCCACGGGTGATCGTACGCTTTTGGATCTTGTCGGTGATGTTTGTGTTGGTAGGGCTTGCAACCCTGAAATTAAGGTAACCAGACGATGCTAACTGCCTGGCAACAAAAACGCATTGCGGTGGTAGGACTTGGCCTTTCCGGTCAGGCCACGGTGCGCTTTTTGCTGCAGCAGGGGATCCGGCCGGTGCTGATGGACAGCCGCCGTAAAGTATCGGGGTTAGATAGTCTGCCACTGGATAAAACCGATGGCCTGTATTTAGGTGAGTTGGATGCCAACCGCCTGGCCCAGATGGATGTGTTGCTGGTTAGTCCAGGGTTGGATCTGCGCCATTCGGCCATTCGTTTTGCCATGGCGCAGGGCGTTGAAGTGATCGGGGATATCGAGCTGTTTGCCCGTTGTACCAGCAAGCCGGTGATCGCCATTACCGGCTCCAATGGCAAATCGACCGTGACCCGGATGGTGGAAGCCATTTTGCAGCACAGCGGTATCAAAGCCGTGGCCGCCGGCAATATTGGTTTGCCGGCGCTGGATGCCATTCAGGACACCGCGACTGAGGTGTTTGTGTTGGAGCTATCCAGTTTTCAGCTTGATACCACCAGGAGCCTGCATTCTGTAGCCAGCACCATTTTGAATATTTCTGCTGATCATCTGGACCGCTATGGTTCCATGCAGGCTTATTGCCAGTCGAAGCAAGGGGTGTATCAGGGCAGCCGGGTGGCGTTTTACAACCGGGCCGATCGTCATACCCTGCCACAGGGCAAGTTGGATGAGCTGCACAGTCTGGGCCTGGATGCCCCTGAAGACAGTGATGGCTATGGCATTGTCGAGCGGGCCGGTACCGATTATCTGGTGTTGGCGGGTACTGAGTTGATGCCTGTCAGTCAGTTGTCTCTGTTAGGGCGGCACAATCAATACAATGCACTGACTGCGGCGGCCCTTAGTCTGGTTGCCGGTGCCGATTTTGCCAGTATCCGCCATGTGCTCAGCCAGTTTCAGGGGCTTGATCACCGTTGCCAACTGGTGCATCAGCACAATGAGGTGCGCTGGGTCAACGACTCAAAAGCTACCAATATTGGCGCTACCCTGGCGGCACTGGATGGATTGCGGCCGGTGATCAGCGGCCAGCTGATCCTGCTCGCTGGCGGTGATGGTAAGGGCCAGGACATGACCGAACTGTCACCAGCCCTGCAGCAGGTAGAGCAACTGATCACCTTTGGTCAGGATGGTGCTGCCATTGCGGCGTTAAAAACCAATAGTTATCAGGTGAAGGATCTGAATGAAGCGGTGCGAAAGGCTGCTGAGCTGGCCAGGCCGGGTGATCTGGTGCTGTTGTCACCAGCCTGCGCCAGTCTGGATATGTTCAGCAATTATCAGCAGCGCGGCGAACTTTTTGCCAAAGCAGCGAAAGAGGTGGCCCGATGAAAGCACTGACGCTGCCACTGTGGTCAAAACTCCAGCCGTTGCTGGGTCATTCAGAAGAACAGCGTGATTACGACAGCACCTTCCTGATGCTGTTGCTGGTGTTGCTGGCGATAGGCCTGGTGATGGTCAACAGCGCTTCGGTGCCGGTGGCAGAACGTTTGTTTAATAATCCGTTGCACTTTACTTTCCGGCATCTGGTGTACCTTGGGCTTGGTACCGCTCTGGCGGTTGTGGTGTTGAATATTCCGGTGCACCGCTGGCATCAGGGCAATTTGTTGTTGCTGGCGCTGGCTGTGGTTGGCCTGATAGCGGTGTTGTTGTTTGGCCGAACCGTCAATGGAGCGACCCGCTGGTTGGCGCTGGGGCCCATCAGCATTCAGGCCGCCGAGCCTGCCAAGTTGTTCTTTTTTGTCTATCTGGCCAGCTATCTGGTACGGCGGCATGAAGAAGTACGGGAAAACATCAAAGGCTTTATCAAGCCGATGGTGGTGCTGCTGTTGTTGTCGGTGTTGTTGTTACTGCAGCCGGACATGGGCACGGTGATCGTGATGTTTGCCACCGCCCTGGTGCTGCTGTTTTTGGCCGGCGCCAAACTGTGGCAGTTCATTGTGTTGTCGCTGACCGGTGTCAGCGCCGTGTTGTTTTTGATTGTCTACAGCGAGTACCGCTGGCGGCGGGTCACGGCCTTTTTAGACCCCTGGGCCGATCCTTTTGGCAGTGGCTATCAGTTAACCCAATCACTGATGGCCTTTGGCCGTGGCGGTTTCAGTGGTCAGGGCCTCGGTAACAGCATTCAGAAGCTGGAATACCTGCCCGAAGCCCATAACGATTTTATCTTCGCCATTATTGCAGAAGAAATTGGCTTTATTGGCGTTTTTGTCGTGCTTGGCTTGTTGTTTTTGCTGGTGGCCAGAACCTTGTGGATTGGTCGCCAGGCCATGTTAAAGCAGTTGCATTTCCATGGTTTTCTGGCACTGGCGATGGCGATTTGGTTTGGCTTTCAAACTGCGGTGAATATTGGCGTCGCCAGTGGTGTGCTACCAACCAAAGGCCTGACACTACCCTTTGTCAGTTCAGGTGGCAGCAGTTTGATTATTATGCTGATGGCTGCAGCCCTGGTACTGCGGATAGATTTTGAAGTAAGGATGGAAGGCAAACAAGCCATTAACCGCGGAGGGCGCAGCACATGACAGCAAAAGCGCCCACTGTTTTGTTGATGGCCGGTGGCACCGGTGGTCATATTTTTCCTGCACAAGCATTGGCGGAAGAGTTGGCCGGCCGTGGCTGGCACATCCATTGGCTGGGCACCGCCGATCGGATGGAAGCAACTTTGGTTCCGAAGCTGGGCTGGCCATTTCATAGCATCGTGGTGCGCGGCTTGCGTGGCAAAAGTGTTCGCCAGCTGCTGACGGCCCCCTGGATGCTGCTCAGTGCCATCCGCCAGGCCCGGCGCTTGTTAAAGCGGGTGCAACCGGATTTGGTGGTGGGTTTTGGTGGTTATGCCAGTGGTCCCGGGGGCATCGCCGCCTGGCTGCAGCGCACCCCGTTGCTGATCCACGAACAAAATGCGGTGGCTGGTACCACCAATCGCTGGTTGGCCCGGCTGGCTGCCAAAGTTTTGGTGGCTTTTCCACAGGCTTTTGCCGGCCATGCCAAGCAGCAAGTGGTAGGGAATCCGGTGCGCAAAGCCTTGATCGCAGCCAAGGACTCTGCCTGCAAGAGTGAGCAAGTAGAAGTGCGCGTGTTGGTGATTGGCGGCAGTTTGGGAGCCAAAGCATTGAATGATTGGTTACCTGAGCAATTGGCCGCGTTAAGCGAGACCACACCTCTACAGGTGAGGCACCAGACCGGCAGCGCCATGCAAGCTGAAGTGCAGCAACAGTACCAGCAGTTGCAAACTGAATCTTTTGCTGGTGAAGCCCAGGCATTTATCGACGACATGGCTGCGGCCTATCAATGGGCCGATCTGGTAATTTGCCGGGCAGGGGCATTAACGGTCAGTGAAGTGGCCTGTGCCGGAATGGCAGCCGTTTTTGTGCCATTGCCGCAGGCGATAGACGATCATCAGACCGCCAACGCCAACTGGCTGGTCGGGCAGCAGGCGGCTTTGTTGTTGCCTCAACCACAGTTGCAACAGGGCGGATTGGTCGCATTGCTTGCGCCGCTGCTGGGCAACAGAACTCAATTACAGCAGCTGGCGGCCAAAGCCCGTCGGTGTGCATTAGACGATGCAGCGCAGCAATTGGCTGACGCTTGTGAACAGCAACTGGGAGCTCGGGTATGAATAAAGCGGTATTACCAAAGCACAGTCACGCCATGCGTCGCATAGGTCGTATTCATTTTGTCGGCATCGGTGGTGCCGGTATGGGCGGCATCGCGGAAGTGTTGCTGAACGAAGGCTACAGTGTCAGCGGCTCAGATATTGCGCCAAATACCGTGGTAGAGCGGTTGATTTCTCTGGGAGCCGATGTGCGCTTTGGTCACAGCGCCGATCATATTCAGGGGGTGAGTGTGGTCGTGGTGTCCAGTGCCATCGCCAAAGACAACCCGGAAGTGGCAGCGGCACTGAACCAGCGTATTCCCGTGATCCGCCGCGCTGAAATGCTGGCCGAGCTAATGCGGTTTCGTCATGGCATCGCCATTGCCGGCACCCATGGTAAAACCACTACCACCAGTTTGCTGGCTTCTATTTTCGCTGAAGCGGGCACTGATCCAACCTTTGTGATTGGAGGTTTGCTGAACTCTGCGGGCAGCAATGCCAGGCTGGGTACCGGCCCTTATCTGATTGCCGAAGCTGATGAGAGCGATGCCTCCTTTTTGCATTTGCAACCGATGGCGGCGGTGATCACCAACATCGAACCGGATCACATGGATACCTATGGCGGTGATTTTGAAAAGCTCAAAGCCACTTACGTTGAGTTCTGCCACAACCAACCCTTTTACGGCGTAGTGGTGGCCTGCCTGGATGATGCGGTCATTCGCGAATTGTTGCCTGCTATTGGCCGGCCGGTACTGACTTACGGTTTTAGCGAGGATGCAGATTATCGTATCAGCCAATTCAGCCAAACCGGTGCCCGCAGTCAGTTTGTGATTACCGATCCGGCAGGGCAGCATTGGCAAATTGAGTTGAACCTGCCAGGCCAGCACAATGCACTGAATGCCACCGCTGCTTTTGCGCTGGCGCAGGATGAAGGCATTGAAGAGCAGGCGATTTTGGCGGCGCTGCACAAATTTGCCGGCATTGGCCGGCGCTTTCAGCAGTACGGTGAATTTGATACCGGCCAGGGCAAGGTATTGATGATCGATGATTACGGTCATCACCCGACCGAGGTCGCAGCGACCATTGCCGCTGCGCGAAATGCCTGGCCAGAGCGGCGTTTAGTGATGGCTTATCAGCCACACCGCTTTAGCCGTACCCGCGATTTGTATGAAGATTTCACCCAGGTACTGTCCGGTGTTGATCAATTGCTGTTGCTGGATGTGTATGCCGCCGGCGAGCAACCGATCCCAGGCGCCGACAGCAAAAGCCTGTGCCGCTCTATCCGTGCCCGTGGTCAGGTGGATCCCATCTACGTTGCACCACCGCAGGAGCTTGGGCCAGTGCTGGCGGATGTATTAAAAGATGGCGATGTGCTGTTAACCCAGGGGGCTGGCAATATCGGTGCCTTAGCACGCGAGCTGGCAGAAAAAAAACTGAACTCTGTGCTGTTAAAGCAAGCGGGAGGTGCAGCATGAACCAGTTTGGTCGCGTCGCCGTGCTGTTTGGCGGCACCTCAGCCGAACGTGAAGTCTCGCTGCGCTCGGGCAAAGCGGTACTGACTGCTTTGCAGCAAAGCGGCGTGGATGCTTTTGCCTTTGATCCTAAGCTTCAGCCGCTGGCCGAGCTGGCAGCCAGTAAGCCGGATCGGGTGTTTATCGTGCTGCATGGGCGTGGCGGTGAAGATGGCAGCATGCAAGGGGCTTTGCAGTTGTTGGGCTTGCCTTACACCGGCAGCAAGGTATTGGGATCCGCGCTGGCGATGGACAAAGTGCGCTGCAAATGGCTGTTTCGGGCGCAAGGTATTGCCACGGCCGATTTTCGGGTGCTGCGCTCCGTGCCAGAGGCTACTACGGCTTTGCTGGCAGAGCTTGGCGGCAAAGTGATGGTAAAACCTGCCAGCGAAGGCTCCAGCATTGGCATGAGCATGGCCGACAATGTGGCCGCTTTGCAAACCGCTGTGGCAGAAGCACTGCGGTTCGATCAGGATGTGCTGGTGGAGCGTTGGATCCAGGGCCGTGAACTGACAGTGGCGGTACTGGGCGAGCAGGTGTTGCCCATTATTGAAATGCGTACACCGCATAGCTTTTACGATTACCAGGCCAAGTACCAGGCCGATACCACCGAGTATCTGTGCCCGGCACCGATTGATGTTGCCCTGACCGAGCGGGTCCAGCAACTGGCCTGGCAGGCATTCACAGCGGTGGGCGCTTCGGGCTGGGGCCGGGTCGATTTTATGCTGGATCAGCAGGGCGAGCCCTATGTGCTGGAAGTCAATACGGTACCTGGCATGACGGAAAAGTCGCTGGTGCCAATGGCGGCCAAAGCCGCTGGTTTAAGTTTTAGCGAGCTGGTACTGCAGGTACTGGCACAAACCGGGCAGGGCGAACCATGAATGCAAGCGCCAACAACCAGCAAGACCGTCGGGCATTTATTGCCGGACTGGTTTTCTTTGTGCTGGCCTTGTTGGCGCTGGTTTGGGGTGGCTGGCAGTTGAAGCAGTACGTGGAGCAGCAGCAAACCACTCCTATCGCTCAGGTCCGGTTATTTGGCGATTTTCGACATATTGAGCCCACCCGTCTGCAGCAGCGGCTGCATGATCAGTATGTCGGCAATATTTTTCGGGTGGACGTGGCAGAGGTGCAGCAGTTCCTGTTGCAGCAGCCTTGGGTGTATCAGGTCGCCGTGCGCAAACAATGGCCGGATACCCTGGTGGTGGTGGTCACAGAACAACAGCCGGTGGCAATCTGGAATGACCAACAATTAATCAACCAGCATGGTGAGCTGTTCCAGGCACCACTGGACCAGTTGATTGCCGTGTTACCGGTGCTAACAGGCCCCACTGGCAGCGAGCAGGATGCCCTGTCCATGTTCCGTTATATCGAGCAGTTGTTGAGCCTGCATCAGCTCAGCGCCGAACGGCTGGAGTTGACCGAGCGTTTTGCCTGGCAAATTCAGTTAAGCAATGACATTCGGTTAAAGCTGGGTCGTCAGCATACCGTACCGCGGGTGCAGCGCTTTTTAGAGTTATACCCGGTACTGCGTGAGCACAGTGATGCGGCCATTGCCGAAGTCGATTTACGCTACGACACCGGAGTCGCTGTCCGTTACAGCACAACAGAACAAAAGAGAGAAGCATGACGAAGTCGGTCGATCGGGAAATGATAGTGGCACTGGATATTGGCACGGCGCAATGCAAGGCCGTGGTGGGTGAAGTGACGCCAGACAACAAGCTGAGTATTGTCGGGGTGGGCACCCATACCACCCGGGGCATGGACAGAGGCGGTGTCAATGATCTGAATCTGGTGATGCAATCGGTGCAGCGCGCTATCAACGAAGCTGAATTGATGGCCGATTGCCAGGTGTCTTCGGTCTACCTTGGGATCAGTGGCAAGCACATTCGCTGCCAAAATGAAAGCGGCATGGTGCCAATTGGTGATACTGAAGTGACGGCGGACGATGTGGCCAGCGTGATCCATGCGGCCAAATCGGTGCCGATTTCGGCCGAGCGCCGCATGCTGCATGTGCTGCCACAGGAGTTCTCGGTGGATATGCAAGAAGGCATCAAAAGCCCGGTGGGTATGTCTGGGGTGCGGATGGAAGCAAGGGCCCACATCATCACCTGTGCCAACGATATGGCGAAAAATATTGAGAAATGTGCCGAGCGCTGTGGTTTGAAAGTCGATCAGCTGATTTTTTCCGCGCTGGCATCCAGCTACTCGGTGCTGACCGACGATGAAAAAGAATTGGGCGTCTGTGTGGTGGATATGGGCGGCGGCACCATTGATATTTCCATCTACACCAATGGCGCTGTGCGTCATACCGCTGTGGTGCCGGTAGCCGGTAATCAGGTCACCAGTGATATTGCCAAAATTTTCCGCACCCCGATTAGTCATGCCGAAGATATTAAAGTGCAATACGGCTGTGCGCTGCGCAGCATGGTTGGTAAAGAAGAAAGCATTGAAGTCCCGAGTGTAGGCGGCCGTCCGGCACGAAGCATGTCGCGCCATACCCTGGCAGAAGTGATTGAGCCGCGTTATCAGGAATTGTTTGAACTGGTGATGGAAGAAATTCGCGGCAGTGGCCTGGAAGAGCAAATTGCCGCTGGCGTGGTGCTCACCGGCGGTGCCGCCAAGATCGAAGGGGCGGTTGAATTCGCCGAAGACGTGTTCCAGATGCCGGTGCGGCTGGGCCATCCGATGCAGGTCACCGGTTTAAAAGATTATGTACAGGACCCGGCCTACGCCAGCGTCGTTGGCCTGTTGTTGTATGGGCTGGAAAGTCAGGAGCAAAGCAAGGCACCTGTCAGCCCGAAAGATACCGTTAGTGGCCTGGTAAAAAAACTGGCCAGTTGGTTTAAAGGTGAATTTTAACAACAGCGTAAGCTGTAAACGGCTTTAGCGATAAAGCCAACCATGGATCCGCCGGTCGTTGTTCCTGACTCAGAACAGCGGCTGAACGAAAAAGCAAAAAACGGAGAGAGAGCAATGTTTGAATTAATGGATAGTCACAGCGAAGAAGCTGTAATCAAAGTCGTGGGTGTGGGTGGCGGCGGTGGTAACGCTGTCGAGTACATGGTTGCCAGCAACATCGAAGGGGTGGAGTTTATTGCCGCCAATACCGATGCGCAGGCGCTGCGTAACTCATCGGCCAATGTGACCTTGCAATTGGGTGCCGCCGTAACCAAGGGCCTGGGCGCAGGTGCTAACCCGGATATCGGCCGTCGTTCAGCCGAAGAAGATCGGGAAACCATCAAAAAGACCATTCAAGGTGCTGATATGGTATTTATCGCTGCCGGCATGGGCGGTGGTACCGGTACCGGCGCTGCACCCGTGGTAGCCGAAGTCGCGAAAGAGCTGGGTATTTTGACCGTTGCGGTGGTGACCAAGCCGTTCCCGTTTGAAGGTAAAAAGCGTACTGCTTATGCTGACGATGGTATTTTGGAGCTCAGCAAGCATGTCGACTCGTTAATTACCATTCCAAACGACAAGCTACTGAAAGTACTGGGTAAAGGAACCAGTTTGCTGGATGCCTTCAAAGCCGCCAACAATGTGTTGCTGGGTGCGGTGCAGGGCATTGCTGAACTGATTACCCGTCCGGGCCTTATCAACGTCGACTTCGCCGATGTGCGCACTGTGATGTCGGAAATGGGGACTGCCATGATGGGCACAGGCTCAGCTTCAGGTTCAGATCGGGCCGAGGAAGCTGCCGAGCAGGCGATTTCCAGTCCATTGTTGGAAGACATCGACTTGTCGGGTGCCAAAGGCATTCTGGTCAATATCACTGCCGGTTTGGACATCAGTATTGAAGAGTTTGAGACCGTCGGTAATGCGGTCAAAGCGTTTGCTTCTGAAAATGCCACTGTGGTGGTGGGTGCAGTGATTGATCCTGAGATGTCGGATGAACTTCGGGTGACTGTGGTTGCCACAGGTATTGGTGCTGCGCGTCGGCCAGACATCAGCCTGGTAGCGAATCAGCGTCAGGAAGTGACCGCACCGGTGTATCGTACTGCTGGTGGCAATACTGCGCAGCAGATGCAGACCGAAGTGATTGCCCAGCCGAAAGTACAGGCGGAGCAGCGGGTTGAGCATAAGCCGGCACAGGATATCTTCGATATTCCTGCATTTTTGCGCAAGCAAGCTGATTAAAAAAATTGGTTGAAGCTGTGGGTGCTCGCTGAATTATGCGATTGAGTTCATCGCTGGTTCAGTTTCGGTTGGCATAATTGTTAACATATGCTAGACTTCGTGCCCGCTTTGGGTTGTTCATTTTTTGAACTGGAAACGACTATGATCAGACAACGTACTATCGCACAAACTGTCCAGTCGGTTGGGGTTGGCCTGCACAAGGGTGAAAAGGTCACGCTCACTCTCCGGCCTGCGCCTGATCACACCGGAATTATCTTCCGGCGGGTTGACCTGGATCCGATTGTCGACTTTAAACTCAACCCTGAAATGGTTGGGGATACGGTGCTGTGTACCTGTCTGATCAATGAAGATGGCGTCCGCCTTTCTACCACCGAGCATTTAATGGCTGCGGTGGCAGGTCTTGGTATCGACAATCTGATCGTGGAAGTAGATGCTGCCGAAGTACCGATTATGGATGGCAGCGCCAACCCATTTATTTACCTGTTGCTGGAAGCTGGCATCAGTGAGCAGAAGCAGGCAAAGAAATTTATCCGCATCAAGCGGGCCATTCGTATTGAAGATGGCGATAAATGGGCTGAGTTCAAGCCTTATCATGGCTTTAAGCTGGATGTAGCTATCGACTTCGATCATCCGGTCATCGCCGGCACCCAGCAGCGTTTGCAGATGGACTTTTCTGCCGCCAGCTTTATCAAAGACATCAGCCGGGCCCGTACCTTTGGCTTTATGCAGGACATCGAGTACCTACGAGCCAATAACCTGGCGCTGGGCGGTAGCTTTGACAATGCCGTGGTGCTGGATGAGTTCCGGGTACTGAACCAGGATGGCCTGCGCTACGACGATGAGTTCATCAAACACAAGGTGCTCGATGCCATCGGCGATCTGTACATGGCCGGTTACAGTATTCTGGGTGAGTTCAGTGCCTACAAAACCGGCCATGCGCTCAACAACAAACTGTTGTGTGCCATGCTGGCCGATGAAGCAAGCTGGGAATTTGTTACCTTTGAAGATGAAGCCGAGATGCCGATTTCGTTTCTGGCGCCTCAGCTGGCTTAATACCAGCCCTTGAAAAAAACCAGCTGCGGCTGGTTTTTTTGTAGCCAGTAGTCGGGGTTAGTTGTCGTTTCGGCGGCGGATCAACTGCTCAATGTGCTCTTTCAAAGGCCCGGAGCTGGCATCGGCCAATTGCTGCAAGCGTCCGCTGGCATCCGGCTTGCCATCTACGGGGGCTGGTTGGATGGCAGTTTTTGTGGCTGGAGGCGTGATCCTGGCCTTGGGAGTAATCTCAATATCCAGCCCGGCTAAATCAGGCAAGATTTTTTGCCGGAAATTGGCTAAAATGGCGTCGCGCTGCATTTTAACCCGGGTGGCCCAAGCCGCAGACTGACACAAAATGACCGCCCGGCCCTGATGAATACGGGCAACCTGACAGCCATGCGCTTGCTGCTGCAGCACCTGGTGAAGCAGCTGATTTAGCTGTTGTAGCTGGCCAAAACTTTGCTGTTGCTGCAGCAGAGGCAGTCGGTCGAACAGCTGGGTAAGCGGAGCTGGTTTTTGTGAATAACGGGCCATGGTCACTACTGCCGAACAATCTGTTGGCAGTGTAGCACGGTTGTCTTTTTCCTGCCTACGCTTGAAACTGACCACCCTAAGCTCCATATCTGCTTCATGCTTGAATCTGGCTTGATGCCGTGGCGCCTGGCGGCAATGAAAAGTTGATTGGACATCCGCTGCAGAGATGGGTAATGTCTCCCGCTGATGTAATAATAAAATCGAATTTAATGGTAACCACAACATGTTTGGAAAATTGTTCACCAAGTTAATTGGCAGTCGCAATGACCGTTTCCTGAAAAAACTGCAGAAAAAAGTCGACGAAATTAATGCACTGGAAGCCCAGTACCAAGCCTTATCCGATGCTGAGTTAAAAGCGAAAACGACCGAATTAAAGCAGCAGGTTGCTGCCGGTGCTACCCTGGATGATGTGTTGGCACCTGCCTTTGCTACGGTGCGCGAGGCCAGTAAACGGGTGTTTAAAATGCGTCACTTCGATGTGCAGCTGATAGGTGGCATGGTGCTGCATCAGGGGCGTATCGCAGAAATGCGGACCGGTGAAGGGAAAACCCTGACCGCTACGCTACCAGCTTACTTGAATGCACTCAGTGGCAACGCTGTCCACGTCATTACTGTGAACGATTACCTGGCGCGCCGTGACGCTGCTACCAACGGCCCTTTATTTGAGTTCCTCGGCCTGAGTGTCGGTGTGAACGTGCCCGGTATGCACCCACAGGAAAAACAGCAGGCTTATGCCGCCGATATTACCTATGGCACCAACAACGAGTTTGGCTTTGATTACCTGCGTGACAACATGGCGTTTTCTGCCAAAGAGCGGGTGCAGCGCAAGCTGGCCTTTGCCATTATCGATGAAGTCGACTCCATCCTGATCGACGAGGCGCGGACGCCACTGATTATCTCTGGCCCGGCCGAAGACAGTTCCGAGCTGTACAAACAGATCAACCTGCTGGTGCCGCAACTGCAAAAGCAGGAAAAAGAAGATGAAGAAGGGGTGGAAGGCGATGGCCATTTCACCATCGATGAAAAAGCCCGTCAGGTCTACCTGACCGAGCTTGGCCAGATCCGGGTGGAGGAGATGCTGAAAGAGCATGGCCTGATCCAGCCGGATGACCACTTGTTCTCTGCCGCCAACATTACCTTATTGCACCATGTCTATGCAGCACTACGTGCCCACAACCTGTTTAAAAAGGATGTGGACTATGTAGTAAAAAACGGCGAAATCGTGATTGTCGACGAACACACCGGCCGCACCATGGAAGGCCGGCGCTGGTCGGAAGGTTTGCACCAGGCGGTGGAAGCTAAAGAAGGGGTGAAGATCCAGAACGAGAACCAGACACTGGCTTCCATTACCTTCCAGAACTATTTCCGTTTGTACGACAAGCTGGCTGGTATGACGGGTACTGCCGATACCGAAGCCTTTGAGTTCCAGCAAATTTATGGCCTGGAAACCATCGTTATTCCAACCAATAAGCCAATGGTTCGCCAGGATATGCCGGATTTGGTGTATTTGACGGCACAAGACAAGTACCAGGCCATTATTGAAGACATCAAGCAAAGCCGTGATGCCGGCCGCCCTGTGCTGGTGGGTACCGCTTCGATTGAAAGCTCGGAGTATCTGTCCAACTTATTGAACAAAGCCAAAATCAAGCATCAGGTGCTGAACGCCAAGTTCCATGCCAATGAAGCGCAAATCATTGCCCAGGCTGGCCAGCCGGGTACCGTGACCATCGCCACCAACATGGCAGGTCGTGGAACCGATATCGTGCTTGGCGGCAACCTGCAGGCCGAGATTGCCGCGCTGGAAGGCCCAAGCGAGGAACAAATTGCCAAACTGACTGCTGAATGGCAGCAGCGTCACGATGCCGTCATTGCCTCCGGCGGTTTGCATATTATTGCTACGGAGCGGCATGAGTCCCGTCGTATCGATAACCAGTTGCGTGGTCGTTCCGGCCGGCAGGGCGATCCGGGTTCATCGCGCTTTTATTTATCGCTGGAAGATCCTCTGATGCGGATCTTTGCCTCCGATCGGATGGCAGGCATGATGCGCAAACTGGGCATGAAAGAAGGCGAAGCCATTGAGCATCCCTGGGTGAGCCGCGCGATTGAGAATGCACAGCGTAAAGTGGAAGCGCGCAACTTTGATATTCGTAAGCAGTTGCTGGAATTTGATGATGTCGCCAATGACCAGCGTAAAGTGGTGTACGAGCAGCGCAACGAACTGATGGACACCGATGATATCGGTGAAACCATTCAGGTGATCCGTACCGATGTGATTGACTCGGTGATCAGCCAGTACATTCCGCCACAATCGTTGGATGAGCTGTGGGATGTGCCGGCACTGGAGCAGCGTTTAAAAGCCGATTTTTCGCTGGAACTGCCCATTGCCAACTGGTTGGCGGAAGACAACAAGCTGTACGAAGAAAAACTGCGTGAGCGTATTCAGCAGGAAGTCGAAACGGCTTATCAGGCCAAAGAGCAGCAGGTGGGACCACAGGTGCTGCGTCAGTTTGAAAAAGCCATCATGCTGCAAAGTCTGGACACCCACTGGAAAGAGCATTTGGCGGCAATGGATCATTTACGTCAGGCGATCAATCTGCGTGGCTATGCCCAGAAGAATCCGAAACAAGAGTACAAGCGCGAGTCGTTTGAACTGTTCTCGCAAATGCTGGACAACCTGAAGCTGGATGTGGTCAGCGTGCTGAGCCGGGTGCAGGTGCGAGCAGCCGAGGATGTCGAAGCGGTCGATGAGCAGCGCCGTAAAGCCGATGCTGTGCCGCACGAGTACCAGCACGCAGAAGCGGAGCAAGTCGGAGGCAGTGCTCCTGCTCAGCCGCAAGGACCAATGGTACGCGACGGCGTCAAAGTCGGGCGTAATGATCCTTGCCCGTGTGGCTCTGGCAAAAAATACAAACAGTGTCATGGTAAGTTAAGTTAATGACTGCTGTTGCTGCAAAGGGGCCTGCGGCCCCTTTTCTTCATGTGGCGGTCGGCGTGGTTGTCAGGCAGCAGCAAGTGCTGCTGAGCCTGCGAGCCAGCCATCAGCATCAGGGAGGCAAGTGGGAGTTTCCCGGTGGTAAGGTCGAAGGTGCTGAGACCGTGCTGGCCGCTCTGGGCCGTGAACTGAAAGAAGAATTAGCCATTCAGCTTGAACAGGCCACACCATTGATGCAGGTACGGCACCAGTATCCTGAACGCGAGGTCTTGCTGGATATTTGGCTGGTAGACTTATTTAGCGGTGAGCCCAAGGGCATGGAAGGCCAGCAGGTTGAATGGTTTGACATCAGCCAATTGCACACTCTGGTTTTCCCCGATGCCAATCAGCCGATTGTAGAACGCCTGCAATCACTCTTTACTTAAAAAAAGCGTTGTCCTGCTCCATCAGCTCGGCTTCCAACTCGGCCAGATAGGCTTCGCCAAGTTCTGGATTGACCGGGCTCTTGTCCGCGATACGGTGGTTTTCCGCCGCCCAGTCACCTAAATCAATCAGCTTGCAGCGCTCGCTGCAAAAGGGCCTAAAGCGTGAGGCAGGCTCATACACGACCTTGGTCTGGCAGACGGGGCAGTCAACGATGGGTTTGTTCATAGCCTGGACACTCCTTTCGATAGCAGGCTGTTATTTTAACAGCAAGCCAGCGCGAACGGGATGGTTTTCTCGCTGGCAAAGCGGCCGCTGGCATCGCAAAGCTGCATAAAGCGAATGGCAAAACGGTATTTGTTGCCACTCACGGTGGGATACACTCCCAGCGAGCTGTCGTACTTCAGCCGCAGCAGCTCAAACTGATCGGTGGTGCTTTGGTAGAAACCATTTTCGGCTTCCATGCTTTGGAACTGGCCACGTTCACGCAAAAAAGTCAGCACAAAATCAATGCTTTGCATGGCTAACTCCAGCTGCTCCAGCCATTTATTCAGGCCGAGCTGACGTTGCTCTACCGGTAAATGGCACCAGTAATGCAATTGCGGCACATCGAACGAACAGGCGCCGCCTGGCATGGCATAGCGCTGGCGCAACGGGGTTAAAAAAGAGTCTTCTTTGAACGGACTGCACAGTTTGCCACTGCGGTTCAGCTCGCTTTGCAGCCGCACTGCTTTTTGCAGCATTTGCTGCAAAGCATCGTTGGAGACCGACGGGTGCTTCGACCAGGTCACCAGGGCTTGTTCGCAGCGCTCAATGTCCTTGAGTAAGTCTGGCCGCACATCATTGCGTTCCATCACATCGAGCAGGGCAAAAAAACTGGTAAAGAAGGCCTGTTGCTGTGCGGTGTGCTGCATGGCCGCATGGGACTGCACCTGGCGATACAGGTGCTCGACCCGAAGAAATGTACGTACTTTTTCATTTAACGGGTGTTCATACAGTACGTCGGTCATGCTGCTCATGGTTTTTTAAAGGCTCTTTGGTTGGCCAGCTGCAGATAATCCCGGTGCAGTTGAGCGATCCGGGCGCTTAGTTGCTCTGGTGCTGCGCTGTTATCAATCACATCATCGGCTGCCGCCAATCGTGCAGTACGACTGATCTGAGCAGCCATAATCGCGGCTATCTGTTGTTCTGACCCACCATCCCGCTGTAAAGTTCGCTGCAATTGCAATGGCTCAGGAATATCGACCACCAACACCCGGTCTACTCTATCCTGCAGTTGATTTTCCAGCAGCAGCGGAGCCACAAAGAGTACATAGGGTGAGCGGGCACTCGCCAGTTGGCGCTGCATTTCCTGCCGGATCAGCGGGTGCAGCAACTGGTTCAGCCACTCCTTCGCGGCAGGCTGGCTAAATACCCGTGACCGTAGAGCCGCTCGGTCCAGCTGGCCGTCTGCCTGCAGCACCTCTGCACCAAAGTGGGCTACAATCTGCGCCAGGGCCGGGCTGCCGGGCTGTACCAGCTCGCGGGCTACCTGATCGGCGTCCACCAGCTCAATGCCAAGCGCCGCAAAGCCATTGGCCACTGTGGTCTTGCCCGAGCCAATACCACCGGTAAGGCCTATCACCAATGGCGTGGTTGTGGTGGTGTGGTTCAAAGCCCCAGCACCTGCAAATACCAGGTGGTCAGCTGCTGACCGAACAACATGGCAACAAAGCCAGCAATGGCAATGTAGGGGCCAAAGGGAATAGGAGTACTGTTGTCTTTGCCTTGCAGCAAGAGCAGTAAAGAGCCAAGCACAGCCCCAACCGCCGACGACAGCAAAATAATTAACGGCAGCTGCTGCCAGCCGAGCAAGGCGCCAAACACCGCCAATAGTTTAAAATCACCATAGCCCATGCCTTCCTTGCCAGTCAGCAGCTTAAAGCCCCAGTACACCGACCAGAGGCTGAGGTAACCGGCTGCTGCCCCTATAATGGCATCGGCCGGGGTAGGACCATAGCTGCTCAGACTGAACAATAGGGCCAGCCAGAGCAGCGGCAGGGTGATCTGATCCGGTAACAGCATTTTATCCAGATCAATAAAGCTCAGTGCAATTAAAGCCCAGAGGACCAGCAAATACACCAGGGTGATGACGGAAGGGCCAAACTGCCAGGCTATCAGCAGCGACAGTAGGGCGGTCAGTCCTTCCACCAGCGGGTAACGGGCAGAAATCGCCGTGCCACAATGGCGGCAGCGACCTTTGAGCCACAGCCAGCTTAAAATGGGAATGTTATCTTTCGCCGCTATCGGCGCCTTGCAGCTGGGGCAGGCCGAGCGCGGCACTGCCAGGTTATACGGCTGGTTGGCATTCTGCGTGCTTTCTGCTTGAAAATACGCCTGGTAATCCTGCTGCCAGCTTAGCTCCATCATTTTTGGCAAGCGGTGAATGACCACATTTAAAAAGCTGCCCACCAGCAAGGCCAATACCAGCACCAGGCTATAAAAAAACCAGGGGGCCTGTTGTAATACGGCAATAAAATCAGTCATTAGACGATACTACCCATCTGGAAGATGGGCAGATACATCGCAATAATCAAGCCACCTATGATCACCCCCAGCACCGCCATGATCATCGGCTCCAGTAAGGCGGTCAGGCCATCGACTGCATCGTCCACTTCCTGCTCGTAAATATTGGCGACTTTACTTAGCATGCTATCGAGCGCACCGGACTCCTCACCGATGGCCACCATCTGCACCACCATCTCCGGGAACTGCTTGGTGTTTTTCATCGCAAACTGCATTTGGTTACCGGCGGTCACTTCATTGCGGATTTCTAAAATAGCATTGCGGTAAATTTCATTGCCGGAAGCACCAGCGGCCGACTCCAGCGCATCAATTAACGGCACACCGGCGGCAAAGGTGGTCGATAGCGTACGGGCAAAGCGGGCTACGGCGGCTTTATTTAAAATGCCGCCAAATACCGGAGCTTTTAACAGCATCGCATCCATGGCTGTGCGGGCTTTCAGGTTTTTGTTGTAGGCCTGCTTGATAAGATAGCCTGCCACTACAATGGCGGCTAATACTACCCACCAGTACGCCTGCATCAATTCGGAAATACCCAGCACAAACAGGGTGAAGGCCGGCAGTTCGGCGCCAAAGCCGGCAAAAATCTCAGCAAATTGCGGCACCACAAAGATCAGTAGAATGGAGGTGACAATGGCAGCCACCACCAGCACGGCTACCGGGTAAAACATGGCTTTCTTGATTTTTGACTTTAATGCTTCGGCCTTTTCTTTGTAGATGGCAATACGGTCAAAAATGGCATCCAGGGCACCGGATTGCTCGCCGGATTTCACCAGATCGCAGTACAATTCATCAAAATGCTTCGGGTGCTCTCTGAGTACTTCCGATAACGGCAAGCCGGCCTGCACTTTGACCGAGACCTTTTGCATCAGGGTGCGCAAGCTGGTTTTATCGGCGCCGCTGGCAATCAGGTCGATGGTTTGCACCAACGGCACACCAGCCCCCAGCATGGTGGCAATTTGCCGGGTGACTACGGCAATATCGGCAGCAGTGACTTTCTTTTCGGTATTAAACAGCGGCTTGGGTTTGCGCTTTACCAGGGATGGGGTAATGCCTTGCTGACGCAGCAGGGCTTTCACTTCCTGACTGGAACCGCCTTTAATTTCACCGTTGGTTTTTTTGCCACGCCGGTTTAAACCCTTCCAGCTGTAGGTTTCAAGCTCTTTGATTTTGTATTTTTGGGCCTGAGCCATGGTGTCTATCCTGTGTTAGTTGCCCAGCATGGGCACTTTGCATCCAACCTGGTCTGTGTTGTATTCTTTCAACATTCAACATTCAACATTCAACATTAACCCTTGGTCACCCGGTTGACTTCAGCCAAGCTGGTCAGGCCTGCAGCTGCTTTGATCAAACCGGATTGCCGCAGGTTGTTAATGCCTTCCCGCTGGGCCTGCTGCACAACATCCAGTGAGGTGCCGCCTTCCATAATAATCTCTGCTATCTTCGGACTGACCGGCATCACTTCGTAAATACCGACCCGGCCTTTGTAGCCATTGGTGCAATGATCGCAGCCAACCGGTTTAAATAGTTTAAGCCCTGGCAGCTGCTCCGAGGTAAAACCTTGCTGCAGCAGCTCTGCTTCAGGCAGTTTTTCTTCGGTTTTGCAATGGCCACACAAACGCCTGGCCAGCCGCTGGGCAATGATCAAGCTGACCGAGCTGGCGACGTTGTAAGCGGGCACCCCCATATTCAGCAAGCGGGTCAGGGTTTCCGGTGCTGAGTTGGTGTGCAGGGTAGAGAGTACCAGGTGACCGGTTTGGGCCGCTTTGATGGCAATTTCCGCCGTTTCCAGATCACGGATTTCCCCCACCATGATCACATCCGGATCCTGGCGCAAAAACGCTTTCAGGGCGGAAGGAAAGGTCAGGCCTGCTCTGGGGTTCACTTGCACCTGGTTAATGCCCGGCAGGTTGATCTCGACTGGATCTTCGGCGGTAGAAATATTGCAGCCTTCGGTGTTCAGGATATTCAGGCCGGTATACAGCGATACCGTTTTACCGCTGCCGGTAGGGCCTGTCACCAGAATCATCCCTTGTGGTTGTGCCAGGGCATCCAAATACAGCTTTTTCTGGTGCTCCTCATAGCCAAGGATATCAATACCAAGCATGGCACTGTCGGAGTCCAGTATCCGCATCACCACTTTTTCGCCCCAGATGGTCGGCAGGGTACTGACCCTAAAATCAATGGATTTTTTGCCGGATATCTTTAACTTAATACGGCCATCCTGCGGTACCCGCTTTTCAGCGATATCCAGCCGCGACATCACTTTCAACCGGGCTGATAACCGATTAGCCAGGGCAATGGGTGGCGAAGCGACTTCGTGCAAAATGCCGTCAATCCGAAAGCGGATGCGGTACATTTTTTCGTAGGGCTCAAAATGCAAGTCGGACGCCCCTTTACGAATGGCATCCAGTAGCATTTTGTTGATAAAAGCGATGATGGGTTGATCGTCTTTATCCGGCTGCACCGCCATATCGTCGGTGTCGTCGTCTTCTTCCTCGGTGCTCAGCGCACTCAGATCCCAATCGCCGCTGCTGCCTGAATCAAAACTGTTATCAAAGATTTTATCAATCAGCTTTTGCAGCTGGTCGTATTCAACCACTACCAGTTCGGCATGCAAGCCAGTGTTAAACTCAAAATCTTCAATGGGCGCTATATTGGTTGGGTCGGCAACGGCTAGCTGCAAGCTGCGCCCGGATCGTGCCAGTGGCATGATCTGGTGCTTGCGTACCAGCTTTTCGTTACGCAGCTCTTTGGGAATGGTATCGGCATCGAAGAAGTCTAAATCAAAGCGGGCATGGTGCGTCAGGCTGGCTGCCTGCTCGGCCAGATCTCGGCCGGAGATGAGTTTTTCTTTTAGCAGAAATTCTGGCAGGCTTTTGTATTGCCCGCCTCTGCGCCCCACCAGTTCAGTCGCTGCGGTGGCGTTAATAAGCCCTTGCTGGGCCAGGCGCTTAAAAAGCGATGAGTTTGCCGAAACTGCCATAAATTAGAAAACCAGCAAGCGAGAAATCATTGGTCTTTTGATTATGCCAATATTGTTTGGTTATTCAAGTTTTTACTGGCATTCATTGCTATGCAGGACAGCCGCTGCCAGTACAGCGGCTGTATCAGGCGGGGAAGGTTTTAGTGAGTGGCTGCGGTTAACGCCTGCTGTAAATCTGCCAGCAAGTCATCAATGTGCTCAATGCCAATGGACAGGCGCACCATGTCGGCAGAGACGCCAGCTGCGGCCAATTCAGCTTCGTTCAGTTGCCGATGGGTGGTAGCGGCCGGAATGGCCGAGCAGCTTTTGGCATCGCCGATATTAACCAGCCGCAGGATCAACTGCAGGGCATCGTAGAAGCGGGCACCGGCTTCACGGCCACCTTTGATGCCAAAGCTCAGAATGCCCGAAGCCTGACCCTGCATGTACTTTTGCGCCAGCGCGTGGTCTTTGTGTTCCGGCAAGCCAGCGTATTTCACCCAGCTGACTTGCGGTTGCTGCTGCAACCACGTGGCTACCGCCTGGGTATTTTGGTTAATGCGTTCAATGCGTAGTGCCAGTGTTTCCAAACCCTGCAGTAAGTTCCAGGCAGCCTGGGCGCTTAAAGCGGCGCCCATATTGCGCAGTGGGACGACCCGGGCCCGGGCAATAAAAGCAGCTTCCCCGACATCGCGGGTATAACTGACCCCGTGGTAGGACACATCCGGTTCATTCAACAGCGGGAAGCGCTTGGCGTGCTGAGCCCAGGGAAATTTACCGGAGTCGACAATCAGGCCACCAATGGTGGTGCCATGGCCGCCAATGTATTTGGTGGCCGAGTGCACCACAATATCGGCGCCCTGTTCAATTGGCCGCCATAAAAAGGGCGTTGCTACCGTATTATCGACAATCAGTGGCAAACCATGGCGATGCGCCAATGCGGCCAGCTTTTCAATATCGACAATGCTGCCGGAGGGGTTGCCAATGCTTTCGCAGTACACGGCTTTGGTGCGCTCATCGATCAGCTGTTCGATTGCCGCGTAGTCGTCTTTATCGGCAAAGCGCACTTCAATGCCCTGGCGGGGCAGGGTATGGGCGAACAGGTTGTAGGTACCACCGTAGAGCTCATTGATGGAAATGATGTTATCGCCGGTTTCGGCAATGGTTTGAATGGCGTAGGTAATGGCAGCCATACCAGAGGCGACTGCCAAAGCACCGATACCGCCCTCCAGCGCCGCAATGCGTTGTTCCAGCACTGCACAGGTCGGATTCATAATGCGTGAGTAAATATTGCCGGTTTCTTTTAAGTCAAATAAATCGGCCGCGTGCTGGGCGCTGTCAAAACTAAAGGAGCTGGTTTGGTGAATAGGCACCGCGACCGAGTGTTGGTTATCTGGCTGGTAGCCATGGTGCAGAGCGATGGTTTCGCGTTTCATTCGAAGTGTCCTCCAGATTAAGGGATACTTCATCAAAGCATGTTGCGCTAAAGGTGTCAATCTAAATGTCTGGATGGCTAAAAAATCTTGATTGCAGGGGCTACATAGCCCCTGCGACCAGTCTTTTATTCCTGAGTGCGCTTTTCCTTTTTCAGGCGTCGCTTTTCTTTCAGGTTGTGTTGCGGCTTTTTCTTCGTTTTTTCTTTACTCATGGGAAATTTCCTTCGCTGTCATGCACCGAACGTGCTGGTCGCAGCAGCCAGTTTGTCGAATGCGCTTTTACCAGTTTTACTCTGTGCTGCGAACGAAAGTACTGCATGGCAATGACCTCCCGGGTTCGTTGGTACTTAGGGCATTTCGGCTTTCGTAATCTGCAGAACCAGCAAATGCAATTGGCTGCGCCCAAGCGAGATCACAACCTGATCACCTGCTTTTTTGTGCAGTAGAGCGCGGCCAAGGGGTGAGTCCAACTCAACACCAGTCCTCTGAGCGTCTTTGGCAGGCACTGCCTGGCTGAGGGTGATCCAGAACTGGGATCCGCTGGAAAAATCGAACAGCTCGGCATGATCTCCGGGCAGCAAACGGTTTTGCCGCTGGGCCCCGGTTAGGCGAGCGGTTGTGGCTGGTTTTGGTGGCAACAGCAAGTTGCGATAAAGCTGACGGGGGAGCCAGTGCGCGTTCAGTAACACATTCAGCGTTGGATCCGTTTGAGCAACATAGGTCGTAGGGTGCAACACAATGCCTCCGTAAAGACAGACGTGAATACTACAAAGTAAAAAAAGGGTATTTCGGCCCGGGCGCAGCCAAGCTCGCCCGGCTTAGAGCTGGCAGGCGGTGAGGGGACTAAAGCGGGTGGTTGGGGTGTCCACTAACAAAGTCATACTCCGTGAAGCAAAACCAAAAAAGGAACAAGGGCACCATACCCCTTTCTTCGCAGGTTTACAAGCGTGGGTGCTCTTTCGCTAACCGGCAGTGTGGTCAGCTTATTAAGAGTATTAGGGAGCTGACCACGAAAGTTATGGCTTCAGCACACAATGGCGATAGGACATCGTGCTGGAAATTTTGTTCTGACCCCGATATTCTCTGACCCCGATATTCTGACCCCGATATTCGTCGCCATGAAAGCCGTGGCGCACAAGCTGGCCAGAGCCAGCTACAACATGCTCAAAGACGGAGTAGAGTTCGATGTAACGCGCGCCTTTAGCTGAGTTTACCCAGCGTAGCTGATGCCGTATTCGGGGTTGGTAAAACCATAGTTCTGATTGCACAGCTACGCTGTTTCACCTTGTTTGCCGTAACATCGCCTGCTGTCTGAGTCATCAAGGGGTTGGTATAAAACCATGATTCTGTCGCAGTAAAAGCTGCATCACTTGGACAGGCGGGAGAACAGAGGGTTTTCTGGGGCTACAAGTAGCCAGGGACCGGATGCAGTCAGTCCAGAGCCTTGATCCTGATGGGTGACTGGTGCGATACACGCATAACCACCAACGAGAACTAA